>Ga0315288_10000821_pt1 | contig 39521 bp, 28 predicted proteins | sample YL17G11_20_MG_FD_203454 | JGI IMG/M metagenome (GOLD analysis project Ga0315288, IMG submission 203454) | Sediment microbial communities from Yellowstone Lake, YNP, Wyoming, USA - YL17G11_20 | ecosystem: Environmental > Aquatic > Freshwater > Lake > Sediment | place: USA: Wyoming | collected...
ACGGCTTCCGGTATCCTCCCGGCTTGCGCTGCATGAGGATGAATTCCATGTCGTTTTTGATGATGGCGTTGGGTTCATACGGCTTGCCTAAGAACTTCGACCCATTCGCCACTTCATAAGACGCATTGGCGATTTTATGCCAGACGATGGGATTGAGATTGTCAAAGCCAATCCGCCGGCAAATGACACAAATGTCGGCGTGGAGGGGAAATACGAGGTGTCGTCCAAAGTTGCGTCTGGCTACACAGACATCGCCGACCACGCACACCAGCCGTCCACCGGGGACAAGGACACGAAAGACATGCCTCCAAACCTTTTCCAGTTCACTCAGAAATGCTTCGTAATCCTGGATATGCCCCAGTTGATCGGGATTCTCGTTGTATCGTTTGAGATTCCAGTACGGCGGAGAAGTAACGACTAGGTGGACCGACTCATCATCCAAGAAGGACAAATCCCGTGCATCACCATTGATAAGTCTATGGAAGGTCGTCAACATATTCTTATACAAAAGTCGCTGCATGGGCGATTAGCACCTTGGCAAACCGCTCGACAGAAAGGTCGTCGGCTGGCGTCTTGAAGTTCCCATGGATGCCGTATTGGCTCGTCGAAGTAATAAAGGCGGATGCCGTATAATGACGCTCCAGCACAAGCTTCCGACAGAACAGCTCATAGCGCCTCATGTATGAGGCGCCAACGAACTCCGGGAAGACCTTGAAATGCGGTTCCTGGACACCGACCGGGCGATTCGACGCTTCGCAGTCTTCCAGCATAAAAAAATAGCCGAGGAAAGGCTGTTGTAACCGTCCTCCAACATATTCATTGGAGAGAAATGGCGAGAGCGGAGGGATTCATGGACTCGGCCTAGAAATTTCGGACCTGATTTGGCCCCAAGCGTAGAGTCTGGGTATCGGTCAGATGGATTGGAAAAGAAGGGGACGAAGTCAGCTTCCGGCATAGGCTGTCCTTCCTCCGTTGGGGACAGGCCTACCCTATCATTTGTCCTTCAAAGATGTCAAGCTTTTAAGAACAGTGTCGGTGCCAGTGTTGGTCTGAAAGCACCTAAGATGCAAAAAAACCCTTTTTGCAGGCCCCTCATTTGCAATGTCAAATTGGTTCAGTGATCCCACTGGGGATAGGGCCATATCAGAGTCGCTCTCCTTCCGCTCGATCTCCACCTTCTCTACAATGCGACTGGAGTTAAAGTGAATACTCGTGCAAGGCGGGAGGCGGCTTTGATGTCGCCCCGACGAAGTGCATCCCGGACGTCATCCAACTTATAGGCCTCCTCAAGAGAGAGATACGGCCCCCATGCGGTATCCATCTCGATTAAATCGACATCTACCTCTGCCACGTACTTCCCCTCGTGGACGAGCTTTGTATGGCGCCTGGTTGTCATTTCTTCCTCCTTATGAAATCCTCTGTCCATCTGGCCGGATCGGGACGATACGCCGTGATTAGAACTGCTGGCTTAGACTCACCTTTGGGTATGCCCCAAACTACATGAACCGGCTTGCCATCTCGATCCATTTGCAAGACCAGGACGCAGGGACCTTTCAGGTAGTCCGGATATTCCTCCACGACTTTCGCCCGTGAAATCCCCTTGATTATGTCTCGAACGAAGATCTCATCGGCCGCGAGTTCGTCGTACCCATGATCCGATACGCGAACTTCACCCCGCTTGACCAGATCGACAATCTGCTTCCACATATCGCTCTGAACAATAGGCTACCAGGAAATAGTCGCGAAAGCAATAAGCAGGCTTAACGGAAAAAGGGAAAACGGAACCGGCAAAAAAGTGGGGGTCAATATCTGCTTCAAATCTTCACCGCTCGCCCCTCCCAGTACTTTTCGCGGATGGCCCGCTTCAAAATTTTCCCCATGGGGTTGAGGGGCAACGCCTCCCAGAAATCAACCGACTTGGGGCACTTGTATCCGGCCAGATGCTGTTTGCAGTAGGCGATGACCTCCCCCTCGGTCAGCTCAGAACCAGGTTGCTTGACCACCACGGCCTTCACCGCTTCGCCCCATTTCTCGTCTGGTATACCAATGACTGCGGCCTGTAAAATCTTGGGGTGTTTGGACAGGAGGTCGTCAATCTCAGTGGGGTAGATGTTCTCCCCGCCGGAGATGATCATGTCGTTCTTGCGATCGACAATGTAGTAGTAGCCCTCTTCATCCATCTGCACCATGTCCCCGACCGAGGCATACTCCCCCCGGAAGGCCTCCGCGGTCTTTTCAGGCTGTTTGTAATAGCCTTCGAACATGCCGGGGGTGATGGCGAAGAGCTCTCCAACCTGGCCGGGTGGACACTCTCGGCCTTTCTCGTCAAGGATCTTGATCTGAACATATGGGTTGGCCTGACCGCAGCAGCGGGTCTTGCGCCATTGGTCTTTGGGCTGGAGGGTGGTCACGCCGCCAGTCTCAGTGGCGCCGTACCCTTCATAGAGTTCGGCATGGGAGAAAAAGGACAGGATCTGTTCTTTGGTCGTGGTCATGAGTGGGGCCGAGGAACAGAGGATGGTTTTGAGGGAACGGGTGTCGAACTTATTCTTATCTGGCACCTGAAGGATTAGGGTATACATGGTTGGAACCATGGAACTGAAGGTGACCTTCTCCCGCTCGACGATCTCCAGGATTTCCCGGGGGTTGAAGCCGCCGGACGGGTAGATGACCGTGGTCGCCCCCAGGAAGACGTCGATCAGGCCGAACCAGATGGAATTCGAGTGGAAGATGGGCATGATTAACAGGCAGATGTCATCTTCACCCAGGTACCCACGGTTGGAGGCCAGGAGGATGTTGGCCCGGTGGGAGCGCATGGCCCCTTTGGGACGGCCGGTGGTGCCCGAGGTGTAACCGATATACCAGGTCGTGGCTTCGTCCACCTTAATGTCTGGATCGTCCGGGCTGGAGGCGCCCAGGAGTTCCTCGTATTTCATATCCCCCGGATCCCCTTCACCGCCGAAGACGATATAGTCCCCTCGTCCGACCTTTTCAAAGCTGGGCCGAATCCCGTGGATCGCCCCACGGAATGGGCCCTCGTAAAAGAGGAGCCTGGCATCGGAATGGTTGACGATATAAGCGATCTCTTCCCCCGCGGACCGGAAGTTAACCGGCGCAGCCACCAAGCCCGCCTTGGCCAAGGCGAAGAGGATCTCGTAATATTCAACACAGTTGTAAGCGAGGATGGCCACATGCTCTCCGGGCTTGTACCCCTTGGCCAGAAGTCCGTTGGCCAGGCGATTGACGCGCTCTTCGAAAGCCTTATAAGTGATCCGCTTGTCTCGGAAGATGAAGGCCGTCTTGTTGGGGAGCTTTTGGCACGTGGCCCGAAGGGCATTCCCCACCAGCAATTGAGGCATGCTTTAACCTCCTTTACATGATTGATAGAACTTGGGGGTATCGATCAGAATTGGCTTTGGGATGGCGTAAGCATAATGGGGAGGCGATTATGTGTCAAGCAAATTTGAGCCCAATGGGTTTGGTTTTCCGGGGCCAAATCTTTTTGAAATCTTTAAAAGCGAGATTGATTCGCTACGCCCTTTACACCATGCGGTGCCCCGAACCTTATCGGTTCAGGGCGGTGCAGGGCTACGCTCGCATGACCTGTCTGTGGATTTTTCCGCAAACTGCTAAATTGAAAAATATCTTCTGAAATCCCCCTCACCCCCACCCTCTCCCACCAGGGGAGAGGGAATTAATCGTTTGAAATCATTAAATAATTACCCTCCCCTTGATGGGGGAGGGAAGGGGTGGGGGTGTCAAAGAGGCCTCTGGAATTTTTTCACACCTTCCCTTTGCAAAGGGGGGCAGGGGGGATTTTCATGGCTCGCTCATGGCCCTAAGCCGAGTCTATCCTTTTGGTTGCGGCTCTGCCGCGCTGTGTCATCCCAGGGAGATCCCGAGTTCGTAACCGGCCCGAACGGCTGCGAACCCGTTTGCCGGTTTAAGGCAATCTCCGATGGCGGTATATTCCAGGCGGGCTTCTTTTAATTCCTTCTCCAGCTCCCGGTTGGGGGCGATGCCGGTTGCGAAGACGAGGCATTCAATTCCACTCAGCGAAATTTCCTTCCCCGATCCATCCTGCAGGATCACTTCATTCCCCCGGACCCGGATTACCCTGCTCCGGGTGTAGGTTTGCAGGCCCAGACTGGAAAGCCTGGCGAGCAGATGGGAACGAATGTTGCCCATATCCCCCGCGAGCTGGTCGAGCATCTCGACGAGGGTCACCTTTTTCTGCTGCTCCAGGAGCAATTCCGCCACTTCGCAACCGGTGGCCCCGCCTCCTATGACCACGATGTTTTTCTCCTCGACTCCTTTCTGCAACGCTTCCACATAGCTCATGGACTTGATGGATTCCAGGCCGGGGATTTCTGGTGCCACGGGGGTGCTGCCGGTGGCCAAGATGATGAAATCCGCCTTCTGGCCTTTGATCCAATCGACCGTGGCCGTACGGTGGATGATCTCCCCGCCCAATTCTTCGAACCGCCGCCGGTAAATTTCAGAGGCCCGCCGCAGATTCTCTTTCATGGGGATTTTGGCCGCCAGGAGGAACTGGCCTCCGACCTCCGTTCCCTCTTCCACGAGCAGCACCTTCGCCCCTCGCTCCGCGAGGAGAATCCCCGCGCTGAGTCCTGCTGGTCCCCCCCCCACGACCAGGAAACGCGACGGAGGGCTCAATTTTCGGGCTTCTTCGAATTCTCTTCCGACCCGGGGGTTCAGGAGGCAGGAAATATCCATTCCGGCCCTCAGCCGGTCGCTGCAGCCGATATAGCAGGAAAGGCAGGGCATGATTTCTTCCTCCCGTCCCTCCCGCGCCTTTTGCGGAAAATCGGGGTCGGCCAGCAACGCCCTCCCCATGGCGATAAAATCCGCATCCCCGCGCGCGAGGATCTCCTCCGCCAGGGAGGGGGAGTGGATTCTGCCGACCGTGATTACTGGCACGGATACCTTTTGTTTGATCTTCCCGGCCAACGGGGCGATCAGCCCCGGCTCGTTGAAATAAGGCTGGGCGATCCAGTGCCTCGAGCCGTACGCCCCCGCCGAAATATGCAATGCATCCACCCTGGGGGCAAGGGCTTCGCAATAGAAACTGGAAAGAGGAAGATCGATCCCGCCCTCCAGGAATTCCGAGGCGTCGATGCGGAGGATCACGGGGAAACTCGGCCCGACAGCTTTCCTCACCGCCTGGGCCACTTCGGCCACAAAACGCACCCGCTTCTCTTTCGAGCCCCCATAGGCATCCCCTCGCTGGTTGGAGAGAGGAGATAAGAACTGGTGGAGGAGGTACCCGTGGGCGGAATGGATTTCCACCGCGTCAAACCCGGCCTGTTGGGCCCGCACCGCAGCCCCCGCAAAATCGTGAATGATGTTTTGAATCTGCTCCTGGCTCAAGGCCACCGGCATCTCCCCCACAACAGGGCACGGTATGGGCGACGGAGCCAGAATGGGATGGCCTGTCAGCTCTGAACGGGTTTGTCTTCCGCAGTGGATGAGCTGAACCGCAATTTTGCCCCCGTGCTCCTGAACGGCTTTCGTCAGGCGCTGGAGTCCCGGGATGAGGCTATCTTCGTGGATTCCCATTTCACAGGAGAATCCTTGCCCCTCCTTGTTGATGTAGGCTCCTTCTGCGATAATCAGGCCCGTCCCGCCCCGGGCCCGGCGCGCAAGGTATTGGATCAACCGTTCGGTGATTTCTCCGGTCCGGGTGCAGAAGTTGGTAACCATCGGGGGCATGACGATCCGGTTCCGCAGAACAATGCGCCCGATCCTTCCTTCGGAAAAAAGCCGGGGATAGGAAATCGGCTTCATAAAGCCTCCATTCGAGTATGGATTTTCTCTGAATGCATCCAGGGTCCGAAAAATCAATTCGTAATCTTAGTCCGCCCCCAGTAAACCCACTCCTTTAATGTCCCTAAATGATGAACTTGGCGGGCCAGTCCGGGAGTTCCTTCAGGTCCGGATGTTCTTTCCATCCCGGAATACCAGCCATCCTCTTGGCAATGGCCTTGTACTTCGACCAATCGGCAGCCGCATAGATGGCCATTGTCTGGGCGGCTAAAGAACCCTCCGTATGAATCCAGGCCCCATCCATCCCATGACCGATCAGGTCCTTCGCCATTCGTAAGGCCCGAAGTCGATGCTCCGTCGGTATGCCTGCCTTTCCGGCAAGGTACTTCTCGATGAGAGGCCTCTCTTCGGAGTTCATCCAATCCCGGTAATTGAAGACGGTCGTGACTACGCCCCCAGCGAGATCGGCAATCAGCTTGGATTGCTCGTGCTGCTCATTGGCAAAGATGTACTTGGCGATGTTGGTGTACATCATATTGGGAGTCGCCAGGCCTATATCGGGGAATAGGTTCGGATGTTCACAACTTGCCCTGGACATGGCATCCACCAGCTGCGCATGCATGGCCAGCCAGGCCAGTTTCTCCTGGACATGGGGATACCTGTCCACCCCATTGTATTCTGCCAGCAGGGCGGCTATGCCTACCGCCTCTTCCGTCGATATCACCTTATGGCAGGTGCCGAAGAGGCGGTGAAAAACGCCGAACATCCAGGCCTGATCTCGGGAGAACTGCCACTCCCCGCACATAAAGACCCGATTCCAGGGAACAAAGACGTCCTCAAAAACGATCATGCACTCACTAACTCCCTTGCTCCGTCCAGTCAAGGGCCAGTTCCATTCTGCTTCCTCCCCCATTTCATCGACATGCGGCGGTGTCGTCACAAGTTTAATGCCCGGGGCATTGACCGGTGTGGCAAAAACCACGGCATAGTCCTTGTCCTCCTCCCGGTGGGCCCGGCATGGGGATACGATTAATTCATTGGTCGTCGGGGTCGCGCTGATGTGCATCTTGGCCCCCCGGACCACGATCCCATCCTTCTGCCGGTCTACGACCCGTACATAGAAGTCCTTGTGCTGCTCCTGGGCCGAGGGCCGCAGACTCCTATTCCCCTTGACATCGGTTATGGCGCCTGTAATCGCGGGGTCTTTCTTTCTCAGGTGCTGCCGGTAATCCTCAACCGCATCCGTATAATGGGTACCCAAAGCCTTGTCCATTCTGGCCGCGACCACGCCCGAAGCCGCCAACGCGTCAGGTCCCATGCCGCTCAGCGCCGCCCCCCATCGCATGCAGTTAATGTAGACTTCCCTCCTTCTTACCAGGTCTTCCCGTGTTTTCGGCTGATTCCAAAGAAAGAGGTACCGATCCCCATCCTTCTCTACGGTGAGCAGGTCCCTGAACCGGGGATGGCGACAGAGCTCGTAAGCCATGGCGCGGGCATTGATGCTGCCCCGGAAAGCGGGGTGCTTCGTAATATCGGGGATCTTCTCCCCATCGAGGTAAATGATCCTGCCGTCATTCAAGCTTTTCACATACTCTTCTGCGGTCCTAATCATTCCAGCCTCCTTCTTGTGGTTTGTGGTTTTCTGTACTTTGTTCCGCTTCACGTGCTCTTTTTCCTGGGGACATGACCTTCTTTCTTCCTCGGAACGGCTAAGAGAACCAAATGATAGTCATCCGGTTTCAGGTGGCGGAGGGTAAACAGCTCGATACTGCCCAGATAGTGAGCGGAACGCATGGATACCCTGATTTCTTCGCCGTTCACCAGTTCCCTCGCTTCAATGATCCCCCTCTTTGCCCCTCCACCCAACCTGATCACCTCGGCCTCTATCTCCTCAAGGAATTTCTTACTATCTATCTCCACCATGAATCCTCCTTTTTCACGGCGCTGTCAATACCTCACCTGGAATCTACCCACTCTGCCGCTGGTCGATACCGAAACTTCTGCCTTGCCATATTCTCTGAATGGAAATTCGGAGTCGGACAAAAGTATTATAAAATTCTATCCTCATCCTCAATAAATTCAAAATTTTTACTTAGGGCCAATCTTTCTCCCCGTTCCAGCGCATTTCAGCTCCATTTCAAAGATGGTCGTTTTGCACCGAGAGCACAATCCCTGAGATACAAGTTGATAAGATTTTGGTAAGGTATCCCCAGTTCTTTAGCCAAACTCTTGAAGTAATCAATCGTCGAAGTTTCGAGACGGATGGTAACCTGCTTTTTCAGCTTAGCTGCATATGGGTTGGGCTTTGCTTTTGAGAAATCATATTGTTTTCGCATACGTCACCCCTTGTAAAAGCTTTGTTCATATTTGGTTGCTCTTCTTGCAGAGACGATGCGAATCACTTCGTCGTCTTCACGATAGCAGTGACATACCACCAGGATCCGCAGACGCAGACTCCTGCCCAGAATGATGAAACGATCTTCTTCATCTGAATGATCTGGATCGGGTATCAGCTGAGCATCTTCGTCGTAGAATACGGTCTGAGCTTCCTCGAAGGAAACTCCGTGTTTGCGTTCATTCACGATGTTTTTCTTAGAGTCCCAGACAAATCGAATGTTGCTCATATAATTATAATATAATTATTCAGCCTTTAGGTCAAGCCAGATGCCTTTAAGCGCCTAATTATTGAATGGAGGGAACGCTCATTTCCTAAACGGAAAGGAAAGTGCGAGAGATTCACCCAGGGTGCTTAACTCTTTTACCGTGTTCGGGGCCAGGGGGATGCCCTCCTTGAGGAGTCGTAACTCGGTCCGGTATTCAGGTTCCCCGGGCATAAGAATTTCTGCCGCGCCTTGGGCCTTCGCGCTCTCCTTAATGCTTTTGATATACCGGTCCATATTCTTCTTGAATTCTTCCCGGCCCAGAAAGCAATCCGGGTCTAAGGCCATAAAGCAATGGCAAGTTCCCTGAATCCTGGTTTTATCTTCTTCGTAAAGGCTTTTTATGTTTTGAGTCCATTTGCCTCCCGTTAAAACTGCCGTCAGCATCTCGTGGGCCAGAACCATCCCATATCCCTTGTGTTCGGCGATCGGAGTTAAAGAACCTCCGCCTTCGTATCCTTCGTATGGGTCCGTGGTCGGGAGCCCATCCTTGTCAATCGCCCACCCCAGGGGGATCTTCTCCCCCTTCTTGCGAGATAGGATCAATTTTCCCGACGACACCACACTGCAAGAAAAATCCAGAACAACAGGCGGATACTGATCCGTGGGAAAAGCATAAGACAAAGGATTGTTTCCGATGATCCGCTCGCGCCCGCCCCAGGGAGCCATCATCGGTGCCGAGTTGGAAACAATGTAGCCGATGAAATCTTTTTTCAGCGCCATCATCGGGAAAAGGCCGGCCACGCCAAAATGCCCGCTGCCTTTCACCGAAACCCACCCGATGCCGTGTTCTTCAGCCTTCTGTATGGCGGTTTCCATGCCCCGGTAGGCAGCGATGTGCCCCATTGACCCGTGAGCTTCCAGGAAGGCAGTGGGTCCTCTTTCCTTTACCACCGTTATTTGGCATTCCTTACGCACATATCCTTTCTGCAGCCTTTGGATGTAGATGGGCAGCCGGGTCACTCCATGGGTTTCTACGCCCCGCAGGTCGGCGCGCGTCAGGAGATCAGCCACAATCTCGGCCTCCTCCGCAGGGACTCCGCCCTTCAGGTAGGCTTGTCTGCAAAAATTTTTTAAATCGTCAAACGATACCCGCGCGAGATTATTTTCAGCCATCGGATGATCCTTTCACTCATTGGCCAGTTGATAAGTGATCCTAAACATTTCAAAAAAGACATTAAAAACATCACCCCCCCCTCCCCTCCCCCCTCCGAGGGGGAGGGTTAGGGTGGGGGGGCAAAGGACACCAGGGGTGAAGTCCTGTGATCATCGAAAAAACCGTTATTGCCCTTTAAATGCAGGGGCGAAAACGAAATTTCGGAGAATATTTTTGCAACTACTGAGTGATCTTAACAAAAATCCATAATCCGTTTATAAAATTCTGGTCTTCGATCAGGCCAGAGGGGCTCCATTTCCTGCCACGCTGCTAGTTTTTCCCATTCCGTCTTTACGACGATTGTCCCGGGTGTCTGGTAAAGTTTTCCAGCAATGCCTCCCCAAGGAGCCATGACCACAGAATTTCCCAAGCCGTAAAGAAATTCGTCATTACCGACCCGATTGGCGCTCGCAAAGTATACCTGGTTCTCAAAGGCTCGGGTCCGGCAGTAGCTTTGATAGATCTCTTTCTTATCATCGTATTTATTGAAGTTTTCGTTAGCCAGCGAAAGCGGGAATCCAGTTAATTCAAGTGGATCTGGACTCCTGCTTTCGCAGGAGTGACGGCATTTCTGACTTTTAACACGAAAATAACCATTTTCCTGCCGTGTGGTGCCCCACGGGGCATGAAAGTTTTACGAGATCATATTACTTCGTATCTTTTATATTCAGTTCTCCGACCCTTTAGAATGGAATACCGTTCTCCAGGAAACTAAAATAGTCCGCCCGGTTGAAAATCCGGCGAAGACCTCTCGCGGATGACCTCTTCCGGAACATTGGTCCAGGACAGATTCGGATGGAGTTGCCCCGGTTGCCAGGATTCGCTACACAGTGCGTGGCCAATTTCAAGAACATGCGGAACGTCGAGGATTGCCAATTTCCGAGGCGTTGCGTCGGAAAAGTCAAGAGCATTCGATTTTCCACGCAGCGCGTGGATTTTTTCGGCCGCCTCGGATTTCGCACGCACTGCGTTCGAAATTCCTCTCTGGGTTAATTCCATGTTGGCTGCAGATTCGCTACGCAGTGCGTAGCGAATCTTCCGGTCACCGAGTAATAGAGGATACATCAGGTAGAATTGTCGGATAAAACGCAGGTTCTGTTCTGAATAGCCAGTGCCAAAATCACGCGTCATTTTAGCCGACAGATCTTCAAGTATCTGCTCGCCATATCCCGCTCTTTTTCGTCCCATCTGCTCCTCTTCAACGATCTCCCTTCCGATCAGCCAGTTAGCCACCACCTGGGTGGTGTTGACGGTCCGGGCCACACGGGTCCGGGCTGATTCCAGGATCTGGCGGATACGTTCATACAGTGGTGTCTTTTTCCTTCCGGGCAAACTTACCGGCTTCTCGTTCACGATTCCCGCTCCTTTAAAACGACTGCTTTCCATCCAAAATTTTTAGCGTTCTCAGTAGCTTCCACATGATCCACAAGCCAGGGGAACAGGCTGGAGGCTGAATGAATATGCATATCTACTGCCCCTTGCGAGATTTTCAAATCTTCGCGCATTTTGGTATCCTCTTATTTAAACGATGCCTGCTTCTCCATCTGGAAATCGATCCCCGAAACAAAGACGAAAAGATATAATAATCCGGCGATTGGTTCAACAATCCAAATGGCCTCCTCCGTATCTAAGCATTAATAGGGTCAATTATAGAGCGCCATCCTAACGCAGATGAAATTCCTCCTTTACCTTTTTGAGTATTTCATTGAGTTCATTTGCTGCCTCTTGAGGAGGTACTGCCTTTCCATCTCCCAATTCAATACGCACGTGAAACCGAATAGGTGCATTCACTTTGGCCTTTATTTTTAGTAATTTGGGCACAACGTCGCCCAGGTCCTGAATCTCTGATGGACTAAGCTCTGCAGTTGCAGTGAATACTTTCGTTACACCCCCCCCTACCCTGGACGACTCGTAGCCAGCACCCCCGCGATCCGTAGTCATCGTAACCTTAAACTTTGCAAGCTGGGCAGAGGGAAAGTCACAGGGCCAGGGGCTGGGATCTTCGGCAATCTGCAAGAAGCGGGCATGAAGCGCACCGCTGATAACGTCCTTAATTGTTTTCCAGGGTAAATTCTTTCCGGCCTTGATAGATAAAGCCGAGGCAATCGAAAGCCCGGTGCAGGCTTCTCCCTTCCAGGCTTCCGGCAGATTCTCGGGAAGAATCTCCGCGGCGGCAATCATCGACGGAGGCGGACACAACCTTGCATTTGCGTTCAACACACCTGCCGGAATGGGTTCCCCCAAAATACTTGCTGGGCCGGAAAGGAGCCATAAAGTATTATTTTCCACAGCGGCGGCGATGGATTTCTCCAGAGATCCAGGGGTTGCTTTGGGAATCCGCATGGGCTCCTGATATCCGCCACGATCAACCTGAACCATAGTCGAGCCGTTGAAGTAATCCAAAACGGCTTTCACGGTAATTTCATCGGCGGGCCAAAGTCCCGGAAGCCTCTTCGGTGCCAGTAAGCCGGGTGTGATCTCGGATAATTCGGCTGCTTCCGGCAAAACAAGTTCCACGGCTGGGTCCGCAAGAGCGTTTTCATCCGGACGAGACACCCACCAGGAACGGGATGTGCCGTCAGGCCGGGTAAGTCGCAAGACGAAGAATCCCTTCTCACAGCCATCCGCTAATGTGTCAAGGATTGCGCTGGCCTTGAGCATCTTGGGCAAATGGGGAAGTTGGGCGAAGGCGCCGGCCAGGTCTTTTACCCGCCGCGACGTTTCCCCTTGACGCCAGAGATTGTAAGGCCCATCCGGCAAGAGAGCCTCGGCGGCAACAGCGGTATCCTGCACGCGGGACCGTTTGTCGGCTTTAATGATATTAAAGTGCGGTTCGTCCGTGACGGTGATTTTAAAGGCCTGAATCTCGTTCTTTTCCGAGACTGTCACTACGATACAATATGCCTGTCTGATGGCCTCGGGAATTCTTCCTCTGGACTTTTCGATGTTGATTTGAAGCGTTTGCGCACGGGCCGGATCAACGTTGCCATTTTTTTGCTGCTTTTTGATCTCTTCGCGGACGACTTCCCAAGCGAAATAGTCTCTTACCCGCGCCGTTGCGAGTTCCAGGCCGTCCTTCGAGGGAACGAGCAGCAGGACAGCGTTCCGGTATACCCTTGGCTTGTCGGGTCCCGTTGTATCGTCCAAGAATCGCTTGGCCTCAGCGCTGGGCTTACCCGACTCCGACGCGGCGTTCGGGCCCAGAATGGCGTAATGAAACGCCCTTTCGTCTTCAATATCCTTTGGTTTCGCCGGTATTGTATGGACGCGCACCCCGAGTGCCGATGCATTCGCCGCCAGGGTCTTCACCTTGCTGATATCATCCAATAACCGGGCACGAACCGTGTCGTCCGGGATGTTCTTGGCTGCAACCGCATGCATCTGGGTGAGATTCGGACGATTACCTAACCGCCAAGTTCCCGGGAGTTGTTCCTCAGCGGAAACTGTGTACATATCATCAAGCCAGTAACTCGCCTGCGCCCAGCGGGAAAGGCCCTTCTCCAGCTCGATCTTGTCCGGCCGGGTAGCCCCGAGCAAAACCACGAGGTCCCGGGTCCTTGCACTCTGCCCGATAGGTTGGGAATGAAGAAAGGTCGCCAAAACGGCTTGCTCGATTTCACGGTATTTCAGACCGACGGATTCCTTTTGGATCTGCCGAGCGCGGGAAAACTCGGCGTCCAGGATGCCCGTCCAAGCCTGCTTCTTGCCTTCCCACTCCTCGGTGTCCGCCACGGCGACCATTTCCCGCAGGGCCTCCGAAAGCCCTTCTTTTTCCGGAGCGCCCAGGAAGACGGCGGGGCCGATAAGCGAACTTGTATCCCACTTCTGCGCCTCGCGAAGAGCAAGGGCAAACGTCCGCAGCACGCCGCGTGTGCGCTGAAAGCGGTCAAGCTGCGTCCATTTAGAGTATAGGACTTCTGTCAGATCGGGATGGAAAGGATAGCTTCTCAGGAACCGGTCTTCCGCTTCCGGACCATGCTTGGCGGTCTGCTCATCAACAGCTTGAACTCCCTTTAGCGCCGCCATTACATGCTGGCGGAAAGATTCCCGGTCTTTCAGTGATTCGGGCTTAAAGAAACGACGGCGAAGAACCTCAGCAATATCCTCTTTTATTACCGGCTCGACCGCTTCTTCGCGCTGGCGTTGAAAAATGTCGTAAATCTGCCCCTTGATTTTCCGTCCCAGCTCATCTTCCGTTGTGGGTTCACTGGTAAGCAAGGATGCGACGACACAGCAGCGATCCGCCTTCGTAGCCGCCTGCGTCAGATATTGGAAGAAATTCACAAGGCTGCGAAGCCGTGCAGCGTCATTCCCAACCTTTTCCCTCGCGTAGAGGAGCACCTCATCGATCAAAATCAGAGTTCCCAATCCATCTTTGGCCGGCAGTTCAAAAAGCTCAGTAAGCAGGTTTTCAGCAGGTGCGGAATCGCGCTCCTCCGCCTTGCTGCTTGCATGGAGGAGTTTTAGCCCTTCATCACCCGCGATTTGATAGGCCAGAACGCTCCAGGGTTGCTTGAGGATCCGGGTTTTACCGGCAGGGGAGGAAACTTCCATACCCTTTTCAACGTCCAGCTTATCGAAGCAGAGCCCTGCTACCCGACACTTTGGCGGTTTCTGTCCGATTTCCTGAACGAATTCCGCAACGGCTGGAAGAGTCGGCAGCTTATTCGGCTCGTGTACGAGGTGCCAGAGGATTATCAGCGTGTGGGTCTTACCGCCACCATATGTGAGTTCAAGCTGCCGGACAGCCTTGTCGTTTTTTCCGGCCAACCGGAGGATTACGTCCTTCACCAGCCGGCGAAGGTTATAGGTAGGAAAAGTGAGGGCGAAGAATTCACGTGGGTCTTCATAGATCGGCCGCTTGCCGCGCTGCATCATGACCTCGTAAAGGTCGGCGGCAAACATATGAAGCGGCAGCTCCCCGGAAAGCAAATCCTCCCGCACTTGCACAACTTCGTACCAGCGCTTCCATGGCAGCCTGCTCATTTTTTAGGTTCCTCCTTCCACCGCGCCTTTATTGATCGCTGGTTTGCCTCGGATTTCGCAGACAGCTTCTGCGGTTTCCTGGCCCCTCTTTCGCCCGACAGCGTCGGGCATTTCGCTCAGGCTTCAAACGGTCCAGGCACTATCGGAACTATTCCCCAACTTATATAGAAATTGAGGCTAATTAAGGATCCTGGAACCATTTTTTCAGCGTTTCTTTAAGCTTTATGAAGGCCCGGTTGCTGCATCGCGCAAGGCTTACCCTCTCGGCCAACGATTGGTAGATCGCCGAAGAGCGTGGTTTCTTGGCCACATACAAAGCTTTTTCCAAAGCTTCTTTAGGGCGTATGGGCTTTTCCTGATCAGGCAGCATGTAACCCTGCGAAACAATCCAATTTCGCAAATTCGGTGTCCGGTCAGCCCATCCCAAAACCCGATCCACATGCGGTGATTCGCTCCATACCCAAATATCCAGCTCCGGGTCAATTACAACAACAGAGCCTCTATCCCCCCAGTAATTTCCTAAAGCCTCTTCCATTTCATTTTCAATTTCTTGGGCGGTTTTCGCTTCAACACCACACCCTTCAAAATCAAACATCAGGAGAGCATGTTCATATTGATTGGCAAAAGCGGATAAGAATTCAATGCCGCCTGTCCGACACCCACAATCCTTTTCTGGATGACGCCTTATGTCAGAGGTGACCGTCCGAATACCCAAAGAAGCATGTCGGCTTAGCAGGCCATTAATGACAGCTTCCATGTTTTTATCGGCTACCAAGACAATCAAATCCCGTTTTCCGCTGGCCGAATTCATCCGAGCACCCCACTTGCAAAAAGGATGCTTAGATTAGGTTGCCCCTGCCAGTCCCTTAGCGATGGGTGTTTGTGGCCTGGAACGATGTCGGCAACGCCGGTTTCCGTTTTCTTGAAACAGAGAACCCGGTTTACCGGGGCCATGCTGAGTATCACGGTAGAATGAGTTGCCAGAAGAATCTGAGCATCGTAAACAGACGACAAGGATTGATAAACAGTTTCAACAGCGGTGGGATGGATACCGTTCTCTGGCTCTTCGATGAGGTAAATCCCCTTGAATTCCGGCAAATAAGCAGGAATCGTCAGAGCGAGGAGCCGGAGGGTTCCATCCGAGACCATCCAGGAAGGAACCTCGATACCGCCGTGGTAGCATATTTTCATGTAACGATGCTTGTCATCGGGTCGTTCAACGGTTTTTATATTCTCAATCTCCGGCAAGGCCGTTCGCACATGGGTCACCCATTCTTTGAAGCGATTACTGTCGGTACGCTGAAGATCATCAATAACCCAGGGTAGATTGGAACCATCCGGTTTGAAGCGGCGAGTTTGTCCGGGAGGGCTGGCCTTACGGATAGCCAGGCTATTTAAGACAAACACCTGGACCCCTTGCGTCATAAGTTGTTTAAACCATATTGAAACGGGAAATCGTGTTTCATCCTCATGAAGGTTGGCTAAAGCCGACCTAAGGGGGCCAAGGCGAATGGACGGATACCAGCCTTTTCCTGACTCCTCGAGAACTTCGGAATAGAAATTATCGTTTCCCTTTTCGCCTTTGCTCAATATCGCTCTTTCTCCGTGCTTTGCCTTTCCGCCGAGAATGGTGCGGGGCAGCACATGTTCCCTCGGAAAGAACGACGGCTGGTCCGGCTCTTCATCTTTCCGTTTTTTCAGGAGTGCCCGTTCTTCCAGAATGCCAACCTGCCGTGTTTCTTGATGGTATCCGATACGAATCTCATAACGAATTGTGTCAAATCGTTTTTTCAGAAGATCCCTTTTTTCCTCCGGGATTGAGGCTTCCACTGCCAATTCAAAAAAGTCCCCTTGCCCTGACCAGAGCAGGTCGGAGAAATTCTGCGTGCGATCTCTGAATATTGCATTTTCAACCCCATCGGAGACGACTTGCCCGAGGAACGAGATGACGTCTAAGAAAGTGGTCTTGCCGCTCGCATTAGGACCCACCAAAACATGGAAGTTTTCCAGCGGCTGCCGAATATACCGGAGGCATCTGAAATTCAGGGTCTCAACAAGTCGTATCATCTCACTCCTCCTTGGATTGAACGGGAAACAAGTGCGGATCTCTTTCCTTAGTTGCGCCCCTGGCCTGTATGTGGTTGCTGAGAGATTCCAGGAGCGACCGTTCCTCGCTCCCGTGTGGCGAAAGTTCGATCAGCGATTGCAGGAGGCGTTTGAAAAGTTCCTGCCGCCGCAAGCCGTTTTCGTCGAGGTATTCCTCCACTTTGTGAAGGTCCTGGCCCTTCCAAATGTGCATAAGGCAATGGACGCGATCAATGAGGGGTATGGGCTTCCCGCCGGGGGCTTCGTAGCCGAGCGAACGGCTCTTGCGCTGGACCCAGGTCTTGAGTTTTACCTTGCTCCCGGAATCCTCCTCGACATCGGTATCGGCCTCCGCATCAGCGTCCACCGTATCTTCGCCATTTTCCCCCTCGCCTGACTTTCCCTTAGTGAAGGATATGAGGTCCCAGGTGGCGGCGAGTTCTCTATCCGAGAGACCGCATGAAATAGCGTAAAGGATGCACGCCCCCGCCGGTGCCTCGTCAAGACCGAAATCATGGCGATGAAGAAGATAATAAGCGGTCGGCTCGTCAAGAGTAGACGCGACGTCCCGCCGCGTATCGTCTTCTTCAAGCGACGAGACGTCGCTTCCACTTAGCACCCGCCCTACCACAAAATCAACAACTATGCGCCGAACTTGAGCGAGGAACTCGGAGACGGCCATAACCTGGCCGGGATCGTTGGCCTTCTTGACGATGGGATGCTTGCTATAAGCTTCCAAGGCCGGCCCAGTTGCCGCCCACACAAAGTCCGGCCCCCGAATCCCTGCATCCCAGAATTCTCGCAGCTTCTCACGGACGTTTTGCCGCATATCTTCAAGGACCTGGTTATCCCAACCTGGTCGGGCCATTGCTGGACGTTTCTTACAGACGAGCCAGACAGAAGATGCAAGCGCTGCGGAAGAAAGTGCCCGAGTACGTGCCTCTCGTTCTGTCTGAATTGGCCAACTCCCGTCAACGACAAAACCTGAACGAATAAGGGCCGAAACCAGAGTTTCCCAAGCTTCAGGTTGCTTGTTGGCAAAAACAACAACCAACTTCCCCTCTGGATTGAGAACGTTGTGGCATGCCTGAAAGACGCGCGCCATGCCGTCTTCATAAACAGCCTTTGACCTGACCTTATCTCCTTCGTGGCGGCTGGGATCGTCAATTAGTTCCCCGTCGTTTTGTTCATGGATCCACTTTGGGGAAAGCGGTTCCTTGAACGCCGAGTCCAATTCCGGCGAAAGACCGTTCAGTATACGCCTAAGCCACACATAAAAGAAATCCATCAAGTCCGAATAGGGTATCGCATCGTAGTATGGCGGGTCCGTCACGATTGCGTCAATTTCTCCCCCTGCTGTGCTTGCTGATTGATTGCGAACACTTGGGAGGGGTGAATGACTGTGAGCTTTCAACACATTAACAAGGGAAATCTGTAGCCACTCCAGCATTGTGGAATAACCGCCCGAGAAACCTTCGATGATATTTGCTTCCGTGAAATCCCATGTGATTGGCAATGCCCATCTAGTAAATCCATGTGCCGTTGCTGACGTGCTGAGATTCCATGTGGCCAACATAGAATTGTAGTCTAGGGATTTGCTCACTACCAAACCAAGGTAAGCCGAGACTCCCCTTACCCACTCAAGCGACCATCCCTGATTGGCCTGTTCTTCTCTCGCCGCCCGGGTACACTTCACAAATGTCCCTAAAGCCAGAAGCTGGCGAGACGTGAAAAGTTTTTGCCATCGGTCGAAGCCGTAAAGAGGCACACGGAAACCCAAAGCCTCCTTGCTTGGAAGCGGTTCCTCTGGTAAACCAAAAGGTATCTCTGCAAAGAGGGTAGGTAGAACTCTTTCTGCTTCTACGGCCATTTCGATTTCGTGATCAACAGGTAAACGATATTCCTTGCCCTTTTGCCCATCCACAACCACGGTAGTCATCACCTCACCCAGTCGTCCTGACCGTCCCTCAAGGCGAATATCCTCCATTGTCATAATCGCACTGCAACAGGGGCACTTTGCCCCTGACCTGGACATCGTGCCTCCCCCGATTCTTTTATCGTTTTCGCGTCGCTGAGCCGTGTTGCCTCCCTTTACTGGCACATTACTTTCAATCCCAAAAACCACCTTAGGAATGGTGGGACAGGCCTCTGTGCCTGTCATGCCTGTATCTGCCATGCCTGTGTTTGTCAACCTTTGGTCTTGGCTGGTAGTTAATATTTCCCATTGGGGAAATCCCACCCAAGGATAATCCCTTATTTCCGGCCAGCGTTTCAAAGGATTGTCCTGAATATATTGAGCCTTTTCCTGAAGCTCGCTTTCATCTCGGACAATTCGATCAAAGGATTCATCCTGCCATATGACGCCTTGCCGCCCAAACTCCCGCTGGAGTTCATGTGCGGTGAAGGATTTCCAGGCATGGGTGATTTTAGTAAGGGTGTGCCCGGAAAGCGGTTCCACCAAGACATGAACATGATCGTTCAACACCACATAGGCCAGAAGTTTGTACCTCGAACCCTCAAAATGGCGCAGTGCAGAGGCTACGAGCGAGCGTTCCTCCGGCTTTAGGTCTGCTTGATTGCGATGAAGCCTACAGGTTAGGAAATATGTTGACCCTTCCAATCGCCAATGAGGTAGTTTTCGCCGGTAAATGGTGAAAATGTCTTTGATAGTTGGCGGGACAAGTCTCTGTGCTTGTCCCAAAGGGTCTATGGCAGGAAATTCATTGGCAGGCAGGGACGCCTGCCCCACTTTCTGCCCTACTTCCTGCCCTATAACTTTTATTGTCAGAAGTACGCGCCTCTTCTCCTTCTTACAGAGCCAGCGAGTTTTGAGGAGGGAAATCGTTGATCGGCAGTTCTTACATTTCACCGTCCGTGCCCATAGGTAGGCAATAGTAGGCTTGGCGACCCAACGGGGGTTGCCCTTGTTGGCAAGATAATTTTTGCTGAAATCCTTGTTCAATTCATCGACGTTTGGAGTACCGTCATCTTTCAATGGCACAAGCCGCATGGTCTGCTTTTCGTACGGCACAAGAAGCCTGGGGTCCAGACCTTCGAAGTCGGCATAGACCGGGTAATACCTGGCCAACTCCCGTCTGGCTTTATTCAAAACCCACTGCCCCCATGCCCGGACATGCCAGGCGAGGTCTGCTTTTGGGGCGCGGTCTGAAGTAGTTTTTGAAAAATTAAAGGTTGGGATATCCTTTTGTTTTTGGGTTTTTTTGGTTCGGCCTATCAGATGAGGGTGGGCCTTGTAAAAGCCCTCCATGAATTCTTCATTTTCGAGGATGAAATCCGGCAGTGGCCAAGTTTTCCCGGCAAGCTTCTGAGGATATTCGAGAGTGCACTTGAGGATGAACCAGGCAACAGGATTGATGTCAATCGCGGTCGCCTCGCAGCCCAGGCGCATGGCTTCGAGAGGTATGGCTCCCCCTCCTGCAAATGGATCAAGAACTTTTGGCGCCCGCCCTCCATAAGCCTTGCGGATTTCCCCCCGGAACCAATCCAAAAGCTCTTTGTTCTCCGTCTCTCGCCCCCAATGGAGAATGCCGCCCTCGGTAACCTCCTTTTCCCGCTCAACAATCTGGCCATTGGGCATCTTCTTGCGCTCAATCTTTTTGACTACCTTACCGCCGATCTTCTCACAGAGTTCCTTGCGCTTTTCAGGAGTCCCGGGGTCGGGCAGAAGAGTAGCAATGAGCGCCGCCCGGCAAGCCGCCAGCGGCCGTCGAGCAGGCCAAATGTGAAGCGTCGATATATGTCCATGCCGCACATTCTTCTCATGCACCGAATCCAGAGAAGCCTGTTTCAGCGGAAAGGCATGTTCAATAAGGCGTGGTTGATCAGTCACGGGACAATTACTCCACTTCGTTTGGCGATCTCTCGTGCTAAGGTTTCAAAATCCTTGTAGGCCTCATGGACCGCCTTAAAATGACTTCCAATAGCTCCATCTGCAGGTTTAAGATGGAATATCGGTTTTTTTGCCTCCTGACCCATTGGCATCAGGCTCCGGTAGTGCTTTAGAAGCGATAGACAGTATGGATCTGATTTAACCCCAATATTTTCTCCTCCAGATTCCCTTAAAACATCGCTTCGATAAACCTCCGGTATGCGAGCAATCCATCGGTTATAAGCCTTTACAGGGCGGTCCAAACGCTCTGAATGTTGAAGAACGATATATCCAACGGGTTGCATTCTTCCCTCAGGAAGCTTCAGTTCCGGCACAGGATTTTTCTCCAGCCTCTCTCTCCATTCTTCTCGCCAGCGCCATAACTTAGGCCCAAGGTTTCGCAGCCCTTGTAAGGAAAATAAGTCTGGAGAAAGAGGTATCGCAATATAATTTGCTGCAATGAGGACTGCACGATTAATTGCCCCAAGGTTTGGGCCGAGGTCTGTCAGGATGAGATCTGCTTTGTGGGCTTCTGCTGCCCTCTGCATGATTCGCCAAAAGGACGATGTAACACGGAAGGCTCGTTCATCACGATCCATACATTTCGGCCAAACTTCTGAGAGTTGATCTTCAAAGCCCGAAAGGGACAAATCTCCAGCCAAAAGAGATAATCTGTCTTCAATATACTCCAGGCAGGGATCTGCTATATCCCCTATACCTCTTAAAAGAGGATGGACACTCCCAAAGACCGTTTCTGGATGATCGCCCTGCGGCCAGAGTTGTTCCAGGCGGTCTTCATCAAGAAAAGCTGCTGTCAAATTGGCCTGGGGGTCGAGATCTGCGGAAACGACACGTAGGCCAAGATTAGCATACATCCAGGATAGATGATAAACGAGCGAAGTCTTCCCAACCCCTCCTTTGTTATTGAAAAAGGCTATCACATTCGTATTCATGGACGCCTCCTTAGGATAACCAGCACATGAGTATCTTCCACGATGAACTCTGGAGGACGGTTACTGTTTTTCGCAAGTTCTTTTCGGGCCAACTGGATTCCCACTCCAAACCGTTGAACATAGCCAAGGTTCTTCATCGCCTCAGCCAGATGTGGATTCCGATAGTCAGTTATACCCGGACTTCCGAAATTCGTACGGGTTACTTGTCCATAGGGGCCTCCGGGGCTCAGGATCTCAATACGGTCGGAAAACCAGTTAATACGCACAGGCGCATTTGTTCCTTCATAAGTGCGATGAAGAATGCCATTCCGGACAAGCTGCTGCAATGCCACAATGGGGTAATCCGGTCCCCGTATCTCTACCGATTGTTCCGTAATATTCGATGCCACGGATATATGTGCGTGAAAAATGTCATCTAGTATTCTGAGTTGATCTATCAACGGACCGTCTATTTCTTTCTGGTCCTTTATGGGATCCGTCACTTCCAGGCCATCGAACCGTAAGAATTGAATATATGCTCCAGGAAGGAATTGCCTTGGTTCCTTTCCTATTACCAAAATTCCCAAATGGGTGGGGGTTGGCTGAGGCCCTACCGTTGCAAAGCGCAACGATGAAAGCTGGAATTCAATTGGCCGCTGATTCTGCTCAATGACTTCAGCAGGCAAGGACGAAGGCAGATAAACACGCCGGAAGAGATCAAAATCCAAATCATCCAGAGTAGCGGACGGAGCACGCCAAATATCAAAAGGAAGGTTTCCTGAACGTCGTTTTTCGACCAAGCGGCGTTCTTCTTCTTCGATGGCGACTGCTCTGCGCGGACCCACGCGAATCCAGACACGCCCTTGGAAGCGGACCGGTGGGGCATCTGATGGATTCACAATGATGACAGCCATTTCACAGCCCAACAATCTCCTCTTTTGGACAGACATCGCGGGGAACGGTGTGATATTGCCATCTGATCGCATATCGGCTAATGTTCGCAGAAGTTCATCTGTGATGGGAAGGTTGGTGCAAGTCCCATTTTCATTGGCTCCAATAAAAATGACTCCCGCCTGTTGATAGTTTGGAAGGTCATTTGAAAGCGCACAAATGGCTTGACGAATCTTGTCCCTTTCGCTCGCTGAAGCTTTTCGCTCCACCCGTTCTGATTCAAGATCGCTTACCAAAATCTCCAATTCTCTATCTTTCATTTGTGCCCCCTCCTTACTGCTATGCATGTTACCGCTTAATTTCTGGATATCACTCCACTCTCCCCGGCTTCAAAAATTGTTGATCCGCTTAGTTGCGGATTTGCTTTGGCGCAGTTGCGGATAGTTGCGGATTCAAGCAATCATCTGTTGGTCGTAAGCCCTTAACTCGTTCATAAATCGAATCCTATTGCTGCTTCTTCGAGTTCCCGCGCACTGATGAGGACACTTCCCTTCAACTTTGCCAAAACCCTCCCGAACGGATCCTTCACGCGAACCAGCCTTGGACTGGGTGTGGCGCAGTCGTAGACGGCATAGAGCCAGTAGCCGTCCCTCATGTTGCAGGCCTTGGCCCATTCGTTGGCTGAGACTTCGACGTCGCCCATCCCGGCGCGGCCTTTGACTTCGATAGCACGCTTCTCATTTTCTGATCTTACGGAAAGCAGGTCAAAGCCCGGATTATCCGGCAAACCAGCTTTCCGGGCCAACTCCGGGGTATGCACGTCTAGTACCATGCCTCCCGCCGCTTCTTCGAACGCCCAAGCAATTTTGATGGCCGCCAATTCCACGTTGACATCATGCTCCTCAATGTCCTTCGGATCAGTAGATGGCACGACAAGGGCGTGGGCCACGAACGTGACAGGCCCGGTGGTGATAAGTTCCGGCTCTCGTTTCATAACGGTTAGAGCATTTGCCTTGCGGCTGGCGAGTTGCTTCTGCTGGTGCTTGACTTCCTCGAGCGCTTCAATGGCTTTTCGATTTCCAATCCGTGCCTTTTCAACGTGCTTCGCTCGCGCGAGGGCGAGGTCCGCCTCCCGAAAATCGAACGCGCGTTGAAGGAAACTCTCTCGCTCCGGTATGCTTTCCAGGAGCTGATTTTTTCGTTCCAGCGCTTTCTGGCGCCCGACACGCTCGATGAGGAAAGCAAGGGCCTGCTCCCTCATTTCTTCCGCGACGACTGCCAGGCGCTGTCCTGAGGGGGGCAGGCCATGACCACCTTTGAGGAGGAGAAGGTGCTCAACAGGACAAAGCATCACTTCCGCGCCTTCGTATTGCTTCACGCCAACGAGGCGGCATTCGAGAGTTTCTTCTTGAGCGAGGTCGGGCAACTCGAGGTCGGCCTTCCGAATGATCGAAAGAAGCGCCATATGGAAAAGGTAGGGTCTCTCGGTCGTCGGGTCCACGAAGACTGCACCACGACGGCCCATATTAGAGAGGCGTTCGGAAACTAAAGCTCGGAACTGCTCGAACACAGGTTCGCCGGGCCGAAGCCAGATGGCATCCCTCTGGTCCGGCGGCTGGGAAACGGATAAACGCACCTGCATTTTCTCCGGATAGAGCTCCATCGCGGGCAGGATCGGGTCTAGTGCGCTAAGAAGCTTAGGCCGAAACGTGAAGACCCCTCCAGGATCCCCTTCTATCTCGATATCCACCAGCGGCGCGGCTTGCTCGAGATATTGGCGCACATAGCCCGGGAGCAAGCGGAAGTGGATTTCCTGTTCAAGATTTACGCGCAGGCGCGGCAATTCTTTCGCAACGTCGCCGCCAGTTCCGTAAAGGGCCTGCTCACGCGCGGCAAGCGCCTGGATTTGCTCCTTCGTTAAGTGTCCGTCGAGTTCCTGCGCCACTCGGTCCGGATCTTCGGTGACCGCAAGCTCCATATATTTTTTGATGGAAACATCCTGGAAGACCCGGCCTATGCAGTCGAATACCTTGTCAGATTGGAGTTCTTTGCGGATCTTCTCTAGCTTGTCGAGGAGCGTTTTTAACACCTTGCCCTCGCGCGTGGACGGCGCGACGAGGTTCATGATGATAACCGGGTCGTGTTTCTGCAGGTAACGGTGAATGCGGCCCATGCGCTGCTCAAGCCGGGCCGGGTTCCAGGGGACATCGTAATTGATCATAATCCAGCAGAACTGGAGATTTATTCCCTCGCCTGCAGCATCCGTGCATACCAGAAATCGCGCCCCATCTTCCTGAACCGGCTTCCGAAATCGCTCGACCTCCTCTTCCCGCTGAGTATAATGCATTCCCCCATGGATCTGGGTAACTTGCCCGGTATAGCCCATGCCTTCGAGGCTTCTTACCAGGAAATCCAGGGTGTCGCGGTGTTCGGTAAAGACGATGAATTTCTCCCCAGCGAATTTCGGGTCGGTCAGAATTTCCCGGAGCTTCTCGAACTTAGACTCGACTCCTGCGTCCCCAACCTTCTTTGCAAGATCGCGGAGTTTCTTGACTTGATCTCTCTCGGCTAAAAGATCGGCCAGTGAGGCGGCGACTACTCCCTGCAGGATCTTGTCCTCGGCCAGCTCGTTTTCTTCCCGGCCTTCTTCGGAAGTCTCGTCCTCGGCAGTTTTGGCATCCAGAGTATCATCTGTTTCATGGATACGCTGTTGGAGGAGGATGAGCTGTTCTGGAGTTACTTTTCCTTCCTGCACATCCTCTATGAGCTTGTCCAACTTTTCGATCCGCCGCTCAAAGGAACGGAATAAGGCGTAGGTTGAGCTCGCCAGCCGCCGCTGGAATACGCTCATCGCAAGCCGGGCCGCTTCACGATTCAGCATTTTGGCCTTGTTGTAAACGAACCGGAGATAATCGGTGGTTTCGTCGTAAAGGGTCTGCTCGCTGATTTCTCCCTGGCTCAGAGCGTAGCCGAGAGTATCGGAAAAACGTTTTGGGTAAAGCGGTTTCCCGTCCAGGTAGACCATTTCCTCCTTGGTACGACGGATGAAACGCTTTTGGCGTTGTGCAATGGGGAATTCATTGAAAGCCTCTGGGGTGGAAAGGGCCTCCGGTTCAAGCAGACGCCAAAGGGCGTAATAGGGATAGTCCTTGCCCATGTGCGGTGTGGCCGTTAGCAGAAGCAGGTGATGGGCGTTCCAGCCCAGGGACCACCGCTCAGGAAGGTTTCGAACCCCGGCAAGAGCTTCCGCAAGACAGTAACGGTCGGTCTTGCGCACCCGGAGGTCCGTCCCACGGTCTGCCGCGAGTTTGTGGGCCTCGTCAAAAACAATGAGATCATAGGGAATGACGGCAGGTTCTTTGAAACGCGCAAAACATCTCGGGCTGGCCAGAGTATCCAGGCTTATAATAATCCAGTTGCTGTTGTCTCCGATAAAGGGATTTTCCAACCGAGCATCGGAACCGCTTATGATCCGGAATGGAAGATTGAAAAGCGTGCCAAGCTCTCTGCGCCAGTTTCCGACAAGACCCGCTGGGGAGACGATTAGCATTCGCCGGAGGAGTCTGCGTGCTAGCATTTCTCGAATGTAAAGCCCAGCCATAATTGTCTTGCCCGCACCTGCGTCATCAGCCAGAAGGAAACGAAGGCGGGGCTGTTTCAACATATGGCCATAAACGGCGATTCGTTGGTGTGGGAGGGGGTCGATCCTGGAGATTTCGGTGGCAAAGGTGGGATTTGTTAAGTGGCCAAAGGAGAGGCGTTCGCCCTCGGCCAGGACTTTCACAATATCGGGAGAGGCAGTGAAATCAAGTATGACAGGAGGTATTTCTTTTTTCGCCTTGCTTTCAGGAGAGGCCTCCTCGGCTATGGTGGATTCAAGTTGGCGAAGCTGGGTCCATGATAATCTGGAGGGTTTTGTTTGCCCGTTCTCCCATCGATTCACCGTAGCGAAAGAAACCCCCAACTTTTCTGCCAGGGCCTGCTGCGTAAGGCTAAGGTCAGCCCGGAGTTTCTTGATCTGCTCGGGGTAATTATCTCCTGGCTTGTGGCCGAGTGAGAAACGGGCCATTGCCAATAGCCCTCCCGAATAAAAAATTATATCGCGTGAAACTTAAACAGATATATAACACATGTTATATAAAGCTGTCAAGAAGCAACTTTATGTAAGGGAGGCAAGGGGAATCTTGTATAAATTACCTCACTCAATCCCGGCCAAACGCTTGGCGCAGTTCTTCCTGTAATTGAGGTCAGACTCCCGAAGAATGGTCAGACGATGGGCCGCCGGAGATCCCCCCCCATGCAGGTCGGAAATAGTGTCCGCGCTCTCCATGGCCATCTTTTCCACCAAGCGGAGCATCTGCACCCGGTTTTCCACTGGAACTCCGGTAGCACCCTGTAAATATTTCTTCAGCAGTCCTCCAACTTCGGCGTTCTTGAAATCCCGGTCTGAGGGGAGGTCGGCCACATAGCCGCCGGTGATATCCACCATCAAGCGGATCATTTCCGCCATCTGTCTGCCCTCATGGATCTTGGAAGCATTGGCCAGGACCGAATTGATGAAATAGGTGCCGGAGGCCTCTTTTTTCCCTTCATAGGAGGCTGCCAAGCTGCAGCCATAGAGGGTTTCCGCCATATGGATCATGTCAATGATCTTTTCCTTGTGATGGGTCACTTTCGAAGTCCCGTTATAATCCATCATCATCAGGGCGGCGCCGGTCATAGCATCGACCTTGCCCGCTTTGCAGCCGCCATGCGACTGGCGGTGGAAAGCCGAGAAGCGATTGACGATTTCCCCGCTATATTCGATCTCGCCATACATGAAAACCCTCTCCCAGGGCACGAATACTTCATCGTAGATGACCGTCGGGCAGTACTTGCTGTACCGGATATTGCCACAGTCTACTCCCTCGATTTCCCGTGTGTCCATAGTGTTCCGGCCTACGACGTGAATGACTCCCTTCGTATCCGACGGAACCGCAAAGGCCACCGCATAATCCTCATCTCCTTTTCCCATGGCCCGGGTGGGGAGCACGATCAGTTCATGGGCGCTCAAGGAGCCGGTTTGGTGAACTTTGGCTCCCTTGACGATAATCCCTTCTTTTTGTTTTTCCACGACCCTGAGGTATAAATCCTTGTCGGGTTGCTCATGGGGGGCTAAGCTGCGATCTCCTTTGACATCGGTTACGCTGGCATTTGCCGCGAAGTCATTTTTCTGCATGTACTTCAGGAAATCCAGGAAACGGTTGTAATAGGGAGTCCCGTGCTTCTTGTCGAGGTCGTAGGTAACGATGGAGAGGGCACTTAGACAGTCCAGACCCGTGCAGCGTTGATGGCACGTTCCCACGTATGCCCCCAGGATGCGGTTGATCTTGACCCGGGCCACCAGATCTTCGATCGACTGAGGCGGCAAGGTAAAGCGGTTGATTGGCTCCTCCGTGAACGGAGAAATTGTGGTTAAAAGATTGCCGTATTTCTCCGAAGTCGCCAGCTCATAAGTCGCGCCCGTGGCGTTGATTCCCCCGCGGATGCGGGGATTATCCACGACATCCTTGATCTTTTCCCCAAACATATAAGCGGTGGGTTTCAGCTTTCTCAGGCTTTCCAGATATTCCGGGAATGTCTTAATGGCCATGTTTCTCCTCCCTTAAAATATTAAATACCTAAAGTGCGCTAAAGTGCCTAAAACTAAAAAATGAAGCACCAAATAACAAGCACCAATAATCAAATATATACCAAGGATCAAACCCCAAACCACAAAAATCTATTTTTTAGACAATTCGGATTTGGATGTTAGAAATTTTTAGGAATTGGGCCTTTTGATTTTGGGTCTCTATCAATCTTGAAGAGCTGCGTAAATCTGCGTCCAAAAAATTTTATGGGATTGGGAATTCCAGTCCGCAGCGAAAAGCCTTCAGGTTTAAATCTTTTGCTTTGGGAGGAACATTCATTTCAATGGCCTGCTCCATAGCCTCGACCGAAAGGAGGTTTGTTTTTTTAATCAATCCCCCCAGAAGGACCAGATTGGCGACGACCGGGTTGCCCATTTCTTTTTCCGCCAGGCGAGTGGCTGGAATCTCCAGTAACTCGAAGTCACCCGCCTTAACTTCCCCTACGAGATCTGAATCCGTCACCAGCATTCCGCCCGGCTTGATCTTTTGCAGATGACGTTTCACGGCATCCTCCGCCAGGGCAATCAGGATATCGGGCCGGCGGACCTGAGGATCGGTAATGGGCTCACTGGCCAATATGACTTCGGCCTTGGCCATCCCGCCCCTCTGTTCAGAACTGTAGGCCTGCGTCTGCACGGCTTTTTTATGGTCAAACAGAGTAGCGGCTGTCCCCAGCAGGATTCCCGCCAAGATCACCCCCTGCCCCCCCACTCCTCCGATGAGGATCTCCGTCCGCTTCATCGCTTCTGCCGCCGAGGCATCGTTATGGTTTGGTTAACGGTTGCGGCCTGGGTCCTGGCGGTGGCGCAAGTTTCGGTGTTCCTGGCGGAGATGCTGAGGTCATTGTCTGCGGGTCCGACGGCCTTTCTGCTCTTTTCGGCGGTCCTATTCATTTTTCTCGGGGCCGTGATTGAAGGGCCCGCCGCGGTAGTAATCCTTCTGCCGACCTTCCTGCCCGTCGTAAAGCAGTTCGGCATCGATTTGGTCCACTATTCCATCGTCATCACTGCCGCAGTCGGCATTGGCCTCTTCCTGCCCCCCATCGGTGTGGGACTTTTCATCTGTTGCGGGATCGCCAAGATCAGCATAGACCGCACCCTCCGCCCCATGCTGCCATACGTGATCTTCCTCTGCCTCGGGCTCTTGATCGTCGTCCTTTTTCCGTGGTTTACCCTGGTCCTTCCGAGAGTCCTCAAGCTATAGCCTGGCAGCTTCAGCCTGCGTATAAGAATTTGTAGGGGAACCCATTTGCGCAACCTGAAGGTTGCGGGGGTGAGGGTTTCTTCAATTCTTCTTGCGGCGGGACAGGCTGGTTTTTAATTTCCAGCCGGGCTGGGCGAATTCATCCTTATGCTTGATCAAGAGCCACTCATTTCCTTTCTTGCTCCATTTTAGCTTAACCAGGACAAAACCCCCCCGGAGCTTCTTCCCTTCAAGCGAAAATTTAATCTCCTTCCCTTTCTCTTCCAGGAGGGTGTAGGTACCGTGATCCCAGATGGCAACTCTGCCTGCTCCGTATTCTCCTTCCGGGATAGTCCCTTCAAAATCGATATATTCGACCGGATGATCTTCCACAAGCACAGCGAGCCGTTTTTCAGATGGATCCATGGACGGCCCCTTAGGAATCGCCCAGGAACGCAAGACTCCTTCCATTTCCAAACGAAAATCGTAGTGCAGGTGGGAGGCGTCGTGTTCGTGGACCACAAAGCGGGAATTCAAAACAAATAACCTTCCTTCCCCCATTGGCCTGCGTTCAGCGCATCTCCGCCTGGTTCTTGGTCACCGTTTCGAATTCGCAATTCAAAATAAAAAGTGAAGGGTGGCCAGAACAAATAAATCTTGACATTATTACAGAGAAATTATATGCTAACCGCCACAGGTTGAAAAGAGTTTAGGTTTGGATGAAAAACAAGCCGCATAGCTCTTTCAGGCTTATGCGGCTTTTTTATTAGGCTTCAATGGGCTATTGCGGGGCAAAGTCCAGAGCCGGGAAGAATTTAAACTCTACGTCATCCCAAAAGATGAGGAATCCGGAAGGGGAAAAAGAAGGGAGGTCGGCATGAATAAGAACTTGTACATCGGTAACTTATCCAATGAAGTTACGGAAGAGGACCTGAAAGCCAACTTTTCCGAGGTGGGGAAAGTCGTCTCCGTAACGGTCATCAAGGACAAGTACACAGGCCTGAGCAGAGGGTTCGGGTTTGTGGAGATGGAAACCGAGAAGGAAGCTCAAGAGGCCATGCAGAAGTTCAACGGCGGAGAGCTTCATGGAAACGTCATCACCGTCAATGAAGCCCGCCCGAAAAAAGAACAAGGAGGTATGAGAGGGGAAGGAGGAGGCCGGGGGGGAGGATTCAGGGGAGACCGAGGCGGTGGCGGCGGCCGCAGGTTTTAGAAGGGAACCCTTAATCTCAGGGATGAACAAGTCTTTGCATGAAGATCCTGGAACGCTTATTCAATCAAAAGAAAGACGGTGAAAAAAAAGCCGAATTGGGTCGCAACGAGGTCTGTTGGTGCGGCAGCGGGAAGAAATATAAGCGTTGCCATCTGGAGTCAGACGCCCATAAAAGAAGGATGAGGGGTGGGTTGGGACGGAGGGGGAAATAAGCTTTCCTACGGATGTCCTGAGACCCCCTTGGATATTCTTAGCCTGTAGGTGGGAAAAAATTTACTTCCCTCATAAAAACTTTCAGTTCCCTCATTCCCGGTATTTGATTTATTTTACTGGGTCAGACTGACCAAGCTTTTTTTCAGCCTTTCGAACTCCTGGTCGAGCTTTTCAACCAGCGAGCTCGCCCGTCCTAGATTTCCTTCCTTTCCCGCAAATTCCATTTCCAAGGCTACGGTTTGCAGCGCCCTTCCCGCCATATTCATCGCTGACCCCTTCAGCGAATGGGCTTGTCGTTCCACCCAAGCGGCATCCCCCTCCCGCAAGGCCTGCTTCAGTTTCTCCACTTGCAGCGGTGCATCTTCCAAGAAGGTCGCTACAATTTCCCTGAAGATCTCCTCATCCCCACCCAAACGATCCAATAATTCCCGCTGGTCGAATACTTCCTTGTCATCCGACTCACCGGCGAAAGGCGCCTGCGCCTCTACCGTAGACCTCTCCCCCAGCCAACGCCCGATCGTCTCGACGAGATCCTGGGGTTGAACCGGCTTGGAAATATAATCGTCCATGCCTGCTTCCAAACATCGCTCCCGATCCCCCTTCATGGCATGCGCCGTCATCGCAATAATGGGGATATGTCCATCCGTCTCCGTCTCCTTTCGCCGAATGGCCCCGGTGGTTTTTAAACCATCCATCTCGGGCATCTGCACGTCCATTAAAATGAGATCATAGGGGACCCTGGCCAACGTCGCCAACACCTCTTGACCATTGGCCACGGCATCCGCCCGGTAACCAATCTTTTCCAAGATGCGCAAAGCCACCTTCTGGTTGGTCTTGTTGTCCTCGGCCAGCAGGATGCGGATCTTTTGCTTTTTCGCCTCCGCCACCGAATGCCGGGTAAGGATGGGCAAAGAGCGGGTTCCGGGAACAGGTGATTTGGTCCCCAGGGCCAATGCCAGACAGTCGCGAAGCTGGGCACTCTTCACCGGCTTAGTGAGATAAGCGGCAAAGCCAATCTGCTCCATGCGCCTGGCATCTCCCCGCCTGCCTTGGGAGGCCAACAACACCAGGATCGTTTTGCCCAGATCCGGATCCTCCTTGATTCTTCTCCCCAGAGCAGCCCCATCCATAACCGGCATCTCCATGTCTATGATCGCCACCAGGAAAGGGTCTTTCCCCTGCACCGCTTCGCGTAGCTTGTCCAGGGCTTCCTGCCCGCCGGCGGCCTCGTCATAGCGGCAACCCCAGGAGTGCAACTCTTCGCGCAGAACCAGTCGATTCGTGGGGTGGTCGTCGACAATCAGGATGCGCCGGCCCCGAATATCCTCGAATACCTCCGTCCCTCTCTTCCGGCCTGCAGACTGCTTGGCAAAACCCACTATAAACCAAAACGTGGACCCCCGGCCTTCCTTACTTTGCACGCCGATCCGGCCCCCCATCCTCTCCACAATGTTTTTCGAAATGGCCAGCCCCAAACCGGTCCCCCCATACTTCCGGGTCGTGGAGGCATCCACCTGCGAAAAAGATCGGAAGAGACGATCCATCCGGTCCTGGGGGATGCCGATGCCGGTGTCCCTCACGATAAACCGCAAGGTGACCTGGGTGTCGGTCTCCTCATCCAGGCTGATCCGGATCACCACCTCCCCTTTCTCGGTAAACTTCACCGCATTGTTCGCCAGATTTATCAAAACCTGGCGCAGCCTCCCCGGGTCCCCTACCAGCAGAGAGGGAACTTCATGTTCTATCAGACAGGCCAAACCCAGCCCTTTCTCGTGCGCCCAAATCTTTAGGATATCGACGGTATCTTCGACGGTGGTCCGCAGATCGAAGTCCAGGGTCTCAAAATCCAGTTTTCCAGCCTCGATTTTGGAGTAATCGAGAATATCATTGATGATCGTGAGCAGGGAGTCTGCCGACCCCCGGACCGTCTGCGCGTATTCCAGCTGTTCGGGGGTCAAAGGGGTTCCCAGTAGCAAACTGGTCATGCCCAGGATTCCGTTCATGGGTGTGCGGATCTCGTGGCTCATGTTGGCGAGAAACTGGCTCTTGGCCAGGTTGGCAGCCTCGGCGGCTTCCTTAGCCTCTTGCAATTCTACTTCAACCCGTTTGCGCTCGGTGATATCTACGACAATTCCCCTGAGACCAACCGGTTGGCCATCCCGAAGAATGGGATTGGTGTGGACCAGGATGGGGAATGTGCGACCATTCTTGGTTTGCGCTGTATATTCAAAACCCGACTTGTCTCCGTTTAATGCCCGTTGGATATCCTCTTGCGCCCGCCCTCGCTCATCTGGCGGTACCATTTGCAGGATGTTCAAACCTTGATTAAATTCATCATGACTGTAACCAAAAGTATCAAAGGCCACCCCGTTGGCAAAGGTCAGGTCACCTCTGATGTTCATCTCGAAAACAGTCTGTGGGAGAGAGTCAGCTAATTCTCTGTATCTCTTCTCGCTTTCCCGCAGCGCCTCCTCTGCTCGCTTGCGGTCGGTGACGTCGTTCAAAAAATTCAACGTGGCTGGTCGACCGCTCCAGGAAATCATCACCGCACTAATTTCCATCCATTTGATGTTTCCATCTTTATCCATGGTCCTGAAAGAATAGACGGGAGGAACCATTTCCCCCCGGATCCTTTTGAGATGATGATCCATCACCATTTGGCGATCATCGGGATGAATGAAATCGATGAAGGGCCTGGAGGTTAGTTCTCCCTCTGCATAACCCAAAAATTCAGCCAGCTTGGGGTTGAAAAAGCGAATCTTTCCCTCCTGGGCCACGCAGATTGCTTCATTTGCGTTTTCCACAACCAGACGATACTTCTCCTCGCTTTCTCGAAGAGCCTCCTCCGCCCGGGTATGTTCGGCAATCTCCAGCTGCAACTTTCTATTGGTTCCCGCCAGCTCCAGGGTACGTTCTTGTACCCGATTTTCCAATTCGTCCCGGGCTTTCTTAACCAGACTATACAGTTCAAAGCTTTCCAGGGTATTAGCGCTGTTCAGCAGGATGATCGAGAGCAGGGAAATGGATACCCCCGGAATATCCTTTTCCCCCAGATTCAGAATCCCGACAAACAAACCACGAATCCGGGATTGGGTCGCCATGACATGGAGGACCATCTGCTTCTGAAAATCTTTATTGGAAACCATGACCGCCCGATTTTCTCTTAAAGCCCAGGCAAAGGTCCCATTGTCGATTAAAAATTCCACCTCCTCCTTTAATGACTCTCTCTGGCTCTCCGGGTCACAGTGGGCCTGAATAAAATTCGAATTCCGTTCATCTACCAGATAAAAAGCAATCGCCTGGAAGGGGATCAGTCTTTTTACCCGGGATCCTGTTTCCTTCAGGATGGCGGAAGGATCTCGGAGTTTATGGATGCTGCTCTGGAAGTCCCCCAAAGACACAGCCATGTCCAGGGCATCAATGGTGAAGCGGTTTATTTCTTCCAGATACTTGATCCGAACTTCGAGTTCCTCTGAGCTCATGGGAATTCTCATGGGGTAAAATCATCAAAAAAATTGTGAATGACTTCTTCCACTTGCCGGTCAATTAATTGGACGATTTTGGCAAACATTTCTGTCGGGAGTCTCAGGTCCGTCCACACCTCCGGGATGATCGGAGGCACAAAACGTTCCCCGCTTGTGCCGAGGCCCAGGGCATTGATCAGGATGTCGGCAATATGAACAATAGTGGCTTCCAGGGGATGCTTGGACTTGAAAGGTTCATGATGATATTCAACCGCCTGCTCCAGGATGAATGGAAGTGCCCATTTTCTGAGCAACATTCCACCGATTTGGGCATGGTCAAAGCCGAGGATTTCAAACTCTGCAAAACGGAGAAGGCAATTTGTCCGCCTCGCCCGCAGAAGGGTTTCTCTCCCCTGGCGGGCAAGATGTTTGTAGATAATGATCCTTCCGAGGTCATGGAGCAATCCGGCAACGAAGAGGCGTTCGGTATTAGAAATATTCTTGTAACTGGCAATCATGCGAGCGCCTATCCCACAAGCAATGCTATGTTCCCAAAAGGATTTCATATCTACCAGGTCAGCTGGAATATCCTGAAATATTTTCAGGACCGATGTTCCCAAAGCGAGAGTACTTAACTGCTTGCTCCCCACAATCATCACGGCCCGGGAGATGGTATCGATCTTGGACGGAAAGTTATAAAAGGCACTATTCACGATCTTTAAAAGTTTGGCCGAGAGATTGGGATCTTTACTAATGACATCGGCAACGTGGATCGCGGAACTGCGGGGATCGCCAATTACCTTGGTAATCTCAGTAAAAATATGCGGAAGAGAGGCTAGGTTGACATCTTCCTCCACCAAAGAATTGAGATCTTTCTTGCGGTCGGAAAACGGGTACATGGGTTGGGACTCATAAATCGGAGCGGCTTCCCGGTCGGCAGATATCCCATCGCCTCCGGAGGTCTGTTTGAGGACCATCCGCTGGGCCCGGCGCAGGGTGCAAATCCGAAAAAGCTCTTGCAGGAATGGATGGTCCAGGTTGGCACAGGCAAAACGTTTTTGGGTAAATTTTTCAGCGGCCTGGAGCACGGCCGGGTCTATCTCTTCCAGGGCGGGGGGGCGTAAATCTTCAGTTACGCCTTCTATTTCAACTCCCACGATCCCCCATATCTTGAGGATCCGTAGATGACTTAGGTCCAGTTTGACTCCTTTACCCAGGAGAAGGCGCCCGTTTGGATGTTTCAGGTCTTCAGACAGGACCATGCCGGGCTTTAAAGCGTCGATGTTGACTCTGCCCATATTGAAAGTTGCTTCCAAGAAAAAATGCCCAAATGATGGATATGAATACAATATCGGATGGATTTTCATATTTCTTGATCCGCAAGGGCATTTCCCCCATCTCAAAAATATGAGCGGGCCTTCGATAAATAGGATGGAAAAGAGAACGGCTGATATTGGGCCATGAAACCCAATTGGGAGATGATCCTCTTCTAAAAAGCCGGCGATCCATAAATCTCTGTGGAAAGGAGGGGTCGTTGGGAGAGAACCACGTGAAAGATGAAAGAAATAGGATCCGTCCGCTCCCGGATCCGGTGGAGGATTGACTTTGGTCACCGCCGATTGGGGATCCTCAAAATCGGCAGAAGAACTCTCGCCAGACGTCATGCTCCTGGAGACGAACGGATCAGCTGGAGGGGAGTTTCATCAGATGTCGACCGAATCAATAAGGGGGCTCACGATCCCATTACTTTTTTTGCCTGGATGCGGCCACCCTGAATCTCCCGGATAAAATCTTCTTCACTCCGAACTTCATTTGCGAAGACGGTCAAGCAGGAGCCAATGACGTGGACTTGATGAGCATCACTGCCGCCCGTGCCCGGGAGACCGAGCTTATCCATCGCCTCTCGGACTTTCTGGAGCGAGTCTTCATCATGGTGAGGGTGGTAGAGCTCGATCGCGTCGAGCTTCAGTTCATAAATCCGATCCCCTGCGCCGTAATAACGCTGCCTTCCGTGGCGAGACCACTTATAGGGGTGGGCGGCGATGAGGATTCCGCCCTCGCCGTGAACCCTCTCCACAAGCTCCTGGGCTGTGAAATCCGACCCCAGGCTCTTTTTTACCCCGAAGACCAAGAATTCTCCTTCCATCCCGTTCCTGGGGCTGTAGGTATGGACTTCCTGGCTGTTGATGAGGATCAGGCCATGAGGATCGGCCAGCCTTTTCAGTTCATCAAATTTTTCATTGGGCCAACGGATGCCGTGTTCGGTGATGGCAATGCCGTCCAGACGTATCTGGACTGCCCGCTGAATCAGCTGCTCCGGGCTGATGACCGAACAACCGGAGTAATAATCAGTATGGAGGTGAATGTCGAAAGTAAACATGGAACTCCCGCTGCAAATTGAAAATCCAAATATGGCATGTTCAAACCAAAAACTTGAAAGCCGAATCCTGAAACCTGAAACCCCTTTTCATAGCTCTTCAAAAACCGCCGCGATGCCCATGATTACGTCTTCAATCTCCTGAGGGCCAATCTTCGTCTTCTTGATCAATCCTTCGATAACGATCGCGGCCAATTCTTCCGCCCGGAAAGTAGCGAGGGTGCCCCCCATATGCCCGATGGCCGTCCTCGCTTCCCCTACAACCGCGTCACGCAAAATTTGTCCTCCTAAGTTTCAAATCTATTTGATCTGGCAACTGCTGCAATATACCATTTTCGCGCCTTGAAGGCCATATTATAAGAGCGGTGTAAAGACCTCGAACCAGTGCTTAAGGGAAATGGGAAGGATCCAATTTCATACTACCTCAGCTTAGAGTCTCGTGAAAGCCTGCTACGGTTTCATATCCACCAGCAACGCTCCGCCGATAATCTGTCTATCTCCCGGGCGGATTCTCGCCGAACCGAAGCCGGGGGTCCAAGGCGAAGGTGGGTATTGTTTCTTTATTAGAGAGAATCTGCCTTGGCTCTTTTCTGGCCAAGTTAACTGCATCGGCAGAAGGAAATCAATTGGAAAAGGGGGTTCCTTAAGATCAACTGGCTCATTTATAATATGCCCACGCATTTTCTGCGCCGGAAAGAATCCCGCCTCTGTTAGGATATTGTCATTTTCATTTTCCGCATTTTCCTGTATAAGCATTATAAGGACGATTAAAAACTGTCAACTCAACCGTCGATTCCCAAAGCGATGGCTGCTGATGAAAAAGTAGACAACCTGACAAGACCACCAAAGATTTTTTTGAAGGAGGAAGGATGACCGCTCCTGCGACCATGGAAACATTCTCCGATTATATATGACCCTGGTGTTATTTCAGTACCGGGCGTATTGAGCGCTTGCGGAAGAATTACGAGATTGAAGTTCAGTGGAGGGCCTTCCCTCTCCACCCCGATACTCCTGAAGACGGCCTCACCCTGGAGGAGCTTTTTGCAGGCCGGGCTATAGATATCGATCAGATGATTTTGCGCTTGAAGAAAGTAGCTCAGGAAGTAGGCCTGCCTCTGGGGGAGAGAAAAAAGACTTACAACAGCCGCCTGGCTCAGGAATTAGCCAAGTGGGCCGAATCAAAAGATCGGGGCGATGAATTTCACGATGCTGTCTTTCGAGCTTATTTCGTAGAGGGCAAGAATATCGCCAAAATCGACGAATTGGTGGGTCTGGCGAAATCTGTGGGACTTCCAGATAAGGAGGCGAGAACGGCCCTCCAATTGAGGACCTTCAGGAAAGCCGTTGATGCCGATTGGTCGCGGGCGCACGAAATGGGTGTATCGGCAGTTCCAACCTTTGTGATCAACCATCAGGCGGTAGTAGGAGCCCAGCCCTACGAGGTTCTGGAACAATTTCTCAGAGACAATAAGGTAAAAAAGCGCGGTCCTGTTCGATCGTAAGCTCGTAATTCCCGCCCCCATACCCTTAATGGAAATGGCGCCTATTTTTCCCCCTACACCTGGTTCCTACCGCTGGTTAAACCGTCTCCCCAGCATAGCCCCGGCGATATTAATGCGCTGCATCTGCACCGTGCCGCCGGCGACTGGCCAGCCGCGGCTGTCCCGCAACATGCGCTCAATCGGATATTCCTTGGAATATCCGTACCCGCCAAAGACCTGCAGAGCCATATCCGTGACCTCTTTGGCCATTTCATTCGAGAAACATTTGGCCACGGAGGATTCAAATATGGAAGGGAACCCCTTGCCCGCATTCGTGGCGGCCCGGTAAATGAGGAGTCGGGCGGCCTCGACCCTCATGGCCATGTCGGCCAGCAAAAACTGAATGGCTTGAAATTCACAAATGGGCTTACCAAAAGCTGCCCTTTCCTGGGAATACTTCTTGGCCGCTTCCAGCGCGCCCCAGGCAATCCCCAACGACATCGTGGCATTTCCACAGCGTTCCACATCAAAAGCTTGCATCAATTTGGCAAACCCTCCTTCCGGAATGACCAGGTTCTCCTTGGGCACGATACAATCCTCAAAGATCAAATCGCAGCTGGGCATCCCATGAAGGCCCATGAAAACTTCCTGCTTTCCAAAGGAAAGTCCCGGAGCATCTTTCTCCACCACCATGCCCCCGATGCCTTTCCATCCTTTCACCTCACTCATCCGCACGTAGACCATGTACGAGTCGGAATGCCCTCCTCCGGAGATGAACCGCTTTTGTCCGTTGAGAACATAATGATCTCCTTCCAGCACGGCTCGGGTGGTCAGATCTGTTAGGGCCGATCCGGCTCCCGGCTCGGTCATGGCCACGGCCATCAGCTTTTCCCCCATGCAGGAGGGAGGAAGGAAACGCTGTTTTTGCTCTTCCGTTCCAAATATATCCACTACCCGAATCGGGCCGACGCTGGTTTCAAATACAGGGGAGGCCGCAATGGGGCTTATTCGCGCCAACTCCTCTATGGCCAGAATGGCCTCAAAGGCGGAAAGTCCCGCACCTCCGTACTTCTCGGGGAGGGAAATCCCCAGCAGGCCCATTTCGACATATTGGGAAAGGATCTTCCGATCCATGAAGGCACACTCTTCATCCCAGGCCTTAACCAGGGGAGCCATGCGCTGATCGGCAAAGTCGTGCACCATTTTTTTGAAAATCCGTTGTTCTTCAGTCAATTGAAAGTCCATGCGTTCATCTCCTCTCTTGATCTTCTTTTCCTGCTGTGTTGAGAACCTGTTCGATGAGTTTCTTCTTGATCACCTTGCCTCCTGGGTTACGGGGGAGGTCCGTTACGAAGAAAATTTTCTGGGGAATTTTATAAACGGCCAGCTGTTTTTGGCAAAACTCCTTAATTTCTTCTGAACTAAGCTCCTCTACTCCTGGCCGGAGAATGATGGCGCACCCTACCAATTCCCCTAAAACCGGATCCGGGAGGCCAAAAACAGCTACATCGAAGACCTTAGGTGACAACTGCCACG
>Ga0315288_10000822_pt1 | contig 39512 bp, 33 predicted proteins | sample YL17G11_20_MG_FD_203454 | JGI IMG/M metagenome (GOLD analysis project Ga0315288, IMG submission 203454) | Sediment microbial communities from Yellowstone Lake, YNP, Wyoming, USA - YL17G11_20 | ecosystem: Environmental > Aquatic > Freshwater > Lake > Sediment | place: USA: Wyoming | collected...
CACTCCATTTTTGCATGGGATAACGTCATAGTAATCTCCCCCCACTTCTTTTGCCGGTCTGAAAAAAGTGGAAACGTCGAAACCCTCAATTTGAACCGCTTTGCGTGGCAATAAGCCAACTTGTACCTGACGAGCAACCTGTAATTCCTCCTCCAAAAGCTGTCTTTCGGTAAGCTTCTGCTTAAGCTCTGTCTTTTTTTGATTGTAGGCAGTGATCAAGAAGCTCAATCCCAAAACCAACCCGGTACCGAACAACACCAATAGAAGGAGCAGTGGGGGAGAGACTCTGATCTCAGGAACAAAATTTAAAAAACTGCTCAACTTATCCATGATCCCCTTTAAGAGTACTTAGATATTTTGTCTTCTCAGAAATAAAAAATTCAAAATTTTAAGTTTTGAATTGTCATTTTGCAATTTGCACTTTGCAATCTGCAATTTGAATTGATTTTATTTTTTACCCAAATACGTTCTCTCGATTCCTAAAATAATCCTCAACGACGTAGAAATCGTTCCCAGACCGATTCCGATGTAAAGGCCTCTTTTAGCCGCCATGCTGGGAACGCGCAATATCCAATTGGCTGAATCGGGAATCCAATGAGAGATGAAACTTCCCAGAGGGACACGACCTATCATCACTATAATTGCAACCAAGAGGAGCAAACCCGCTTCCCAGCTCCGCGCACGGAATCCCCGATACGCGGCTGACGCCACAAAGAAAGCCAAAAGCGAAAACATGGTCGACTGCATGGGGGCTTGCAGATTATTGAACATCCACAAAAACGGTGTTTTCTCTCCGCTCCCTTTCCACAATCCCAAGCTGACCATGAGAGTCAATCCCAACAAGCCAATCAAATTGTAACCCCAGCCAGCTTGAGTTTGGACGATCTTTTTTGCATTTAATTTTATATAACTTATCACTCCTACTAACAGGGTAAATACAAAAATAATCTGCATCCAGTCTAAAACCGTCTGGTATGCAGAAACGGAGGTGCGATGCGGAACAAAGAATTGAACCAGCATAAAAAAGCCGAAGACAAAACAGACGATGATGGGAATTGTTCTTTGCATGTTTATTGGTTGGATTTCCCCTCGACCTATCCTTTTTTTCCGAGTGGAGAAGGAATTTTATTCAGATTCTCACTTATTTTCTCTCCCCTCCGGGGAGAGGGAATTTGAATTTGTTTTTGTTTCCCCCTCACCTTGATCTTGCGAAGCATGCATACGCATCTCCTCAAAGGGGAGAGGAAATTTGCAGTTTGCGTTTTGCAATCTGCAATTTGCAATTGGTCTTTATTACCACCTCTACATAAATGTGGAGAGAAGAAATAAGAGGGCAAGGCTTTTAGTGGCGGGATTCAACCGGTGAATGTACACATATTAGTCAAGTAAAAGGTTGAAAACCATAAGTTAGGCGCTGGCGATAATCACCGACATATTTCAGGTAGTGCCGGATGGTGATGGTTGATTTATTGAATCCTTTTACCCAGAATTATCTTGGGCATGGATGCCAAGCAACGACCAAAATCCTTATAAAATCGCTCCAGCCCTGATTTGGTTGCTTTTCCGTGGGCAATTTCATCGTTCAATTCCCAATACAGCACATAAGTAACTGAGCTGGAGAGTCTGGTCAGTCTCATTGCTGGCTCGCCGTTTCTTACCGCATTAAAATTAGTATGACGGTGGGTTCGCTTCATGTATCTAACGTCGATCACACCGGGAAAATCCCGGTGATGTTTGGCAACCTTATCCAGTAAAGCTTCAAATTCCTCAGTCTTATTCAGTTTCACCTCGTATATGCATACTTCGACGAATGAATGTCTCATGTCCGATCACCTTTTTCTTTTGATTTTGTTTTCTTCGATTCTTTTCATAAACGAATCTATGATTCTATCTCGGCGAAAAATATCATTGAACAGAGAAAAGCTGGATAAACCAGCTCCATCCCAATAGTCCTGCGATACCTCCCAGTAATATCAACAAAACCACCAGTGCTTTCAAATAATCCTGCCCCTTTATGCTTCCTAATACCTGAGAATCCTTAGTTAGATAACCGCTAGCGACAAAAAGCTCCTCACCCATCAAGGTGTAGTCACAAGCTACCATGAAAAAGGAAAGCTGTATGGTGGAATCCGTTCCCGCGATCTGAAGAGCGCCAATTGAATTTCCCGTCTCTGCCAGTATCAAAGCCTCAGCCTCAAAAGTTCCCAAGAAAAGATTCGTAGCGGGAAGCTGGCGGGTCATGATCCCGTCCACTGCGGCGGCGTACCCAAACTGGCTCTGGGTCACAAAGAATATGTTGTCGGGATTGTATGCGTCCGGATGCCCCGCTCTGGAACACGCCTCCTTGACCACCTCTTGAGCAGTGGTCATCACCACCGGATCATAATTGGGAAAAATTAGAGGAGTATGATATTCAGCCGTCTTTTCAGCAACGCTCGATAGGATATTCATAGATGCCATGGTTGCCACTCGATCCATCTTGCCCAGACCCGATGAATAAAGTATAGGCTTTCCCATTTCGGTGGCTCTTCCGATGGCATCGTCTATGGCTTGCAGACCAGCAATGGGCCTGATGTAAAGCTCTTTTCTCTTTTTGGCATACCAGATAAATCCAAGAATAAAAAGAAAAGAGATGATTACGCCAAAAAGAACGTTCACTCTTTGAGGGTAAAACCAACCAGACGGGTGGGTGTTTGCGTGGTGTCCTTTCGAGACCACAGGTCCTGAGACTGCTGAAAACAGAGTATCGTTGGTTTTAGTCCCTTTCAAAAAATAAAAATATTTGACTCCCTCCTTAACCTGGCGGTCAATGAACTGTTTATCCGTGGATGAAATTTTCCCTGCTAACTGGAAACTTGCGTCTTCTTCTGCCGATCTCCAGATTTCATATTCAGCTTGAGTGCTCTCCTTGGGCATTCCTTCAAAGGTGAGGGTGATGCTTCCGCCTTTATCATTAGACGTATCCACTGCTTTTATTTTGACCGGAAGCTGAGCGGACACGATTGTAACAATGAAAAAAGGAATAAGGAAAATGGAAAATCTAAGTCTCTTCATTTTCATCCTGGTCCAAGACTACAATTTTTAATAAGCTAAGGAATCGACACTGCTTGTCAAGCTAAAACTTCTTGAGAACCTCACTCTCTATACGTATGCATCTTCAATCCTACGGATTTACGATCTCCTCATCTCCTTAGAAATATCAGAGATTTCGCCACTAGTGTGGGAGAGGGAGACAAAAGTGAGAGAGGTAAAAAAACCGCAGTTCATGTTTCTCTTGACACCTAAGAGAGTCGTTCATATATTGCTTTCCGAATAAAATTCTACGCAGGCTAAAGCCTGCGGCTACCAGTCCCTTCCTCTTTAAAGGTAGCCGCAACCTTTAGGTTGCGATAATTCTTCAGGAGATATATATGGAAGAAACCAGCGAACTTCTTATGCATAGGCAAGAGAAGCTGAAAAAACTGAAAGAAAAAAATATCAATCCCTATCCTTATAACTTTAAAAGGACACATACGTCATCCGAGATAATCCAAAATTTTGAAAAGCTCGAAAGTGAACAGACTGAGGTCAAAATTGCTGGAAGGATGGTTTCTCTCCGTCTTCATGGAAAAAGTCTGTTTGCCCATATTCAAGATGGTGCAGGAAAGATTCAAACTTATGTGAAAGCAGACGAAGTGGGAAAGGAGAAATTCGAGCTTTTTGATCTGTTCGACATCGGAGATTTCTTAGGAGTCACGGGAAAAGTTTTTAAGACCAAAACCGGAGAGATCACTGTAAGAGCAACCGATTTCTGCCTTCTTTCCAAATCCATGCGACCGCTTCCGGAAAAATGGCACGGGCTTCAGGATATAGAGCTAAGATACAGACAGAGATATGTCGATCTGATCGTCAATGAAGAGGTCAAAAAGATCTTCATTTTTCGAGCGAAATTAATCCAAGCCATAAGGAAATTCTTAGATGATTCAGGTTACATAGAAGTCGAAACTCCCATTTTGCAACCGCTATACGGTGGCGCCTTTGCCCGTCCATTCGTAACTCATCATAATGCTTTAGACATTGATCTTTATCTGCGGATCGCAGACGAACTTTATTTGAAAAGGCTCATCGTTGGAGGATTTGAAAAGGTTTATGAAATATCCAAAAGCTTCCGTAATGAAGGGATGGACAGAAATCATAATCCCGAATTCACCATTCTGGAGCTGTATCAAGCCTATACGGATTACCATGACATCATGGAGCTTTATGAGAGGTTATTGAACTATGCGGCGAATCAGGTTCTGGGATCCAATAAGTTTGAATTTTCCTCTGGATCCGCGGGAGAAAGTAATCAGATCGACCTAACCCCGCCTTGGAGAAGACTTCCGCTTTTGGATTCAATCAAAGAATATGCCGGAGTAGACCTATCGGATAAAAGTGAGGAGGAGACAAGAAAGATCGCCTCCCAGTTGAACGTGAAAGAGAATTTAAACCGACCCAGAGGTAAGTTGATTGAAGCCATTTTTGAAACCCAGGTTCAGCATCATCTGATTCAACCCACTTTTATTACAGATTTTCCTGTGGAGATGTCTCCTTTAGCCAAACTCCATAGGGAAAAAGAGGGCCTGACCGAACGATTCGAGCTTTTCATCGGTGGCTGTGAGATGGGGAATGCTTTCTCTGAGCTGAACGATCCACAAGACCAGAGGGAGAGATTCCTCCAGCAAGCGGAGCTGGCTAAAAGAGGAGATGAGGAGGCGCAGGTTTTGGATGAGGATTTCATTAGTGCTTTAGAATATGGCATGCCCCCCACCGGTGGGCTTGGTTTTGGGGTCGATAGATTAGTGATGGTGATGACCAACACACACTCTATTAGAGAGGTGATATTCTTTCCCCAGATGAAACCGTTGGAATGAAAATTCCCAACAGATTAAAGGATTAAACAGATAAAGACCATGATTTCCTCCATAGGGATGCATATGCATGCTTCACAGAGTAAAATGTGGGGAAACTTGCAATTGAAAAATCAAAAATCAAAATGCAAAATTGCAATTCAAAGTCCAAAATTGAAACCCTAAAGAAATGACCACAAGTCTATTAGCGAAATACAGCCATGCTTTTGTTTCGTATTGGCGCGGCAAAATTCACTTAAGATACCCTCCACTATTTTATTCTATCGAAGCTACCAATATTTGCAATTATCGTTGTAAGTATTGCCCCCAGGGTAATCCGGATTACCACCACATCAAAAAAGGAAAGATGAGCATTGATCTGTTTGAGGATATTTTAAAACAGATTTCAGAACAAAAACCTGTAGCGGGAGTTTATCTCACCGGCAGTGGCGAACCTCTTATGCATCCTGATCTGGAAAAATTTATCTCTCTCTCCAACCAATTCGGTTTTATTCCCAGTTTTTCATCTAACGGTTCTTTGTTTTCTGAGGAGAGAACCAAGAGTCTTTTAAACTCAGGAAAATTCTCTTTAACCATTGACTTCTCTCCGAATATGGAGATTTATGAAACCTATAGATCCGGCGGGTGCTGGGATATGGTTTACTCTAATCTTGAATATCTTTTGAATTCAAAGAAAAAGCAGGGCGGAAGTTATCCTAAGATAGAAATTCGCGACATGTCAACCATTGCTTTAAGATCACCGGAAGAGAGAGAAAAGTCGCTATCTGATTTAAAAGCATTGTTTAAAAATCTTCCGGTTGACAGGTTTTCTCAGCTCAAAGCTCATAGATGGACCGACAATATTGACTGGAAGATAATACCTACTCCAAGCAAAGATAGCAGATACAAGCTCTGCACTCATCCCTGGTCTATTTTTGTCGTCACCTGGAAGGGCGAGGTATTACCATGCTGTCGGGATTTCGGATCGGAATATGCGCTGGGGAGAATTAACGACAAGGATGGAGTTTTGGATATCTGGAACAATGAAAGAATCAAATTCCTTAGGAAAGCGCTGGTCAACAAAAAACCACATGAGATCAATATATGTAAGAATTGTGATCGTCCTTGGACTGGGGGAAGCGTTGCTCGATCCAAGCCCCAAATGATAAAAAAGATTCTGTGGGAAAAGGTGGCAAGCCTTTAAAAATTCAAAATCCAAGATTGAATACCTCTCCCCCTTAATCCCCTTCAGGGTGAATCCCTTTCCTTCGACCCTGAGATCTCAGGACCGAAGGGCAGGGTGAACCCCTCTCCTTAACTAAGGAGAGGGGGAAATAGGGGGGAGGTTAAACACATAACCGTAATTTTAATTTTCATTCTTAACTTTTAATTTCTCATCATGTCATTCGAATTCTTTATCGCCAAACGTTATCTGAAGTCCAAACGGAAGACCAAGTTCGTCTCCGTCATCACGCTGATCTCAATCGGCGGTGTTCTAATCGGCGTGACTGCCTTGGATTTTATCCTCTCCATGATGAACGGATTCGAAAAGGAGGTGCGCTCCCGCATCATCGGTACCACCGCACACGTCAGCGTATTCGCCACCTACAGTGAGGGCATCGACAATTATGACGAACTAATTCCCCAAATCAAGCAGATAAAACACGTGGCGGATGTGGCTCCGTTTATCTACTACAAAGCTGCTATCGCCTCCAAAAGCGGAAGCGACGGCATCTTAGTCCGGGGGATCGATCCAGAGAAGGAGAAATTGGTAACCGATCTGGAAAGAAATCTGAAGCTGGGAAACCTTAAGCTGGATCCGGAAGGGGACGAGCTTCCCGGAATCCTTTTAGGCGCCACACTGGCAGATAGACTGGGAGTAGAGATGGGCGATAACGTGGTTTTGTTCAGTTTGAAGGAAGGGTCTCTGACTTCTGGCTGGAGCACACCCAAAGCGACTAAGCTTAAAGTCAAGGGAATATTCGAGACCGGGATGTATGAATACGATGCCTCTTTAGTTTATATCTCCCTTTCCACCGCTCAGAAACTTTTCAATATGGGCAGCCGGATAACCGGACTTCAAATCAAGCTGGACGATCTATATCAGGCGGAAAAGGTGGCAAAGGAATTGGAAAGCAAATTGGGCATTCATTATTATGCTCTGGATTGGATGCACATGCATAAAAATCTTTTCTCCTGGATGACTTTAGAAAAGTATGCTATGTTCATCGTGTTAAGCTTGATCGTTGCCGTTGCCGCATTCAACATCATCAGCACGCTGATCATGGTGGTGATAGAAAAAAGAAAGGACATCGGCATCTTAAAATCCATGGGATGCACCAACACCAGCATAATGAAGATCTTTATGTTTGAGGGGTTGGTGGTGGGAGCAGTGGGAATCGTCTTGGGAAGCGCTTTGGGCTATCTTTTGTGCTGGATTCAAAAAACCTTTAACCTTATCTCTCTCCCCGCAGAGATATATTTCATCAACTCTCTCCCCGTGGATATGCGCCCGCTTGATTTCATATTGGTGGCTTTTGCTGCAATGGTTCTTACCTTTTTAGCCACGGTCTATCCCGCCAGAAGAGCATCCCAGCTTTCGCCGGTTGAGGCGATCCGATACGAGTAATAAAAAGAACCCCGTTGTGTCAGGGTTCCCTGGGGTGTTTCTCAAATATCTTTCTGGATGGTTTCGTTGAAAAAGGCTTCGATTTCTTCCCGACACCCCCAGACGGGAGTGTCCGCCCGAAGCTCGTTTGTCGAAACTTAAGACTCGTAACTTTTGTTTAAGATTTCCGAGATTCGACCACCGAGCTTCAAGCATCGATACGAGCTTCGAAAAACTGTTCTTTCTTATTGCCTCTTAACCCACATTACTATCTTACCGGCTGGATAAGTTCTGCCGTATCAATATTTGCCCTACCTACGAGAGGAGATACCTCATACATATCCATTGAATCAGAAGGGTATGGCGTGAGTAATCCCATAAGAGTTTTTAAATCTCTGGTGTTTGGATCAATCCATTTATCTTCGTTTTCCGGTCTTAGAATAATCGGCATCCTTGGATGAATTTGCCCCACCAGATCATCTGCTTCGGTGGTGATGATGGTATAAGAGGGTATAACGTCTCCTTCTTCGTTTTTCCAAGCGTCCCATAATCCGGCAAATGCAAAAAGCTCTCTCGACTTCAAAACAATCCTAAACGGAGGTTTTTTACCTGAAGCTCCAAGTTTCCTCCATTCGTAGTATCCATCTGCTGGAACTAAACAACGTCGCTTTATGAATGCTGTTTTGAATGAAGGTTTTTGATTGATGGTTTCTATCCGGGCATTAATCATCTTGTTCCCAATGGATTCTTCTTTGGCCCAAAAAGGAATCAATCCCCATCGCATCTGGGTCATTATTCTTTTGTTCTCTTCATTTACTAAAACCACCGGATTGTTTTGAGTAGGAGCGACGTTATATCTGGGGGAATATTGCCCTCCGTATTCCTTCACCTTGAATCTGGCGAAAAGCATTTCTTCTTCAACGGTAATGGTATATCGTCCACACATAGTTACTAAAAGGCGTAGGAATCAGTATACATCTTATTATTGATTTTTCTTCCACATCTATTAATAGCTTGACTTGAAATCCCCATTCAGCCAAGGGGGATTTCCCAAGTTTCAAATTCGTATGAATGCATACACATCCCCCCTTCCCTCCTTTTCTAAAGGGGGGAGGTAAACAAATATATCTTCTCTCTGGTCAAAATAGAAAACCTTGTTCCATCAGGAGAGAATTTAACCTGAGGAAAAGAGTTACCCCAGAGCTGGTAAGACAGCTCCTTGGTCCATATAATTTTTCCTCCCTTATCGAAGAGATAACAAAAACCGGTGGAGTGTCTATCCTCAGGCGCTGCCTTTCTGCTCTTATCGAAATCTATACCGGCAATTATCTTCTCTGCGTTGCTGGATACGTCCACCGAGATAAAGGAGAGATCCGGTTTGTCCAGAGTGTATTGCCATAAAAGCTTTCCCGTCTGGACTTCAAACAGAAACAGGTTTTTCTTGTCGATAATGGTCAGATATTTATTGTCCGGAGAGAAAGATAAATTTCTGATTAGAGGATTCACATTAAGCGGAATTCCTATTGGTTTGCCCTGGTGATAGAATTTCAGTGTGTCCGCATAAACTTTTGCCACATACTCTCCGTCTGAGGATGAGGCGAATTTTTCACATAGACCGTAGTTAGCTTTCAGATTAGCTGAATCATCCATCGCTAAAAGACCTTCTTTTCTGCTGTTAACGAAGACATACTTATCGTTTTGCGAGAAAGAGATTTTTTCCGGTAATCCAACTTCCATACTTTTAAGTAAATTAGCGCTACCATCATAAAATACCAGACGGGACTTTTGACTCCCCTCTCTTGTAGAGATCCCCACCAGCAGATCGGCTTGGTGGGAAATATAGAAATCCGAGGCTCCAGGTTTTTCAATCGTCAAGAGTTTGTTTCCGTTAGCATAATAAAGATCGAAACTTTCCATCGTCAGAAAGTCCGGGGAAGATTCTTTCGAGTAGGTGATTATTCCAAAGAAGTCTCCATTTTCAGAAGTGACCAATCCCTGATTCGATTTCAGAGTCGTCTGATAAGATTGTTTTCCATCAACCGCTAATACTTGGAATCCCTCATGGGATGATAGAATCAAATTTCCGCTTAGAATATCACCACTAGGGTTTTTCCCATCGAAGGTAAGCTCACGGATTAACTGTGGCTCAGCCGCAATAACTGAGTGCGGTAAAATGAATGTTATTATCATTAAGACAAGATACAGTGTCGGCTTTCTCATACATACCTCCAACGATTTAAGATTCAACATATAAACTGCTTGTGTCTTCCTAACATAAGTATAATTCAAAGTGGAAAGTTGTCAAGGTATAAAAGCAATGACGAATGAAGGACTTGTAGTGAGCTTACCGAACTATGACGGATGACGAATAAAACAAAAGGAAATGTAGTAGGCAGTAGGCAGTATACAGTAAGCAGTAAACAGACAAAACCGAAAACTGGTGAACTGGTAACTGAAAACTGACAACTATCTTCATCTGTTTAATCTGTCTAATCTGTTGGGAATCAACTCTCAAATCCTCTTGGTTTTCCACTTCCCTCGACTGAACCAATAGGTCAATACTATACCTTTAGCTATGGAAGTGATAGTTATTGCCCACCAGACTCCATTTATTCCGATACCCCAATGGACGGCTAAAAGATATGCCAGAGGGATTCGGGCAAGGGAGCCGGGAATGGAGACCAGCATAGGTGGGATAGTGTTTCCCGCTCCTCCAAAGGCACCTTCGAATACTATCTCCAGCGCCATGAAAATCTGAGATAAAGCTAAAATTCTTAGGTATCCGATTCCCATCTGGATCACTTTAGGATCGGAGATGAAAAAAGAAGCAATCTGCCGTGGAAAGCTAAAAAACATCGTACCTACAAAAGCGGTGATTAAGACTACTATACCCGCAGTCTGCCAGGCACAGCGAGCCGATCTTTCCGGTTTGTCCGCCCCCAGATTCTGTCCTACCAAGGTGGATGCGGCAATGGAGAATCCAAAACAGGTTAGAAATGAAACCGATTCCATACGATTTCCTATCCCCAGAGCGGCAATAGCTTCCGTTCCAAAAAGGGCAACAATTTTGTTCAAGAATAGATAAACTATGGTGAAAGTAATCCAGGCAATCGAAGCGGGAATGCCGATTCGTAAAATCCGCCAGATCATGGAGAAGTCTAATTCCAACTTAGGCAGTAGTGAAAACTTAAAACCCAGTTTTCCTCGACTGATAAGAATGATGAAAAGCAAGCTTCCTAAACCCTGAGAGATTATACTGGCTATAGCAGCACCTTGGGTCTCCAATCGGGGAAAGGGACCCCATCCGAAAATCAAAAATGGGTCTAAGATGATATTGAGTCCCACGCTCCCCAAGATCACCAACATAGGAGTTTTGGTGTCACCGGATGCTCGAAAGGTTGCAGCAAACACGTCTATTAAGAAGAAAAAAACCGACCCCGAAAAAATTATCCTCAGATAGCGCACCCCTAATTGGGTCACGTCTGGTTCAGTTCCCATTAGAATGAAAGCTAATCTGGAAAAGAGAACGCCTAAAATAGAAAGGGTCAATCCAAAAAGGATGGAAAATATATATGCCTGTCGAGAAACAGCGGACGCTTGACCTAAATCCTTTGCTCCCATTGATCTTGCTATTAAAGCGACGGTTCCCACGGAGATAGTTGCTGTTAAAGAATAGATGATCCAAATCAAAATAGTGCTGGAGATGACCGCGGCTAAGGAAACTGCTCCCAACTTTCCTACCCAAAAGATATTCGCTAGAGAAAATGCTGTCTCCAGAAACATGGTTCCAACTGCCGGTCCAGCCAGATAGAAGATACTCTTGGTGATCGAACCTGAAGTTAAGTCGATCTTTTTTGTTTTCGAATTTGGGTTTCGCATTTTAATTCGTCATTCGTAATTGTTTCTATCTGTTTAATCCTTTCATCGGTTGGGAATGCTTTTATGGTTCGACTTCCTTCGGTATCCCTCAGGGCAAGTCGCTCACCACAAGTTCGTCATTCGTTATTAAGTTTAAATATACCAGATTTCGTTAAATAAACAACCGAAACTAATCGGACGAGTTATTGACATCTGGATGGATTTGAGTAAATTGACAATATGCGAACCGGAATAGCCAATTTACCATTGCATTATGGATCTGCACCTCGCTGGCTTTTTGATCGGATGAAGAAATTAGCCAGCCAGATCACCCAAATAATTGTATGGGACTATGGTCCGGAGGAGTTTCTTTTAAGGCTTTCCGATCCCTTTTGGTTTCAGGCTTTCGGCTGTGTGCTGGGCTTTGACTGGCATTCATCCGGGGTAACTACAACTGCGGGAGGTGCGCTAAAAGAGGGCCTGAAAGGATTGGAGAAAAGTTTAGGTATCGTAGTAGCTGGTGGAAAAGGGGCGACCTCAAGAAAAACTCCTCAGCATATCCAGACCTGGGGAGAAAAACTCAAGCTCCCTTCAGAGACTATCTCTCAATTGATCTATGCATCTAAGATGAGCGCCAAAGTGGACAATACCGCAGTCCAGGATGGATTTCAGCTTTATCATCACAATTTTATTTTCACTACATCCGGACTCTGGACAGTAGTTCAACAAGGGATGAATCCCTCACTTAAGTCTGCTCGGCGCTACCATTGGTTATCTTCATCTCTTTCCGATTTTGTCGAGGAGCCGCATTCCGGAATCATTACCGAAAGGAAGACTAAAACTTTAGATTTGACCGCTAAAGAAAGCAGAGAAACCCGTCAGATTAGCGTTGAGCTGATAAAGGACAATTTCTCTCAATTGATCCAAGACACAAAACTTCTCTCCCAAGAGAACTGGACTGAGGTTTTGAATCTTCCTGAAGATCATCCCATCTATCCAGAGCATTTCGATGGCAAAAGATTGGTAAAAATCTTACATCGGATTAAAGAAAAAGAGCCGAAGGATTTTGAAAGGCTTTTGGGAATCCAGGGAGTGGGACCCAAAACCATATTGGCTCTCTCCTTGATCTCCGAGTTGATATATGGAACCAAGCCCTCATGGAAAGACCCGGCCCGTTATTCTTTCGCTCATGGAGGAAAAGACGGATATCCTTACCCGGTGCAAAAAGAGACCTACGATCAGTCCATTCAGATTTTAAAAAAAGCCGTGGAAAAAGCGAAAATCTCCAAATCAGAGAAGATTCAGGCTCTTCGACCATTGAATTGCCTTAGAGAATAATGGAAAAGAAGAAACCAAGAAAGAAAAAGAAAATCAGAATCGCCCAGGAATGAGTAGAAATCTCAAGAATTTGATTCGCCCGACTCAATCTTCCACCAGCATATCCGATAAGATAAATTGTAATCGAAAATGTTATGGTTTCGAATAATCTTCTTAGGTGAGTTAATCAGACATCCCAACATATTCTTTGCCGGAGGGGCTATGGAAAAGATCAAATCTTTTTTGTTCAAACACTTTGAAAAAATCTTAATTCTTACCTTATCACTTTTGGTCGTATTCATCAATTTTTTTGTGGTTCAAAAGCTGGCTTTTCTGAATTTCTACTATCTTCCGGTCTTAATCTCCGGATATGTGCTGGGGAGAAAGATGTCTGTTCTCACTGCTTTATTTTGTGTGGTGTTGATAGCCTTTTCTGCCATTAACAATCCCCATTTATTTCAGGCACAGAATGGCGGTCTGCTTTTGACCAGCAGTTTAATGCTCTGGGGTGGTTTCTTAATCTTGGCTGGCTATGTGGTGGGCACGCTTTACGAACAAAAAGAGAAAAAGATTCAGGAGCTGAAGCATGCCTATGTGGGAGTGTTGGAGATTTTAGCGAAATATCTTGAATCTTACGACAGATATACCAGAAGCCACTCCTTAAGAGTTGCAGACTATGCAACTAACATTGCCATCGCCATGGAACTGCCCCGGCATCAGGTGGAGAATGTAAAGGTGGCCGCCTTGTTGCATGACATCGGCAAAGTTGAGATCAGCTCCGATTTAATTAAGAAAGCCGCTTCCCTCTCCGAGGAGGAAAAAGAGGAGGTAGCCGCCCATCCTCAGAAGGGGGTGGAACTGCTCTCCATGGTGGGATCGGTGCTTAAGGACGCCATGCCCATAGTAGAGGCTCATCATGAACATTTCGTCAATAGCACCTCTTCTGAACAAGAAGGTGGTAAACAGATTCCTTTGGGCGCAAGGATACTGGCGGTGGCAGATGCCTTCGACGCCATGGTGACCGACCGTCCCTACCGGGAAGGAAAACCTCACTGGCAAGCCATGGAGGAATTGGATCGTTACTCCGGCACTCAATTCGATCCCCAAGTGGTGGATGCGTTCAAAAAGGTGTATGCGGAAAAAGTGGAAGTGGTTTAATTGTGATTTTGTGTGAATAAAAATCTGCTTTTTGACCAAAATCACTTTTGCGTCCGAGACAAGCTCGGACGCTACTGTCTGCCATCATTTGGGAACTTTATTACTTCCTTTTCTACTTCGGAATATAAATCATCAATCACTTTTTGGATTTCTATTGTTTCTTGAAGTAACGTCACAATATTGCAGTAATGCTTTATATCATCTAGTGATAAGTTTCTTCCTTTTCTATCCTTCAGCCATTTATCGCAAACCTGGTAACCACCAATTTGATATTGCCAGACTTCTTCTTTAATTCCTTCAAAATACTGGTCTTTGTTAATGTAAACTCGATTTTGCTCTTCGTTATACTTTAGTTTCTCTACTCGATTATCTCCCTTGCCTTGAAATTTTGCAAAAGGTTTTGGTAGGGGCGTATGGCAATACGCCCCTACAGGTTTCATCAAATGCAAAGCCACCAACTTCTGTCCATGTTCAGCCATCTTGCTAAACAGCTTATAATCTTTGGTAAAAGGGATTCTCGGAAAATCTATTTTCAGAAACTCAGCGTATTTTGTGCGGTAGATATTGGAATAAAGTACGGCATAGATGTAATAGAAAATCTCTTCTGGTGTCTGTTCCTTTTTATAAACTTCGGACAGAGCCATGAAGACTTTGGGGCTAATATTCGGTTGCCTTTTCTCTGCTTTTTTCTTATGGCTAAACAGGTCTTTTTTGTCTGTGGAAGGATAAAGGTAAAGCGGGAAAAGATAACCGCTGCCAAATCTTCCTGCAATATCGATCAAGTTAAAATTAGCTATTCTGTCAAAAACAAATGCGTGACGGAAATCCTTTATTACCTGTCTTGAAGTCACCAACCCCAAATTGTCCTGCATCATATGGCGCATAACTTCTTTGCGGGTGCGCTCAATTACGGAATCGTGATAGAAAATCCACTGAACGTCAAAAGGGCGGTACAAAACGGGAATTATAAATTTTACTAAATCAGAATCACTGATTGCTTTCACCTTATTCCAAGCTTCTCGGATGCTCCACCCTGTCTTTTTACTTATCTGGAAGAACGTATGAAGTTCGTCATCGGAATACTTGTTGTTCTTAAAAAGGCGTATTCTATTCAGAAGATTGTCTTTATTCGTGTCTATAACAAAACTATCTCTTGATGTGACTATACCCACACTGTTGAGTGGGAATATGTCAGTTATCTTTGGATTCTTTTCATAAGCCTCCAAAAGCTTTTCCTCTCTTGGGACAAAAAGATAAAACTCAGATTTTGGCCTTACTTCTATCCAATCAGTGGTCTTTATACTATTATTTGAAAGCCAATTGTATTTGTCTTTTCGCAATCCCCAAAGCTGAGCGTAATAAATTTTAGGATGTTCAATTTTCATTTTCATAGTATTCTACATTTCCTATGAAGCTCTTCAAGTTTGGGTTGAAAGAAAATAACTTTGTTTCACCTCTACATCCAAAAAATAAAATCCCATCAACACAAGATTGGAAATCACTTTTAATATCGCGATATATATCAGTATACTCAAAGTAACTTGAGTTTATCGACCATTTACTTGAAACTACCGCAAATATCTTATAATCTGCCTTGCAATTTCTAAACTGCGATTTTTTCCCTCTTAATTTATCTATTAATCCATAAAAACCATTTTTATTAAAATGAGTAACATCTGTCATTTCACCTTGATTCTGTGAAAGCTTTTCTTTTTTAAGTTGATCGTTACGGGAAAGCTCGGATGACATACTTGTTACCTCAACACAAACAGAAACATTTTTGGATTTAATGTTTATTCTTATATCAGGTGTTCTTCTATTATCCTCTTCTTTAATAAATTCAACAGTAGATTGAGGATGTATATGATTAAACAGAAAATGAGCAACCTGTAATTCAGCAAAATAGTCAAAAAATTGCTCTATACTTAAAACATTCTCAAACTTTTTTCTTAATATTCTATTACTTTGTTTGTCTATATTCTGATTAACAAATCTAAAATAATCTTCCAGTTTTGGCAAAGAGCAAAAATCAGGATGCTCCATAATTTTATTCCAAGCGGAGCATTTTAAATCTTTGAAAAACTCGTATGTTTGCGGAAATTCTTTGCAAAAAGATAATTTATCCATATTTTATTTACGTTTAATTAGCAAAACAATAGCCACTCCTTGCTGTATATCAAAAACATTCTCGTCTTTAGAACCATCCGGGCATTTCTCTTTTTTCAAACTGTTGCCGTGTAAATCAAGAATATAAATCTCATCGAAGCTGTTAATCAAAGATTGCCTCATACCCCTGAAGGTGGGATTATCGAGGTAGCTGTGATTGGTGATAAATCCTAGAACCCCTTCACCTGCCTGCTCAATCTTCCATTGAGCAAAACGGATGAACTTAACATAATCGTCTTGAAGCCATTTAGGATTCTTTTCACCAAGAGGTTTACCATCAACGAATTTATAATCGTCAATGAGATTACCAATCCATGTCTTTATTTTCTTTCTTCTTTCTCTGCCATCTTTCATCTCCACAATATATTTCTCACTAACATTCGCTGAATGCCCTGAATATGGCGGATTGCCAAGTATAACCAAAATTGGTGTCTCCTTTTTGACCTTACCTGCTAAATGAGATTCCTCAGAAAGCGATGCCATACCGGGGAGCTCTGTCTGGGCAAGTTCTTCCATTTCTAAGGTATTTGTAAGATAGAGTTTGAACCTGTCGTCCTTCTGAAGTTTATAGCCCAGCTCTTCTAAAAGAAAAGACATCTTCAAATGACCCACTGCGTAAGGAGCCATCATCAATTCAAAAGCATAGAAATTCTTTAGGATATGCTCTTTGACAAAGTTTTCTTTTCCACCTTCCCCATATTTGGAGACAAATTCCTCTACCGCCAATTTGCTTGCCTCAGCCAAGAATGTGAGAGTGCCAGCTGCCGGGTCTAAAACTGTAACCGTATCGCTGGCGAATCCATCTGCCCTATTGAAATTCTCTTTCAAAATCTCATGTAGAGAACGGACAATATAAGAGACCACTGGTTCTGGAGTGTAATAGACGCCTCTTTTTTCTCTTGCCTTCGGATCATACTCAGCCAAAAAAGTTTCATAAAAATGGACAATCGGATCTTTCCCCTTGCCTTCATGAAAATACTGGTGAAGGATATTTTTTACATCAGTTAATGCAAGGACTTCCGAAATATCATCAATAATCCATTCCATCTGCTTAGGAATTTTCCCGAGGGAAACAAACTCGAATACATCTCTTAAAATTCCAATGGTTTCTGGAATCATATCATAGGCAAGTTTTCTGTTAAAGCTATTTTCAGAGCGCATTCGTGCCGCAAAAAGTCCGTAGGTGATGGTTTGGGAATAAAGGTCGGCAAAATCCTCTTTTGTAAGACCACTTATTAGATATTGCTTGAATGCCTCATAAAACCCTGAAACAATTCCTTTTGTTGTGTTTTCTTCTTCTTCTTTTAATTCCTGTGCAACCACCTCATCCCTCAAAAAGCGTGTCCTTTTTGCTAACTCTAGCGCCAGGGTTTTTGCATCATAGACTTTAGGAAAAGAGAAGGAAAAGAATTTATCTAGCAGATTTAAGAAGTCTGATTCTTTTTCAACTGGTGGAACAGTTTTGAGCTTGTGTACAACAAAAGGTCTGGCAATAGAAACTTTGTCTATCAAGGAACCACTGCGATAAAGTCGGAATTCAAAAAAATTGGTTAAAATCAAATTCGGAAAAGTATGCAGATAACGTTTCAACTGTTCTGTTTCTTCAATCTCGTCCAAGTCCTGAACTGTTGGTGCCTTGGCTTCTATATATCCGGCAATATGTTGCTTGCCGTCCCAGATTCTAAAATCGGGATTACCCGCTTCGGTCTTCTTCGGTAGTGTGGTAATATGGTTATTTTTTCTGCCGACTGAATCTTTGTAGTCATTTAGCAATGCTTCAAGAATAGAGTAATAACTTTCCTCCCTGGCGTCTCCTTGACTTGCAAACTCGTAGATTTTTTTCAAATATGGTTTTAGCATTTTGTTTTGGTCGTTAATGTTATACGAAGCTAGCGCTTAACTTAAGTTAGATGCTAGTTTGTTTATTTCCATCGTTCGGATGGGGGTTTAATCCCCACCCGATCACACGAGAAGTCTTCTAAAAATCAAATCCGAGCTTGAAATAGAATTTATCCCAGTTCCTTAAATCCGGCTTCTGTGAATCTGTGGCTACACCATAGGCAAACTCTAAAGGACCGAAAGGAGTATCCAGAGCTAAGCTGCTTCCCAAGCCATGCTTTAGTTTTTTCAGCTTAATGCTTTCCAGTTTGGTCCACACTTCTCCGGTGTCATATCGTAAAGTCCAGTATAACCGGCGGAAGAATCTAAACCTTAGTCCCAGGCTTCCCAAAAACATTTTGTCCCCTTTTAGCTCTTCGGAATAAAGTCCAAAGAAATTATCGCTTCCTCCCAGGGTGAATTTTTCACCTACAGGCACGGTTCCATCGGAGATGCCTATTGCCACCTTGGGATGAAAATTGACTCTTCGGTGTAGAGGGAAATAAGACTCAAGTGACGTAAAAGCTTTGCGGTAAACCAAATCCCCACCCAAAATGTCTCCGGCTAGCTCGACATACAGATGATGATATTTCCCTCGAGTGGGAAATGAATATTTATCGAAGGTGTCCACCAGCGATCTGATGATGAAGCTGCGGATGTTGTAATTCTCTTTGAAAACGTGGTCAACTATTTTCACCCTCTCCGCCCTCCCCTCCACTGAGATGATCCCGAATTTAGAGATGTGTTGTCCTAACGAAAAATCCGCTCCAGCTCTTCTCTGGGTAAAATCAGAGGTTTTGTGGTGGTCTTCGAAAAGCTTTCGGTCCTCATGCTGATAGAAGAGGTTGAGCTTATAAGTCAGATAGGTCTTAAAAATGCGATCGGCTTTGAAGCTCAACTTGTAAATTTCTTTTCTTTCTCCATATTGAAGGTGAGTATATACCTCATTTCCTATCCCGAAGACGTTGGCATCGATGAATTGTAAGAATCCCTCGGTCTGATATTCATCGTTATAGTGCACACCAATTCTTATAATATTGAACTTCTGTTCTTTGACTTTCAGTTGAAGAATCATTCCTTCATCCGAAGGAAGAGTGGAAAAGCTTACTTTTTCGAAAAGCCCGGTATTGTAAATGTTGGAGAGACCCGAGCTGACTTTTCTTACGTTAAAAGGTTCTTTAGGCTTTTGTGGTAAATTTCTCAAAACCATCCAATTTCTAGTCCGCTTGTTACCGGAAAGTTCGATGCGAGTAACGATTCCCTCATCTACTTTCACCTTCAGCTCGTGAGTGAGAGAATCGTATTTTATTTCCTCTATATGAGCTAAGCTATATCCATCCTGATGGTAAATGGATATGGTTGAATCCAACATCTGCTGTAAAAGCTTCTGGTTAAGGATTTCAGCAGGAGGCAAGCTAAATCGTTTCAAAAGGACGGAATCAGGATAGATGGTATTGTTTTCAAAGATGATCTTCTCCAACGGTGGATTTTCCGATAAGTGAAAACATAAGGAATAATCATCTATTTTTGTTTTTTTCAGCAGCGCATAAACATCAGTAAAATATCCGCAGGCATATATTTCTTCCAAGTCGGATTTGATTAGTTCAACCGTGACAGTTCTTTCCGTCCGGATTTTAGTAAGTTCTAAAATTGAATCAGTTTTAATTTTTTGATTCCCTTCAAATCTCAGCTCACAGATTTTGAATTCAGGCGAATTAGTTTTTAAGATTCCGGATTGGCTGGTCGAAATCAACTTTTTTATGTCAACCATTAAGCTTTCTGCGGTAGTCTCTCCTAAAGCGATTAAATCGGAAGCTCGGTTAAAATCCGTGGATGAGAACTTCTGCAGATTCGGGGTGATCACGTAATCTGCTTGCTTGAGCTCCTCCTGTAGTCGGGGCAAAGACATGATGCTGGTAGCTTGATTCGCCACGTCCCAGGGATTCTTGATCTTATCTGCAGGAAGCAGAGAAGAGACGGTATTGACTGCAATCACAACATCCGCTCCCATCTCTTTGGTGACGTCCACCGGTAGGGGATCCACCAGCCCGCCATCCACTAGAAGAAACTCTCCCATCTCCACCGGACTGAAAGCCAAAGGAAACGTCATAGCCGCTCTCATCGCCTGAGCCAAATCTCCGGAATTTATGACCACCTTCTCCCCGGTTACCAGATCAGTGGTAACAGCCCGAAACGGAATTTCTAAATTATCGAAGCTGGAATAAGGTTCTTTAAACCATTTCGAGGATAGGTTCGCCCGCATGGTCAAGTTGGTGAAAAGATTGGTCAGCTTCTGGCCAGAGGTGAGAGCACTAGGAATATAAGGTGTCAGACCGTTTAATCGAAATTGAAAAAGGGAGCCTTCCTTTTCTTCTCTTTGAGAAAGAAAAAGAGAAAGGCGCGCGGGGGTATCGGTTAAAAGATCGTTCCAGTCGATGTCTTTGACGATTCGCTCCAGCTCCTCCGCCGAATAGCCCACCGCATACAGCCCTCCTAAGATTCCCCCCATGCTGGTGCCGGCAATAAAATCGATGGGGATTTTTTCTTTCTCGAAAACCTTCAAAATTCCTATCTGTGCGAGTCCACGTGCTCCTCCCCCGGACAAAGCTAGACCGATTTTAGGTCTGGTGGTGGTCATCTTCAAAGGGAAAGAGAGCTCGTCCTTTGAGGACTTTAGAAAATCCAATCGAATTTCAATGCGATCCTGTCCTTCAGGAATCTGAGCAAAAGATAGACTTTGCCAGAACCAGCCGGTTAGAATGATAAATGTCCCGATAAAAATTATGCTTAAAGATTTCATATCTTCACCCAGAAAAATATGAAAGTTTAAGTCGAGAAAAGCAAGACAAATATGTAACGAAAATATTATGTCTCTCTCACCCTGCGTAGCCGAGGCTTTACAGCATGTCCTGAGCCAATGTCGAAGGATGCCTCGGCGCCAAGCTATCCTTCGACTAAGCTCAGGACCAGTGTGAAGGATGGACTACGTGATACAAATACTTTTTTCATTTAATACTAAGAAATCTTTGATATCCGGGATTTTGCACTTGATTTTTGTGATGTGGTTTGCTATCAAGTAATCGTTGGTAAATGACATAGGACAAAATTAAATAGGTGTTTGCGAAATGAGCTCTACCAATAATAACAGACTATTTTCGTCGATTGCGACCAGATATGATCTGTTAAATCATCTTCTCAGCCTGAATATTGACCAAAGCTGGAGAAAAGAGTTGATAAAGTGCGCCGGAGTTAAGCCTGGCGAAAGCATACTGGACGTCTGCACCGGCACCGGAGACATAGCCATTCGTTTTGCCCGGATGAATAGCTGTAAAGAGATCGTGGGCATTGATTGGTCTGACGAGATGCTCCATTTAGCACGGCGGAAGATAATGAAGAGAGGATTGGATAGGAGAATAAAGCTGTTGAATGCCAATGCCCTCTGTCTTCCATTTGATGACAGCTTTTTTGACGTCGTCAGTATAGGATTCGGTTTAAGAAATCTAACTGACCGCAAAAAGGGAATTTCTGAAATGGCGCGAATGTTGAGAAAGGGTGGGCGTATGTTAATACTTGAATTTTCCCCTCCTGCAGATAACCTTTTTGGCATGTTCTACAATTTGTGTCTTAATACCATGATTCCAGTGGTAGGTGGAATAGTGTCGGGTTCGGCAAGCGCGTATCGATATCTCTCCACCTCCATTGTTAGCTTTCTTAAACCTGAAGAAATCACAGAACTAATGGAACAAGCGGGGTTGAAAAATGTCTGGTTTAAATCATTGACCGGTGGAATAGCTTACATATATAAAGGGGAGAAATGAAGGTGAAGGAAGGCAGAAAAAGGAAAATAAAAGCAATTATGAATGATTGATAACGGATGACGAATTCCCTCTCCCCTTGGGGGAGAGGGAGATAGGGTGAGGGGGAATCCAAATTCATCTAAGTTTCATCCACTTTTTCCCTTTGTTAGCAACTCTTTTGGAGAAGACCCTTGAATTGTAATCTTAAATCTTGAATTTTGAGCTTTTTGATCGAGGTGACAATATGTCGTTAATAAAAATTCGTGATATGGATGCTGACTCCGAATACTTTGTGGGCACGTGCAGTCACGTGCATGAGTCAGAGGAAATGGATGCCTGTGGCAAAAGACGGATCGCATGGCTTCGAAAGATGTATGATAAGGGACTCAGGGTAAAGGTGGCTTATCTCGATAACCAGCCATCCGGCTTTTTGTATGTTATGCCCATTGAAATTTGTCCCTGGGGACCTGTGGGAAAATATCTGTTAGCGATACCTTGCTTGTGGGTTCCGAATAAAGTGAAAGGAAAAGGTATAGGATTAAGCTTAATTATTGAAGCTGAAAAAGAGACACATCGTCAGGAGAAAAAGGGGATAGTCACCCTGGGATACAACCACGATTTTTGGTTTATGCCCGCATCTTTTTTCAGGCGTATGGGATTTACGGAAGCTAAAAGCAGGAAAACCAGGCCGGGAGAGCTTTTTGGCGAAGATGCGATATTGTGGAAGGTCTTTGATTCATCCGCAGAAGCTCCCGAATTTCTGAAACCCAATTATCAGTTCACACCGGTTCAGGGAAAAATGGTGGTTGATCTTTTCTGGAATACTTTTTGTCAAACCAGCAACATAGAGGCGCAACGTGTGCGGGAGGTGGTGGCGGAGTTTGGAGAGGAGGTGCTCCTTAATGAATATCCGGCTGAGGATACTGCCATCCTCCATCGTTACCAGATTGACCGGGGAATCTTCATAAATGGCAAGGAGATTGGATGGGGTTATGAAGCCCCGAAAGATGGAATACGCCAAGCGATTTCTCATGCTTTAAGTGGCTAATTGAATCGTCTCTATTCTAAGGTTCCCCTTCACCCTACCCTCTCCCCGGTGGGGAGAGGATATTGTCCTTAAGTTCTGTAGGTCAAACATCCCGAAGGGTGCTTGACAAAAAGATTAGACAAAATCCAAAGTTAAAAAGCATAAGGAAAGGAGAGACATGCCCGAAAAAAAGATCAAACAATTCCAAAAGGAACGAGAAAGGTTGAACGAAATAGTGATGAGATACAGTGGCACAAACATCAAGAGGTTCTATAGCATAGATTCACAAGTATATAAAACAGGTGCTCTTCCCGCTAAAACCAAAGAACTTTTGGGTTTAGTCGCATCGCTGGTGCTCAGATGTGACGATTGCATTAAATATCATATCATCCAGTGTCATAAGGAGGGAGTCAATGACCAGGAGCTGGACGAGGCGCTTGCCATAGGCTTGGTAGTGGGTGGATCAATTACAATTCCGCATCTTAGAAGAACCTTTGAAGCTTGGGACGAGCTGAAAGCTCTGTAGACCAAGCATCCCGCCCTTCGACAAGCTCCCTTCGGGTCTAAGCCTCAGGGTCGAAGACAGGGTGGTGAGGGTTCGACTTTGCTCATCCTCCCTGAGCGAAGTCGAAGGAAGCAAAGTCGAACCGAAGGGTGCTTGACAAAAAAGAAAAAACCACGCCAGTAACTGGGATGGATTTTTGTTTGACAAGAAGAATCCTAAAAGTTATTATTGCATAAAGGTCTAATCTGAAGCGTCAGGAATGAAGCGTTTGATGTAGTCACTCATCTGCGAATATGAATGAAAACAAGTTCATAGATAAGCTAAAAGACGCAATTCACCGTTTCAATCTTCTAAAAAAAGGAGATAGGATTTTGGTAGCGGTCTCTGGTGGACCGGACTCGGTGGCTTTGCTTTACGGTTTGTTCGCCATACAGTCCGAATTCGATCTCCATCTTTTTGTGGCTCACTTGAATCATAAATTAAGAGGAGCCGAATCCGATGAGGATGAAAGATTCGTGAAAGAATTAGCAGACCGTCTGAAATTGAGCTTTTTCTCCAAGAAAGTCAATGTCAAAAGGGAAGCTAAGAAGAGAAAACAAAACATTGAGGAGTGTGCTCGAGAGATTCGTTACCGGTATCTACAAGGTTTATCTGAGCGGATCAAAGCGGACAAGATAGCCACCGGACATCAGGCGGATGACCAGGCGGAGACCTTTTTGATGAGGCTTTTGAGAGGGGCCGGAGGAGGGGGGCTTTCCGGGATTCCAGTCAAAAGAGGTAAAATCATCCGATCTTTAATCCAGATTAAAAGAGAAGAGATCGAAAAATTCTTAAAAGCTAACAAACTCCACTATAGATTGGATTCGTCCAACTATCTTACCGATTACTTTAGAAACAAAATCAGATGGTCACTATTACCCGAGATCAAACGAAAATTCAACCCAAAGATCGTGGACGCTCTGAATCGAGCCGCAGACATAATATCTTGCCAGCAAGATTATATCGAGAAAAAATGCAAACAGATTTTGCACAACATTGGGAAAATCGGGAGAAGGAAAATAATTCTTGATTTGAAAAGATTTGTAAGTTATGATATATGTTTACAAAGAGAGCTGATCCGACTTTGCGCCAAAGCACTAAAGGGAGACTCAAACCAGCTTGGATTCGACACCGTGGATCGAGTTTTGCACCTGGTTCATCAGAAAAGGAGTGGAAGAAAAGTCAAATTAGTTGGCCAGATATGGATGGAGGTCAGCGAAAAAGAACTGGTTTGTTACAAAGAAGAAGAAAGCAAAGAATTTGATTGTCTCCTTACTTTTCCAGGCGAGGAAGATCTTGAAGAGCAGGGGATTAAAATAAAAGCAAGTTTGGTCAAGGTCAAGCTCAGACCCAAAGACTTATTCTCCAAGAACCAAAATATTGCTTTTCTGGACTGGGAAAAACTAAAAAGCCCTTTTCATCTCCGTAGTCTAAGAAAGGGAGATAGATTTAAGCCATTAGGAATGAAAGGAACAAAAAGCCTTGCCGATTTTTTTATAGATGCGAAGGTCCCTCGACACATTCGAGATGAAGTGCCGATTTTAACCTCGAAAGGGAAAATCGCCTGGGTAGTTGGTTACCGAATCAGCGAGGAATTTAAAGTAACCGATAAGACTAAAAAGGTGCTGAGGGTGGAAGCAACTTTTGCAGAAAAGATTTGATAAGTTCTCTAATATGAGGGAAAATGATTTTTGATGCTCGTTTAACGGTGTCGAAGCTGGGAGATTCCCAACAGATGAAACAGATGGAATAGACGAATAGAATCGAGCATCCTGCCTTACCACATATTGAAGATATTCCCTTTCCCCTCTGGGGAGAGGGATTCAGGGTGAGGGGGAAAACAAACATCGTTAAACAAAAGATAGCCCCCCTCACCTTAGTCCTCTCCCCAAAGGGGAGAGGAAAAGTTCCTTCTCCCCCTGGGGGAGATGCGTATGCATGCTTCGCAAGGTTAGGATGAGGGGGAAAATAAATAACAAGGAAGAAGGAAAAAGGAATATCCCCTCACCTTTCCGCCAAAGGCGGATCCACCTACGGTGGAAGTCTTCTCCCCGGAGGGGAGAGGAGATAAAACCCCTCTCCCTTACACGGGAGAGATGAAACTACTCTTCCCAATGGAGAAGACGTGAAGATTCACATCAACATAAGTTTCGTAAGATAGGATTCTTTAAAATATGACAGATCAGCTTAAGGTCATAATTCAAGAGCGCGCATTGAAAAAAAGAATAAAAAAGCTGTCAGAGGAGATCTCCAATGATTATCAGAACAAAAATCCGATTCTGGTGGGAATTCTCAAAGGGAGCTTCATCTTCATGGCAGACTTAACCAGAAGGCTTAAGATGCCTCACCAGATAGATTTCCTCTCCGTTGCCAGCTATGGCTCTGGAAAACAGGCTTCGGGGGTGGTAAGATGGCTCAAAGATTTGAGTATAAATATAGAGGGGAAACACGTAATAATAGTGGAAGATGTGATAGACTCCGGTCTCACTTTAAATTACATAAGAAACAATCTTCAGACCAGAAACCCCAAAAGCTTAAAGATCGTGACCTTGCTTAACAAAAAAAAGAAACGAAACCTAAAAATTCCAGTAAAATATGTAGGGTTTTCTATACCGGATGAGTTTGTGGTGGGTTATGGTTTGGATTATGATGAGAAGTATCGAAACCTGCCATACATCGCCCAGCTAATGGATTCGACCCCTCGACCAGCCCGGGGTGGTGACCCTTCAATAAATTCAGGGTCACCCTGTCTTCGACCCTGAGGCTCAGACCGAAGGGAACATAGTCGAAGGGTGACAGCTCGACTTTGCTCACTGTCCTTGAAAAAAAACGACAATAGTAAAGTCGATTCACAAGCTCACCATGAAAAGGATGAATGATGATGAATAAGCAGAATGAAAATATTTTGAGGAGAGCTTGGAAGTTTCCTCAGAAAGGGATGAACTTTATGAACATGTTCGCCAAAGGGGATTCTCCAGATGATAGTGGAAAAAGGAGACGATCCGGTTCATCTCCAGACAACCGAAAACCTCCAGACGAACAAAAAGATGGTTTTAGATGGAAGAAAGGGACTCGCACCTTGCTCTTTTGGGTGTTACTATTACTTTTCTCCATCTCTTTGTTTCAGTATTATTCTCGCAACAAAGGGGACGTGCTCACCATCAACTACACCGAGTTCATGCAACAGCTGGACCAGTCCAATGTCAAGAAGGTGACCTTGGTGGAGAAGGACATCGAAGGAGAGTTCACCAAACAGATCACCAAAACTGAGGGGAAGAAGACGGGTCAATTCACCAAATTCAAGCTTCACATTCCCTTTGACGATCCTTCGCTTCTGGACAAATTGCAGGCAAAAAACGTGGAGATAAAAGCGGAAGCGCCCAGCACCAACTGGTCCGGGATCATTTTGACTTCTCTTCCCTGGATTATTTTGATCGTGTTCTGGCTTTTCATGCTCAGGCAGATGCAGGGGGGTGGACCTAAGGGTCTTTTCACCTTTGGGAAAAGCAGAGCTAAGATGCTAACCGGCGACCGTCCCAAAGTGACCTTCCAGGACGTAGCCGGAGCAGACGAAGCCAAGCAGGAGCTTCAAGAGGTAATCGAGTTTTTAAAGGACCCCGCTAAGTTTCAAAGACTGGGAGGAAAAATCCCCAAAGGGGCGCTCCTTTTGGGAGCTCCGGGAACGGGAAAGACCCTTTTAGCCAGAGCAGTAGCCGGGGAGGCAGGAGTGCCATTCTTCAGTATGAGTGGCTCTGATTTCGTGGAGATGTTTGTGGGAGTAGGCGCCTCCCGGGTGAGAGACCTTTTCGATCAGGGCAAGAAAAGCGCCCCCTGCATTATCTTCATAGACGAGATAGATGCGGTGGGAAGGCTTCGGGGAGCGGGGTTGGGAGGGGGACATGACGAAAGAGAACAGACTTTAAATCAGCTGCTGGTGGAGATGGATGGATTTCATACCAACGAAGGGGTGATCATCTTAGCCGCCACCAATCGTCCGGATGTTTTAGATCCTGCCCTTTTACGACCGGGGAGATTTGACAGGCAGATCGTGGTGGATATCCCGGATGTGAAGGGAAGAGAGGGGATATTAAGAGTTCATACCCGCAAATTACCTGTAGCGGAAGATGTGGATCTCTCCATAATAGCTCGCGGCACCCCCGGTCTTTCCGGGGCGGATTTAGCCAATATCGTAAACGAAGCCGCCCTACTTGCCGCCAGAAGAAATCACGATAAAGTAACCATGCAGGATTTTGAGAATGCCGAAGACAAGGTGATGATGGGAACTGAAAGAAGAAGCATGGTGATAAGTGAGGAGGAGAAGAGACTGATTGCCTACCATGAGTCGGGACATGCTCTCATAGGGAAACTGATTCCCGGCTCTGATCCGGTGCACAAGATGACCATCATCCCCCGAGGTCTGGCATTAGGCAGCACTTTTTATCTTCCCATTGATGAAAAACATACCCACTCCAGGAACTATCTGGAGACTAAGCTATTACACTTAATGGGTGGAAGGGTGGCGGAGAAGCTGGTCTTCAATGAGTTAACCACCGGAGCCGGCAATGATATAGAGAGAGTCACAGAGCTGGCGCGAAAGATGGTGTGCGAATGGGGGATGAGCGAAAAATTAGGTCCTTTGACCTTTGGCAAAAAAGAAGAGCAGATATTTTTAGGCAGAGAGATAGCCACCCACAGAGATTACAGTGAGGAGACTGCTCGACAGATCGATGAGGAGGTTAGAAGGATAGTGGAGGCGGCGGAAAACAAAGCTACCGAGCTTTTGAGCACCAGCCTGGATAAACTTCATCTTCTAGCGGGTGTCCTTCTGGAGAGGGAGCTTCTGGACGGAGAGGAGATAGACCAAATCCTGCGGGGAGAAAAACTGAAACCCCTCGAAGTAGAGACGGAGAAAGAGAAATCATAAATCGTCCACCGTCCGCCGCAAGTTTGGAATCCGTAGGGACAGCCCTCGTGGCTGTCCACCGACCTTTGCCTTGCTCCTTTCGACTTCACTCAGAGACGATGAGCAACATCGAGCTATCAGGACAAATCCACCGTCCACCTTAAGAAGAATGGACAAAAAGAAAATTCAAAAAGCGGTTAAAATGATTTTGGAGGCGGTGGGAGAAAATCCCCAAAGAGACGGACTTAAGGACACCCCCAAAAGGGTGGCGGATTTTTATGAAGAAATCTTTGCAGGACTTTCGGAAAATCCTGAAGCGCAGATCAAGCTCTACTCCGCTCCTAATCAGGACGAGATGATCATCGCCAAAGATATCTTCTTTCATTCCCTCTGCGAACATCATCTCTTACCTTTTTTCGGTAAAGCACACATCGCTTACATTCCCGCAGATAATAAAATCACCGGATTCTCCCGGTTGGTGCGGGTGATCGAGGTGTTAGCCAGAAGACCTCAACTGCAGGAGCGTCTTACTGCCGAAATCGCCGACGTCTTGATGAAGGTTTTGAAGCCCAAAGGGGTGCTGGTCATCATGGAAGCGGAACATCTGTGTCTTTCCATGCGAGGCTTGAGAAAGCCAGGATCGGTTACAGTTACCACTGCAGTGCGAGGAAATCTGAAAAAAGCCTCCTTGAGAAAAGAAGCCTTCTCCCTGATAAAGGGATTTATCCCAAAGAATTCTTCCGAGGGTAAATGAAACATAAGAAATAGTTTTATGGAGTATCAAGCTTTAGCTTGATCAGAGTCTCCTTAAGTGTATTGAGCTTTTGTATGGTTCACCTAAAGGTGAACACTCCAATCTCTATCTCTCCTGGTAAATGGTTTTCTCAGATCAATAACTACACTGATATGATTATTCAGTTTAATAAAAAAGAGATAGCTTTCTTTTCTCGCACTCATATCATGGGCATCTTAAATGTGACCCCGGATTCGTTCTCCGATGGGAGTAATTTTTTCAAATTTGAAGATGCGGTAAAGCAAGGGATAAAGATGACAGAAGAGGGGGCGGATATAATAGACGTCGGAGGCGAGTCCACCCGTCCGGGGTCAAATCCAATTACAATCGAAGAGGAGCTTTCGCGGGTTATTCCGGTGATTGAATCCTTGTCCAAACAGATAGACGTCCCCATTTCCATTGATACCTACAAAGCGAAAGTTGCCCAAGAGGCTTTGGATGCTGGAGCGCAAATGATAAACGACATCAGCGCACTCCGATTTGATCCGGAGATGAAAAAGATCGCCGCTGAATTCAATGTTCCCGTTGCGTTGATGCATATCAAAGGGACGCCAAGAAACATGCAGGAGAATCCCTGGTATCAGGATGTAATTGGTGAGATCACCGAATATTTAAAAGAAAGCATCAAAATCGCCCAAAAAGCAGGGATTGATAAAGATAAAATCATAATCGATCCGGGAATAGGATTTGGAAAAAGGCTGGAGGATAATCTAAATATCTTGAAAAATCTGAAAAAATTCTCTATATTGAATTGCCCTATTTTGATCGGTTGCTCTCGAAAATCTTTCATTGGAAGAATACTTGATTTGCCGGTGGAGGAAAGATTGGAAGGAAGCTTAGCCGTATTGGCAGTGGCGATAATGAATGGAGCAAACATAGTCCGGGTGCATGATGTCAAAGAGAGCAAAAGGATAGCAAGCTTAGTGGATGCGATCCTAAGAGCGGATTGAAAAAGAACTTTCAAAGAAAGAATTAAAACGAGGGATCCAAATGGAAGCCAAAAAGTTTATAAGCAAGGTTTTACCAGATGGACATTTGTCTTTACCAGAGGATACAGCTAAAGAGGTGGGGAAGATTTTTGAGGTTATTTTGATTCCGGTGGAAGAGGCTGAGGTTTATTCCTATGCGGAGACTTTAGCGAAGGAAAAGGGCCTTTCAGAGCTGGCTGAAGAAGATATCGAGAAGATCATCCATGAATCCAGGGGTATTAGATGAAGCAGGTGGTACTCGATACCAACGTTACCATCTCTGCCTTTTTCTGGAGAGGCTATTCAAGAACTGTGTATGATTTGGTATGCGAAGGAAAGATGACTTTACTTTCCAGTATAAAGATAGAGGCAGAACTCATCCGGGTTTTAGCCTATCCCAAATTTGGATTGATCCCGGCTGAAATCCTTCCTATAGTTAACAACCTAAGAAGGCATACCCATTTTATTGAAGAAAGAAGCAAAATTGACGTGATCAAGGAAGACCCCACAGACAACATCTTTCTTGAATGTACTCTGGATGGAAAAGCGGATTATATCATCTCAGGTGGCCATCATCTCATTGATATGAGCAATTATAAAGGAATACAGATTCTAGAACCAAAAGATTTCCTGATTAAAGAAGGATTCATCCGATGAAAAGGTATTGATTGGCACATTTGGTTTTACCGATGCATCGGAAAAAAATATATAGGTCGAAAATAGTTTACAGTGGAGTAAGGAGATGAGTATCAAATCTAAACCATGCAAATCTTGGCAAGAGAAATTGTCAGACAGTAAGGATTTACCGAAAGTTGTAACCATCACCGATAAAATGAGTAAGAGATGGGGAAAGGAAGGAGATACATGTGTTATTCCAGCGCCCAAAGAAGTAGATGAGATAATGAGAAAAGTCCCTAAAAGCAAACTGATCACCATAAATCAGATCCGGGAAAAACTTGCTAAAAAGCATGGCGCTACCATCGGCTGTCCCATAACCACCGGTATCTTTGCCTCGATAGCGGCTCGTGCCTCAGAAGAAAGAGCGACGGAAGGGAAAAAAGATATTACCCCTTACTGGCGGACGTTAAAAGAATGTGGAGTGATTAATGAAAAATATCCTGGCGGGATAGAGGGACAGAAAAAGCTTTTAGAGAAGGAAGGACATAAAGTAATCCCTAAAGGGAAAAAGTCTGTGGTAGTAGATTTTGAAAATTATTTGGTAAGATTATAACATTTTCAGTGATGTTTCCCTCTCCCTTGGGGGAGAGGGATAAAGGGTGAGGGGGAAATCTGTTCGAATGTTACCAACTCGTATGAGTGCATGCACCTCTTTTAGTATGCTTGTATTGAAATAAGGAGGTAGTCATAGGAAACGCACTATCTATTACCAGAACCACTTTAGTGATTTTTTCGCTATGTGTCAGTTTAACTACTGTAAATTCTGTCGCAAAGAAAGCTGATATGAAGGAATCAGCGGCATGGACAGAATCTTTCAATCTTCAAGAATGCAGTTTTTCTACAATTGGTAAAACTAACTACTTCATCTTAGAACCCGGATACCAATTGACTTTAGAAGGTATTGATGGCAAAGACAGTGTCAAACTCGTAATTGCAGTTACAAATGAGACACAAAAAATAGGAGATATTGAAACAAGAATCGTGGAGGAAAAAGAGACAATGAATGGTAGGATAACTGAAGTCTCACGTAATTTTTATGCGATTTGCACACAGACAAATAGTATCTTCTATTTTGGCGAGGATGTTGATATTTATAAAGAAGGAAAGATAACTGAACATGGCGGTAGTTGGCGAGCGTATTCGGGGAATAATGAAGCGGGTCTTATGATACCGGGAATAATATTGTTAGGTGCAAGATATTATCAAGAAATAGCTCCCGGAGTTGCTATGGATAAAGCAGAGATCATAAGTAACACTGAAACCTTGCAAACTCCTGCCGGTAATTTTGAAAACTGTTTGAAAACTGAAGAAACAACGCCATTAGAACCAGAGAGCAAAGAGTACAAATTCTATGCTCCGGGTATCGGTTTGATCAAGGATGGGGAATTACTATTAACTAAATATGGATATATGAGAGAACAAAAATAGTGATGACAGCAAGATATGGGTAGACATGTTCTTATGTCTCTGCGCTTATTCGTAGAACATCATAGGTGAGGGTGAGTTAAAGTGGAATGACTAAAACAAAAATAAATGTTTCTTTTTAAAGCGCACCCCAGTGTTCAGTCGGGATTGTCCAAACGGGCACACAGACGTGTCCGTCTGGACGTCCGTACAACCTCCACCTTAACAGTGTAGATCCATTTGTGTAAGAGAGCAAGATGGAATTATTTCATGTTAGCTTTTTAAAATTCACCTTAATTGATTTAATCGACGTAGCTTTGGTGGCGTTTTTGTTCTATCGGCTCCTGATTCTAATGAAAGGGACCCGATCAGTTCAGATCGTTATCGGACTCATCTTGCTTTTCGTGATCTCGTTTTTGGCGTTTTGGTTCCGATTGGAGGGGCTAAAATGGCTGATTTCTAACATTGCCACCGTGGGGATCATAGTTTTAGTCATAGTATTTCAGCCGGAGTTACGCACCGCTTTAGCCCAGATAGGACACAGCCAGCTTTTTCGTTTATTTTTCAAATACGAGAAGGAGAAAACCTTAGATGAGCTGGTCAAAACGGCGATAAGGCTTTCCCAACTTCGCTATGGTGGACTTTTAGTATTGGGAAGGGAGATCGGGCTTAAGAATTTCATGGATACCGGGAAACCGATCAATGCTGAAGTATCCGCTGATCTTTTAGTTACCATATTCACCCCTTATACCCCGCTTCACGATGGAGCGGCAATCATACAGGGAGATTACGTGGTAGCAGTGGCGTGCACTCTCCCTTTGACCATGAATCCCCGCTACAGTCAGCTATTTGGCATGCGGCATAAAGCCGCCATTGGAGTAACCGAGGAATCAGATGCCATCGCCATCGCGGTATCCGAAGAGACGGGAAAAATATCGGTCGCCTTCAAGGGGGTCTTATATGAGGACATTGACAAGTCGGTGCTGAAGGAGTCCTTAGTAAGGATGGCAAAATCAGGATGACAAACCATTATCACCCTACCCCTTGCATTCTTAGAATCAGGGGTCATGGGGCAAGGGTCAAGACTCGTAGGAACAGCCCTTGCTTCGCACAGTTCGTCCTGAGCTCACTGTCGAAGGACAGAGTGCGCTTAGCACGAAGTGTGGCTGTCCTTAAGTTTTGAATCAGGACAGGGATTCATCCTGAAGGATAAGCCCTGAACCATATGGTTTAGGGCAAGCCCTGTCCCTACTTCTGTGGAAAACTATTATGCAGTTTGTAGATTATGCAGAGATTACTGTCAAAGCCGGAAACGGCGGAAAGGGATGCGTTAGCTTCCGACGGGAAAAATATGTCCCTAAAGGAGGACCAGATGGTGGGGATGGTGGAGACGGCGGTAGTGTGATTTTCCAAATAGATCCGCATTTGACCACCTTGTTGGATTTTCACTACAAAAAACATTACAAAGCTGAAAATGGAGAGCAGGGAAAGGGAGCTTTAAAACATGGGAGAAATGGCAAAAACATTATTATAAAAGTTCCCCCGGGAACGATTATCAAGGATTTGGGCACCAAAGAAATCTTAGCTGATCTAACCAAGAAAGATCAGATAGCGGTCGTGGCTAAAGGGGGGAAAGGAGGAAGAGGCAATGCGCATTTCAAATCCTCCACGCATCAGTCTCCGAGAAGAGCAGAGCCGGGAATCCAAGGTGAAGAAAATAAGCTGTCTTTGGAGCTTAAGCTTTTAGCGGATGTAGGCATTGTAGGACAACCCAATGCGGGCAAATCAACTCTTCTCTCGAAGCTGTCATCCGCCAAACCCAAGATTGCAGACTACCCCTTTACCACTCTTACTCCTAATCTGGGGATAGTGAAGCTGGGCGATCACGAAAGCTTGGTCATGGCGGACATACCCGGATTGATTGAAGGGGCACATCAGGGAAAAGGTTTAGGCCTCCAGTTCCTCAAGCACATTCAAAGGACTAAACTTCTTCTTTATCTTTTGGATGCTTCCTCTGATGACGTAAAGAGTGATTATCAAACGCTCAAAAAGGAGACGAAACTTTTTGATCCACATCTCGCCGAGCGGCCAGAAATAGTGGTCGTGAATAAGATCGATCTCTTGCAGAGGATCAAAAAGATAAAAATAAGAAATGGCAAAGTCCCAGTGTGCTATATCTCTGCTTTGACCGGTGGAGGGTTGAAGGATCTTTTAAGAATAATAAAGTCTGAGTTGGATGACATGAAAAAGAATTTGGAGTGTCTGCCTTTAGACAGCCCAAATTTGTAATAAAAACAAATTCCTTTTGGTCAATCTAAAGTCGTAGATCCCGCATCAGGCGGGGCTTGACACTCCTGGAGAATCAACAATCTAAAAATTATGGGGACTCAATTTTGGATTCTTCTGAATTGAAAACCTGGCTGGCTCTCTCCACTGTGCCTAATGTTGGAGTGGTTCGCTATATCTCCCTGGTCAAACATTTTGGCTCGCCGGATAGAGTTCTCTCTGCATCGGAAAAGGAACTGGCAGAACTGCCTGATATTGGACCAATTACTACCTCCAGTATTAAAAATCAGGTTTTCTGGGATAAGGTGGAGAAACAACTTAAGCTGATGGAGAAACATCAAGTTAAAATTGTGACCTTCAAGGAAGAAAGCTATCCGGAGAATTTGAGATCAATTTATGATCCTCCTCCCTTTTTGTTCGTCAAAGGGGAGATCAAAAAGGAAGATCAAAATGCGGTAGCCATAGTGGGATGTCGCTCCGCTTCTGTTTACGGAAAACGTATCACCGAAAAAATTAGTCGGGAACTGGCTGGAAATGGAATCACCATAGTGAGCGGAATGGCAAGAGGGATAGATTCCATCGCTCATCTCTCCGCCTTAAAAGAAAATGGGAGAACTTTGGCTGTTTTCGGCTCAGGGTTGGACATAATTTATCCTCCGGAAAATAAGAAACTGGCAGAAAAGATCACCGCCAGCGGCGCGATCATCTCTGAGTTTTTCTTAGGCACCCCGCCTGAAGCGCCCAATTTCCCCAGACGAAATAGAATAATAAGCGGTCTTTCTTTAGGAGTGGTGATAGTAGAGGCGGGAGTAAAGAGCGGAGCATTGGTCACTGCCAATTGTGCCTTAGAACAGAACCGTGAAGTCTTCGCTATCCCGGGAAATCTGGGATCAAAAAACAGCGAGGGGACAAATGCTTTGATTAAACAGGGAGCAAAGCTGGTTACCACAGTGGAAGACATTCTGGACGAATTGAGAATAACTACAAAGGGTAAGAAACTCAATTCTTCCGTTCCAATCGAAGAAGATCTATCTCATCTTTCTGAGATGGAGAGAAGCATTCTCCAGCTCATTGCAGAAGAGCCTTATCACATAGATAAAATCGCTACCCAAACATCTGTCAGCGTTCCTCAAGCCTTGTCTGCACTTTTGTCCCTGGAATTGAAAGGCTTGGTGAAACAGCTTTCGGGCAAGATGTTTATGCGAAGTTGACCTCACCCCCTCTCAGAAAAGGTCCACCGTCGGTCGTCCGTTCACGGTGAATCCGTTCAGGATGAATCCGCCGACCGCCGCAAAACAATCGGGAACTAAGCCCGGAAAAGATAGAGGTGAGTTACCACGGAAATATTATCTTTAACCCAATCCAAAAACTTGCATTTTCCTTTCATTTGGTTTAAATTGTAAGCCAACTGGGTTCGATATGTAATCTGTATGTGACAGGGAATGCTCTTCTTGCGATGAAAGGGAAGCACCTTGGTGGAACGGAAGATTCAGGTAATGAACAAATTGGGACTACACGCTCGACCCGCTGCCCTGCTGGTGCAGAAGGCGTCCAAGTTCAAATCGGAGATCAAACTAAAAAAGGATGACATCGAAGCCAATGCCAAAAGCATCCTGAGTGTAATGATGTTAGCCGCAGAGGTGGGGAGCTTTGTAATCATAAAAGCCGAGGGTGACGATGAAGCGCAGGCGGTGGAAGCTTTAGCTCAATTGTTTACCGAAAAGTTCGGAGAGGAATAGGTGAAGAAAAAAAACAAAGCGATTTGCATCATATATCGAGGGATTCCCGCCTCACCCGGTGTGGTGATAGGCAAAGTATTTCTTCTTAACCGCGAAAGCATCGAGGTGGCGGAAGAGAAAATCTCGGAAAATGAGGTGGCCAAGGAGATCTTGAAATTCAAAAAAGCTTTGAACGACACTAAAGAGGAGCTTCTCAAGACCAAAGAAAAAGTTGCCAAAAGAATTGATCCGGATCATGCCAAGATATTTGATGCTCAGATCATGATAGTAGAAGATGATCTGATCAATAATGCAGTGATCGAGAAAATCAAACAATATAGAAGCAATGCGGAGTTTGTCTATAAGAAGGTGATTGAAGAGACTGTAAAAACTTTATCCTCTTCTAAAGATGAGTATCTTAAGGAAAGGATAATGGACATACATGCTGTGGCCAGCCGTCTAATCTATAATCTTTTGGGAATAAAGCATCTTACCTTGGAAAGCATCGACACTCCGGTCATCCTGGTAGCTCATTCCCTCTCCCCGTCCGATGTGGTGCACATGAAGAAGGAGAGCATCTTGGGTTTTGCCACGGACATGGGGGGAAGAACCTCTCATGTCGCTATATTAGCCAAGTCCATGGGTATCCCAGCCGTGGTAGGACTGAGAAACTTCTTCGAGCAAGCTCAGGATAAACAGAGCATCATCCTGGATGGGCTTAAAGGAGAAATAATGGTTTGTCCGGATGAGGAGACTTTAAAGGAATACGAAAAAAGGAGAAGATATATACTTAAAAAGACGGCGGAGCTTTCCGAGCTTAAGTCTCTCCCCTCTGAGACCCTGGACGGAAGGAAAATCGAGCTTTCTGCCAATATCGAGCTTCCGATGGAGGCGGATTCTGCCAAAGAATTTGGAGCAGAGGGGATTGGTTTATTCCGAACAGAATATTTGTATATCGCCCGGGCGGGATTTCCCACCGAAGAAGAACAATACCAAGCTTATCAGGAAGTAGCAGATAAGATGTATCCCCAATCGGTCATCCTCAGGACGTTCGATCTGGGCGGCGACAAATTCGGTCCACATGACGGGAGCTTAGTTGAAGCCAATCCCTTTTTGGGATGGCGGGCTATCCGCGCCTGTCTGGATCTTCCGGATATGTTCAAAATTCAACTAAGAGCCATGTTGAAAGCCAGTGCCAAAAAGAGCATAAAGATCATGTTCCCCATGATATCTGGAGTGGGAGAGCTTCAAAAAGCTAAAGCCATACTGAATGAAGTTAAAGAAGAATTGAGGCGTAAGAAAATCCCATTTGACGAAGAAACCCCAGTAGGGATAATGGTGGAGATACCTTCGGCCGCCTTAGCCGCTGACTCTTTGGCAAAAGAGTGCGATTTTTTCAGTATCGGGACCAACGATCTAACTCAGTATACTCTGGCGGTGGATCGGGGAAATGAGAAGATCGCTCATCTTTATCAAAGTTTTCATCCGGCCGTATTGAGATTGATAAAAGAAACTATTGACGCCGGGCACAGAAACGGTATCTGGATCGGATTATGCGGCGAGATGGCCGCTGATCCTTTAGCCACCACTCTTTTGGTGGGTATGGGAGTGGACGAGCTTTCCACCTCTGCTATGGCTATTCCGGAGATCAAAAAGATTATCCGCTCCATAAAATTTGAGGACGCAAAGAAGTACGCAGAAGAATTACTCAAACGTTCCACTATTGATGAGATAAAAAAGTTTTTGATTGAGGATTATGCTAAGAGATTTGGGAAGGAGAACAAAGGATAAAACACGGAATAATAATTTTTACAAGTCAATCTGAGCTAGCGAAAAATCTCAACGCTGAGATGTTTCGCTTTATGGTGAGCTTGCCGAACCATTCGCTCAACGTGACACTGAGAGGATTAAAACCTTATGCACACTTTAAGCGATATAAATAAAATCAAAAAGATAGACCAGAGTGGAATGTATGATGTCATTTACGATTTCCCCTCTCAATTTGAAGACGCACTGAAGCGCGCTAAAGAGGCAAAACTTCCCAGTTGGGACAAAAATCAGATAAGAAATATCGTTGTTGCTGGTTTGGGAGGTTCTGCTATTGGTGGGGATTTGGTACGATCGTATTTGGCAGAGAAAATCAATATTCCCTTCTTAATCTGCAGAAACTACACACTCCTTAATTTCGTAGATTCATCTTCTTTGGTTTTTGTCTCCAGCTATTCCGGAAATACAGAGGAGACTTTGTCCACCTTTGAGGATGCTTTACGAAGAAAAGCGAAAGTCATCTACATGACCTCCAATGGCAAAGTAGAGGAGATCTCTGTAAAAGAAAAAATTCCTTACGTTAAGTTACCCAAAGGTTTTCAGCCTCGTGCTGCGTTAGGATATTCCTTTGTGCCAATACTTGTATTATTAGAAAGGATTGGATTCATTAAAGACGAAGAAGTAAACATAAAAAAAGCTAAGGAATTTATGGAAGAAAATAGAAATAAATATCGTTTAGAAATTGATACGGAAAAGAATCCAGCTAAAAAACTTGCTATGAAACTTCACCGAAAATTACCCATAATCTATGCCTCCAACGATCATTTCGATGCTGTCTCTACCAGATGGAAAGGACAGTTCTGCGAAAATGCCAAGATGCTTGCCTTCAACAACGTGTTTCCGGAATTCAACCATAACGAGCTGGTAGGATGGAAGGTATTATCAGATTATCGGGATGATCTTATCTTGGTGATACTAAAAGACAAAGACGATCATCCTCGCATAAAAAGAAGAATGGAGATCGTCAAAGGGATCATTGAGAAACTGAAGGTTGAGGTCATAGAGGAAGAAAGCTCTGGAGAGAACCTGTTATCCCGAATGTTCTCTTTAATCCAACTGGGAGATTTTACCAGCCTCTATTTAGCTATTTTAAATGGGGAAGATCCATCTCCAGTAAAGGTTATTGATTTTTTGAAAAGTGAGTTGGCGAAAGAATGACCCCTTCCCCTATCCCCCTCTCCTTAGCAAGGAGAGGGGTTCATCCTGCCCTTCGGTCCTGCCTCGCACTGAGTGCGCTCGGCACGAAGTGAGACCTCAGGGTCGAAGGAAAGGGATTCACCCTGAAGGGGAACAAAGGGGGTAAGGTTAAAGGCAAGCTCAAAATTCAAAAAGCAAAATTCAAAAAGCAGTTCCAAAACTAAAATTTTCAAAAGATAGCTTCATGTTCCAAGCTAAAAGATACTTTTCTTTCCTTGTTTTTTTCTTGTATTCCTTAGTCATTTTTTCTTCTCCAACTAACGCTCAAATAGACACGCTGACAAAGATCGCTCCTCCCTTTGATTTGAATGTAAAAGACACTCCTAACGATGGCGGAGGAAGCCTAAATTTATCATGGAAGCTCTCCCCGGACGATAAAGAAATGATCGGTGACATAGACGAATATGAGATATTCAGAGCTATGAAAAGTGATACTATCCTAAGATTGATCACACAAGTAAGCGACAACGTCACCTCTTTCACCGACGTGGGATTGGATAATGAAGAAGAATATAGA
>Ga0315288_10000823_pt1 | contig 39488 bp, 32 predicted proteins | sample YL17G11_20_MG_FD_203454 | JGI IMG/M metagenome (GOLD analysis project Ga0315288, IMG submission 203454) | Sediment microbial communities from Yellowstone Lake, YNP, Wyoming, USA - YL17G11_20 | ecosystem: Environmental > Aquatic > Freshwater > Lake > Sediment | place: USA: Wyoming | collected...
ATTTTACCACATCAGCCTTGCTGATTGATAGAGTGAGGGCTTTTTATAGGTGATCTTTTGGGAAGTCATTCAAGAGGTGGGTCTTTTTATCAGAGCACAGATGGGTCAATTTTGCTGAGCGCTATAGGGCCAACGAAGCTTGAGTATATACTCCCAACATGCCTCCTCGGAGGCAAAGCGTTGCTCAAATTCCATTATTGTTTGTGGGTAGTCTTCCATACCCACAAATTCTATATGTTTAGTTTACTTGAGTCAAGCGGATACCCAAATAATTTTAATCAGTGCCTTTTAAGGAAGACTTGGAATATTGAAATAAAGAAATCTCTTGAATTCGACTATCCCCGCCCCAAGTGGCGGGGCATTACGCCAAATTCATGGCTGCCGCCACCGCGATTTCTATTAATACATTTTTTGAGCCATTCATCCCCACAGCAGAGCTGTGGGGTATTCTGGCGCATCTTTATAAATTTATCGACATTTTAAAAAAAGATGGCATTTAAATTGCTGGCATGGTATACTAAATATATGTAATATATGTAACCCTGCTAACCTATTGGAGGTAACAATGCGAAAAATCAATAGAACTTTATTTATTATTGCTCTTTTGGGCTTAACCAGTCTGTCACCAAGCGGTGCATCTGCAACCTTAAATGCCCTTCACATTGGCAACACTATACCCGATCAAGCCCATCCCGGAGAGGTAGTGGAAGTTAGCATAACCCTGCAAAATAATGGCGACGAAGCTTGGATTGATTCCGACCATCAACTTTTTGTAACCCACAGCCCCATTGATCGCTGGAAAACCACAGTAATTCCACTGAATACGAATGAAGTAATAGAGCCCGACGGGGAAAAGACTTTTACCTTCTTCATTACCGCACCATCTGCTGAAGGAACTTATCCCTGCAACTGGAAAATGATTAACCTCCACACCCTGGATTATTTCGGTCAAGAAGTCCAAGAATCAGTTGAAGTAAGTAATGCTTTCCCCCCCAGGATGTATGCTGACGTATCAGAACACTCTATCCCTTCTGTAATACACCCTGGTGAGGTGAAAGAAATATCCATAATAATGAAAAATTCCGGCTCTACCACTCCCTGGATTTATCCCGATCACAGACTCCACTCACAAAACACTCCTTTAAACCTTTGGGGACCTAGCATCAGAGAACTTAATGCCGGTGATATCATACCCCCGGATGGAGAAAAAACCTTTTCCTTCTTTATCACTGCTCCAACAGCACCCGGAGCATACAACTGCAACTGGCAGATGAGTATCTTTAACTCCTCTGGTTTTGAGTTCTTTGGCCAAATTCTGGAAGTTCCAGTTAATGTTGATGAATCAGTTGTTCCTGGTTTAAATGCAAAGGTAGTAAGCCATACCATACCCTCCTGCATGACCCCGGGTGAAACACGGGAGATTTCTATCACTATGGAAAACACCGGAGCCACCACTTCCTGGGTTTACCCCGATCCCAGACTTCACTCAAAGAATAGCCCATTCTGGGGTATGACTCTCAAGGAACTTGATTCTGGTGATAATATACCGCCCGGAGCAACAAAGACCTTCACCTTCTCCATCACTGCACCAACAGATCCAGGGACATACGACTGTAATTGGCAGATGAGCATATTTAATGCATCGGGTTTTGTATTCTTCGGTGAGGTTTTCGAAACTAAAGTAGGTGTAGGAGTAAGTTCTGCTTGTGACTTTAACCAATGTAAAGATGGTATTTGCAATGCGGGGGAGTGTGTTGAAAGTGCTAACAAGCCCAATGGAACACCCTGTGATGATGAGTTTTTCTGCACTGTAACTGATACCTGCCAGAATGGTACATGTGATGGCACCGGCAATCCCTGTTCTCCTCCAACATCCCAGTGTAACGAAGATACTGACACATGTTATGGTTGCGAAGATGATTATGATTGTGTATTGTGCGAAAAATGCGAGGGTGGAGCTTGTGTCCCCCAATCAACAGATGAGGATTTAAAAGATCAATGTTCTGACGGAGACTGTGTAACTGGTTTTTGTGACGGCGCCGGTGCATGCGGTATCGAACCTCAAGGCACTGCCTGCACCGATGATGGTAATATCTGCACTGATAATGAGTGTGGTGGTGCCGGAACCTGTATCGCAATCAACAATATCAATCCCTGCGACGATGGTAATGCTTGTACCCATACCGATACCTGTAGTGGCGGCACCTGTTCCGGTATAACCTACAGCTGCGATGATGATAAAGTCTGTACCGATGATGTTTGTAACGGTGACGGCACCTGCACCAACACTAATAACACCGCTCCCTGCGATGATGGTTCGTACTGTACCCAAACTGATAGTTGTCAAAATGGTGCATGTGTTGGAAGTGGTGAACCCTGCCCCCAGGGATATTCCTGTGATGAAGATCAGGATGCGTGCTATCAAATAAAAGTATCTGTAGGGGATGGCTCAGGTTTTCGAGGATCAACCGCTAATCTTGTAGAAGTGAGTCTTGATAATCCTTATGATGAAGTAAGAGGTATCGAGATCGATATTTGCGATATAGATAATTATCTTTCCTGCACGGCATGTGAAACCACCAATCGCACCTCTGGTTTCCTTTGCGAGACAAACGAGGTTAATGGCTGCTGCAGGATACTACTAGCTTCTCTTGACGCTGATCTGATTGAAGAAGGGAACGGACCTATCTTTACCCTTAAATATAACGTCTCTGCAGAAGCGCTTTCAGAAGAGTGTAGAAATCTCAATCCTGAAAATATGAAAATAGCAGATGCAGAAGGAGACATAATTGAGGATGTAATAACTGAGCCAGGAGAATTCTGCTTTTCAGATTGCACTGATAATCAGCAGTGTGATGATAATAATGTGTGTACCGATGATAGTTGTGAATCGGGCAGTTGTGTGTATACTAACAACAACAATCCCTGTGATGATGGTAATGCCTGTACAGAAAATGACATCTGTGGCAGTGGCTCCTGCCAGCCCGGTGATCCGATCGTCTGTGACGACGGTAACTTCTGTACTGATGATTCCTGCAACCCTGCCAACGGTCAGTGCGTCTACACCCCTAACGACACCAATACCTGTAGTGATAATGACCTCTGTACCTCTAACGACCGCTGTTCAGCCGGTAGCTGCGTGGGTGACCTGTTTGTCTGTGACGATGGCAACTTCTGTACTGATGATTCCTGCAACCCTGCCAACGGTCAGTGCGTCTTTACACCTAACGACGCCAATCCCTGCACTGATAATGACCTCTGCACCTCCAACGACCACTGCTCAGCCGGTAGCTGTGTAGGTGACCTGTTTGTCTGCGACGATGGAAACTTCTGTACTGATGATTCCTGCAACCCTGCTAACGGTCAGTGCATCTACACAAATGATGACACAAATCTCTGCGATGATGGTTTATATTGTACTCAAACTGACACCTGTGAAGATGGTGTGTGTGTCGGAAGTGGTGATCCCTGTGCGGATGATGAAAACTTCTGCAATGGTGTAGAATATTGTACAGAGGACGCAGACACCTTCGTATGTAACTCAACAGGAGACCCCTGTGGCGGTTTAACCTGTATAGAACTTGATGAGACTTGCGACGGCAGTGAGGTAATGCTGATAATCGGTGATTCCTTCGGCACACCTGGCACCATTGACATCAGTCTCACCAACGAACTTGACCTGGTTAAAAACATAATAGTTAATGTATGCGACAAGGATCAGAGGCCATGGCTCCATATTGACACCAATCTCTGTACCCTCACTGTCAGAGCCCCCGAAGCCGATTTTACCTGCAAAACTTTAGATCTGGGTGGCGGTTGTGTACAGGTGTTAATATCTTCGGATACAGCAACCATCGCTACTGGAACAGGACCGATCGCTCAGCTCAGCTACACTTTGGATGCGAATGCTCCTTCCGGAGAATTTGCCGATCTCTTCCCTGAAAATGCAGAAGTAAAAGATGACCTCAACAACACTCTGCCAGTAACTCCGATACCCGGAAGGATTGGTGCGGTGGAGTGCACAATAGATGCACACTGTAATGATGGTATTGATTGTACAGATGATTCATGTGACACTAATTTATATGTCTGTCACAACACCCCGAATGATGGAAGATGTAGCGACTCCATTGTTTGTACCGTTGATATCTGCAATCCGGCTATTGGATGCGTATTTACTCCAGAACACCTTAACTGTGATGATTCTATTGAGTGTACTATTGACACCTGTGACCCTGACAATGGGAATCCTGAAACAGGTTGTCTCAACACACCAGATAACACCCTATGTGATGATAGCGTAGATTGCACCGACGATACCTGCTACCCTGAAAATGGAGATCCAACAACCGGGTGCCTGTTTACTGTGAATGATGTCAACTGTTATGACAACAATCCCTGTACTTCCGATATCTGCGACGATACCTTGGGCTGTCAGAATAACCCACTCCCCGATGGCACCTCCTGCAATGATGGATACTTCTGTAATGGTGCCGATACCTGTAGTGATGGCAGTTGTGCTAGCCACACTGGAGATCCTTGTCCAGAAGGCACCACCTGTAATGAGTCCTTTGATGCCTGTACCTCACCTCCTCCACCTCCACCGGTATACACCGTGAGTATCTCTCCAGCGTCTGCTACAGTGGAATCAGCTGAAACCATTCAATTCACTGCTACCACCAAGCGCAATGGGGCTACCATTGCAGGCAGCTACAAATGGGAAATCGTACAAAATGCCGGCATAGGCAGTTCCCTCAATTCAAGCAATGGACTCTATACCGCCGGTGACAATGATACTAATGCTGATATCGTTGAAACTATAAAAGTAACCGATACCAACCAGAATGTTTCTACTACCGCTAAAGTGACAATCAAAGCAAAAGCAGCCGTGTGCGAAATAGTAATTGAGCCGTCCTCTGCCACGGTAAAGTCTAATGAAACAGTGCAATTCAGCGCCCTCACCACCCGCAACGGAGTAGAGGAAGAGGGCACCTACCAGTGGGCAATGGCAAGCACTACCATTGAAAGCACCATTAACGCTTCCACCGGACTCTATACCGCCGGCACCACCGATGCTGAAGTAACTGATACCATTCAGGTTACCGATACCGCTCATGACAACATTACGGCGACTGCGTTAGTAACCGTAACCCAAGCAACACCCCCTGTGTGCAACATCACCATTGAACCCTCTGATACGACAGTTGATTCGGGAGCAACCATTACCTTCACCGCTACTGTTGAGGGTGAAGACTGTCTTGCACCAGATTTTGACTGGGAGGTTGAGACTGACATACACAGTGAAATCACACCAGGTAGTGAAACCTGCGCCTACCAGGCTGGTTCCAACACGACCGGTATTCTCGTTACCGACACCATCACCGTAACCGATGTCGCCAATGGAACATCAGAAAGCGTAACGATAACCGTCCTCTACGGAAGAATCACCGGGGTCTTTCCCCCTGTCCTTCTGGGTTCACGATGGCTCCCTCTTTTCCATATTATGATTATCTTTGGAGAAGATACTGGATTTAATGTTACATCCACTCCATCTTTTACCCCAGATACCTCAATAACCACTATAGGGCAAATTGGGCTGGGTGATCTGATGGGCGTGTTGATACTGCTCGCTCCCAATGCTGAAACTGGTCCGGTTGATCTCGCCGTTACCACTACCAACGGAGCAGGACAGGAAGTTACCTTTACCAAAGAAGAAGCCTTTACCATCAACATGCTCCCCTTCTTGCTGGATGAGAGTGAGAATAGATTTTAAATAAAAGCAATGCACCTACAAGGGGGCAAGGATGAATTCCTTGCCCCTTTTTTTCCCTATCCCTCCCAATCCTAATTCCTAATGCATAATTCATGATCCGTAATTTATAATTCTTCCCACGCCCCCTTGCCTTTTTTCTTGCTTTTAAAGTCATCTTTTGTGAAAATAATACATTTGGGAAGTGTCTAGATTCTGAGTAAGATTATGGATTTGACGCCCAGTGAAATTAGAGAAGCTAGATGGATCTTCAGTTTCTAGCTTGCAGTTTGCAGCAGGAAATATCATCAACTGTCTTTTGGCTTTTGCTGTCAACTGACCCCTGATCCCCGTCAACTGACTTCAGATGAGGGGGGTAATAAAAGGGGGGTTAAAGGAGTGAAAAGGGGTCAAATCTTTTTTCTTGAAAAATCGCGTCCTGAGACATTGATCTCCCTCTTGAAGGTTATCTCTATTTCCTTCATGGCTCACCTTTTGTGACTTTTGGCTTTCACTCACAGTATATCGGTGTGCCATTTGTTCTTCCACCACGAAAATGGAGATGCTTCCGTCCACAACTAAGAACTTGCGCAACCCCTGGGCTTTTTTTATATAATGTGTGTATGTAATTTGGGGATAGAGAAATAATATGCAGGTACAGGAAAAACACGATTTCATCAAGCGAAAGGCTAAGGAGCATATCCCTGAAACAAGCGAAAAAATTGCATGGTCTGTTCATGCAGTTAAGAAATTGAGGCTTGATGGCTTGAAAAAAAATGACGTGGAAATCTCCTTGCGGGAATGCGAAATAATTGAAGACTATAGTATGAAAGGAAGATCACTTCCAGGTTGTCTTGTTTTAAGCTTCATTACTTCCGATCCAATTCACGCTGTTATAGCAATAGATAAAGCTTATGACAGAATTTTTATCGTAACAGTGTATAAACCTTCTTCAGCGAGGTGGCAGAATGACTGGAAAACAAGAAGACGCAAATAATAAAAGATGTCCCTTATGTGGCGGGGACATGAACGACGGCATTACGGCAATTCCATTCTTTATTGAAAAAAAGATTGTTGTAGTAAAGGACGTGCCCGCTGAGATCTGTGCCGATTGTGGAGAAGCATATATGAAAAGCTTTGTCGTAGGCAAGATCGAAACGATTCTTGACCGCCTTGATGACCTTAATTCAGAGATGTCCATTATTCACTACTACGCAGCATAAAAATGATGAGGCATTGATCTTCCTCTTGAAGGTTATATCTCTATTTCCTTCATGGCTCACCTTTTGTGATTTTTGGCTTTCACTCACAGTACATCGGTGAGCCATTTCTTCTTCCATCACGAAATTAAAGATGCTCCCTCAAAGTTTTTCAAGAACCCTTAAATCCTTAACCCCCTGAACCATATCATTACTTACTTATTAGTACATAATATAATGTACTGTTTATGTTGATTAATTTTAATTCTAACCTTCTATTTTCACCTTTTGGAACAATCATTTTAAATTAAACCTTTTTTTTAATTCCTCTGCATCATAAAAATATCTTCATATTTATACACTTAAATCTTTAAATTATTTAAGCTACTTGGCATTTGAATTGCTTAATTATGCATAAATAAACATCTTTAATTATTTATTGATTTTTATAATATATAAAATATATTATAAAAATATAAATTACCGATAAAGCCACAACTCGGGTAACCGGGTGACGGAAAGTTACAGATCCTTGGATTGTGAGGATTGTCCAATCCTGAGCTTGTCGAAGGATGGCTGAGCTGCCAAAGTAATTTATGTATTTGGCAGCTCTTTTTATATTGTATTGGAACCACAGAGTACAATTACCCTCACCCCAACCCTCTCCCTCGAAGTAGAGGGAGTATCAATGGATTTTGAAAAGTTTAACTTTTTAAAAATTTTAAAGGAGGTACACAATGTTAAAATCAAACACGCTACTCAAAAACCTCTTGATTCCAGGGCTGATATTCATCTTCATATTCTCCTTCTCTGGAACAAGCTTAGCCTGCAGGATGTATGGAGCCATATCAAATAACCTGCCAGATAATCTATTGCAAAATCATCTCATAGGAGATCCGGTTAATTATCCCAGTGCGCTAAAATACCTTGCCAACAATGGTAATATAGACGGATGGGGCATTACATACTATCCTAGTTACTTGCTAGATTCTTCACTTGATTACCTGGTGGATCCTTCATTCAATGCCAGTACAGACAGCGCTGCACTGAGAACCAATGGCACTGGACAGGATTGGTATGAGAGCCGTGCGCAAAATCCTGATCTTCTCACCCTTGATGAAACCAAGGTGGCTGGTAACTCTACCAAAAAAGTAAAATTCATCGGGTCAACAAGTTCTACCAATGGCAATGTCTATCTCTCCCAGGAGTTCAGCGCAGCACAGACAGGTACGTTCTCTGTCCAGTGGGATATCTATGTGGATGAGATACTCGACCTTAGTGGTAACCCTGATCGCGCTGGCTGGATGCTGATTGGTGATAATACCAACGCAACAGCTCCAGGTCCCAATTCAGATAACAGTGAACGCTTTGTCTACATGGGATTTCTCAGAGATGGCGGTGGTACTACAGGTACCATGAATCTTGTAGCGCGAGATAGGGATGACGGTTGGACCGCATTTACCACAATTGCTACCGGTCTGAATTTGAAGCAGTGGTATACCATTAAAGTGGCCTGCGATTTAACTAGTGATACCTACAATGTTTATGTGGATGATGTTCTCCAAGCAAGTGGAATCACTTCACGAAATTTAAAAACGAGCGTAACTCACATAAGCTTTGCTCAGTGGAATGATGGCGCAGGAACCTTCTATGTAGATAATGTCGGGAAGTTAATAATTGAAAGGGGTGCAGAAAGGGCATTTACCGATACTGATTATGATACAGTAGTAAATCAAATTAATACATCGAAACCAAAGATTACCTTAGCACATGTAAGGAACTGTGTATCAGGTTGTTGTGATCATGGCGGGGAAACTATAGATAATCCACACCCATTCTACAGAGATAAAAATGGGAAGCGGTGGACTTTCTCTCATAACGGTGTAGTAAATAAAACTCGATTAAATACCCTTCTCGATGATTATTTAACCGCAAATCCACCGAATGGCTCAGACATACCTGCTTGCGATCCCTCCAATCCGAATCTCGTAGTTGATAGTGAGCTTTACTTTTTATATGTCTTAAAAAACATAGAAGAAAATGGTTGGAATGTAACCAAGGGCATTGTTGACGCAGTTATTTCAATGATTGATGAAGGTGAAGCTGGTGCTATGAATTTCATCATGAGTGACGGCACCACTATTTGGGCATTTCGCAAAGGTAGCAACACCCTGGATTATTTATATGACTCTATTAACGGTTATTCTGCGGTCGCCTCACAATATCCATCAAGCACACGCGGTAACTGGGTCGCAATGAATGAGTATGAACTGGCAATTCTGACTGCTGATGCTGCTCCAATGGTGATGGATGTAAGGGATTACGAAGAAACTATACTGGTAGACCCAGATTTTAACGCCAGTGCAGACAGCGCTGCTTTGAGAGCCAATGGTACCGGCCAGGACTGGTATGAGAGCCGCAATGATGTGCCAGCCTTACTTACCCTTAACACGGCTGATATTGGCGGTAATGCCGCAAAAAAGGCTGCCCTCCTCAATAACAGCGCTACAGGTAATGCCTACCTTACCCAGGAATTCAGCTCTGCTCAAACTGGCATCTTCTCCGTCTCCTTTGATATCTACATTGATAAAATCCTGGATAGTGGCGCCTATGACCGCACGGGACATATCTTCATCGGAGATAACCGCACCACTACCGACGCACCAACGGGTAATAGCAATGAACGATTTGTCCTTATGGCATTCTACGACAGCACCCCTGGTGATACCGGCAGTGATTTAGAATTAAGGGCACGTACTTTATCAACTCAATTATGGAACACTACTTCCCAATGGTTATCTGTAGCAACCGGTTTGAGCTATGATACCTGGTACACCATAAAAATCACCCTTGATGTCGCTAGTGGTACCTACGATGTTTATGTTGACGATGTACTCAGAGGAGATAACATTGCTAAATATGGTGGCTATACACCCAGTTCCGTAACATACCTCAGCTTCACATCAGACAGTGACGCCAGAGGAGATTTCTATGTGGATAATGTCTTCTCACCTCCGCCGGTAGCTCCAGAATGTACGACTGATGATGACTGTAATGCTCTAGACAGAGATTATTGCGATGGAGCAGATCGGAAACATGATGAAGGAAGATGTATTAGTCTTGCATGTGAAATAGAAACTACAACCCTACAAAATTGTGATGTTCTTGATACTGATTATTGTGAGGGAACCGCACTGAGACACGATGATTACACCTGTACTGCTAGATCATGTGTCTTAGATTCATCGACCACCAACTGTGCATTTGGTCAGTGCGGTGCACAATGTGACGCAACTCATCCTTGCCCCGATACAGATTGCGATAGTCAGGATGGTTGCGTAGGTAATGATTACTATGACTATGGTGATGTACCAAATGCATGTCTTGCAAATTGCACCTGTGAGAACAACGCATGCGGCTCACCAACCATTTCTTACAATGATCCAAGATGTGCTGAATGTACGACTGATGATGACTGCAATGATCTAGACAGAGATTATTGCGATAGCGCAGAACGGAAACATGATGAAGGTAAATGTAGTATTAGTTTTGTCTGTGAAATAGAAACTACAACCCTACAAAATTGTGATGATCTTGATACTGATTACTGTGAGGGAACCGCACTGAGACACGATGATTACACTTGTACTCCTGCATCATGTGTCTTAGATTCGTCGACCACCAACTGTGCATTTGGTCAGTGCGGTGCACAATGTGACGCAACTCATCCTTGCCCCGATACAGATTGCAATAGCCAGGATGGTTGCGTAGGTAATGATTACTATGACTATGCTGATGTACCAAATGCATGTCTTGGTTGTATGTGCGAAAATAATCCATGTGGCTCACCAACCATTTCTTATGATGATATAAGATGCACAGGGCAATTACTTGTAGACATTGAGTTTGAAGACAGTACAAATAGTGCTGACCTGATAGCAAACAGTCCTGATCAGGACTGGTATGAAAGCCGCAATGATGTGCCAACCTTACTTACCCTTAACACAGCGAATATTGGCGGTAATGCCACCAAGAAGGCTGCCCTCATGAATTACGGCGGCTCAGGTAATGCCTATCTCACCCAGGCGTTCGGCTCAGTCCAATCCGGTACCTTAACTGTCTCCTTTGACATCTATATTGATAGAATCGAGGACAATGGCGCCTATGATCGCAGTGGTCTTATATATATTGGAGATAATCGCTTCACTGCTAACGCGCCTACGGGTACCAGTGATGAACGATTTGTCTTCATGGCATTTTATGACAGTACCCCTGGTGACACCGGGAACGATATAGAACTACGGGCACGTACCACATCAGGTCAGGCGTATGGTACAACCTCAGCTTGGACGCAAGTTGCATCGGGCTTGAGTTATGATACCTGGCATACGGTTAAGATGGTACTTGATGCTGCCGGTGGAACCTACGATGTCTATGTTGACGATGTGCTGGAAGGATCTGCAATCCCTAAATACAGCGGATATACTCCCTCTTCCGTAACCCTCATCACCTTCTCTGCAGATAGTGACGGTAGAGGAGATTTCTACGTTGACAATGCAGAAGTGACATCTTCTTCAATTGTTGCAGACTTCAGTGCTGATAGTACCAGCGGAAATGCCCCCCTCACAGTAACCTTCACCGACCTATCCACGGGAACAATCGATAGCTGGGCATGGGACTTTGATAATAACGGCTCCGTTGACAGCACCGATCAAAATCCCACACATAGCTACACTACTCCGGGCAGCTATACGGTAAGCCTTGTTGTGTCTGGTACCGGAGGAACTGCCACCGAAACGAAGGTAAACTATATAACCGTCAATGGACCCCCGCCTGCATTACAGGTGTCCCCTACCCTGTTGAACTTTGGCACAGGCTTGGGAACACTCACCTTTAAAATCGCAAACGTGGGTGGGACACCATTTCAATGGAACGCCTCCGCAGATGAAACATGGATTACCACGATCGACCCGAATCACTCAACTGATGCCTTAAACCCGGGAGAGTCTGTGGAAGTTTCGGTATCAATCAACAGGGATAATTTTGGCTCATTTGGCTCTTCCCTGCTGCAAAGAACAGCAACCCTTCCCTCTCCTTCCGAGCACAACTGCCGCATGTGGGGAGCTATTGCTGGTGCCGCAATTCCATCGAGCTCCATTTTTGCGCACCTGATCAGCGATGCTAATTCCCTTAAAAACCTCACCTACGACTATAATGAAGAGGGCTGGGGGATTGCCTACTACCCAGACTTTGGAGAAACCCCTTCCATAACCAGGGGCCCTCTACAGGCTTACTATGATGGAAACTATAACAGTGCAGTCAACACAATGGCTGCTGCAGCCCCCAAGATAGCACTTGCCCATGTGAGGAACTGTACCTCAGGGTGTTGCCATCCCGAAACCCAGGATATACTCGATCCCCATCCATTCTACAGGCTGAAGAATGGCAGCATGTGGCTGCTGCAACATAATGGCAATATCAGCAAGACGGTTCTTACCAATCTGATTGGTACTGAATATTTAGCTGCTAATCCACCCAATGGTTCAGGCATACCTTTGTGTGAGAGCAATGTGGTTGACTCAGAGCTCTACTTCCTGCTCCTCCTCAAGAATATTGAGCAGCACAACTGGTCTGTTGAAAAGGGCATTATTGAAACCGTAGGTCAGCTGGAGGCTCAAAACCAAACTACCATTAACTTTATCCTAACCGATGGATATACAGTGTGGGGTCTCAGAAAAGGCCATGATCTGGCGTACTATTATGATGAAGCCAGCGGATACTCAGCAGTTGCCTCTCAGCCTCCCGATCCAGCTGACCCAGACTGGACTATCATAGAGGAGGATGATACCCTAGTGATTCTCAGACCGGGTGTAGCTCCTCAGGTAATAGATGTAGCTAACTTTTCAGACAATCAAACCGGCACCATTCACATCACAACCTCTCTGGGTGAAGCGGTAGATGTTCTGGTAAGTGCGGTAAAGCCTCCTTCCGTCTATGACGCTCTCCTTGAAAATAACACTATCCCTGTTGCAATGCATCCAGGTGAGGTCCGGGAAGTTTCCATAAGTATGAGAAACTCTGGAAATACTTCTTGGCTCTATTTACAACAAATGCTGTATTCTAAAAATAATCCAGAGAATTTCTGGGGTATTACCGCAAGTCGTCTCAATAATGGTGAAACCGTAGCTCCAGGAGAAACAAAGACCTTTACCTTCTTTATTACTGCACCTGATACTCCAGGAACTTACAACTGCAACTGGAAAATGAGAAGTACAGGTCCCGTCGAGTACTTTGGTGAAGAACTTATCACGACTGTTGAGGTAACCGAATCTGCTGATCCATGGATGGATGCAGAAGTGGTAAGTCACTCTATCCCTTCTGTAATACACCCTGGTGAGGTGAAAGAAATATCCATAATAATGAAAAATTCCGGCTCTACCACTCCCTGGATTTATCCCGATCACAGACTCCACTCACAAAACACTCCTTTAAACCTTTGGGGACCTAGCATCAGAGAACTTAATGCCGGTGATATCATACCCCCGGATGGAGAAAAAACCTTTTCCTTCTTTATCACTGCTCCAACAGCACCCGGAGCATACAACTGCAACTGGCAGATGAGTATCTTTAACTCCTCTGGTTTTGAGTTCTTTGGCCAAATTCTGGAAGTTCCAGTTAATGTTGATGAATCAGTTGTTCCTGGTTTAAATGCAAAGGTAGTAAGCCATACCATACCCTCCTGCATGACCCCGGGTGAAACACGGGAGATTTCTATCACTATGGAAAACACCGGAGCCACCACTTCCTGGGTTTACCCCGATCCCAGACTTCACTCAAAGAATAGCCCATTCTGGGGTATGACTCTCAAGGAACTTGATTCTGGTGATAATATACCGCCCGGAGCAACAAAGACCTTCACCTTCTCCATCACTGCACCAACAGATCCAGGGACATACGACTGTAATTGGCAGATGAGCATATTTAATGCATCGGGTTTTGTATTCTTCGGTGAGGTTTTCGAAACTAAAGTAGGTGTAGGAGCAAGTTCTGCTTGTGACTTTAACCAATGTAAAGATGGTATTTGCAATGCGGGGGAGTGTGTTGAAAGTGCTAACAAGCCCAATGGAACACCCTGTGATGATGAGTTTTTCTGCACCCTTACCGATACCTGTCTGGCTGGTGAATGTACAGGCACCGGCAATCCCTGTGACCCATTACTATGCGATGAAGATAATAACCTATGTGTGGGATGTTTAGATAACAGTGATTGTGACGATGATAATGCATGTACCAATGATTTATGCAACACCGAAAGTATTTGCGAAAATACCAATAACGCTGATCCTTGCAATGACGGAAACGCCTGCACCACTAACGATACCTGTACAGATGGTGCTTGCGTGGGTGGTCCCGCTCTTGTCTGCGATGACAGCAATCTCTGCAACGGTACTGAAACCTGTGATCCAGTTGCTGGCTGTCAGGCGGGTATTCCTCTTGCCTGTAACGATAGCAATCTCTGCAACGGCACTGAGACCTGTGATCCAGTTGCTGGCTGTCAGGCGGGTATTCCTCTTGCCTGCGATGACAGCAATCTCTGTAACGGTACTGAAACCTGTGACCCAATAGCTGGCTGTCAGGCGGATATTCCTCTTGTGTGCGATGACAGCAATCTCTGCAACGGCACTGAGACCTGTGATCCAGTTGCTGGCTGTCAGTCGGGTACTCCTCTCGCCTGCAACGATAGCAATGTCTGTAACGGTACTGAGACCTGTGATCCAATAGCTGGCTGCCAGTCGGGCATTCCTCTTGCCTGCAACGATAGCAATGTCTGCAACGGTACGGAGACCTGTGATCCAATAGCTGGCTGCCAGTCGGGTACTCCTCTTGCCTGCAACGATAGCAATGTCTGCAACGGTACGGAGACCTGCGACCCAGTTGACGGCTGCCAGTCGGGTGACCCCATTGTCTGTGCCGATGCCAACATCTGTACCGATGAATACTGTGACCCTGCATCAGGGTGCGTGTATACTAACAACACCGCTCCCTGCAATGATGGGTTGTACTGCACGACGGTCGATACCTGCAAAGACGGCGTCTGCATTGGCAGTGATGATCCCTGCAATGATGACGGAGATTATTGCAATGGTGTAGAATACTGCACAGAAGGTGCTGATCAGTACACCTGCAACTCTACTGGTGATCCCTGCAACGGATTGCTCTGTATCGATGATGTCTGTGACGACAGTAAGGTGAGCCTGATAATTGGTGACGCCTTCGGAACACCCGGTACCGTCGATATCAGCTTAAACAACGAATTTGATCAGGCAAGTGAAGTAAAAGTCAATGTATGTAATAAAGATCAAAGACCCTGGCTGCATATCAATACCACTACCTGTACTCTAACCGCCAGAACACCTGATACCGATTTTAACTGTGCCTTAGCGGACGTAGGGAATGGGTGTGTAGCAGTCCACATTATCCAGGTTGATTCTGCCACTATTGCTACCGGCACAGGAGCTATCGCGCAGCTCAGCTACACTTTGGATGCGAATGCTCCTTCCGGAGAATTTGCTGATCTCAACCCTGAAGCTATAGAGGTAAAAGATGAGCTTGATAACCTCTTAACGGTAACACCGGTACCTGGAAGAATTGGTGCGGTAGAGTGTACGAAAGACGCACACTGCGATGATGGAAATGTGTGTACCGATCAATATTGTGATGCCGGTTCATATGAATGTGTATATAATACAGTAGCCGATGGCACTTCCTGTGACGATTCCACCATCTGTAACGGCCATGAATCTTGTCAAGCGGGAGTATGTACAAATGGTGCTTCTCTCGATTGTGATGACATCAATCCTTGTACTGTTGATACTTGTGATCCTGTAAGCGGTTGCCAGAACGAGCCGCTACCCAACGGCACCACCTGCAACGATGGACTGTATTGCAATGGCTCCGATACCTGTAGTGAGGGAAGCTGTTCTGCCCATGCAGGCATCTCCTGCCCTGCCGGTACCGCATGTGATGAAACGCTCGATACATGCATAGAACCTACCCCGGTTTTCAAGGTTTCTATCTCACCAGCTTCTGCAACCGCATACTCAGCTGGAACCATTCAATTCACTGCTAAGACCAGGCGCAACGGGGTCATAGTGAGTGGCGATTACGAATGGGAAATTGCTAACGATAGCGGCATCGGAAGCACCCTCACCGGCACCGGACTCTATACGGCAGGTAATAACGATACTGATAAGGACCTAGTTGAAACAATAAAAGTAACTGATACCGACCGCAATCTCTCGGCTACTGCTAAAGTAACCATCAAAACCAAGTCAGCCTGTGAAGTGGTAATCTCACCTTCTTCTGCTGAGGTGAAATCAGGTGACACGGTGGAGTTCGAAGCCCTCACTACCTGCAATGGTGAGGAGGTAGCAGGTACCTACCAGTGGGCAGTGCTGAGCACCACCATTGGAAGCACCGTTAACGCTTCCACCGGACTCTACACCGCCGGCACCACCGATGCTGAAGTAACTGATACCATTCAGGTTACCGACACCGCTCATGGCAATATCACTGCGACTGCTTTGGTAACCGTAACCCAGGTAACACCCCCTGTGTGCAGCATCACCCTTGAACCTTCCATCTCTACCGTTGATTCAGGCGCAACTATCACTTTCACCGCTACCGTGGTAGGAGAAGGATGTCTTGCACCTGATTTTGACTGGGAGGTTGAGACTGAAATCAATAGTGAGATTACGGCAGATGGTGCGAGCTGCTTCTACGAAGCAGGCAGTAACACCACCGGCATACTGCTGGACGACACCATCACCGTAACCGATGATGCCAATGGAACATCGGAAAGCGTAACGGTAACCGTCCTCTACGGAAGAATAACCGGGGTCTTTCCCCCTGCCCTTCTGAGTTCACGATGGCTCCCTCTTTTCCATATTATGATTATCTTTGGAGAAGATACCGGGTTCAATGCAACCTCCTATCCGACCTTTACCCCTGGTGATGCACTCACGACAATCGGACAGATTGGGCTGGGTGATCTGATGGGCGTATTAGTCCTCCTCTCCTCAAATACAGAAGAAGGAACTGTTGACCTCGCTGTTACTACTACCAACGGGGCTAGTCAGGAAGTTACCTTTACCAAGGATGATGCCTTTACCATCAATCTCCTCCCCTTCCTGCTGGACGAGAGTGAGAAACAATTCTAAATAAAAAACTGCTTAAAAGAGCTTATATAAAAAGGCAAGGATTATATTTCTTGCCTTTTTTTTCTTTTTTTGATATTTTTTTATATATAAAAATTCCATAAAAACTTTAATTTTTTATTGGGAGGTGGCTTATGAAAAAAATGCTTTTAATGTCACTCGCTCTATTTCTCATGATTTCCCCTTTACTTTCTTGTACACGAGTACAAGAACCTGCGCAAGGTGCGCTTGAAACAGTCGAACTTAAATCGCTCAATGCAATCCCTATGGAATATGGCTCATTGGTCGGTGTAACAGCTAACCCAGAGTATTCCCAATGGGCACAATTATGGTTTGAAGATGATGACAAAACTATAAGAGTTGTCTCAGTAGGATTCTTTGATAGACAAATATTGGAAAAGGTAACCCTCATTCCAAGAAATTAATCTTTTGCCCCTAAGGAGGACACTATGATTAATACATTAACTAGTATCTTTTGTAGAATATTTTTTATTATCTCTCTATTTTTACTTTTTATCGCTTTATGGGATAAATTTATCAGACTATTTGGGTGGACAATGACCTGGTTACCCTACGAACCAAGCAGACTTTTTGAACTCTCAGCCTTGCTGATGATCTTCGTCATTGCCCTGCTTCTTAGAGAAATGCGAGAACAACTTAAAAAGTAGGCACCTGCCCTTTCGTTAACGAAACATATCTCACCACTATCTAAAGGCAAGGGAAATATCCTTGCCTTTTTTTGTTATGAGTGTTATCTAACGATTGTATGGCTTTTAATCGAGAAGAGTTAGCAGGAGAAAAGCATGAACCGAGTAGAAGCTTCTCGTTGGCTTAAACAAGCTAAGGCTGACATTAAAAGTTCAAAAGATAGTATGAAAACGGGCCATTATGATTGGGCATGTTTTCAGGCGCAACAGTCAGGAGAAAAAGCGCTCAAAGGTTTTCTCTATCAACAGGGACTAAGGGCTCTCATTACTCATTCAATAAGAGATCTTTTGCATGAGTGCGGAAAACATGAGAAAGAGTTTTTAACTTTGCTTGACCAAGGAAGGTTCCTTGATACCTTTTATATCCCCTCACGATATCCTAATGGTTTGCCAGGGAAAAACTTTCCAGCTGAATTTTATATCAAGAAGGACGCTGAAAAATGCATACGCTCTGCCGTCTCGATATTAAAAAAGGTCGAGAACTATATCAAACTGTAATAAGCTTCATTAATGAAATTAAGCTACAATTACCAATTAACGATGTATATCTCTATGGATCGTTGATCAATGGTGAACTGAATGAGGGAAGCGATATCGATTTGGTGATTGTCGGTAATTTTAAAGAGCCATTTTTTGAGAGGATTGTACAAGTGATGCGATACACTGATCTCCCTATCGAACCGTTAGTCTATACTAAAGAAGAATTTAATGAAATGAAACGCAGCAAAAATCCTTTTATACGAGAAGTAGTTAAGAGAGGGGAAAAAATGTAGTAGAATCGTGGTCACATCTTAAATATTAACTATTCATTCAGTTCACAGAGAAGTAGTTGAGCAGTTTACGGTTTTCAGTTCTCAGCCAATTGAGATGCAGTTTACCGCTTTAAAGCATCTATCAATGGTTAAGCTGATAGCTGATCCCTGACAACTGATAGCTGGCAACCGCCAACTGGAGGCTGTTAACTGATGAAATCCTAAACAATATCAAAATCCAAGTGTTCAAAAAGCTTCAGGATGCACGATGCATGATATCACTACCACATATTCTTCAATTTTAACAATAACTTCATCCTAATTATTTTGGGGCTATGTTTTCCCCATTGCTTTATTTGTTTCTATATGATAGCTTCAATACAATAAAAAAACATTCGAAAGGAGAAAAAGTGCTGTTAAATATCACTATTGAAATTTGGCAAAAAGGAAATTGGTATGTTGCAAAATCTCCCGAACTCGATTTTTTATCTCAAGGAAAAACCCGTGAAGAGGCAAAAAATAATCTCATAGAAGTAATAAATATCCAATTTCATGAGATGCAGGAAATGGGGACATTGCAAGAATACCTTTCTGAATGTGGCTTCGAGATAAAGAATGATACTATCTTCCCCAGAAATGAGATAATTGGTTTTGAAAAGCATTCTTTAAAAATTGCATAATGTCCAAAATTTATCCCACTGACTGGAAAACTCAACTGATAATATTCAAACAATATGGATGTCACTATAAGAGAAAGAAAGGTTCACATCATGTGCTAATATATTCTGGTGCTAAGCGAGCTGTTGTTATACCCGAATATGATGAAATCGATGTAGACATAATAAAAAATAACATGAGGACAGTGAATATGAGCCGAGAAGAATATTTTGACTTACTCAAGAAAATCTAAGCACATCACCGGGGTCACATCTTAATTATTAACTATTCATTCAGTTCAGAGAGAAGTAGTTGAGCAGTTTACGGTTTTCAGTTCTCAGCCAATTGAGATGCAGTTTACCGCTTTAAAGCATCTATCAATGGTTAAGCTGATAGCTGATCCCTGACAACTGATAGCTGGCAACCGTCAACTGGAAGCTGTTAACTGATGAAATCCTAAACAATATCAAAATTCAAATGTTCAAAATCTAAAACGAAATAGTGAAGTATGCGATGGAATAAAATAAAAAGTTTTGGCGATTTGAATTTGGATCATTAGGATTTGCTTAGATCTTACCTATAAAACTCTGAGATTAACCAGCCTCAGGCTGGTTAATCTCTTTAGAATTATCTCATAAAGGTTCCTTCTCCCTTCGGGGGAGAAGGTCAGGATGAGGGGTGATAAAGATTTAACGCCCCCTCACCTCAATCCTCTCCCCTTCGGGGGAGAGGAAGTATACGGCTAGGATTTGTCATTCGGCCTGCAGGCTTGCTCGCGTGCACGCTTGCCAGCTTCTTGTGATTTCGATATTCGAATTTCGGATTTTAAAAAATGTATGACCATCATACTCAACGCCCCTTTTTTAACTGTGCTTGCCCTCATCTTCATGCTGGGAGGGTGCGCCGGCAAGTCCGTACCTTCCCAAGCACCTGTAATGGCAGAAGAGCCCACCCCTTATGAACACATCATTTCACACTACTATTTCCAACCTGGCGATACTATTGAGATTAAGTTTTTCAGAAATCCTGAGCTCAATGAGAGCGTGGTGGTGAGACCTGATGGCAAGATTGCACTTCAATTGATAGATGAAGTTGAAGTGGCTGGCTTCACCCCACCACAATTACAACTACTTCTCAATGACAAATATGCTCCTCACCTAAAAAATCTTATGACAACAGTATTGATAAAATCCTTTGGTGGTCAGAAGGTATATGTAGGTGGTCAGGTAAATACTCCAGGTATCGTCAATCTTATAGGACGCACCAGCGTTGTCCACGCCATCTTTGAGGCAGGTGGTGTAAGAGCTGATGCCAACATCTCCGATGTGCTTGTTATCAGCAGGGGAGCTGATAGTAGACCCATGGCAAGGAAAATAAATATTAAAAAAGCCATAAAAGGAAAACTCCCCGAAGAAGAACTACTGCTCAAGCCCTACGATATGGTTTATGTGCCCAAGTCACTTATTGTCGAAGCCAATGAGTTTGTCTATCACCTCTACAACTTCATTCCCCCTAATGTATGGTTCGGTTTCTCCTACGAACTACACAACGAACCCAATAGAAATGAATAACTTTGGTAGAGTTTAAATCAATGCGGGAACACCACCAATCAGAACTTCAGGTAATGGCTCAAGGCGACATCAGAGAAAGTAGCCTGGATGCTAAAATAAAAATATCGAAAGAAGATTTAGCCAACACCTTATACTGCTGGCTGGCAGAGTATCTCACTGAAACAAAAGTGCGGGTGATGGCCGATGAGATTGGTTTCAGATTAAAAGGGTTAATGGGAATGAAAGTTAAAAAGAGCCTCTACGACAGGTTCTACCAGGAGCTTTTTATCCTTTATATGTACTTAATAGTGTTGACCGGTAGAGACGCTATCGCAGAAGAGGAGAAGAAAAATGCCCTCCTGGCACTATTTCACAAGACAGTGTATGAGAGAAATATCAGGGTAACCGGCACACCCTATGATCAGTGGATAGCATTTATGCACCATATATACAATGGATATCAGAATGCTATTGCATCAGCGAGCCTGCTGACTCCGCTCCTGTTACTTGCGGACGAATTTGAAAAGAATCTTTTTCAAAAAAAAAGACTCGGTCACTACACCAAGTTTGAATTCAGCATGCAGATCTCCGGAATGGTAAAGCACCTCTCAGAGGTGTTGCAAGAATATACCATACAATAAATGTACTCCGCATCTTCTGCCCTGCACTCTGTGGTACCTGTAATTCCTGTTTCGTGGTGCAACCAGTTGTCAGTTTACGGTTGACAGTTGTCCGCAAACAAAATAGGGTTCAATGAAACAATTATGAATGATGATGATGTCGTAAAAAGTCAAAGAAATTGTCATTGCGAACGAAGTGAAGCAATCTTTGCCTTTGTAAGTAGTTCAAAAACCAAGATTGCCACGTCGCTTTGCTCCTCGCAATGACACCAGTCAGGACTTTTTACGACGTTATCAATTATGAATAAAAAAATGCCAAATGTCAAAATCCTAAGCACTAACTAATATCTAAATTCTAAACAAATCCTAATGATCCAAATTCAAATCACCAAAACGTTGATTGCCTCTCCTCAATACTTCATGCTTTTGTTTTAGATTTTGAACATTTGGATTTTGAGCTTGTTTAGGATTTAGAATTTAGGATTTGGAATTTTATCCTATGTACACTAAATTCTACGGTTTCTCAGAAAAACCCTTTGAGCTGACTCCTGACCCCAAGTTCCTCTATCTCTCCCCCAGTCATCGAGAGGCACTTGCCTCCATGATTTATGGAATCAATGAGCGGAGAGGTTTCATTTCCATCACCGGGGAAGTGGGCACCGGAAAGACCACCCTCATCTATACCCTGCTCAGTAACCTTAGCGAAAAGGTAAAGCCTATCTTTATCTACCACACTACTATTACGTTTGAAGAGTTCCTCGCCAAGATTCTCCTCGATCTCAAGGTGTCTCTTCACGAAGAGGATAAAACCTCCCTCCTCCTCAAGCTGAGCGACTACCTGAGAATAAAAATGGCTCCTGAAGAAACCCTCGCTATTATCATTGATGAGGGACAGAACCTTCCTCAAGAAACCTTAGAAGAGTTTCGCATGCTCTCCAATGTGGAGACCAGTAAAACCAAGCTGCTTCAAATTCTTCTCGTGGGTCAACCGGAGCTTAAGGAAAAGCTTAACTCTAAAGAGCTGCGGCAGCTCAAACAGCGAATAGGTTTAAGACGCTCCCTTCAACCACTCAATCCTCAAGAGTGTAGAGAATACATAGAGCACCGCTTAAATCTGGTGGGCAGCAGCACCTCTAAGGTTTTGACCTCAGATGCCATCGGGTTAATCGTGCACTACTCAAAAGGAATACCACGCACTATTAACATCCTCTGTGACAATGCCTTCCTCATTGGCTACAGCTTTTCTCAAAAGAAGATTGATGAAAAGATTATCAAAGAAGTGATCGAAGATATGGAGAATCAGTCCATTCCGACGGATCATGAAGAGAGAGAGTATCCGCATAAAGAAGTTATCAAAAAAGCATTTTCAACGAGAACTTCAGCTACCCTGCTCATCGCTACTGTATTATTCTCCATCTCGCTTGTACTATTCCTTAGCAACTTTTTCACCGGAAGCAGCTTAGAGAAAGAGAAGGTCGTTCAACATAAAGAAGCTCCTCTCACTCCTTCATTAACAAAAAAAGCCTCTGATCCCCCTCCCCTCTCTCCTGATTCCCCACCGGATGCGCAAAAGAACGTTGCTGATAAAATGTCTCATCAAATAGAAGCCAGTGAAACAAAAGAACCCCCTCAGCAAAGCCCAGTTAAAATGCAGGGTGGATTAAAAGAATCAACGCCGGTAGCATCAACCCCCGCGGTATCTTTACCAAAGGTAGGAGATACTTCCAAAGAGACAAACGCTACCGTAGTTACCATTAAAGCAGGAGAAACGCTCTACTCACTTGCCACCCGTCACTACCATAAAGCCAATGAAACCATCTTTGATCGTATCCTGCGAGCCAATCCTACCATAACTGATGTCCGCAGGATTCGTGATAATCAAGGTATCATTCTACCCACCATCATACCAGAATCTTATATTGAAGAAGATAACAGTGGCGCCTATCAAATACACGCGGGCACTTTTGAAACCCTTGGGCACGCACACGCCTATATAAGTCACCTGCCCGACATGGGAAAGCAGTGCACTATTGAAGTTCATCAATTCTCACCAAGAGATATCTGGTATCGAGTAAAGATAAGTTCTTTCAACAGTAAGGAAGAGGCATTGAATACCGTAGCCCTCCTTAAGGAAAAAACCTTACTCTACCTTCCTTAAGCTACAGAGCACAAACCACTCCTTAGAATCATCTCATTTCAACGCTTATCCTTGCTATTCCCAATCCCTCTCCCCATGGGAGACTGTGTTACAATCCTATTCGGTCATTGCGAGCGATCCTGATACTACCGGATGAGCGTGGCAATCTCCATGCTTTCAATACTTTATTAGATTGCTTCGGTCGTTTCACTCCCTGGCCGGGCAGGCCCTCGCAATGACATTGTGACACAGCCTCTGGGGAGAGGGGAAGGGTGAGGGGTACTATAGAATGGAAGTAGATACTTTTTCTAAAGTATGCTATAAAAGTAGTCTATTATTGTGTGCAAGGATTGTAGTATAATCCAAAACTGATGGTCTCGTAAAAAGTCAAAAATCATACGACAACGTGGCCGCCTTGCCCGAGCTCGGCCAGGGAGCGCAGCCAGGCAATGATCCTGATGGATCCGGACGCAACGCAGCAGATAGGCTTTTTGCGAAGTCGTTAAAATTAAGTGTTTCTTTTTGGCAGATATATATCCACTGCTTCAAAAAGGAGGACGGTGAATGAAAAAAGATTTGCTCATTATCAGTTATCTACTATTTTCCGGTCTAATAACTCTTACGGGATGCGGAGGCAAAAACCTTTCACCCCCCCCTGTTGAGAAACCACCGGTGTTTAAAGAAACAGTAGATGGGTATTATCTACAGCCTGGTGATAATCTAGAGATAAAGTTTTTCTATAACTCCGAGCTGAATGAGAATGTCACCATAAGACCTGATGGCAAAATCTCTTTACAACTGATAAATGAAATTCAAGCAGCCGGTCTTACCCCTGAACAACTCGATGAGCTGTTAACTAAAGAGTACCGCAGCTCTCTAAAGCAAGCTGAAGTTGCGGTAATCCTTAAGAGCTTTGGTGGGCAGAGAATCTATGTGGGTGGCGAAGTTAATGCACCCCAGGTACTCAAGGTAGTAGGGCGAATTAATGCCCTTCAGGCAATCTTTGATGCCGGTGGTTTAAAAGATGATGCTCAACTTTCAAGTGTGATCATTGTGAGCAGAGGTCCTGATAATCGACCTACTGCAAGAAAGGTAAACTTGAAAAAAGCCCTTAAAGGAAAACTGCCTGAAGATGACTATCTCTTAAAGCCCTTTGATATGGTCTATGTTCCCAAAACCTACATAGCTCAGGCAGATCAGTTCATCACCCATATTTATAAATTCATTCCGCCTCGGGTAGGGCTCGGTTTCTCCTACGAGTTACACAACGAACCCAACAAAACAGAAACCGAGAGAAGGAGCAGCAGTACAGGAGATTAAATCGTGATAAAGACCTGATGTGAGATCTGAGATAGGAGATATTAACACTCTAAATCCCAAGCACTAATATCTAAATTCTAAACAAATTCTAATGATCCAAATTCAAATCACCAAAACTTTTTATTTTATTCCATCGCATACTTCACTGTTTCGTTTTAGATTTTGAACATTCGAATTTTGATATTGTTTAGGATTTATCAGGCAGTTAACAGCCTCCAGTTGGCGGTTTGCAGTAATTTAAGAAAGTCAAAGACATACCCTCTCCCTTGAAGGGAGAGGGTTGGGGTGAGGGTGAAAGTAAAGATATTGCAATCATTTATGTTCCCCCTCCCCTTAATCCCCTCCCACCAGGGGAGGGGAATTTTTTACGAAGTCATCAATTTTTAATCTCACATCGTGTTTTACTGTAAACTGCAAACTGACACCTGTCAACTGAAAGGTATTTAGAATTTACTCTTTCTGTGCTTTCTGTGGACCATGGACCATCGACCGTGGACTATGGACACTTACCATTGACCATCGACCATGGACTATCGACTGTGGACTCTTCAGTGGACTGTCGACTGTGGACTCATCTATCCTGCAACCTGCATCATAAGGAGTAATCATGAACAATGAACCTGACACCCAGGGTACTTTAAGAGACCTGCTTCACATTCTGTTCAAACACCAGGCAAAGATCATTGCGATTTTTCTGACCGTGGTCGTGACCGTCACCATCGGCTCCTTCCTGATGTCGCCGGTCTATGAGGCTTCCTCCAAGATCCTGGTCAAGTTCGGCAGGGAAAACGTTTTTATGCCCACCAACCCGGCAGCGAGCGGCAACTCTCCCCTTCTTTTCGACCCCTCCAGAGAAGAGCGCATCAATTCCGAAGTAGAAATCCTTAAGGGACGAAATCTCATCGAGAAGGTAGTAGGTAAACTGGGCGTTACTACCATCTATCCTGATATTGATAAAAAATCACTCATCCCCCGTCCCTCATCCCAAAAACTCTCCCCTCTGGATAAGGCAACACTCATCTTTGAAAAAAAGCTCACCGTAGAGGGGGTGAAGAAATCAGATATTATTGACATCAAATTTCAACATCAAGATCCGGTTATGGCTGCCCAGGTAGTAAACAAGCTGATCGATGCCTTTCTGGAGCATCATCTCACCGTCTACCAGCAAACCGAGAAGTACAGCTTTTTTGATGACCAGGTAAATCTGCTTGAGAAAAAGCTTAAAGACTCAGAAAAAGAACTTGAAACCTTCCGGCAACAAAATAACATCTCCTCACTTCAGGAACAAAAGACACTCTTGCTTAAACAGATTTCAGACCTGGAGGTAGAACTTGCAAAGACTCGAGGTGAAATCAGCGAAAATGAAGGTAAGATGCAGGCCATGATGGGACACCCTACCGAAACCGGCACCGAGTTTAAAATGGGGCAAGAAACTGAACTTAACCCCTACGCCATTAGCTCTATCAGAACAAGGCTTTCTGACTTAAAGTTACGTGAACAAGAGCTGCTGGGAAAATATACTGAGGAGAGTGTGCTCATAGTTAACACCAGGGAAGAAATTAAGAAGGCCCAGGAACTCCTCACCAGGGAAGAAAGGATCTATCATGACAAGGCAGTCACCACCATTACCCACACCCTCAATGCCTTGAGGAGTAAGGAGAGTAGCCAGCAGCACCATCTGGCAACTTATCAAGAGGAATTGAACAAGGTCAACAACGTAGAGCTTAAGCTCAAAGAACTGGATCGTACTGTCAGATTAAATGAAGATAACTATCAACTCTACGTCAAGAATATGGAAGAAGCCAGGATATCCAATGCCATGGATATTCAGAAGATTGCCAACATCAGCGTGACAGAACCAGCGCTGCCGCCCATAAAACCTGTGAAGCCCAAAAAGCTGCTCAATATCATCCTCTCCATCATCCTTGGAGGAGTGTCAGGAATCGGAGTAGCCTTTTCCTTCGAATATTTCAGCCACAGTTTCAATACCAGTGAGGATGTAAAGAAACACCTGGGACTTCCAGTCCTAGCCTCAATACCAGAAATTAAGGGATGATGCATGATAAATCCTAAATTCTAAGCACCAAATCCTAAACAATATCAAATGTCCGAAACTCAAAATTCAAAACATTATGATTTAGAGAACAGAACACTAAAGTTTGCTAAGAATGTCATTGAACTAGTAAACAAAGTATCTAAAACATTGCCTAATCTAGAAATTAGTAAACAACTAATACGATCTGCTGGTTCGGTGGGAGCAAATTATATCGAAGCAAATGAATCTCTAAGTAAAAAAGATTTCTTAATGAGGATAAAGATCTGTCGTAAAGAATCAAAGGAAACCTGCTACTGGTTAAAACTTATAAGTTGTAGTAAAGAATCTGAGATAGAGCAATCAACTCTCATCCAGGAATCCCAGGAGCTCATGAAAATTTTTGGCGCAATAGTTGAGAAGTCCAAGTAATGAAGGTAATTAATTTATCTTTGTTTTGAATTTTTGTCATTTGAATTTTGAATTTGTTTTAGGATTTCTCTCTGTGGTCTATTGAATATTTATTATTTTCTTAGTAATTTCGTTTGGAATTTTGAACATTTGGATTTTGACATTGTTTCGGATTTCGATATTCGAATTTCGGATTTATCATGTGACTTGTATCCTGAATCGTGCATCGTGCATCCTGAATCGTGCATCGTGCATCCTGAATCGTGCATCGTGCATCCTGAATCGTGCATCACGCATCGTGAATCAAGGAGGTAAGACAAAGTGGCTAAAACCTATGAAGCTTTGCTTAAGGCAGAACAGGAAAAGGTAATTCCACCAGAAGAGGTAACGGTGTTTGATACTAATTCCCAAGCTAAACCTCATTTCCTTGTTTCATTTAAATCAGTTCCTCAGATTACTGAAGAATATCATCGGATGAGGCAGTCGCTCCTCAGCGCGAGCCCCTTGCACAGCACGAAGGCACTCCTTTTTGCCAGTGCCACCAAAGGAGAAGGAACCTCAACGGTTATCACTAATTTCGCTATCACCCTCGCCACCGCCGGTGATAAGGTCATCCTGGTTGATGCCAACCATAGAAACCCCTCGCTCCATGAATTACTGAATGTTGAAAAAAACAGTGGCTTGACCGAATTGCTCCTGGATAATAAGAGCGTAGAAGAGCTTATTAAGAAGACTACCTTCAATAACCTTTGTATTATTACCAGTGGCACGCATCTCTCAAATCCCTCTTCTCTATTCGAATCTAAACAATTCGACAATTTTATCACCCAGATGAAAGCACAGGCCGACTGGATACTCTTCGATGCTCCCCCCATCAATATCTACAATGATGCCAGCACCCTTGCTGCCAAGGTGGATGGAATAATTTTAGTCGTGGAAGCAGAAAAGACCCGTTGGGAGGTTGCCCAGAACGCAAAGGAAAGGTTAGAAAATGGCAAGATAAAAATCCTGGGCGCTATTTTAAACCGAAGAAAAATGCACATACCCGAGTGGGCGTATAAGATGCTTTAATTAGTCAATAGTCCATAGTCGACGGTAAAAAAAAATAAAAAAAGTCGGCAGTCCATAAACCATAGTCGATGGTAAAAAAATAAGTAACAAAAAAAGGGAAATGGGATTTAAGTTTGAAAAATTAGACGTGTGGCAAAAGGCAATAAATCTAAGCTTCGATATACATGAGCTGACAAGGACTTTCCCAAAAGAAGAATTATATATATTAACTCCTCAAATAAAAAGAGCCGCTGATTCGATAGCCTTAAATATAGCAGAGGGCTCAACCGGTCAAACTAATGCGGAATTTAGACTTTTCATTGGTTATGCCATTAGATCAGCAATCGAGGTTGTTTCCTGTCTCCACATTGCTAAGAAACGTAAATTAGTAAAAGAGAATAAATATCAGGAACTGTATTCAGAACTAGAAACTATAATTAAAATGCTCCAGGCCCTCAGAAACTCTTTGAAATAATTTTACTATGGACCATGGACTATCGACTATCGACCGTGGACTATTCTTTGAACTGAATGAATAGTTAACATTTAAGATGTGACCCCTCTTATGAGTACAGTATTAGATAAAAAGAGGAGAACTCTACTGACCAAATTGGGCTTTCTCACAGATTACGGTTTTTACCTGGCAGGAGGCACATCGTTAGCGCTACAGATCAAACACAGAACATCTTTAGATTTCGATTTCTGCACCCCGAAAGAGTTTTACCCTTCGAAACTCAAAGATGAATTCAACGAGAGATTTAAAGGAGTCAAAGAAATTCATATTGCCAAGGATACTCTGATTTTAGAGATTGAAGGGGTTATAGTAAGTTTTTTTGCCTATCCTTATAAAATGTTAGAGCCCTATGTACAATTAGGAGAGGTCAAACTTGCTTCGCTCAAAGACATTGCCGCAATGAAAATCGTAGCGATTGCCCAGAGAGGGCGGCGAAGAGATTTTATTGATATGTACTTTTTAATCAAAAAAATCGGGTTGAAAGAGATTATCAACTCTGCAAAACAAAAGTATCCAAAACTCAACATCTATACCGTTCTTCAGGGACTTACGTATTTTAAGGACGCTGATGAGGATAGTGAAGATAAAAGGCTTAGGCTTTTTGAGGAGGTAAACTGGAGAAAAGTAAAAAATGATATCATAAAAAATGTGAATCAGGTAAGACCGCAATTATGAAACATACAACATTACCTAGACACTTCCAGACTGCACTGTGGTCATATAATCTGAGTAAAATAGACCCCCTGAGAGATAAAAAAGATATTATTACCCAAGTACTAAACTACGGGGACTGGCATGATATCAAAAGGCTTTTTAAATTTTACTCCGAAGAGGAGATAAAGGAAGTAATAAAAACTCCGCGAAGAGGAGCATGGCTGGAAAAAGTATTAAACTTTTGGTGTACGACATTGAACATTAAACTCAAGCAAGAGATCTACCATAAGGCAATTTTCAGAATCCATCCAGAGGGATAGTAGTGAATCTTACGCATATAAATCTGAAAATTTACCAGCCTCGGGCTGGTTAATCTCTCATCAATTTTGCCCCCTCTCCCTTCCCCTCTCCCCAGTGGGGGAGAGGGAGGGGGTGAGGGGAAATTTCAAATATCTTTGGCTATGATTTATCATTCGGCTTGCAGGCTTGCGAGCGTGCACGTTCGCCAGCTTCTTCTGATTTAGCTATTCGAATTTGTAATTGTTTGAAATTTGGTTCTTTGGATTTGGGATTTCGCTTGCATCCTGGATCCTGTATGTGTGACATGTCAACTAAAGAAAAGACTATTAGTAAGATTGGAAAAATTTTGAATGATTACTTTCAAAAACATCCAGAAATAGAAGTCGCTTATATTTTTGGCTCTGTAGCTCAAGGTAGAAACAACATGCTAAGTGATATCGACATAGCCATAATTACTGACGATCAACAGATCAACGGGAAAACATATAGATACGGCTACAAAGCAGAAATTCTTACCGATTTAAGCAAGTTATTGAAAACGAATAATATAGATTTAGTCACTCTTACTGAAGCCACTACATTGCTTAAGCATCGAGTCTTATATTATGGCAAGCTTATTTATTCTAAAAATGAAAGGAAGCGTATTGATTTTCAAATCGATACGATTAATAGATACAATGATTTTAAACATCTCATGAAGACACATGTAACAAAGGTCGCCGATGTTGATCGACAAAGAGTTGATTAGAAAGAAAATTCAAGAATTGCAGTCTTATTTAAAAGAGCTAGAAAATACTAAGAACATGTCCTGGGATGAATTTCATTCATCCCTAGGCAAGCAATGGATGATCTGTCATGGTTTGCAGCTCTCTATTCAAGCCATTATTGACGTGGGAAATCATATCCTAGCTGCGGTAGGCGAAAACCAAATTGAAGAGTACGTAGACATTATAGATAAATTAGGTGAACGAAATATAATTCCCTCTGAATTTGCTCACACTATCCGAGGTATGGCTGGCTTAAGAAATATTTTAGTTCATGAATACGCTCGTCTTGATATAAGAATAATCTATGATATTTTACAAAATCAATTAAAAGATTTTTACGATTTCATTGAATACATAAACCACTATTTAAAAAACTCTTCGTGATCTTCGTGGTTTTGTTTTGAACGTTTGGATTTTGATATTGTTTAGAATTTATTATTCAGTTAACAACTCCCAGTTGACGGTTTTCAGCAGTTTAATTTTTAATCTCACATCGTATTTTTACTGTGAACTGCAAACTGACACCTGTCAACTGAAAAGTATTTAGGATTTATTCATCCTATGGACTATTGACCATGGGCTTTATTAGCTTTTAATTTAACTATGGACTATCGACTGTGGACTATTCAGTGGACTATTAACCATCGACCATTGACTATGGACTATTAACCTATGATTGAAGAATACATTAAAAAGATCAAAGAGGTACTATTAAAACATAAAAAGATTGACTATGCTTTTCTTTTTGGTTCTGTCCTTAAAAGAACGCTGCCTGAGAGCGATGTGGATATCTTACTGGGTGCACATCTAAAGCCTTTTGAAAAAATAGATTTAGCAATGGAATTGGAATTACTCTTAAAAAGAAAAGTAGACATAGTGTTAGTAAATGAAGCTCCCTGTGAGCTTGTTTTAATAGCCCTTGCTCAGGGGTTACCCGTCTTGATTAACAATAAACAGAGTCTCAAAAGAGATTATTTTAAAAATGTCTACCTTTATGAAGACAGAAGTACCCTAAGGAAGTTACGCATTTCAAGAATCAAAAAGAGATACAGCTATGCTGGATAAGAATGTCCTGGTAAGTAGAATAGAGCTGATTGATAAGCACTTGGAAAGAATCGTATCCTATAGAGGGTTATCTTATGAGGATTTTTCTAAAGATGAGAATGCCCAAGACATAGTTGAATATAATCTGTTCCAGATAGTAAACCATCTAGTCAATATTGCCCAGCATATAGTCTTTGATGAAGATTATGGTCTTCCTCAAACTGCATATGAAGCTTCACAAATCCTCTACGAAAGAGGTATTCTAGAGAGCGATGACCTGGAACTCTTAAAGAAGATGATAGGCTTCAGAAATATAGTTGGACACGACTATATAAGTCTCAACAAAGAAGTAGTGTATTCTATTTTAACCAAGGGAACAGAAGACATTAAAAGAACCTTATCTAAGATAACAAAAAAGTTTCTTTAATTTTTCAATTAAATTTAAGGAACTTTATTCCGATAGAGAAAGTATAGTGAAAACGGCTTGCAGGCTTGCAAGCATGCACGCTCCCCAGCTTCTTGTGATTTAGCTATGCGAACTTAGGATTTTAACAACTATTTTCCATCTTGTATAATGCTTGGTGTTTTTTACCTAGTTAACGATCTACTATTTAGATACAAATATGAGCAACTATCCGAATGCAAAAATAATAGAATATTCATCCCATTTAGAATTAAAAATGAAAATTAGAGGCATACCTAAAACTCTTCCTAAGAAAATATTTAAAGAAGCTAAAGAAAAATATTTAGATACGGATACTTCATATTATATTGCTTTAAAAAAAGTAAAGTATAAAAACAAAATACGAGATATGATTGTAGTTTTTGAAGAGCTAAACGATGTAATTAGAATTATTACTATTCACCCATTAAAAAGTTATCAAAAAGAAGCACGAATTAAAACAGGGAGGTGGAAGAAATTATGAGAAGGAAGCCTATAGTCAATTATGATCCTCAAGTTGATGTGCTTTACATAGCTATCCATAAAGGAAAAGAAGAAGAATTTATGGAAATTGCCCCAGGAATTAATGCAGAGCTAGATGAAGACGGAAAGGTTTGTGGAATAGAGATTTTAAATGCATCAAAATTTTTTAAGCCAGTAGCTAAGCCACTTTACCACCAAATAAAATCAGCATAACTATGATACAAATTTATTTCCTTAAAAAGTAATGAATCTACTGAGATTCAGGCCGCCGATCCCCAGCGAAGTGGAGCAATATGAGTGGGAAGACAGGAGAAGGCTGAGCATGAAGCCAGGCATCACCTGCCTCTGGCAGATTAAAGTTAGAAGTACTATTACCTTTGAACATTGTTTGGGATTTAGAATTTCGGATCTATTCATCCTATGGACTGTGGACTGAAAGCTGTGGACTTTTATACCTAAAACCATTCCCGCCATCATCCGCGGCTCCGGCGCCGCCTAACAGATATTAGGGTGTAGGGTTTAGGGAGCAGGGTGTAGGAGGCAGGGTTCAGGGTATAGGGTCTAAGAATTTAGTATTTATTTCCTATCTAGTTCAATCCTATATCATGTATCCTGCATCTTGCATCCTGTATCTTGTAACGTTTCGATCATTCGTTATTTGAATTTTGAGCTTGTTTCGGATTTCGATATTCGAATTTCGGATTTGCCCTGTATTCTCCTGTCAACTGTAAACTGTCAATTATCGACTGCCAACTGTGAACTGTATGAGTACTATTGCATTTACTTAACACTTTTGTTAAGATAGCGCTATGGAATGGGAAAGCTTTCTCAAAATTACCAATAGGCTACCTCTCATCAACACTGAAAACTTAATGGTCGGCTCAGCCTGTCCGGCATCTGTTGAAGTGCAAATCAGCCGCTGGAAAAGGGCGGGTAAAATCATTCAGTTAAAAAAGGGCATCTATATCCTCGCCGAACCGTATCGCAAAATTGAAGTCTATGAACCGTATATTGCTGCTATTTTAAAAAGCCCTTCTTACCTCAGCTTGGAAAAAGCGCTTGAGTATTATAATTTGATTCCAGAAGCGGTAACCGTATATACCTCAGTTACCACCAAAAGGAACGCCCGATTTGTATCAGAAGCAGGAATCTTTGATTACAAACATATCAAGGACTCCCTCTTTTGGGGATATACTACGCTCACGGTCAATAAGCAAACTGCTTTTATTGCTTCACCAGAAAAAGCACTCCTCGATTTTTTTTATTTGAAAAAGGTTACCGTTTCTTTAGAATACCTTGAAGAATTGAGACTACAACATGTTGAAAAAATGAACATTACCAAGCTCCATAAGTATGCCCAAAAGTTTAAGAAACCTAAAATGCTACAGGTAGCTGCACTTATAAAAGAGTACTCCACTCAATATAAAAGAGGTGAAAAGGTAATGTGAAGGATTATTTACTGGAACTCGTGGCCGCAAGAACCGGCTACAACGCAAAATTAAATATCATGCGTGAATATCTTCAGGCATATATCTTAAGGATTATGCATAATGAGGGGGCGTTTCGTTCCACAGCATTTATAGGGGGAACTGCCCTGCGATTCCTCCACAATCTTCCCCGCTTTTCTGAAGACCTGGGTTTTTCCCTCTCTGGAGAGATGCAGTACAACTTTGTTGACCTGATGGGAAAAATCAAAAAGGAATTGAAACTGTCCGGTTACGAGGTATCTCTCTCTTATAATGATAAGAAACCAGTCCATTATGCATTTGTGAGGTTTGAAAACCTAATGTATGAAGCAGGACTTTCGCCCCATCAAGAACAGAAGTTTTCAACCAAAATTGAGCTTGATTCCAATCCTCCTCAAGGTGCAGTGGTAACAACCAGCATCGTGAATGTGTATTTCCCCCTCTCATTTTTATCGTATGATCTCCCTTCCCTTTTTGCCGGCAAAGTGCATGCGCTGCTTAACAGGAACTATACCAAAGGCAGAGACTTCTTTGACCTTGGGTGGTATCTCTCCCGCTGGAAGGATATTACCCCTAATATTACACTGCTTAGAAACGCATTGATACAGACGGGCTGGAAGAAGGCGATGCCCACCGAACATACCTGGCGGGATTTCATTGCTACCGTTGTTCAAAAAACCGATTGGAAAAAGGTAACCCATGATGTGGATAACTTCCTGGAAAGACCCTCTGATATGAATATCTTTACCAAGGAAAATGTACTTAAGCTGCTCCAATTACCGGTTAAAAGTTAGCAGTTGTCCGTTGTCAGGAATCAAGGGAAATTATGAATTATAGTGTCATGAGCGTGGTAATCTCCATAAACTGGTGTCAGTTGTCAGGGATCAGTTGTCAGGGTTCGGGGATCAGTTGTCAGTAGAATAATATTTGGTGTTAGCTGTAGCTGTCAACTGTAGACTGTAGACTGTCAACAGTAGACTGCCAACTGTAAACTGTATTTAGTTTAGGATTTAGAATTTCTTTTCTATGGACCATGGACTATCGACTGTGGACTCTTCAGTGGACTATTGACCATGGACCGTGGACTTTATTGGCTTTTAATTTAACTGTGGACCATGGACTGAATGCTATGGACTGTGGACTATATTTCTTTCATCATGCATCATGTTACGTTTTAATCATTTGACATTTGAATTTTGATATTGTTTGAAATTTGATTCTTTGGATTTGGGATTTCGCTTGCATACTGCAAGCGTGCATCCTGTATCATGCATCCTGTAGCAGAGTGAGAGATGAACTATTTGAAGGCTGTTTTTTGGGATTATCCTCAATTCACCGAAGAGGAAAGTTTAAAAAACTGCTTAAAACAGACGCAGGGCAAATCTTTCCGCATGTGGATCATGACCAGGTTTCTTGAGCACGGCAGGGTTGTTGATACATTGAAATACTTCACTATAAATGAGATAAAAGAAAATTTACCTAACCTGAAACTTAATGAGTATAGCCTCCTAAAATGGAAACGGATCATTGAACTATATGGAAACTATTAAGGAAAACGAAACCTGCTACGCCTCGCCTGCACAGAGAGAAGTGCTCACCCACTTGATCACCTATCCTGATATCGAGAAGAATTTTTTTCTCACAGGGGGTACTGCTCTTTCCGTATTCTACTTACATCACAGATTATCAGATGATCTGGATCTTTTTACAAAAGATTTTTCAAGCCTCGCTGAGATTGGTTTCTGGATAAAAACCCATTGGCCTCAAGAGAGTGTCAAGATTAAAGAGGCCGGCCAGTTCCTCTCGCTTTTAATCAAAGATGTTAAAGTTGATTTTGTTATAGATGCCCTTACAACTGATGAGGAACGCACAAGATACGTATTTGAAAATGGGCATTATCTTTTAGTTGATACCATAAGTAACATTCTATCAAACAAGTTTTGCGCCCTGGTGAGCAGAACAGAACCTAAAGATTATATAGACTTTTACATGATTCTAAAATCTTTTCCGGCTATTGCAATCGATGAGATTTACCAGAACAGCCAGTTAAAAGATGCCATTTTTGATGATCCACCGACAGCAGCTTTTCAATTAGAAACAGGTATTGCATTTATTAAGGAGAATCCTGCTATTATGCCCAAAGTGCATCAAAAGATTGACATGCCAGACTTTTATGACTTTTATGAAAAAGTATCAAAGTGGTTATACGAACTTTTAAAAAATGATTTATAAGTCAAATTATGAATTATAGTGTCAGGAGCGTGGCAATCTCCATAAACTGGTGTCAGTTGTCAGGGTTCAGGGATAAGCTGTCAGTAGAATAATATTTGGTGTTAGCTGTAGCTGTCAACTGTAGACTGCCAACTGCCTTTCTGTAAACTGACACCTGCCAACTGTAAACTGCCAACTGTAAACTGAATAATTAACATTTAAGATGTGACCCCTATGTTTTCTAAACGCCAACTTCTCATCAGAGTCAACAAAATCTTTGATATCACTGCGATGGCATGCGCCTTTGCCATCGCCTCGATAATTACTGCCATCCAAAATACTCCCATCACCAGACTCTCGGAATTTTTCTCTACCCGGATAAAAATTCAAAACTTTATAATCGTAGGGCTGCTCTTCATCTCCTGGCAGCTCATGTTCCGCCTGCTGGGTGTCTACCGCTCCCACCGCATTGGAAGCAGGTCTCAGGAGACCTTCGATCTCCTCAAGGCTACTACTATCGCTACCTCTTTGCTATTAGCGGCTAGTTTTATTTTCAATATTACTCTTATAGACAAAACCTTTCTCATCACCTTCTGGGGCATAAGTTCTTTCATCCTGATTACTTCGAGAATCATTCTCCACCTGATACTTAAGAAGGCACGGCTTAGGGGGCTCAACACCCGTCAAATGGTCATCATTGGCACGGGTGAGCGGGCACAAAAATTCGCTAAAAAGATTTCGCAAAGTCCTGAGCTGGGATATCACATCGTGGGTTTCATCGATAATCAATGGAAAGGCCTGGAGAAGTTCTTTAGCAACGGGTGGAAGCTCTTAACGGACCTCAATGGATTTCAAGAATTTTTAAAACGTGAAGTCATTGATGAAGTGGTAATAGGTCTTCCCGTAAAATCCTACTATGACAAGATTGACACCATCATCAAGCTCTGCGAGGAACAGGGCATTATCATTCGGTTTCTCTCTGACCTCTTTGATCTGGAGATTGCAAAATCCTACATCGATCACTTAGATGGCATCCCCGTGCTTACCCTCCATTCGGCGCCGGTAGACCAATGGCGGCTTTTGGCCAAACGAGGTATCGACGTAGCACTCTCATCCATCCTCTTAACCCTTCTGCTACTTTTTTTTATGGTGGTAGCGCTTTTGATTAAAATTGACTCCCGGGGTCCTGTCTTTTTCATTCAAGAGAGGGTGGGGCTTAACAAGAGAAGGTTTAAGCTTGTCAAATTCAGAACCATGGTAAAAAATGCAGAAAAGTTTATAGAAGAAGTCGAGAAGTTCAATGAGGTTCCAGGACCAGTATTTAAGATAAAAAACGACCCCAGGTTAACCCGTGTGGGAAGGTGGCTTAGGAAAACCAGCATTGATGAGCTTCCCCAGCTTATCAATGTGTTAAAAGGTGAGATGAGTCTGGTAGGCCCCCGACCACCCATACCCAGTGAAGTGGAGCAATATGAGTGGGAAGACAGGAGAAGGCTGAGCATGAAGCCGGGCATCACCTGCCTCTGGCAGATTAAGGGCAGAAGCAACATCCCTTTTGAAGAGTGGATGGAGCTGGATAAGGAATATATCGATAACTGGTCGCTCTGGCTTGATCTTAAGATCCTCGCCAAAACCATCCCCGCCGTCATCCGTGGCTCCGGCGCTGCCTAGTTTTTTATCTTTACCTATTTTTTTTATTCTATAAACTATAAGAATATGGATTTTTAGCCCTTACAAAGAAACTATCAGGTTTTGGTTACCATTATCACCTATTGTACTGCGTCATAAATACCTTTACATAATTTTATTGATGGGAGTGCCCCCTCAAATAAAACTTATACTGAAACCTTGTAAAATGCTGCTTTTCAGAGCCCAATCATAAGTAAAGAAGCGTTGGACACACTACATTAGTCCCTGAATAAGTATAATTATTTTAAGAACTCAAAAAAAAGCTCGAAATGCCCGTCAATAGCGGTTAAAATGGATTCAAGTAAGAAAACACTAACCGCAAGGAGGGACATTTCGAGTGAAGAAAAAAGATATCAGGATTTTGAAAAAATGCAAGCAAAGATTGAATAAGCGCCTTGAACGTCGACAATGGACTGAGCAATCGAAACCGATGTTTCGAGCACAAAACATTCACTATGAGATGGCCGATCGGGTACGTGCGATTGACAGTGGAGGTATTGGAGCATTTCATATTTTGGCAAAGCGCAGTGGTCTTATAGAGGCAATCAATGAAAAGATATATCTTCTGAAGCGACATTTGCCATATCATGAATCGGATCACGTTTTGAATATTGCGTACAATACATTGACAGGAGGTACCTGTTTGGATGACATTGAACTTAATCGCAATGATGAGACCTATATGGATGCACTGGGAGCAGAACGTATTCCAGACCCGACAACAGCGGGGGATTTTACCAGGAGGTTTTCTGAAGAAGAAGTAGGTGAACTGATGGAGGCAATCAATACCATTCGTCCTAAGCTTTGGAAGAAGCGGTTGAGAAAGGGGGAGCGGGCTGAAGCGATTATTGATATTGATGGGACGTTGGCGCCTACCACGGGGGAAAGCAAAGAAGGTATGAGGCTTTCCTACAATGGTATCTGGGGATATCATCCGCTGGTGATCTCGCTTGCCAACACCCTGGAGCCGTTGTACCTGGTGAACCGCTCTGGCAATAGTGTTTCGCACCAAGGAGCCGTTGAATGGATTGACCGTGAGGTGGAGCTGGTGCGCAAGAGCTTTGATGGGGTTTGTCTGCGTGGCGACACGGATTTTGCTTTGACCAAAAACTTTGATCGCTGGACAGATGATGGTGTGCGCTTTGCCTTTGGCATGGACGCGAAGCAGAATCTGGTCAAGATATCTGAAGGCCTTGATCAAGGGTGCTGGCGCGTACTGAGGAGGCGGGAGAAGCGAGCGGTGAGCAAAAAGAGGCGTAAACGTCCGGTCAATGTGAAGGAACAAATCGTGGTGGAGCGTTGTTATCAAAACACCACCCTTAAAAACGAGCAGGTGGCGGAATTTTCTTATCGGCCGGTCAGTTGCAATCGTAGCTATCGAGTAATCGTGCGAGGATATACTATATTTAGTTGAAAGTTGAAAAGTGGCTCCCCCCGTGGGATAATCCACGGGATTAAATATAAACCCTTAAAGAAAGGAGCCACTTATGAGAGTAAACACCAGAAAGAGGAGAAAT
>Ga0315288_10000824_pt1 | contig 39454 bp, 33 predicted proteins | sample YL17G11_20_MG_FD_203454 | JGI IMG/M metagenome (GOLD analysis project Ga0315288, IMG submission 203454) | Sediment microbial communities from Yellowstone Lake, YNP, Wyoming, USA - YL17G11_20 | ecosystem: Environmental > Aquatic > Freshwater > Lake > Sediment | place: USA: Wyoming | collected...
GAAAGGAGTTTCGCATACGCCCTCGCCAAGACCTCGATGCCTTTGCGCGGCGTTATCTTGCCGAGGTAAAGGATTACCTTGCGCGAGCCGAGATCGTGCTTCCGGCGGAACATCCCGCGCGGCGGGATTTCCGCGAAACCGGCGAGATTTACGCCGTTGTGCACGACCGAGATTTTTTCCCGCGGAATCTTCAGCGACTCATACTGCCCGATCTCGGCTTCCGACACGGCGACGAAATGCGCCGCGTTTCGAAGCACGTGATTGCCGAAGAACGGGTCGAAAATGCGCTTCAGCAGGAACCGCCGTTCAATCGCCGGCGCGGTGCCGTTTGCCGCGAGAATATACGGCACGCCCCTTGCGCGCGCGGCTCGGGCGAACGCGCTGTTCAGCAGGTGACGGTGTCCGTGAAGGTGCAAGATATTGAACTCCACGACGTGCTTCTTCGCCCAGCGGCGCGCCCCCAGCGGCATGAACAACTGCATGCGGTACGCCAGCGAATTGCTCACGTTGCGGAAATAATATGACTTGACGCCGTCAATGACCTCGAAGGCCGGCCATGACGCCGGCTTCTCTTTGAATTCCCTGCGGCGGCCCTCGTCAAGAACGTCCGTCGTTACTGCGCTTACGTCGTGGCCCTGCCGCGTCTGTTCGCAGGCGATGTCGTACGCGATGCGCGGTATGCCGCCGTAGGCCCATGCCGGATAAAAGTACGGCGTCACGTGCAGGATTTTCAGAGGACGTTCGTTCATCATTCACGCAATCATTTCGTGGGATGCCGGCTTTCCGCATCCTTGGCAGCAGGCTCCGTTTCATGCTTGAGGATCGCGATTTCCTGCGAAAGGTTCTTCGCCTGATTGGACAGGCGCGATATTGCCACGGAGTAATGCAGGTTTATAAGCGTCAGGAACACCACGCCGCTGAAGAACAGCGTCTGCGGCACGCGCGCGCCGATGACCTCCGCGATAACGTTCAGCACGCCGGTGAGCACCAGCACCAGTATCGCCACGCCCGTCAGCACCCACAACCATGAATACTCGATGCGCAGCAATTTGCGCCGCACAAGGTCCACAATAATTGCAAACAGCACAAGGCTCATTAGCAGCGCCATCCAGAAGTGGCTGGGCCTTAGTCCGCCGTAAGCGGTAAGGCTCGAAAGCGCGGCGTCCTGCTCCATGTCGTGGCGGCTTTCAATGCGTACGTAAAGGGCCAGCAGCGCGATGCGCGTCGTCTGGTCGTCTTCTTTTTCAATCTGCTCCAGGAGTATCGGCAGGCAGTTCGCGCGTTCCTTGTATAGAGCGAGGAAAGCCTTGTCTTGCTTGTCCGTATCCTTGGCCTTCTCGCTGGCCAGATAGCCCTGAACGCGGGATTTTATTTCGTCCGGCGAAGGGGCCTCGGCATAGGCGAAAGAGCCGAAAAGGAAAATTCCCAAGAACGTTGTCAGCAGGCATGTTCGGTTCATCGCGTTACTCCTTTTGCGATGGAGCGGCCTCTTCGCCCTCTTTCTTGAACTCGTGCTTGCGAAGGAGGACGACGAGGATGGAGAGCAGCATATCGAAAACGTAGTAAATCGGGCGCCAGCCCGCGTGCATTGATTTCTTTTGCGGCGGCGAGGGATGCATGACTACGGGCACTTCCTTCACCTTCAGCCCCGCGCGATGCAGCATGATGATGTAGTCCGCGTCGGGGAAATCGACCGGATAATAGTCGCTCGCGTTGAAGCGTATGGCGTGCCTGTTGAGCGCCTGGAAACCGGAAGTGGGGTCTGAAATCTTTTTGCGCAAGAGGATGGTCGCTATTGTGCCGAAAAACTTCATCCCCATGCGCCGCGCAAAAGGCACGCGGTAATTCCCCAGCCCAAGGAAGCGGGATCCTATGACGACGTCCGCATCCCCGTTCTTGAGTGCCTCAAGAAGGGGGCGGATGCCGGCGGGATCGTGCTGGCCGTCGCTGTCCATTTGCACGACGTAATCATAGCCGTGCTTGTAGGCGTACTTGAAGCCTGTCTGCAGTGCGATGCCGTAGCCCATGTTAAACGGCATGGAAATGACCTTTGCGCCCGCCTGCCGGGCTGTGTCGGCTGTCGTGTCGCCGGAGGCGTCGTCGATTACGATAATGTCCGCCTCAGGCATTTCCTTTGCAACTGCCTTGAGCACGGTGCCGATTGTAGGCGCCTCGTTGAATGCCGGCATTACTATCGCGATTCTCGGACTCATTTGCACCCTCGGGTTTTGATTGGGGCGGCTGTTCCACTCAAATTATCATCGTTTGAACCGCGGGAAAAGTTTATGAAATTGTCCGATGCGTCCGACTCGTCCGACCGGTCAGACCATTATTACCTTGACGCCCATCCTCGAAAGAAGTTCCGCGCACACGCCGTTGCCGGGAATTTTTCCCTCTGGCCCCTGTGTGACTCCGAAGCCGCAGGAGGGGCTGTCGGACTTCAGGTACGCCGTCTTAGCGCCCCACATCTCCGCCAGCCGCGCCACCTCCCGCGCGCCGCGCAGGAACTGCCCCGTCACGTCCGCGCCCTCCGTATTGATGATGCGCGACTTGCCCGCTATCACGTCTGCGGCGTCGCCGCTAGCGATAAACGACGCGGGCCGCGGCGTGGGGAGGCCGCCAAGTTGCTCCGGACAAACGGGGATGACGCAGGCATCGTGCAGTTTTCGAACGAGTTCCTCGCTCGTTTTCGAACCGCCGTCGTACCTCGTCCGCATCCCCAGCAGACACGCGCTTACGATGATTCGTTCCATTTTTCGCTCGCGACAGGGGGGCAGACCCCTCCAATCAAGGATGAAGGATGAAGGATGAAGGATGAAGAAAATCCTTTGAGATTTCATCCTTGAACTTGGCGTCTGACCCCCCTTGGCCGATAAATCCTTGTGGTGTCGGTGGCCATATTGTAAACTGCGGGCGGCGATGGTGGAAACATAATCCGGGAGTAATGCGCAAATGCGAAAGCCGTTCGTTCCCGTCGCGGTTTCCTTCCTTGCCGGCACCGTTCTGGCCCGTTATTGGCAGGCGCCGATTTGGGCCGCGGCGGCGCTGTGCATGCTGGCCTTTTCAGCGGCATTTTTCCTGCTTGCAAGAAAACGCAACCACGCGGCGTTTTACGGCCTCCTGGTTTTCATCGCCTTCACGGGACTGCTGAATCTCCGCCTGCGGGAGCACAACGTTGCGCCGAATCATCTGAAGAATGTCCTAGGGGGTCTCCAGCCCGACGACTCCATCCTTGTGCATATTCGCGGGACCGTCAGCGCCGCGCCGGCGTATGGGGAGAAACTTCTTTTCCTCGAGCCGCCGCAGTCCCGCCCCTACGGCGATTCGGGACAAGAGAACGCCCGCGCGCGGGTTCTTTCATTCACGGTGGACGGTGTGACCGCGCAGTCCGAGGGGCGCGAGATTCCGCTGGAAGGGCCGGTGCGCGCGTACGTATCCAGGCCGCCGTATGACATGGGCGAAGCGGCAAAGGAGTTTGCGGAGCACGTGTTGCCCGGCGCGCGCGTGGAACTTCTGGGAGAAATCTCCTCCCCGCGCCCTCCCACCAACCCCGGGCAGTTCGATTACCCGGCCTACCTTCGCGACAACGGCGTCCATGCGGTGATGTGGGTGGCGGACCTGAGATATGCGCGGGCCGAGGGCCCTCGCGGGTTCAGCCTCGCATGGCACATCGGCTATGTGAAGGAAATCATCGCCGAATCCTATTACAGGAATTTTTCGCGCGATAACGCGGCGTTCATGGCCGCGCTCCTCATCGGGGACAGGCAGAACCTGCCGGACGAACTAATGGATGATTTGAGCACCAGCGGCACGGTCCACGTCATTTCCATCAGCGGCCTGCATCTTGCGATAATCGCGAGTTTCGGGTACTTCGCGCTGCGGCTGCTGATGATTCCTTTCAAGATGCAGAGAGTGTTGCTGATTATCGGGATCGTTTTTTACGCGATGATGGTCGGCCCAAGCCCGCCGGTAACGCGCTCGACGATAATGATAGTGCTGTTCCTTTTCGCGCAGTTGATAGGGCGGCGCGGGGACACCCTGAACGTCCTCGCGCTGGCCGCGGTCGTCGTCGCCGTCGTGAACCCCGCGGACGTGATGACCATCGGCTACCAATTGTCGTTTCTCTGCGTGTTCTGCATCATTACGTTTAGCGGGCCGATTGTCGCCTTCCTGCGATCTTTGCCGCAACGCATCAGGTACCGCTTCTCCGGGGACAGACACGAAATCGGGTTTTCGCAATACCAGCGCGTTCAGGAACTGGTGGTGGCGGCCTCATCGTGGCCGAGGCGCGCCATGGCGTGGGCGTGGCAGTGGGCTTCTTTTGCGGTTGCCGCCTCGCTTGCCGCATGGCTTGGCACTTTTCCGATCGTCGTGTTTCACTTCGGCAAGTTTTCCATCTGGACCTGGGCGGCCAACCTGGTGATAGTGCCGCTTGTGGAGATATGGCTGCTGGTCGGATTTGTCCTCCTCCTTGCCTCGCTGGTTCAGGCGGCTTTTGGCGCGGCATTCCTGCTTGTGCCGGCGTTCATCGGCCAGATGCGGGCCATCGCCGCGATCGAGTGGCCGGCGCATTTCTTTTCGACCTTGCCGATGTCGTTCAGGGATATTCCGAATCTCTCTGCGTCTTCGGTTCTGCTTTTCTATTGTGCGCTTGCGTCGCTTTTCTTCTGGAGGCGTGTCAGGTGGAGCAAATACGCCGCCGCAGGGTTTGCGGCCGTGGCGGTTTTCGCGGTAATTTTCCCTCTCGCGGCGCAGGCGCATTCGGGCGAATTCGAAATCACGGTGCTGGATGTCGGCCATGGGGGAGCCACCTTCATCCGCTTCCCCGACGGCCGCACCGTTCTTTACGACTGCGGGTCGTACAAGGAGTCCGACATAACGCGCCGCGTCGTGCAGCCCTTCCTGCGCGAGCGCGGAGTAACGCATATCGACGCCGTCATCATTTCGCACCCGCACGTGGATCATTTCGACGGCCTGCCTACGCTTCTCGAGAACTACCGAGTGGATGTCCTCGTGCTTACGGACTATTTCACGCCGGACGTCAACAAGTACTGGGCGTCGGTTTGGCCGGCGATCCAGGCGAGCGGCGTGCGGGTAGTCCGCATGCGCGAGGGCGGGGCGCTTGAAGGATTCCCGGAACTCTCGTTTATCGTGCCGGAGGTCAGCCTGCCGCCGAAAGAGTCGTTTGACTACAACGCGGCGTTGAACGAGACCTCGCTGGTGATGCGGGTTGAATGCGAGGGGACAAGCGCCTTGCTTTGCGGCGACATCGAAAAGCAGGGGATAGCATGGTTTCTTGAGCATTATAAGGGGCCTGAGGTGGAGGTGCTTGTCGCGCCGCACCACGGCGACTACAAGGACGGTTTTACCGACACAATGCTGGCAAGGCTTCGCCCCAACGCGGTGATAATTTCATCCGACCGCCGAACGGCCAGAGAGGAACTTGAGCGGATAGTCGGGACGGAGCGCATTCACCTGACCCGCATAAGCGGCGCGGTTACCGTGACGGTTGTCAACGGGAAGCCTTACATTCGCGAGACGCTTGGCGCTCAAGAAAGGCCGGAGAACCCGCGCAACTCCGCCGACCGCTCACGCCGCAATGATTGATACCAGCGGAATCAGCGCAATTTTTCGCGTTTTCCTGCCGAAATTATTTCCGGACATACCGCGTATATACAAATCGAAAATGCCCCGAATATCCGGCTGATAAGACATACTGCAAACTCGGATACCGGAGTGCAAACCGCACCCCAAAGGGAGGGCAATATATGCGCGCTTCGCTTACGTTCAATGTTATGCCGTCATTACCGCCGCGCCTCGAGCGGCTGCGTGAACTCGCTTACAATCTGCGCTGGTCATGGGACCACGAAACGCTTGCGCTTTTCCGCCGGCTTGACGCGGAGTTGTGGGAGGAGACAGGCCACAACCCTGTTTTGCTCCTTGGAAAGATAAACCAGGATAAACTGGAAGCCGCCGGCAGGGACGAGGCGTTCCTGGCGCACCTTGACCGCGTGTGCTGGTCCCTGGACCAATACATGATCGAAGGCGGCTGGTATGCAAAGGCCCACGGCGATAAGGAAGGCGTGAAGGCCACGTACTTTTCCGCTGAATACGGGCTGACGGAGTGCCTGCCGATTTACTCCGGCGGTCTGGGGATTCTGGCCGGGGACCACCTGAAGTCCGCCAGCGACCTCGGCGTGCCGCTGGTCGCGGTGGGCATACTCTATCAGGAAGGATATTTCCGCCAGTACCTCAACGCGGACGGCTGGCAGCAGGAGCGTTACGAGGACAATGATTTCTTTAATCTGCCCGTAACGCTTGAGCGGCGGGAGGACGGACGGCCGCTGACAATCGACGTTCTTTACCCGGGCCGTGCCGTGAAGGCGCAGATTTGGCTGGTGCAAGTCGGGCGCGTGCGGCTGTACCTCTTGGACACAAACGTGCCGGAGAACTCCCCGGATGACCGCGGCATCAGCGCGCGGCTTTACGGCGGCGACCTGGAGATGCGGATAAAGCAGGAAGTGCTTCTGGGCATCGGCGGCGTCCACGCGCTTGCGGCGCTGGGGATCAACGCTGCGGTCTTCCACATGAACGAAGGGCACTCGGCGTTCCTGTCGCTCGAACGGATTCGCCGCGTCATGGAAGAAAAGAAGGTTTCTTTTGCCGAGGCCCGCGAACTGACCGGCGCCGGGAACGTCTTCACCACGCACACGCCGGTTCCCGCTGGCAACGACAGGTTCCCACCGGAACTCCTGCTGAAGTATCTTGGCTCGTACTGCACGGCGCTCGGGATAAGCGATCAGGAGTTGCTGGCGCTGGGCCGGGAGAACCCCAGGGACCGCTCCGAGCCTTTCTGCATGACGGTGCTCGCGCTGAAACTCGCCGCGAAACGCAATGGAGTAAGCAAGTTGCACGCCCACGTTTCCCGCAAGATGTGGCGGCAGGTCTGGCCGGACATCCCGGAGGACGAAATACCAATCGAGTCCATCACCGACGGCGTCCATTTCCGTTCGTGGATATCCAGAGACCTGGCGGAACTGTACGACCGCTACCTCGGGCCGAAGTGGATGGAAGACCCGACGGACCACTGGATATGGGATTCGGTGGACAAGATACCGCGTGAGGAATTGTGGCGGACGCACGAGCGGCGGCGCGAGAGGCTGGTGGCCTTCGCGCGCAGGCGTCTGAGGGCGCAGACAATGAAGCGGGGCGGGTCACCCGCGGAACTGAGGGCCGCGGACGAGGTGCTTGACCCGCGCGCCTTGACAATCGGCTTTGCCAGGCGATTTGCAACCTATAAGCGCGCGGATTTGATCCTGAGGGACCCGGACAGGCTTGCGCGAATACTGCTGAACAAGGAGCGCCCGGTGCAACTCATATTTGCCGGCAAGGCGCATCCGATGGACAATTACGGCAAGGAGATGGTGCGCCGGATAATTCACCTCGTCCGCGACAAGAACCTGCGGCACCGGATAGTTTTCGTTGAGGACTATGACATGGCCGTGTCGCGGTATCTGGTCCAGGGGGTGGATGTGTGGCTGAACACGCCCCGCCGCCTGCTCGAGGCCAGCGGAACGAGCGGCATCAAGGCCAGCGCCAATGGGGCCATCAACGTGAGCATACTGGACGGCTGGTGGTGGGAGGCATACCGGCCGGAGGCGGGCTGGCGAATCGGCAACGAGGAGGATTACGAGGACCGCGACTATCAGGACCAGGTCGAGTCCAACGCGCTTTACAATTTGCTGGAGCAGGAGATTGTGCCGCTGTTCTACCAGCGCGATTCGAACGACCTGCCGAACGGCTGGATCAACCTGATGAAATCCGCGACGCGCCTGCTCTGTCCGGTGTTCAACGCGAACAGAATGGTGCACGAATATGCCGAGAAGTTTTACCTGCCGTGCCACGAGCGCTGGGCGGAACTGGCGGAGGAGAACATGACGCGGGCGAAACTTCTGGCGCAGTGGAAGCGCGTGCTGCAGAGCGGCTGGCAGGAAGTAAAGGTGCAGGATGTGCGGGTGAAGGAGCAGGTATCGCTTCAGGTGGGTTCCAGCCTGGAGGTCAGCGCCCGCGTGGCGCTGGGGCCGCTGAAGCCGGAGGACGTGGCGGTGGAGGTGTATTGCGGGCCTCTGGACGCGGGCGGAAACATCGTGAACGGCAAAACCTTCCGAATGAAGTGGCACCAGGCGGAGAGCGCCGGGACACACCTTTTTGCGGGCGCGGTGCCGTGCGTCAACAGCGGCAGAAACGGATTCGTCGTGCGCGTGATTCCCAGCCGCGATGAATACGGCCCCTGCTACGAGCCGGGCTTGATTGCGTGGAAATAGGGGAAGGAGGTATAATGTCCTCGGGTTGATTTGATTCTTCCTGATTTCCCGCGCATACCGGAGAATTGCCGTGAAGATGCCAAAATTCGGCGAGACGAGAATGATATTTCAGGTAAAGGATCGTTTGCGCAAGGTCGGCATAATGACGGGCGGGGGCGATTGCCCGGGGCTTAACGCCGTGATACGCGCCGTCGCCAAGACGCTCATCAGCCAAGCCGGCGCCGAAATCATAGGAATCAAGGACGGCTTCCGCGGCCTTGTCATGGGCAATGCGCGCAAACTGGACTACATGGACGTCTCCGGCATTCTCACCACAGGGGGAACAATCCTCGGCTCTTCCAACAAGGACAACCCTTTTGACTTCTCCCTGCAAGTCGGCGACGAGGTGGTCCGCAAGGAATGCTCCGACATGGCCGTGGCGAACTACAAGAAGTGGGAACTGGACGCGATGGTTTGCCTCGGCGGCGACGGGACGATGTCGATTGCAAACCGCCTTATCGCGAAGGGAATGAACATCGTCGGCGTGCCGAAGACCATCGACAACGACCTCGCGGAGACGGAGCGGACTTTCGGCTTTGACACGGCGGTAATGATAGTAACGGAGGCGATAGACCGGCTGCACACGACGGCCGCAAGCCATCACCGCTGCCTCGTCCTTGAAACGATGGGCCGCTATTCCGGCTGGATTGCGCTCCACGCCGGAGTTGCGGGCGGCGCGGACATCATTTTGATACCGGAGATACCGTTTGAGTGGGACAAGGTTTGCGAGGTGGTCAGGAAAAGATATGCTTACGGCAAGCACTTCACCATAATCGCCGTTGCGGAAGGCGCAAAGCCCAAGGGCGGCAAGATGGTGATTGAACGGGAGGTCAAGGACTCGCCCGATCCGATTCGCCTTGGCGGGATAAGCAAAGTAGTGGCGGAGATGGTGGAGAAGGAGACCGGCGTCGAGTCGCGCTATATAATTCTCGGCCACGTGCAGCGCGGCGGAACGCCCACGGCGTTTGACCGCGTACTTGCCACGCTCTACGGCTCTCACGCCGCGCAACTGGTGATTGACGGCCGGTACGGACGCATACCCGTCTTGAAGAACGGCAGGATAACCGACGTGCCGATATCGCAAATCGCCGACAAGCCGCGCAACGTGCCCCTCGACGACCCGACGATTAAAGCGGCCGTGGGCGTCGGTACCTCCTTCGGCGTGTAACCCTTTCGCCCCAGAACTTGTCCCGCCTTCCGCGGGATGGCCGCTGATGTACGCGGATGGCTTCAGGCGTGTTGAGAACCGGCGTGCGCAAAGAAAAGCGGCTTGCCTGTTCCCACCGTCTTATTTTTGCCGACGGTGAATACTTGACGGGTGATGATGCAAGTAGTACCTTGGGGGCGGAAGAGGCGGACCTGAATCACCTTCCAAGTGTCCACGCCGAAGGCCTCCAAAATGTCTTGAAGTCTTGATAACGCCCGTCGAAGCGCCTGGTCCGAATATCTCTGAACTATCTCATATTCCTGGCGACGCACAAGTGGCTGCGCGGAGGCGAACATGAAGATAGGCCGGCCCGTTATCGGGTTCCTGCTTGCAGGCGTGCTCGTCCTGACACTATGGACCGGCAAGGATGTCGGAAGCACCTTTGATGAGCCGGCATACCAGCAGGCCGGCAAGATATATATACAATGGTTCTATTTTCTCCACCACGCTGGCATAACGCGGGCGCTTTCCTCAGATGCGCTGTCCAAATTCTGGCGTCCCTGCAATGAGTGGGACGCGCCTCTAAGTAGCCATCCGCCCCTTGTTCCGTTTCTCATTGGCTTATCTTCTCATTTTTTCGGCGGGTCGTTGATGGCATCCAGAGCGGTAACGGCTTGTTTTTTTACGCTGCTCCTTGGAGCGGTATATGGTTTTATAAAGGGGAGGTACGGAACCAGAGCGGGATTATTTGCGGCGGCTTCCCTGCTTTTTATGCCGCGAATTTTCGGCGATGCGCACATTGCGGCGCTGGATATACCTATGGCCGCAATGGCGTTCTTATGCGCCGTGTGTTTTGTCAAAGGCATGGAAAATAAGAAGTGGAGCCTGATATACGGCGTATGCCTGGGTCTCGCGCTGCTGACGAAACTCAACGCCATATTCCTGCCCGTTCCTCTCCTGGCGTGGGGCTTGTTTTACAACTGGCGCGGAATACTGCCCAACCTGCTGGCGACAATCATCGGGCCGCTTGTGTTCTGTGGATTGTGGCCATGGATGTGGTTCGATACGTTCAATCATATTTCGCAGTACTTCTCCTGGCTTCTTGAGTACCATGCCATAGGAGTCTATTACTTCGGTCAAACCTATTCCCAGCCGCCGGCGCCGTGGCATTACCCTTTCGTGATGACCGCGCTCACGGTTCCCGCGACGATTCTGGCCGCGGCGGCGGTCGGCATGGTGAGCGTGAATTTCGAGCGAAACCGTAAACTGGGCGCGCTGCTGGTTCTCAGCCTCGCCGTTCCGCTGGCAGTCTCGGCGTTGCCGACGGCGTTCAAGTATGATGGAGTGAGGCTCTTTCTCCTCGCATTTCCTTTTTTGGCGTGCCTTGCGGGGGCAGGTTTCAAATTTATCTGCGGTCTTATTCCGCGTGGCTGGGAGATGAGAAGGCTTCCGCACCGGCTTGCGGCCGCCGGCATTGCCCTGGTCTTGCTTGCACCCGCCATCATTGGCACGGTGAAGTACCATCCTTATTACCTTTCGTATTACAACGAGTTTGCCGGAGGGCTAAAGGGCGCAAGCGCGATGGGTATGGAGGAGACGTACTGGGGAGACGCGCTGAATAACGATGTCTATTCCTATCTCGTGAAGAATGCCAAACGTGGCCCCGCAGGTTCGAAAATCCTTGTTAATTGCTGGGGCCTGGGGAACATGGCGGGGGCACGCGATGATTCTGCCGGGGAAGACCCGTCATGCAAGGACATTATTCTTACGTGGGGCATAGGGCAAATGAAAATCGGCGAGGATAAGTGGCAACTGCCTGACTATGTCGTTCTGTACTGCCGCAAGGGCGCTTTCTCTGAATTTGAATGGGGAGTGTACAGGAACGGAATCAATAAGTATTACAGCCGGGTCAGAACGTTCGATTGTGACGGCGTGCCGCTCGTAATAATCTTCCAGCGCAAGGATGACATCTCTCGCACCGCAGTGCCGGCAACACCGGCGCAGAATTCGCCCTGATTCTCTCTGTTTGCAGACAGGCCGGTAACACTCGTTGCAGATACAGGAAGTTTCGAGATGGTAATTGGGGTTCGACCCTTTGGCGCTCCCCAATTGGGGCTTGCTCTGCCACTGCCGCAACGGACGATAATTTAGACAAAGAATGTCCAATTTTTCTAAAGTGAGGGAATCGCGGATGCCGATAACATTGCTAAGTTCACTTTATTCACATTCAGGAAGATGATCCTCCAGAGGCATTGAGATGGGCGGCAGGTTGACAAAGAGCGAAAGTCAGCAAATCTTCACCACGACACAGGTGGGTAAGATTTGCGGGGTTAGTCAACAGGCTGTCATAAAGTGGATTGATTCGGGCCGTCTCGCCGGTTATCGCCTGCCGAATTCGCGCGCGCGGCGCGTCACTCGAGAAGCACTCCTGAAATTCATGGAGGCAAATCACATTCCGACACGCGCCCTGCGGCGGGACGTAATCAGGGTCCTGGTGGTGGACGACGAGGAAATAATCGCAGACATGGTGGAGTTGGAATTTGAAGACGACAACAATGTGGAAGTACACAAGGCCCTCAGGGGTTTCGATGCCGGAGTGGTGTTGGACTATCAGCCCGACGTGGTGATACTGGATATCATGCTGCCCGACATGGACGGCAGGCGAGTCTGCGAACTCATACGCGAAGGCGCCGGCGGCAAGGACGTGCGCATTATCGGGGTGTCGGGTTACGCGGACTCGCTGAATGTCGAAGAAATGCTGGCCGGCGGTTTTGACGCTTTTATCGCAAAGCCGTTTATGCCCGGCCAGATTCGTGACGCCGTAATGTGCCGCCCGCTTTTAAGCGGGACATGATGGGATATACCATCTTATTTCCTTTTACCGGGGTAGGAGGGGAGATGGGAGAGTAGTACTCCCCTCCTGCTCTAAAAAAAACAGGCCTCAGAGGCAATTTCCTCGTGCCGGGGATTTTGCGTGCCTCTGCGGCCTTTTGCTTTGATTCAACATCTCTCTGAATGACCCGGCGCTTTTGCGGGTTCGCATGTTCTTGCCGGGGCCAATCCATAAAATATGGGCATTTTCCCAATTCAAACATTGATACGGCCTACGGAGTCGTGATAAACTGTTAGGCCGCAATGAAACTGCGAGAACACATTGAAGATTTTGTTGTTGAGGAACTTGCCACGGCGGAGTTCGGAGAATCCGGCGATTTTCTGATTGCCAGGTTGGAAAAGGGCGGGCTGGGCACGCTGGAGGCGTTGAGGGAAGTTGCGCGAAAACTTGGCGTGTCGATGAAGCGCATATCTTTCGGCGGCCTTAAGGACGCCCGTTCGCTCAGTCGCCAGTACTTCAGTATCGCACCCGGAGATCCGCAGATCGATAAACTCCCGGTGAGGCTCAAGGCGTCGCTGTGGAACTACGAGGCCGTCGGCCGCAGCAACAAACCATACGACAGGTCCTCTTACGTCGGCAACAGGTTTGAACTCTTGCTCCGTGACTTGTCGGACGAGGAATGCCTCGGGATCGCGGGGCGGGCGGAGACCGTCAAGCGGGATGGTTTTGGGAATTATTACGATTCACAGCGTTTCGGATCACTCGAGGGTGCGGACCGGTTCGTGGCGAGACTTCTGATTGAGGGCGATTATGAAGGCGCCTTGAAGGCCGCGATAGCATCGCCGCGCCCCGATTCAAACGCGGGCACCGACCGCATAAAGGCGGTTGTGCGCGACCATTGGGGGCGATGGAAGGAATGCAAAGCGGCGCTGCCGCCTTCGCGTGAGCAGAGCATAGTGACGTACCTGTGTGACCATTCGGCCGGTTTCGTTCATGCCTTCGAACTGCTGGACAGGCCGTTGCGTCTGCTTTATACGGGCGCGTATCAGGGCTACCTTTGGAACCGCGTGCTTTCACGGCTTGTAACACGCCTTGTAGGGGGAAAGAGGGTCCGCATAATAAAAGACCTCCCCGGCGGGGCGGCGGTCTTTGAACCGCTGAACGACGAAGAGCGGGCGTTTCTGAAGGATTTGATTGTTCCGCAGCCGACGCCGAAATTCCTTGACGAGCCGATGGATTCCGCGGTGCGCGCCGCTTACGAGGAGGTCATGGCGGAGGAGAATCTCACACCGCGTTCATTCAGGCTGAAGAAAGTGCGCAGCACCTATTTCCAAAAGGGCCGGCGCCAGGCCGTTGTGGTTCCGCGCAATTTGGAACTGAGCCAGGCGATTGCAGACGACCTGAACACGGGAAAGAAGAAAATCGCCTTGAAATGTGAGTTGCCCAGGGGGGCATACGTGACGATGCTTGTCAAAGCGCTTTCGCTGGAGTGAACATGGCGAGCAAACACGAGAAGAACGCTGAAATGCGGAAACTGCAGAAGAGACCGGTTTCCCGTCCTTTTGCAATGCCCTGCAAAGGCTGGCGGGCGGTGATTGCCTGCGCTGTGATTGCAACTGCGGCGATAGCGGCCTACCACAATTCACTTTACGGCGGACTGTTCTTCGACAATAAGGTGGTCATCCTTGATAACGAAATCCTTAAGGCTGAGAACGGCGTAGGCAAAATATTTTCCAGCAATTACTGGGCACCCGGCGCCTCCGACCTTTACCGCCCGCTCACCATGTACACCTACTACATTAATTACAAGGTATGGGGCTGGGAAGCAAAGCCGTATGGCTATCACGTGTGCAACCTGCTCTTGCACATGTTTAACGGTTTTCTCGTATTCCTGCTTGTTTCCAGAATTTCGGGTCGCGCTCTTATCGGTGCTTTCACTGCGCTCTTGTTCGTTACCCATCCTGTGACGACGGAAGCCGTGACGAACGTGGTGGGCAGGGCCGACCTTATGGCGATGTTCTTTGTACTGCTTGCACTCCTGTTGCACTTGAGCGGCAGTGTGTCAACCTCGTCACGGCATGCGCTCTTTTACGCCGGGGCGGCGCTGTGCCTTGGGCTGGGGCTTCTGAGCAAGGAAAACGCGATAGCGGGCATAGCCGTTCTTGCCGCGTTTGACTTGATTCTCCTTTGGCCGAAAATCCGGGCAAAGGAAGGGGACATCAAACTTTGGCGATGGCTCTTCCGCAGACTTTACACATGTTATGTGTTTTGCCTTGTGATCGTCGCCGGATGGTTCCTTGCGCGATATCTTGTCTTGAGTGCGCAGGACCCTTCCGCAGTTTACGTGGTAGGTTTTTGCGCCAACCCCTTAGACTACGCGCCATTCTTCCAGCGGGAAGCCACTGCGATAGTCGTGCTCGGCCTGTATTTCTGGCGGTTGATCTGGCCGGTCACGCTGTCGGCGGATTATTCTTACAATCAGATACCCATAGTGACATCTCCTGCGAGTTCCGTGTTTGTGGTCTCGCTTGCCGCTGTGCTGGTGGCCGTTGTGCTGGGACTGACCTTGTGGAAAAAATCTCCAGTGACTGTGTTCTTCATCTGGTTCTTCTTCATTTGCATCGCTCCGGTGAGCAACATATTTATCACCATCGGCACCATTGGCGCGGAAAGGTTGCTCTACATGCCTTCTCTGGCTTGGTGCGGCCTTGCGGCAATAGGACTGCTGTGGTCATGCGGCAAATTGGGAGAGAGGCGACTTGCAGCGGCGGTAGCGGTGATGGCCTGCATTATCGGGTTATACAGTTACCGGACGATTGTGCGGAACTTTGACTGGCAGAACACAAAGGCCTTTTGGCGTGCCAACGCGGAAGCAAGCCCTAACAGCGTCATCGCTGTCAGCGGTTACGCAGACTCCTTGATTGAGGACGATCCCCAAGAAGCGTTGAAGTGGGCGAAGAGGGCGGTTGCAATTGACGACACTTATTTGAAAAATTACGTCCCCTATATGAGCGCCTGTATTGAATGGAGCAAGAAGATAAGGGCGGAGGGGCCGGGAGATCCGGAAAAAGCGCTGGAGGCGCGGGAAGTGCTGCTGGATGGTTTCGACAAGATGCAGCACTGGCACAAAACCGACAACGAGATATTGAAGGAGATGAGACGTCGTTACTCCGCGAAGGGCGGCCACCTTTCAGATTTTGTGCCGGCTGGATTGTTTGAGGCTCGAATACACCAGGCCGCATTGGCCATTTACATCGCGGAAACATACCCGAAAGAGAGCGAAATGTACGCCTACTATAATAATGAGGCGATACGATATGCCAGGGCGGCAATCCTTTTGAGCAGAACCAACCCCGAACCCAACCTTGCTATGGCTGAAGCCCTTAGGAGAAACGCGGAACTCCTCCCAACCGCCGATCCGCGGAGACAGGAACTTTTGGGTCAAGCGGCGACGGCATCCATGAGGGCCATCCTGATGTCCCGTGGCAAATCGGCGAGAGCGTTTGGATTGCTCGGCGGCTGCTATGAAGCGATGGGACTTGACCCGCAAAAACTGCTGGTCGGGCCTGACGGAGGAGGCAACTTCCGGTTCGCACAAGGAGAAAAACTTAATGACAAGTATATGAGGCTCGCCGCGCGATCACTGGTAATGATTGAACTCGCCGCAGGACGCAAAAAAGGGATTGATACGCTGGTAATCTCGGCAATTGGTTTCGGTGTGCCGCGTGCGGATATAGAGCCCCTTCTTACGCAATCTTTTTCACGCGACGACGAAAATATCTGGGTGGGCGAATGAGCGACGAAAAGCGACTCGTGGATGACGCGGTTCGCGAGGCTGTGCGCGACACGGCGGCGTTCAGGAAACTTGTCTTAAGCGGCGACAGGCGCAGCCGCAAAGACGCCGGCGAGAAGACCGTGCTCGATCCGGTGAACGTAAGCGGTGAGCGCAGGTATCGCGTTATTGCCGCCGACGAGAGCGGCGAAACCTCAAAGGTGATCCCGCCTGATGGACTTGACGCTGCTGTCGAGAGCCTGCTCGAATCGCCTTTCCGGCACCTCCACCTGCTTACCGCCGACGGCGAGATGCACGTCCGCATAAGCAAGAAAGGCAGGTATCTCGTTTCGCGCGGCAAAGGCCGGCAAAAAGAAAGACTCGAAGCCCGCGAACTTGACCGCGACAAGGCGCGTTTCGTGCATCCGGAAAATTCGCGCGAACTGTTCTCCGCCCTCGGAATGCTCAGCCGCGGCGGGAAAATCAAGCCGACGATGTACGCGAAATACCGGCAGGTGAACCGCTTCATCGAACTGCTGAGCGACTTGCCCGTCGTGGCGCGCGCGGGAGAGGGCCAGGCGCTTAACATCCTTGATTGCGGCTGCGGGAAGGCGTACCTCACGTTTGCGCTGTACCATTATCTGCGCAATCTGCGCGGTGTTCGGGCCGGCGTCGCGGGCGTTGACCGCAACGCCGCTCTCATAGCGGAGTGCAACGTGTTGCGCGGCAAACTGGGATATGAGGAACTTGACTTCCAGGCCGCCGATGTCGCCGCTTATCTCCCGTCTGAGAAGCCGGACATCGTGCTCTCCCTTCACGCCTGCGATCTTGCCACCGACGAGGCGATTGCGAAAGGCATCAACCTTGACGCTTCCGCGATAGTGGCCGTGCCTTGCTGCCAGCATGAGTTGCACAACGTGATGGAACAGGAGATCATGAAGCCCGTGCTGAGGCACGGAATCCTGCGCGAGCGAACGGCGGACATCCTGACGGACGCCTTGCGCGCGCTGGTCCTCCGCGTCGCGGGTTACAAGGCCGAAGTCGTCGAGTTCATCGATCCGGATGCGACTTCGAAAAACGTCATGGTCCGCGCACAGCGCGCGGGCGCGGCTTCCGGCCAGGGTTATTTGCGGGAGTTCAAGGCGCTTTGCGGGTTCTGGAACGTCCGGCCCAAGATAGTGGAAATGCTCGACGAGCGGTACCGGAAAATTTTCAAGATGGATTGACAAGGCGGTCTTCATCCGCGAAAATCCTTTTCATCAACTTCTGAATCCTTGATAACGGGGAGCGGAAAATGCAAAAAGGGATTCCTGTTTCACCGGGCGTGGCGATGGGGCGCGTGTATATGTGTGAAAGCGCAACCGACTTGCGGCGCCAGGTCGAGCACACCACCGCCCATGATCCTCAGACCGAGTGGCTCCGCCTGCGGGACGCCGCAAGGCGCGCCGACCGCGAACTCGCCAAACTCGTTGAGGAAGTCCGCAGCGAACTCGGCCCAGCGGAGGCCGCGATATTCGAATCACAGCGCGCAATACTCCGCGACGGGGCCGTCGAAGCCGAGATGCGGGAAATCCTCGACCGCGGCGGTATCTCCGCCGAGAAGGCCCTCGCGACGGTCATAGAAAAATACGAGCACATGCTCGGCAGCGCGCATGATGAGCATCTTCGCGCCCGCGCCGTTGACATCCGCGACGTGGGCCAGCGCGCGCTTTCAGTACTTCTGAACGAAGACCAGGAAGCCCTCATTGCGCGCGAGGAATATGTCGTAGCGGTGGCCAGGCAGGTTATTCCCTCGCGGCTCCTCGGCCTTCTGAAGCAGAAGATATCCGGCGTCGTAACGGAGTTCGGAAGCCGCACCTCGCACGCCGCGATTCTTTGCCGCTCGTACGGCATCCCGGCCGTTACGGGCGTCAAGCAGATACTGGAAAAGGTTTCACTCGGCGATCTTGTGGCGGTTGACGGCACCACCGGCGAAGTTTGGGTAAATCCAAACAAGGAGGTCCTCGCGGAACTCCGACGCCGCAGGCAGGAGCGCAGCAACGTCTGGCAGAAACTGGACGCGGAAAAAGACCTGCCGTCGCTTACGCTTGACAAGGTGCAGATACATGTCCTTGCAAACATCCGTACATACAAGGACGCGCACGCCGCCGCCGTTGTGGGCGCGGAGGGCGTGGGGCTTTTCCGCACGGAATTCCTTTACATGAACGCGCGCGACCTGCCCACGGAGGAGGAGCAGATGATGGCGTATCGCTCCGTGATAGAAGAAGTCGCGCCGAAGCCCGTCACGATACGCACACTCGACCTCGGCGGAGACAAGATGCCGCGAGGACTGGAAAGCCAGCGCGAACCCAATCCGTTCCTGGGACTGCGTTCCATCAGGCTCTCCTTTCAGCGTCCCGACATATTCAAGACGCAGATACGCGCCGTCCTCAGGGCCGCCTCGGCCGGGCCGACCAAACTGATGTTTCCTCTCGTTACAACCGTCGGCGAAATGCGCCGCGCGCTTGAGATTGTTGAAGAGGCCCGGAAGGAACTCAGGGAGGAGGAACTGCCGCACGATCCGAAAGTTCCGGTGGGGCTGATGATCGAGGTGCCCGCCGCGGCCATCATGATTGAGGAAATCATGAAGATCGCGGACTTCGCGTCCATCGGCACGAACGATCTGATTCAGTACGTCATGGCCGCCGACCGCACTAATCCGCAGGTGGTTGAACTGTACGACGCGCTTGATCCCGCGGTCTTGCGGACAATCAAGCACGTTGTGGAAGGCTGCCGGAAACTCGGCAAGCACGTGGAAGTCTGCGGGGAGATGGCCGCGAGGCCGCTGGGCGTGCTGGCGCTGCTGGGGCTGGGGGTGAAGGACCTGAGCGTTGGCGTATCATTTGTGCCGATAGTAAAGGGCATCGTCCGTTCCATCTCGCAAGAGGAAATGGAGAAGTTGGCGGAAAAAGCGCTCGCCATGGACAACGGGCGCACCATAGAAAACATGTACCGCGCGATCATCGAGAAGGCCGCGCCGTGGGCGGAAGAAGTCGCGTGAATCGGTTTTCGGAATGAAGACTTGCTTCAGGCGAGAATCGTCGTGCCATGAAGAGAGCAATCTATACGATAGGGCATTCGACTCATCCAATCGAACACTTCATCGATATGCTGAAAGCGCACGGCGTCGAGCAGGTTGTTGACATACGCACCATTCCACGCTCCCGGCATAATCCCCAGTTCAACAAAGATAACATGCCCGGACAATTACGACCCGCCGGCATACGCTACCTTCACATGCCCGAACTGGGTGGATTGCGAAAAGCAAAGAAAGATTCCGTCAACGTTGCCTGGGAGAACGCATCCTTCAGGGGTTTTGCGGACTACATGCAAACGGAGGAGTTTGCCGAAGGAATTCATAAACTCATCGAAATTTCACAAGAGGAAACAACCGCCATAATGTGTGCGGAGGCGTTGCCGTGGCGGTGTCACCGCTCGCTTATCGCTGATGCCCTGACCGTGCGAGAGGTGAAAGTGATTCACATCTTTAGCGCCACGAACTCCAAGGAACACGCGCTTACTCCCTTTGCATGTGTAAAAGACAAGGAAATCACCTACCCGAGGTAATGTCCGAAAACATCTCCCTCGCGCCGGCCGATGGCTCGCAGATGAAGAAAAGCGGCGATTGCGGCGGTGCGCACGCCGCCGCGTAGGCCTTCAGGCAACACTTTATGAAATTCGGTGCGTCTTCGCGGTGCACCACGGCGTATGCCGAGCCGCCGAATCCCGCGCCGAAGCCGCTCGCGCCGAAAGCGCCGCATTCTCGCGCACATATCACCAGCCTGTCTATTTCCGGCGGAATGTTGTGCAGATACTTCTTGCACGACTCGTGGGACTTGTTCACGATCTCGCCGAAAGCCGCGGCATCGCCGGATCGCAGCGCCTTGATCGCCTGCGGGATGATGACGGCGTTCTGCTCATGGAAATGTGCATACCGGTCGATGAGCGGGGCGGTTTCGGATTGCGTATTTGCCACAATCTTGCCGAACTCCGCGACACTGACATTGAGCATTTCCCCGGCGTACCGGTACTGCGTGTGTCGGGCGGCGTTGCAAGCGCGCGGGATTTCCGCCGCGCGGCGGGCGAGGAGATTGAACGCATCCCTGGCCTGCTGCGTCTTCGGCGACGGGAAGCCGGAAAACGCGACAACGAATGCGACATCGTGCGGCAGTGGCACATCCTCGACCCGCTTGGTCGGGCAGTAGCGATTGAGCGTGAGCGCGGATTTTTTCGCGGTGAGAATTGCGGTGTGATCCTGCGAGCCGCCGAACGTGCCGACGCCGGCATCGCCTTTCAGCGTTTCACCATGAAAAGCGAAATCCTGTCCGTTCTCGCAGCAGCCGAGATATGTTGCGAGTGCAAGCGGTTCGCGGATCAGGGCCTGAAACAGGGGATGACCCCTCAGGCTCGCGTGCGCCGTGAGCGCGAGAAAGGTCGTAATCATCAACGCGGAGGAACTGCTCATGCCGGATGCCGGCGGCAGGTCGCTCTCGAAGGCCGCATCGACCCCGCGGAAAAACTCTCCGCCGAAGTTTGCGACGATGCGCGCGGCTATCCGCTGCGGATAAATGAACCAGTGCGCGTCCCCGTGCGAAGCGGGGCGCGCCTCAAGAGTATCAAGGGAAAGTTCCATATCGGCGCGCGCGCCGTTCGGTTCCGCCATGCGGAGGCATGGTTTTTCGCCGGGGGTGCTTATGATTATGAACCCGCGGTCGCCGGCGAAGTTCAGCACCATCCCGCCCGCGTAGTCGGTGTGATTGCCGAGCACCTCGACGCGGCCCGGAATGTGTTGCACAAAGACAGCCCTGTCTTCATTTCCGTAGCGCGAAATAAAAATATCAAGCGCCGCGCGCGCGAGGCGCATCTTCGCCTGCATCAGTTCGCGTTCCCGCGGGAAGATCGCGGTGTACCACTTCTCCTCGGAGATTCGCTGTCTCAAGACATTAAGCGAGATCATGTCGTTCCTTTGCTAAACATGCCGCGCGGATTCTATAATTCAAGGCGTGCCGAGTCAAAGCAAAAGGCGAGCCTCAAGCCTAAATCGCCTTGCCGTGAGCGAGTGTTCGTGATAGATTTTAGCGGCATATAACCGCATTTGTGGAGGGTGACACCGTGCGCGTGGCAATGTATTACAGCAACAAGGATGTGCGTTTGCAGGAGATGCCCCGGCCGAAGATCGGCCCCGGCGAAATCCTGATGCGCATCCAGGCAAGCGGGATTTGCGGCACCGACGTTATGGAGTGGTATCGAAAGGACAAGGTTCCGCTTATACTGGGGCATGAGGTCGCCGGCAACATCGTTGAGGTCGGCGAGGGCGCGGAAAAATACAAGGTCGGCCAGCGCATCGTCGCGGCGCACCATGTGCCGTGCTACACCTGCCATTACTGCGTCAACGGCCACGAGACCACGTGCCAGACTCTGCTCAAGGAGACGCACTTTGATCCCGGCGGGTTCTGCGAATACGTGCGGCTTGAGAGAATCAACGTTGACCGCGGGATTTTTCCTCTGCCCGACGAAGTAACTTATGAAGAGGGCACATTTGTGGAGCCGCTGGCGTGTGTGGTGCGCGGACAGCGCGCGGTTCACATGAAGCCCGGACACACGGTTGTCGTTGTCGGCAGCGGGCTGGCGGGAATGCTGCATGTTCAACTTGCCGCGGCGCTCGGCGCGGGACGCGTTTTTGCGACGGACATCTCGGAGTTCAGGCTGGCGATGGCAAAGCGCCTCGGCGCTGACGCGGCGATTAACGGCAGGGAGGACGTGCCGGCGAGGGTTCGGGAGATGAACAACGGGTTCCTCGCGGATGTCGTTGTCCTTTGCACCGGCGCGCCAAAGGCGGTGGAGCAGGCGTTCAACTCGCTTGAGCGCGGCGGCGCAATGCTTGTGTTTGCCGGCACGGACCAGGGCTACACGTATCCGCTGTCGCTCAACGACGTTTTCTGGCGGCGCGAGGTCACGCTCGTCAGCACCTACGCGGGTGACCGGCGCGACCACATGCAGGCGCTGGAATTGATTCGCGCAAAGAAGGTCAACGTCGCGGCGATGATAACGCACCGCTTTCCGCTGGCCGAGGCGCAGAAAGGTTTCGCGCTTGTCGCGGAAGCGCGCGACTCCATGAAGGTCATCATCGAACCGCAGAAGTAATAGGCGTGAAAACACAAGACCGATTTCCGGCTTTTTCATGAAGGAGAAAGCAATGCTTCGGACTATCTTTGTACTGACTTGCTTTGCGGGCTGCCTGGTGTTTTGCGGCTGTTCGACTCCGCCGCTTCCCCCGCTCAAGGGCGCTGAACTGAAGATGCCTTTCTCGCAGTTTGCATCCGCTGACACTTCGGGCAGCCTGCCGATGGGCAATGAGGCGCGTGTTGACACGGAGTTAAAGACTCAGGGGGTGCAGTATATCGGTTTTACCGAGAGAGTTGACACGCAAATATCGCCTGCCGCCGGCGCGGACGACAGCCTTTGCATGAAGTATTTCGAATGTCCTGAAGGCGCAAAGCCCGCCGATGTGGCGCGAACGCAGCCGTATATCACGGCTTATGTCGCGTATAACAAAAACGTTTTAGAGGCTGTGAAGCGCCGCGCCGTGCGCATTCCGGACGTTGTGTATCCGCGGAATGGTTATACGCCGGAACGGACGGCCGCTGTCACGGCGGAAGCCCCAGCCTACGCGGGCGGTCAAATTGCGCTGATTAAAAACATTTTCTATAACGGCTTGGGCGATTGGATGCTTGTGTATTATTACATGGACAAGAACGGCGCCGTCGTATCGCGCGACAAAATAAATGCCCTTCGGAATTGGCAGAAACTGCCGGAGTCGGAGCGGCAGGGCTTTTTGGCGCAGGTGGAATTCTCTACGATGATCGGCCATGGTGAACCGCATGTAGGCGGCGTCCCGGAGGAAGAAATCAGCAAGGCCGAGGAGCGCATGGACAAGTTTGTTCCGCTCTTCGTTGCGAAACTCGGCAAATACCTGCCCGATCCCGTGAAGTAACCGTCGCATTATTGAAAGTGAGAGACTAATCTAGTAGAATCCAGGGACTGGAAAGACAACCTTTCATGGAGGCAATATATGGATTGGGGCATGAAGAACAGGCTGGCGCGCATCATCAGGCCAGCCACCGGCCGCACGGTGATGCTTGCGGTTGACCACGGCTACTTTCTCGGACCGACCACGGGACTCGAGGACATGCGGAAGAACATCATGCCGCTCGCGCCTTACGCGGATTCGCTTATGATTAACCGCGGGGCGCTGAGGGCAAGCATTGCGCCGACGATTGACACGCCGGTGGTTCTGCGCGTCTCCGGCGGCACGAGCATTCTCAGCGAACTGAGCGACGAGGTGATTGCGGTGAACATGGAGGAAGCGATTCGCCTGAACGCCGCCGCGGTCGCTGTCTCGATATTCGTCGGCTCCAAGAATGAAAAGCAGACGCTCGACAACCTGTGCAGACTGGTCAACGAGGGCGAGCGCTACGGCATCCCGGTGCTCGCCGTTACCGCGGTCGGCAAGGACATGGTGCGCGACGTGCGGTATTTGAGCCTCGCTTCGCGCATCGCGGCGGAACTCGGCGCGCGCTTCGTGAAGACTTACTACTGCGACGAGTTCCAGAAACTGACGGCGAACGTGCCCGTTCCCGTCGTTATCGCAGGCGGAAAGAAACTCGAAGAGAAGGACGCGCTTGAACTGACTTACGACGCGATTTCCCACGGCGCGGTCGGCGTGGACATGGGACGCAACATATTCCAGTCCGCAGCGCCCGTCGCCATGATCCAGGCGGTGCGCAGCATCGTTCACGAGAATTATTCGGCCGGAAAAGCCTTCAAACTGTTCAACACGCTCAAGGCCGGCAAGGCGAAATCCCGCAAGTAATCGGCGGATCACGGCAAGAATAAAGGGCGGCTCGGACGAAGCCGCCCTTTTTATCGCCGGAGAAATTTTCAATGTCCGCGCAGGTGGCAGCCGCATATCGGGCAGAAGAAGTTGCGCCGTTTCTTGTGGATGTTCGCGCGGACGATCATGGTGGCGAGCCACGTCGCAACTATTGCGCCGACGATAAGAGTAATAAGTTCCTGCCCGTAGTCCGGCTTGCCGTCCGGGCCGATGAGGGGAGTTGCGGTCCAGTGCTTGGACATCACGTATGACCACCCGGCGCCGATGACAAGCAGCGCGAGAATGGTAACGATGACGGTCAGCGCGCGGCCCTCAATCTTCGGCATGACCCAGCCGGCGAAGTTGCATTTCGGGTTCGGGCATAGGAAATATGCGGCGTGTTTTCTTTGGCGTCCGGTGAGATTCGGCGGGGGAGCGACGTTCGGCGGGATCAGAGGTATCGCCGAGACCGGCTGGCTGCCGCCGGATGTGCCCGTGCCGGCAACGACCGCCGACTGCGCGCCGGGGTTTGGGGCGGCGGTGGCGTATCCGCGAAACGCCAGTTCATCCGCCGGCGTGAAAAGCCGCTGGCACCTGGAGCAGCGAACCTTGGAAGCCAGCGCCTTGTCCGGAACCTTCAGGCGCGTCCCGCATTCGCAGATGATTTCAATTTCCATTGTAGTGGCACCTCGGCGAGTTTTCTTGGGAGTTCCCCCGGCAATTTATACATATACACGCTTGCTTTCCGAAAGTCAAAGAACCGCAGGGCGTTGCTTTTGATTCAGCATGTATGTCGCAACAAAAAGACACCCACTATGTGTGAATGCCGCGCGGGGACTTGTTTCCGTTCAATGGTGCGCCAGGCATCACGGACTACGGGTCGGTTCGGATTGCAGCACGCTCCCGCCTTCCTGCCGGGCGGCGGGTTTCTCCTGAGGGAAGGCAAAAGCACACAGCAGGGGAATAATCAGTGAAGCGGCCAGGTAATAGTAGTTGATGAAGGACTTGGCCAGCAAAAGCAGGTTGGCAAGCAGCAGCAGCGCCGAGGCCGCCGTGAGCCAGGTGCTGTCGCAAATGCGCGCGCGAAAACGAAACAAGAGGTACGCGAACAGGATGTTGCCGGCCAGCACACAGTAGTTGGGGAGGGTGAAGTTCAGGTTAACCTTGAGAAATGACGCCACGCTCAGGGAGTCGGTTCTGAGCGTGCTGATATGCTCCGAGAAAGTGCTTTGCACGAAATCCTTCGGGGCGGCCAGGAAGAACGGGGCGCAGACCGCGGCCACGATAAGCACCAGTACGGCGAGGTGCGGGATGCCCATGCGCCTCGCAATCAGGAAGGGCACTATGAGCACTGCCAGATACTGCTTCACGAGGATCGCGCAGGCGAGCAGGATTGCGGACGAGTATTTGCCTTTTTGATCCCCCGAAACCAAAAGCGATCCCAGCACGAACGCCAGCGCCATAGGCTCCGTCCAGGCGGACCTGAACACGGTCAACGAGTAGGGCTGAAAAAGAAACACGAGAGGGAAGACGGGAAAGAACCATTTCGGCGCTTCAGCGCTTTTGTGGCGGAGCAGCTTTCGGGCCAGCGCGTACACCAGCCAGGCGGCGATCAGATCGGCCAGTACGTTGCTTATCCGCGCATCGCCGAGAATTTGCGAGGACGGCATCGTCAGGAAGATGTTCAAAGGGAAATAGGGGAAGCCCCTTGCGATGCCCGGCTTGCCGTCAGGCGTCCAGCCCGGCACGTAGGTCATTGTATAAGGGTTTTGTCCATGCAGGACACAATACGCTCCCTTGTTGAGAACGTTGTACACGTCAAATTTCGGCTTGGGCTCCCAGTATATCGGCCCAATTCGGAGGATGACCGCAATTACGCAAAGGGCAATTATCGCCGGCCACGCGATATTTTTTGCGACCCTGTCCGTGGCGCTCTTTCTCCGCCAGCATAAGACGACGAGGGCCGCCGCCAATAGGATGCCGAACGTGCTGAGGGCCAGAGCAAACGGGTACCCCGATTTTCTTAGAATGACTTGGAACGCCCAGCGCATTCCCATTTCATACAGCAGCAGGAGAAAAAGCAGGGCGCCGAGGAAGCGGAAGGGGAGCGTGCGGGTGGAAGGCGTCGTGTAGTGTCGGAAGGACGCCGCGAATATCGGAACGAAGGACAACAAGGCAAGCAGCAGCGCCGGCCCGCTGTACTTGCCAAGGTTTATCGAGATGCCGGTGATGAGAAGTGCAAAACCCACAACGGCAACAAGTGCCTGCATGGCCCATTCTCCTCAATAATTATGTCAAGGCGGTTCCTGCGAACAAGTTCCGTCTTGCAGACAAAAGCAACCAGCGCTACATTCCATGACCAACAGGATACCGGACGATTCGCCCAAATCAAGAGAAAAACGGTTTAGCGAACCGGTTAACACCGCCACCTGCGACGGGGGACTCATCGCATTATGCATTGTCGTCGCTTCCTTCCAAGTGTCGCGTGCCGCGTCGGCGAATTGTCGGCTGAGTCCCTGGTGCAGCGAGGCGGCGATTGACGGGCGCTATTGTAAAAACAAACTATACTAGGCTACCCTGATGCAATAAAAAGGGCACTTAAATCATAAGTGCCCTTCGTTATTATATGCGCACCCAGCAGGACTCGAACCTGCAACCTTTGGCTCCGGAGGCCAACGCTCTATCCAATTGAGCTATAGGTGCGAATAAGGTTTTAGGTGAAAGGTCTAAGGTGTAAGATTGTTTTTCCTTCTTAGACCTGATAACTAGTCCTCGTTCCGGAACTGCTCTTTCAGCCGCCGAAACCTGCTCTCGTAAATCATCTCGTACAGGTCAAGGCCGTCGGGGAAATATTCCTCAACCTTTTCCCGGAGGGCTGCTTTCATCAGTTCGATGTCGATCTCCGGATAATCGCTTGCGACAATCAGACTGCAAATCCTGTCCGCTTCGCGTTGAATCTCGCGCATCTTTTCACGCAGCGTCATAATTACCTCCGATAATCAGAATATCAAATCCGGGCGGGATAGTCAACTGCTGCGCGCCGAAGGGACGGTGTGCAAGGGCGATACTCCGCGACAGACCCGCTGCAACCTTGCCGGCGGCATGTCGCTCGGGAAAAGCGCGAATTCTTTTGACATTTGCGTCGTATTTGCTATTCTATAGGCTTTTGGGAAATAGCAACAACAGGAGAACTCCGATGGCACCAGAAGCCGAGGGAGAACAGCACGACGTAAATCTCGTATGCGAAGAGTGCGGACGAGAGTTCGTGCACACAAAAGAAAAGCAGGAATTCTATCAATCCATCGGGCTGACGAATCTTCCGAAGCGTTGCCCGGAATGCCGCGAAAAGCGCCGCAGCACTAATCGCCAGCAGAAGGAGCGGCGCGCGCCCCGGCCGGGTGGAGCCTTTGAGCGGGGTCCCAGCCGCGGATTCGGCGGCCCGCCGCGCGGCAGGGGATTCAGGAGCGGCCCGCCGGAACAGTTTGAAGCGGTATGCGCGGCCTGCGGCAAACAGACTACTTTGCCGTTTAAGCCCAACGGTTCGCGTCCGGTGTATTGCCGCGATTGTTTCCGTCAGCAACGACCGATGGGCAGGTAGGCCGACAACATAAACAAGATGGCAGTAAAGGTCACTTGCGATATCCAGTTTGGCATCGAACCATCCGAAAGGGGGTGACCAGTTTAATGCCAGTGAAGGTTCAGGTTCGCAGCGGTTCCAGCCTCGAAGGCTCTCTGCGCACGTTCAAAAAGATGTGCGCGCGCGAAGGGATTCTCAAGCAAATCAAGCAGAATGCTGGATACGAGAAGCCCAGCGACAGGCGCAGGAGGCGACAGAAGGAAAAGGAGAAGGCGATTCGCAAGGCCGTGAAAGAGAGCATGGGAAGGTACAGATAAGCGGCAAGAAATTACAGACCCAAGGCGGCGCGGACTCGAAGTTCCCGCCGCCTTTTCTATTTGGCCGCGGGGGGCAGAAGGATTTCCTTGTAGTATTGTTCAAGGTCGGCGGCGGTTGCTTCAATGCCGCGCACCTCGCGCGGGTCGGGGCGGAGTTTTGCGAGAAGCGAGCGGTCTTTCACGAACATGCCGATTTTTTTCGCCAAATCTCGCGCGCTGCCCACGCGGAATGTCAGGCCGTTCACGCCGTCGCGCACGTATTCCGCCATGCCGCCGATGTTGGACGCGATGACAGGAGCGCCGGTGATGACGGCCTCGTGGATTGTGAGAGGGGCGTTCTCATACCATATCGAGGGCACCACGAGGACGTCGAACTCCGAGAAAACATCCTTTACGTTCGCGTTGTCGAAAGGCCCGGCGAAGATTATCCGCCTGTCGGATTCCGCCATCGCGCGGAGTTCCTTCTCGTAATTTTCATATCCCTCGAAATTGTAGCCCGCGCCGTAAATCCGCAGTTCCGCGTCCGCCGCGTCCACGCGGCGAAAAGCCTCGATGAGCACGTGAACGCCTTTTGAGGGAATTATGGAGCCGACGTAGCCGAAGCGGATTTTCGGAGACTCTCTGCGCTTGAACCCAGCGAATCTCGACAAATCGTAACCATAGTCCAGGAACGCGATCTTTCCCGGCAGGCCGAGTTTCGTCATGGTCTGCATCATGAATTTCGACGGCGCAAGGAAGAGGTTCACGCGGCGGCAGACGTCCACAATGTGTTCCAGCCTTTCCGCCGCCTGCCGCGTGGCGTCCGTTTCGCCTCGGAAGGAATTGCGCGCGATGCGTTTCTTCATTTCATCAAGCCGGCCCGTCAGCCCGCCCCGGCTCCATCTCTTCGGGATGCGCGCATACCGGCCGCCGGCAATCTCCGGCGAAACGCCCAGTTGGTAAGCATTGCAGAAGACGCACAGATGCGGCTTTGGGCCGTCGCAGATGCTCAAATCCCGCCGCAGCAATTGTCCTCTGGGGCACAGAAGCCAGAAATCGTGCAGGGTGTAGAAAACCGGAAGCCCGCGATCCGCGGCCTCCGTGATGCAGGTGGTGGAGAGGCAGGTAACATGCTGAAAGTGAACGAAGTCCGGTTTTGTTTCGTCGATGTATTGCCCGAATGCTTTCGCTATTTGCTCGTTTTGATACGTGTTGCGAAATGTCTTTACGTTCTTGAAGGCGTTGTTGACGGCGCAGACCTTGAGGCCGTTGTACTCGCCGCGCTCCACCTCGTACTCCGGGCGGTCGGGGCGGCTGACGCGATAAAATACGTGGACCTCGTGCCTGCCCCTCAGTGCCTGCGCGAGATTGTAGGCGTACAGTTCGCTGCCATAGGAAGGCTGCGGCGGAAAGTTGTGGACGGCGTATAGAATTTTCATGGGCGTCGATTCGCGTATAGGGACGTGCCATTTTAGCGGGCGCTGCAGGAAGCGGCAAGGGGCAAGCGACGCCCGGCCGCTAAATTTTCCCGCGATTCTCGCCGATACCATATCGGACGTATCGGCGTGGAACTTCTTACCTGCGGAGGTCGAAAATGCGAAGCATGACAACGGCGATAGGCATTGCAATGACTGCTTTATTGTGCGTATCCTGCGCCTCACATAATCTCCAATACACCCCCGATGCCAATACTCCCGAAGCGGCGTTCCATCAGGTGATTGACGCTCTGCAAAAAGGGGACGTGGCCGCCGCGAAGGCATGCACGCTTTACGGCGATTTTGTTGACTGGGACGGCGTGCTCCGGGAAGTGAGCGCAAACCCGGACAAATATCGGATCAAGAAGATCCTTTACAAGGATGAATCGCCGCAGTTGTTCACGTCTTCCATGATTTATTACCGCGCAGGGGACGGCCACGATTATGTTGTGGAGTTTACACGGGTTGAGAACAGGTGGTACTGGGGGAGCAGGGTGAACAGGGGAACGGCGATGCTTTTGCAGCAGCAGTACGAGCAGCGCACCGAAGGACAACCGCAAGACCAGCAGTGGGAGCAGCAGCCAAGCCAGCCGGGAAACAGATAGACGCGTTTGAAGTCGGCAAAAAGGCGGCGTCCCGAAAAATCGGGAGCCGCCTTTCTTATTTTTGGCGATTGCGCGACGCGCTTTTCATTGCATGTCGTGGCTTATCTCAAATTTTACTTCCGACTCGATGGGCTTTTCCTGGTCCGTTTTGTTCATGTCCTGAAGCATGATTTTCAGAGTGTAATTGCCGTCAGGCAGCGCCGGGATTACTATTTTCCTGGTCATGAAGAGGTCATACAGGTAGTGAGTGGTCTTGTGAGAAATCGAATCCTCCGCCTGCCACACCTGGTTTCCGTCCTTATCAGTGATTGCGTATTTTGCGTTCAAGGACACCAGATACTGCTCGTTGACGGGCGCACATACGAAATATTGCGGCTCGAAATAGAGTATTACCGTCTTACCGGAAGGAAATACATAATGGCCGAATTCATCATACTTGCCGTAACTCTCCACCTTGCGGCACAACTTCGGCGATACGATGGCGAGCGGCATCTGCTCCCTCAGCGTGCGGTGCAGTTCGTCCAGCGTCTTGAGCGCTTCATCCATATTGCCGAGTTTCATGCTCACATAGCCCCTGAGCATCTGCACGAGCATTTTTTTGTCGGCGGGCGCGCTGTTGCCGTACTGGTCAAGGAGGGTGATGGCCCTGTCCGGCTTGTCCGCGAAGGCCTCTACCATGGCCTCGACCAGTTTTTGGGACTCGGGCGTGTCGGCGGCGGCCCTGATGATTTTGAGCAATTCTTCTTCCGCCGGGGACATTGAAGGCGAAGGCTTCTGAACGTCGTTACCGCCGGGACCTGCCGACGGCTGGTCGGTGCCCTGCACGCCGCCGTTTATGCCGGCGGCGCCGCCGGTTTTCGCGGGGGGCTTGACGCCGTCAAACCGCTCGCCTTGCGGCCACTGGCCGATTTGCTCCGTCGGCTGGTCGGCTTCCGCGTGCGCCGTGATGTTCGCCGGGGCCGTGGGAGGCGTCGCATCTTTTGCGGACGCCGCGGCGGACTCCACCGGTTGATTAGGCACAAGGTCGGCCATCATCTTGCAGGAAGTCGCGGCGAGGAATGAGAGGCAGATGGTGACGAGACACAGGCTCTTGAATGTACGCATGGTCGTTCTCCCCATCAACGTGCTATGATCGATGCACAGATTTACACTTTATATTTTATAACACTATTTCGTCCCTGTAAAGGGGAAAAATGAGAAAAATCCGCAAATCGCGGCGAGCGGCTCAGAAAACACCGCGCCACGGATTGCGGGCGATACTACATCATCACCAGCAAAGGCGGATACCACTTCACGAGCCGCATGGCCGTCTGCGTCACCCACAATCTCATGAGCCTTCCTGTGAGTCTCGTGAGCCTGGCGATGAGCCTATCTTGAACGAGCGCCAGAAGTGGATTCTGGAGCAACTTGACAAAGGTGTTTGCCGTCAGCAAAAGTGAGACAGGGGGAATTTTATTATGGCCTCGCGCGAAAGGGCAAGCGGTGCCGGACCGCTCATTCGGTGGGGGGGACGAGGAGGACCTTTTCCCGCGATTCGACGGCTACGTGGTACGCCACGCCGAGTATCAGGATTGCGCCGCCCGCGTAAAACAGCGGCTGCGGGAATTCCGCCGGAAACACGAGGAACATTGCGCCGATGGTCGCGATGACAGGCTCGGCAAGCGCGGTCAGGTTGACCGTTATCACCTTGATATATCTCACCGCCCAGTAGAACAACGTGTGTCCCATCAGCGTCGGAACGAATATAATCAGCGCCATGAAAAACCATTGCCGCGGGGCGTATGTCCCTATCTCCCCGGCGAATTTGAACGCGGTGGGGACCAGCAGTAAGCCGGCGATTAAAAACAGGGAGGAAGAATACGACAGTATGTGCATGTGCGGGCGCACGACCTTGCCGCACGCCAGCACCGCCGTCATGAACAGCGCCGAGAGCACCGCAAGGACCACGCCTTCAAACTCCACCATGCCGCGCTGGTAGTTGGTCAACCCGATTATGCCGAGGCCCGCTATCGTGATGACCAGCGCGACGGCGGTGGAGAAGCGGAACTTCTCGCCGATGAAGAAATGGCCGATGATGGCGGCGAAGATGGGCTGGGTGGCGAGCGTCATCGTGGCAGAGGCGACGCTGGTGCGCTTGAGCGATTCCATCCAAAAGATGAAATGCACGGCGAGGAAGCATCCCGCGAGGAAAAGGAAGATGCCGCTTTTGCGGCTGAGCGCGGGCAGTTCGCGTTTCAGGTGCGGCCATGCAAGGGGAAGCAATACGAGGCCGCCGCCGAGCATCCGGAACATCGCCATCGCCTCGGCGTCCATGTCGCAGTTCTTTATCAGTATGCCCGCGAAGGATACCGCTATAGTGCCTGTCAGGAGCACCAGCGCGGGCGGAATCTTTGGTCTCGTCGCGGTCATGGGTCCGTCAGCGCACCAGCATTACGGGACATCGCGCGCCGTCCACCACAAGTTGTCGTCCGCGCGCATTAAGGTCGCGGCGGACGTCGGCGGAGTTGAACGTTCCCATCACTATCAAGTCCACGGCTCTGGCGCTTTGCGCGTCGGTAATGGCCGAATGAACCGCGCCCTTCAGCAATACTGTTTCCATTTTCACTCCAGCCCTTGCGGCCGCCTCCCTTGCGTTGCGCAGGTATTTCTCCGTCGATGCCTCAAGTTCCACCTCGAACTCCTGCTCCTCTTCCACTACCAGCAGGCGCTGTTTGAGAAGCGTGCCGAGTATTTCGGTGTCCACCACCGCCACCGCCGTCAGTTTTGCCCTGCAGGAGCGCGCAATGTCGATAGCCGCCTTGCAGGCGCGTTCTGCGGCGTCGGTGCCGTCTATCCAGACCATTACATGCTTGTACGGAAATTCACTCGCCATTGTCCTGTCCTTGCTGCTCTGGCGCGGCCTGCGCCTGTTTCTCGCGCCGCTGCTTAATCAGTTTCATTATCGTCATGCCTTCGCGATCCCGCTCTTCGAGGGAATCCCGTATGTACTTCAAGGTCTCCCGGTACTGCGGCAGAAAGATCTTCTCCAGCGCATTCACGCGGCGCTGGGTTTTCTTGACTTCCAGGGCAAGCCGGAAAACGGCGCTTTCCACCTCCGCAAGATCTCCGACAATCTTGAGGGCCTTGTTGAATTTTTTCATTACTTCGTCGGAGGCGGTATTGGAAATACTCAGGCCGAACTGCACCCCAGGCTTTACCTCCGGCGCGGAGACCTGGGGGATTTCGATGCCCATTATCCTGCGGCCGGTCAGTTGTACGCTGTGGTCGATATTTACGGCGAGGGACTCTTTTTCCATTACGGCCGAGCCGATCCTCAACTCCGCCTCCTTCAAGGCCGCAAACGCGGCGGCCATGGCCTCGTCGGCGAGTTTCTGTATGCTGCGCGCCCTGTCAAGGTTGCCCATCAACTCAAACACGAGGATTTGCCGCTTCTGTTCCAGAAGTTCATACCCCTCCTCTACGAATTTCAACTGCCTTCTTAAGGACAGGGCGCTGCTTTTTGTTGGCGGAATGTTCAGTTTCGGCATGTAGTGCCTCGGTTTCTCGTACGCCGGCCCGTATTTCTACGCTGCAAAGCGGAACTACGGCTTTTCCCGCGATTCTCCCGTATCCTTGCTCTTCGCAACGCCCTCCACTTCCGCGCGCTCATGGTAATAGGTTTTCAGTTCCTCTTCGGCAAGCCGGTGCAGTTCCTCTTTCGGCAGGGCGGTTATGACCTTCCAGCCGAGATCGAGCGTCTGCTCAACGGACCTGTTTTCGAATTCGCCCTGGCGCAAAAACTGCTGTTCAAACTCTTCCCCGAACTGCATGTATTTCTTGTCGAGAGGGCTGAGTTCCTCCTCGCCTATCACCGACGCAAGCGCCCGCACCTGCTTTACGCGCGAATAGCACGCGAACAACTGGCTTGCAATGTGCGGATGGTCCTCGCGCGTGCGCCCCTGGCCGATGCCGTCCTTCATCAGGCGCGAAAGCGACGGAAGCCCCGCTATCGGCGGATAGATGCCGCGCTGGAACAAATCGCGGTCCATCACGATCTGCCCCTCGGTAATATAGCCCGTGAGGTCCGGCACGGGGTGCGAGATGTCGTCCGACGGCATCGTCAAAATTGCCATCTGCGTGATAGAGCCCGGCGAAGACTGCACGCGCCCCGCGCGTTCGTAAATTTCCGCTAGATCGCTGTAAAGATACCCGGGGTATCCCTTGCGCGACGGTATCTCGCCGCGCGCGCTGCCTATCTCGCGCAGCGACTCGCAGTAATTCGTCATGTCCGTCATCAGCACCAGCACGTGCAAACCCTCGTCGAAGGCGAGATGCTCCGCCAGCGTCAGTGCGACGCGCGGCGTGAGCAGCCGCTCGACCGACGGGGCGCTCGCAAGGCTCAGGAACAGCGCGGACTGCCCCAGCACTCCGCTCTCTTCGAAACTTCGGGTGAAGAACTGCGCGACATCGTGCTTCACTCCCATCGCCGCGAACACGATCGTGAACTCAATCTGTTCGTTAATCAGCGTGGCCTGGCGCGCGATCTGCGCGGCGAGGCGGTCATGCGGCATGCCGCTGCCGGAAAATATGGGCAGTTTCTGCCCGCGCACAAGCGTGTTCATGCCGTCAATCACGCTCATGCCCGTCTGTATGAAATCGCGCGGGTACGTGCGGGCGCAGGGGTTTATCGGCGCGCCGTGAACGTCCAGCGCGGCGCCCGCAAGCGGCGGGGGGCTGCCGTCTATCGGCCGGCCCAGACCGTCGAAAACGCGCCCCAGCATATCGCGCGAAACGGCCACCCGCAGCGGCGAGCCGAGGAACCTCACGCGGCTCTGTGACGGCGTCAGCCCGAAGGTGCCTTCAAGTACCTGGACTACCGCGCGCTCGTCGCTTATGTCGAGCACCGTCCCCAGGCGCACGTTTCCCTGCGAGTCGCGGATCTCGACCGTCTCGGCATATCCGACATCCCGGACGCGCTCAACGAAAATCAGCGGCCCGGAGACCCTTGCTATGCCGCAGTATTCAACAGCGCTGTGGTCCTTCACTTTTTTACTCCTTCAAGTTGCGCCAGTTGCTTGTCAACGTCTGCGATCAGTTGCTTCAGCGCCGCGGAATCGTCATTGAGGATGGCGGTTTTTGCGCGCAGGATGGCCTGCACGCACGGCAGGTCGCGCACGCTCCTGAGCGGCGCGCCTTCCGCGATAATCGCGCCCCCCCTGCGCCACAGCATCAGGATGCACCGCAGGAGGGCCATCTGTTTTTCCGGCGTGCAATACATGTCCTTCTCGTCAAACGCGTTTTGCTGCAAGAACGCGTCCTTCATAAGTTCCGCTGTGAAAAGCACGAGCCTCTGCGAATCCGGCAGAACGTCAGGCCCGACAAGTTTCACTATCTGCTGCAACTTGTCTTCCTTCTGCATGATTTCGAGCGCCTCGTAGCGCATCTCGTTCCACTCCGCCTCGCGCGTGTGCCACCAGTCGGCGATGTCCTCCGCGTATTCGCTGTAGGAAGTCAGCCAGTTTATCGCCGGATAGTGGCGCGCGTTTGCCAGGTCCGTGTCCAGCGCCCAGAAGCACCGGATAAAGCGCTTCGTGTGCTGCGTGACCGGCTCGCTGAAGTCGCCGCCCATGGGCGAAACCGACCCGATGATGCTTATGGAAGCCTCGCCGCCGTCGGGGGTCTTCACCCGCCCGCCGCGCTCGTAAAAGGACGCGAGGTTGGAGGGCAGATACGCCGGGAAGCCCTCCTCGACGGGCATTTCCTCAAGGCGCGCGCTCAACTCCCTGAGCGCCTCCGCCCAGCGCGAGGTTGAATCCGCCATCACCGCCACATCGTAGCCCATGTCGCGATAGTATTCCGCCAGGGTGATCCCCGTGTAGATTGAAACTTCCCGCGCGGCGACCGGCATGTTCGACGTGTTCGCGACGAGGATCGTGCGCTCCTTGATGGAACGGCCGGTGCGCGGGTCAACAAGTTTCGGAAACTCAACAAGCACCTCGGTCATTTCGTTTCCGCGCTCGCCGCAGCCGATGAAAACAATGATGTCCGCGTCGCACCACTTTGCGAGCGAGTGCTGGGTAATTGTCTTGCCGGTGCCGAACCCGCCGGGGATGGCCGCGGAGCCGCCCTTTGCGATGGGGAAGAAGGTGTCGATTATCCGCTGGCCGGTGATGAGCGGCGTATTGGGCCGCAGCCTTTCGGCGTACGGACGGGGGCTCCGCGCGGGCCACCTCTGCACGAACGTCAGTTCCCTCACGCCTGCGGGGGTTTGCACACGCGCGATGATATCATTTATCGTATAACTGCCCGGCGGGACAATATCGATTATATCGCCCGCGACATCCGGCGGGATCATGATGCGATGCTCCACTGGTTTTGTCTCGGGGATTACACCGATGATTTTTCCGCCCGTGACGTGATCTCCCTTCTTGACGCGCGGCGTGAAGTCCCATTTTTTCTTGTCATCAAGCGGCGGGATTTTTTCGCCGCGCTCGATGTACACCCCTCTGAGAGCGAATATTTTATCGAGCGGTCTTTGAATCCCGTCAAAGATGCTGCCGATGAGGCCCGGCCCGAGCGACAAGGAGAGCGGGCCGCCGGTGGGGTACACAGGCCAGCCGGGCTGCACGCCGGCGGTGTTCTCGTACACCTGTATCACCACGTGCTCGCCTTCGATCTTGGTGATTTCGCCGATGAGCCTCTGCGGGCCCACCTCGATCAGTTCATACATCTGCGCGAAGGGCAGCCCCCTGGCATGAATGATTGGGCCGTCCGCGCGGGTGATGATTCCCGGGTTTAGCGTCTTTGTCGTGTTTGACATGAAAGATTTTCCTGTCGAATCATTATGCAATCCCGCGTGACTGCGGGGATGCGTCACAGTTATTTATATAGTATTTCGGCAATCCTGCGGCGGACCTCCGGGTACAGGCGGCGCAGTCCGGCCTCTATGGAGTTGTCCACGCGCCTGGCGCCGTCGGCCGTTTCCAAAATCACGCCGCCCTCGAGGGGTTCTTTTGCGGGCTGGACGCTGATACGCGCCTCCATGCCGCCCGCTTTGAGCGCCGCGCGCACCTGATCGGGCAATGTGGCGCGGAACTTATCGACGTCCTGCGGGGCGAGGTACGCGACAATCTGCCCGCCGCCCAGAGACTCGGCCGCTTCCGCGGCGAGCGCCACAAGATTTTTCCCGTATTCGCCGCCGTCTCTTCTCAGCAGGCGGGCCTTTGCCTCGTTCGCGATGCTCTTAATGACTTTCTCGCGCTCGTTAAGTTCAAGCCGCCTGCGCTCCGGGTCGGCGGTGGCCTGGATGACCTTCGCCCTCGAATTCGCGCGCCGGCGCGCCGCGGCGAGAATGTCCTGTTCGATTTGCTTTGCTTCGTCGCGCGCGCGCTGTATTATTGCGTCCGCCTCGCGCTGGGCGGCCTTCATGGCGCGCTCCGCCTTGTTCCGGGCGTCCGCGAGTATCTCCCGGCTTATTTTTGTCTCGACGTCTTCATTCGCCATTGCGCACCTCTTTGTCGAATCAGACCCGTATCCCCACCGCTTGGGTTATTATGCTGAGCAGCGAGCGGCGGCCCGGGGCGGGGCCTTGCGGGCCTGAAATTTCCACTATGAGCGGCCTCGCCTGCGAATGACGCATTGCGTCAAGTTCAGCCTTGACTTTGGCGGCGAGGTTTTCGGTGATGACGACCACGCCTATGTCCGGCCTCTTGCGCGCCTCGTCAAGGGCCGCGAGGACCTCATCGCGCGTGTCCGCCGCGCGCCCCTGAACGGAGGCGTAGGCAAAACCGAGGACGGTGTCGTTGTCGCCTATTACAAGATACTTCATAAGCAAAAGCGTTAAAAGCAGACTGCGGCCGGCGCGTACGCCTTACTTCACCATCAGCAATAGCAGCAGGCCCATCAAGAGGCCGTAAATTGCAAGTCCTTCCGCCAGGCCCAGGAAGATGATGGAGCGGCCGAAAAGTTCCGGCCTTTCCGTGAGCGCGCCCATCACCGAGGAGCCTATGCGTCCCACCGCGTATCCCGCGCCCAACACGCTGCTGCTGACCATGATGGCGATGGCAATGTATCTGGCCGTGGTGGTTTCGGCGCTCGCCGGAGCGGGCTTCTGCTCGACGGCCTTTTCGGGTTCCGTTGCCGCGGAGGCGGTGGTGTCACGGTTTTCAACCGCCAACCCCACGGGCACTCCCACCAGAATGATCAGCGCCAGGCTTACGAAGACGGCTTTGGCAAGATAACGGGTCATGATCTCTCCTCCGGTTTTATGGTTGATGGAGTATCCTGATTTCACTCTTCGGAACTTGCACCGATCCTGAACGGCTCAAAGGCTTTTCCTTCGCCGCGGAAAAATTTGCCGAAGAACTCGTAGTATTCCAGACGTATGGACTGAATGCCGGCGACCAATCCTTCAAGCGCTATCACCAGCACGTTGCCCAGTATCACTATCGCCCATGGCACGAGCGGGACGCTCCTGAGCGCGTCGAACATGGTCCACATCGCCAGGCTGAGTCCCGCGTGCGCCAGCGCAAAGCCCGCCAGACGCAAGAAGGACATCGTGTTTGCGAGGTACACAATCACGGTTTCCATCGTGTCAACGGCGCTCTCGATGACGCTCATTGCCAGGCTTTCTTCATGCTCGCCTTTGCGCTTCGATATGAGATGCCGAAGCGGCTCCGCCAGCAGCAACAGCGCAAGCGGCAAGACCACCGCCGCGATGATTACCGGCAGGGACTTGCTGTTGAACAGCAGTATCGCCAGCGTCCCCCAGTAGAACGCGAGTCCCACCAGGCCGAATTTGTCCAGTGTGCCCTGGTAGAATCCGCGCCTGCTGTAGTTGTTGATGATGTTGAGCATTATTCCGATGGACATCAGCACGATGCCCGTGAGCACCGCGACCACGAAAAGGCGCGAGACGTTCGCGCCGCCGCCGCCCAGCAGTTGCATTGTTATGCCGGGCACCGTGGGGAGGACGCCTTCCCTGCCGAAAAAACTTCCGTATATGACCGCGCCGAAGAACATCGCGGAAATCCCCGCAGCCGCAAGGACAAATCCGAAATCCCTCGCCCATTCCTTCCGTGCGCGGCCTCGCAGGAGCATTCCGCAGACCGTGAGTATCGCGCCCTGTCCGAGGTCGCCGAACATGATGCCGAACATGATGAGAAAACTTATGGCCACGAACGCGGTCGGTTCGATCTCGCTGTAAGTGGGCAGGCCGTAGTTGGCCACGAGCACGCGGAACGGCCTGAAGAACGCGTTGAGCCGCGCTTTGACCGGTATCGCGCCGTACGAGGCGTCGCCGTACGACACGCGCCGCGTCTTGATCATGGCGCGCCCCTCGGTCGCTTCCGTGAGTTTTTCCCTCAGCCTCGGGGTGTCGGCTGTGGGCACCCATCCCGCCGCAACACAGGTCAGGCGTGTTTTGCCGAACTGTTCCAGGGCCGCGCAAACCGAGACCTCAGTCCTGAGCCAATAAATGAAAGAATTGATTTGCTC
>Ga0315288_10000827_pt1 | contig 39404 bp, 22 predicted proteins | sample YL17G11_20_MG_FD_203454 | JGI IMG/M metagenome (GOLD analysis project Ga0315288, IMG submission 203454) | Sediment microbial communities from Yellowstone Lake, YNP, Wyoming, USA - YL17G11_20 | ecosystem: Environmental > Aquatic > Freshwater > Lake > Sediment | place: USA: Wyoming | collected...
TCGTCGTCGTCGTCGTCGTCGACGGCAGTCTCTGCGTCTGCGTCTGCGTCGTCGTGTGTCGCGTCTTCGTCTACGTCGCTGACCGAAATCTCTCCGGCGCGACAGCGTTTGCGCGATGAACTGGTCTACAAGATCTACAAGGACAAGGCGACTGATTACATGCACGATGGACCAGAGTATGAACAATTTTTGTTTGAGTGGAAGCGGACTGAAAAACATCCCGCTAACGGCTGGTCTCTCTATCGGTTCTTCTGTGACGTGTGGATGCAACGCAAAAAACGCGAACGCCGTGAACGCTACCACAGCAAGGGCCTCAACGAGAAGTTTGCGCAGCCGCATCAGTTACCACTGGCGCAACAGAAAAAGTTGGAGCAACGCATGAACGGCGTCAAACCCACGCTGACCGTGCTCGGCATTGCCGAGACGCCGCCAACGCTGCTGCAGCCGCCGCCGACGCAGGCGCTGGCGACGCAGGCGCCGCCGCCGGCACCGAAAAAGACCAACAAGAAGAAGATGACCAAAAAGGCGACAGCATCGAAACACAAGCGTCTCACACAGTCAGCGGCGGCGCGTTTCATTGATTCGGCGGCGATGGACGACGACGACAACGGCACCGAGGACGAGCGCGACGACGAGGCCGGCTATGCGGACGACGGATTCATCGCGCACGACGACGACGACGAAATTTCGCACGAAGGAGGCGTCGAAAACACCGAGTTCTCACACGCCGCCATGCACAACACACTTCAACTCGTCGACAGCGGTGATGCCAGCAGCAGCGACGATGACGACGAGGCGCTTCGCGATCCGCCAATCGCCGCCGCCGCCAAGAAGTCGGAAGCGCCAGTGCCAGACGAGCGTTCTCAAGAGTCGGCACGTGCCAAGAAGAAACGCAAGCACGCGGCTGCTGTTCCCATCCTCCTCTCCGATCCGGAAGACGACGATGACGACGACGTCGAGGTTCTCGCTCCGTCGACGATCGCCGCCGCCGCTCCAGTGGCGCCGCCTCCGCCACCACCGCAGCAAGTATCGCTCATCACACCGCCTGTGTCGCAGCAGAAGCAACAAGAACCCGCAGTCGAGGCGGTGGTCGTAGCAGCAGCGGCGCCAGCGGCAAAGAAGCCGAAACGCAGCGTGAAGAAGGCGGCGACGACGCCGAGCGTGCAGCCGTTGCGTGTGCGCGTGCCGGCAGGCAAACGCGTTCCGCTCGTCTACGAGCATGTGTTTGGCAGCGAGTTCATTCGTCAGAAGTGTCTGCACACGCTCGAGCAACTCGTGTTCGGCGCCGGCTTCTCGTTTGACGACGCCGTGGCGCGCCTTCACGAGATGTTCGCCACCGACGTCACGATGCTGTTGCCCATCGTCGAGTTGGCGCACATGGTCATCGTGCTGTGCCGCGGCCACCTCGTCGACCAGGCGCTCGGACTGGCGCCCAACACGCCGTCGATCGCCGACCGCGAGACGGCGCGTGAGATCGGCGCGCTCGCGACGCAGCGCGACAAACTGCGTCTCGAGACGTCGGTGCAGCAGTGCGCCGTGCTCGTCGGCGAGACGAGCGACACCAACGACGACACGTTTCAGCGCGTGCTACCGTTCGAACTGCTCATGGCCAACCGGTGCGTGTCGGCGCTCAACTTTTCCGAGCACTCGATCAAGGTCTACGCGCCGTCGATGGGGTTCGTCGGCACGCCGTCGGCCGCCGTAGAGACGGTGGCGTGTTGTCTGCTGGCGCCGACGACGCGCTCGGTGCACAACTACGAGTTCGTGTGCCGCACGCTGGCCTCGTATCTGCCGAAGCGCTTCCCGCGTCGCGTCATCGACCCGCAGTTGCGCGAGCCGCGTCGTCTCATCGCACCGCGCTACGCGCACCTCTTCGATTCAATCATCGGTCGGCGACGATTTGCGAGCACGTGCTTCACTCGCGACGCAACGCAGCGCGGCGGCGAAGTTGTCATCGCAGCGGCAGCATCAACGACAGACGCCTCGATGGCGCTCGACGCGCAGTTGATGCCACCGCCGCCTCCGCCGCCGTCAACAGCGGCAGCAGCCAAAACACACTTTGATTTCATGGAAGATGACGGAAGCGCCGCCGCCGACATTGCCAACGACATCAACGAGAGCGACCCGATCAGCGCGCTCTCCAAATCTCTCGTTGCACTCGGCTGTGGTGTGAAGAGCGGCGGCGCAGCAACAGCAGCAGCGGCGGCGGTGGTGGTGCCAATGCGTCGCAAAACGCCAGGCCAGAAACTGCTCGTCACCGATCGCAGCGTTGTGATCAACGACGTCTCCCGGCTCATCGCGGTCTACTGGCGCAGCGCGTCGCTTGTGCCCAACATGGCGCTCGTGCGCCTCTTCGAGATGCTGCGCACCGCGCACCACACGCCCGCCGACCGCGAGGACGTGCTGATTCCGGTTGGCGTCGGCGTGACGCGCGCCAAGGATCTCAACAAGAGCGGCGCGTTGCCGGCCTACGAGACCGAGAATAACTTGGTGACGCTGACGCTGAGCAATCTGGTCGAGACGCGCCAACTCGGCAGCACGGTCGAGTATTTGTCGGAGCGTATGGCCGACACGACGACGCCGTTCTCGCTGTTCGAGCGCAACGTGGTGACGAGTCGCGCGTTGGCCGACGACTACATCGAGAACAAGCCGACCATCGTTGTCAACAAGTTCAAGGAATACGACCTCGTCGTCATGCACGTGCTGGTGCAGTTCCTCCGCCTGCATCGCCAACTGGGCACGGTGCGCATTGGCGCGTCCGCCGAGTTGCGCGACGTGGCGGTCTCGCTGAGCGCCGAGGACGTGCGCGGCGCGCCCATCGTGCTTGGCAAGAACGAACTGCCGGCGGCGTTTGATTTCTGTATGCCGCCGACGATGCGCGACCTACTCATCGCGATGTCAGAGCGCTACTTCCGACACATCGGCCTGATCGTGGGCGGCGAGCAGTCGACCGAGTTCATCGCCGACGCCGAGAAGCACTTCCCGCGTCTGCACGCGGCCGCCAAGTTTCCCGACGACCAACGCTGGATCGCCGACTACTTTACAACAACGTCGTCGCCACCCGTGCACACGCCCGAGCAGATGCGTCGCTTTCGGCGTATTTTCATGCCCATCATGGCGGCACTGTTCCCCGTCGAACCGAATCACATTCAACTCAACGGCGAGTGACGCACACGCACACACTATTATTAAACATACACGCTGGCACGTCGTTTTTTTTTTATTTCCTATCAATGCGTGCGTTCTCGTAGGCAAACGATTCGGCGAGGAACTCGGCTAAATCACTCTCGCCGCTGTTTATCGTAGTGCCGCCGCCGTTGCGACCGGCCAACGCTGTGCGCGCGTTATTGTAGAGCGCTTCGAGTGCCGCAAACGCCGCGCGTCTCCTGTTGACGTAAATGTGTGCAAACTCGTGCAATATCATCAACAGTGCCATGCATTCAATGCTCGCGTCGCCGTGACGCGTCTTGACCGGTTCGGTTCGCATGCGTTGGCCGAGCAGCGTCTGCGCGACCCATACCGTGCGCAGGTCGGTTTTGGCGTGGTAGTCGCGACCGGCGCCGCCGTCGCAGCCAACGCGCGTCGCCGTGTCGTCGGCAGAGCCGGGCGGCGCGGGTCGCTGCGCGGTGGCGCCCGGTTGCACCATGCACACCTCGACGCCAACGGCGCCACCGTCACCAAGCAACGCCACGCACAGCAAGCGGAGGCACTCGTCCATCGTCGCACGACCGGCGTCCACCGAATCGAACGGCGGCGCGCGCAGCAGCGAGACGATTCGCTCGACCAACACGAGGTCGGCTCGTGGCGTCAGTGCGCGTCTCTTGGCGTCGTCAACCAACCCGAGGAGAGACGAGAGCGGCGTGCTCGGGTGTTGCTTGGCCGCGTAGACGAGACGCTCGACTTCGGCGTCGGACAGTGTCGTCGTCATTTTCTTTTTATTCTCTTGCTCGCGATAAATAATTCGCACGTGACGTGCAACAAGCGGTCGAATAAATCTAAGAATTTTCTCAGCCATTGGCGCGTGCATGCGTGCTCGTGGGTGTGCGCGTGCGCGTCTCTTTCAGAACACGCAAAGAGACGCATGCGTGCGCGAGCGGAGAAAAATTCAGTCGTCGTAATTTACACCTCGGCGACGCGCGTGCGAGCAGTTTCGCCTCACAGTCACTCTCTGCGTCGTGCATAAACAAACACACACACACAGCAGCAGCAAATGTCAGAAAAGAAAAAATCACGCGGCAGCAGCACTCGCAGCGGTGCTAGCGACGACGACGGCAACGATCCAGCATGGAAGGACATGGGCCGGTCGTTTGTGTCGGAATTTTGGTCGTGCTTCCTGATCGGCGTGTTCGCCGCGGGCGCCAACGTGCTCACGCGACAGTTCACCGGCCACAGCCTCGAGCCGCTCTCCTACGGCATTGGCTTTGGGCTGATGTATATTGCGACAGCGTTCCCGTTCCACCACGCGGCGTGGTTCGTGTCGCCCAACGTGCTCATCGCCTCGTGGTGGTCGATGAAGGCCGACGAGATGTCGTGGGGCATGCAGTCGCACTACTTCACGCTGCTCGTAGCGCAATTCGGCGGCTGGACGGTGGCGGCGCTCGCGTTCTGGGGCTTGACGGGCGGCAACCTCGACAACGCGGCGGCGCTGTCCAACGTGCGCGACTTTGGCACCATCTTCTTCTACGAGGTGTTTGCGCAGACGCTCATGTGCCAGATCTACCTCATGGCGACGGCGTGCGTCGACAAGTCGTTCCGCTTCATTGGCATGGCAGCGCTCATAACGGTGTTCGAAGGCTTCTTCTTCAACGTCACGGGCGGCTCGGGCAACTTTGCGCGCACGTTCGCCTACCAACTCATCCTCGGCACCTGGGACTGGACGGTCGCCGGCGCCGTGCTGCTGGCCACGTTTGTCGCGCCGTTCGTCGCTGTCTTCCTCCAGAATTACGTGTTCCGCGAGAAGGTGTCACGCACGCACATTCTGCCCGCCGAGTTGAGTTCCATTCTTGGCGGCAACGGCGGAAAGGATTGAACACAAGCAAAGACATTACTAAACACCACCACCACCACCATCATCATTTCATTTTTTTTCGCCCGCCTGGGCGGCGCTGTCGTCGTCTTCCGGCGGCGGCGGTGGCTTATTATAGAAAAGCAAACGGTTGAGGTTGAGCGCCGCCTCGGTGCTCGCAGTGGCAGCGGCTGCCACTTCGGCGTATGGTGGGAGCGCGCGCGCGAGTTGCGCACACGCGCCGTCGACGCGCGGCAGCGTGCCAAGTAGTTTGGCAACGTAGCGACGGGTGAACTTCTCGCGACGCCAGTCGAGAATGGCCTGCGCCTCGGCGTAGAGCGGCTCGACGCGCATCCACACGTAGGACGCGTTGTTGGCGTGGAACACGCCCAGCCGCAACTCGACGATCTTGATCGACGGGCAGAACTTGCGAATGCACAGCGTGTAGAGCGACGCCTGCAGCGTGTATTTCGTCAACGACGTGCACGGCAGATGCGCCAGCATGCGCAGGCAGTTGCGGTAGACCTTCTCCTCGCCGAGCGTCTTCTTGGTGCGCTTCCAGTCGCCGAGCACAAACACCTTGCCGGGCAACTCGATGAGCGCGTCGCTCTGGCCGGCGAACTCGTAGTCGGCGTCGAACATCGTCAACTCGGTGCGATAGAAGCGGCCCTTGAACGCCGTCGGCGCGTCGGCGGCCAGCCGGTCGCCGCGCGCCAACGCCGCCACGCCCTCGACGTTGCGCGCCTCGCCAAACACGTCGCCTGGCTGCACGATGAAGTCACGGTGCCACGCCAAGTAGCGGTCCAGCGACGGTTTGTTCTCCACCGACGACCAGACGGCGTCTTCGGCAACGTTGGCGACGCCGTTGGCGTGCGCCTCGATGGCGGCGTGCATGTCGGTGCCGAACTCGGCTGCCTCCTCGCGACCGTCGTCCCAGGAATCGAAGACCTGCTGGCGTGTCATTTTGTAGTAGTGCGATTTCGGATCACGCGTGCGCCACTCCATCGCGGCGAAGCCGGCATCGCGATCGAATTTCGGACAATGCTCTTCGATGGCGCCCGTGCACGAGCCTTCGAAACGGCGATACTTGTTCGTCACGAGATCGCGCACATAGTAGACGTGCTCGACTGGCTCCTGGTAGATGCAGTCGTCATCGAACGCTGGCAACGGATGGCGTTCGCGCAGCACATCGATAGTCACGCGGCGCCGCTGCCGCTTCGCCTCGGGTGCACAAACAGAAACCTCTCCAATGTTATTTGATGGCGGCTGTGGCATTGTGTTTGTTGCTGTCGCACTAGTATTTGCCAGAGCAGCCGAAGCATCAGCAGCAGCAGCAGCAGCAGCAGCAGCAGCAGCAGGCTTCTCCGTCAATTCAACAGTGTCATCGGAATCGTCGTCATCATCGTGGATGCTGTCCGCCGCCGACCTCTTGTGGCCGCTGGCTAAACGCGTTGGCGATCGAGTGTTCGAGGCTAAACAGCAGATGCCGCCGTCGACCGAGTTTGAAATTTGGTCGCTCATCTGGCTTTTCGTTCTCGCGGGCGGCGTCGCGCTGACCGGCGTCGCGTGCATCAAGTCGCGCGAAACGCTCTACCGTGGCAAACTCGAGGCGTCGCTCGAAGACAAGGAGGACTAGCGCGCGTGCGCGTGAATAAACACAAATGCGCGCGCCCGCGTGTGTTTATTTCTGCTTGCCACTGCCGCCTGCGACGCGCTTCGCCCTCTCGGCAGCACTCGCAGCGGCCGAGCGGCGCCGCATGACGTTGGCCAGAAATGCCACACAACAGATGACGCCCACGATGATGAGGCCGGCCACGAGGAGAATGTGGCCCACCTTGGGTTCCTTCTGACAGCGCGAGTTGCAGTGATAGAAGAACGCGTCGGCGTGATGATGGCCCGGATCACAGTGCTCGTCGTGGTCCAGGTGACCGTCACCGCATCTATTGTGTTTGTGGTGTTCGTCGTTGTCGTCGTCGTCGTGATGTGTCGGATTGTTGGTGTGTTTTGTCGTCGGTTTCGGCTTCGTGGTGTTTGGAGTCTTTGGTTTTGAGTGAGGCGGTTTGCGCTCGTCGCTGCTGCGGCTGCTGCTGCTGCTGCTGCTGCTGCTGCTGCTGCTGCTGCTGCTCTCATCTTCGCAACCGTGCCGCTTCTTGTCGAGCACGGCCACGCACTCTCCGCGCGCGCACACGGCCGCGTAGCAATGCTTTTCGTAGCCCGACCACTCGGATTGGCGCCAGCGCTCGGTGCTCTCGAGTTCGCAGCGTTTCTTGTCGCTGCCGGGTGCCGTGTGGTAGACGCATTTCTTCTCGCGTGTGCACGTCGCGCTCTGACAAACGGTGCTGTTGCGCCCGTGGCAGTCGCTCGAATGCTGGCACTCGGCGCGCACGCATTCGGGCCGCGTCGAACGTGGCAATGCCGTGCACGTGCCCTCTTGGCACGCATAGCGTTGGCAGCGGTGTTTCAAGTCGTGGCGTCGCGTGTCGCTGTCTTCGCTGCTGCTGCTGCTACTGCTGTCGCTGCTCGGCGTGAGTGTCTCATTGCACGGCACGCCGTTCTTGAGGTCGACGAATTGACACTGGCCGTTGATGCAAAACGACAACTGACACTCGTTGGTGTTGGCGTCGGTGCACTGCGCGTTGCTCGTGCACGTGGGCGGCGTTGGCGCCGGTGTAATGCAGCCAGGCAGGCTGGCGTCGTAGATTGCCGAGCACGCCTCGTTCTGGCACTCGCCGCGCAGACACGGACTCTCAGAGTTGGGCGGCGACAACGGACACGTGATTCCGTCGGCGGGCACGTGAACGCATGTGCCTTCGATGCACGAGTCGAACGTGCAGCGGTTGGCGTCGCTGCACTGCGCGTCGGTCGCGCACTGACATCGACACGAGCCAGCAGCGTCGCATGTCGCGCCGCACTCGGCGCCCGCAGGCGGCACAAAATTCGGTGGCGACGTCGCAGGTGTGCGTTTGCGCGACGCCGTTGACTCGACGCATGGCGTGCCGACGGGTTCGAGCGCCAGCGTGCACGAGCCGGCGACACACTTGTTGATCGTGCATGCCACGCCGTCCTGGCAGAGCGCGTCGTTCTCGACGTCATACTCGCACATGCCGTTGTCGGTGTTGCACCGGTAACTGCACTCGCCGATCGCCGACTGCAGGCATTCGCTGTCGCGGCGACACTGCGGGCCGACGAACATCGTCAGCGTGTCGGTGGCGCAGTCGAGGTTGCCCTGCTCGACGATGATCGCCGACACGTCGACGAAGCCGATCGTGCTGGGCTTCGTCTCGACGCCAAACAGGAACGCGGTGCAGTTGGCCGGCACCAGACACACGTAGGCGGCCGCCGACTGCAAGAAGCAGATGACCATGTCGCTCGGCTGCGCGCATTGCGACTGAATGAATCCGGTATCGATGGGCGTGGCGCCGAGTTTCGCGAAATCCACCTCGATCTTGACGACCATCGGTGCGAAGTCGCTGTTCGAGATGGCCACTTCTACGGAGAACGTCGTGCCCGGATCGACAACCGGCGCGTCTTGCGTGGTCAGATAGATTGTCTGTGTGCCATTGCAGAGCGCGAAGCCGCCCGGTGCGCCTGTCGCGCCCACATCTCCGGTGGCGCCTGTGGCACCCGTGTCGCCAGTGGCGCCGGTGGCACCGGTGGCACCATTGGCACCAGGTGGTCCATACGAGCCCGGCGCACCTCCGGGTCCAGGCGCACCCGTTTCACCCGTTGCGCCAGGCGGTCCCGGTGGGCCGGGTGGATTCTGACCACCGCATAGAGAGACGAGCAGGAGGAGGCGAACAAGAAAATACAGCATTGTGGCAAAACGACGTGTGGCGGTGGCGACGAACCTCCTTTTTTCTTTGCACACATGCGCGGCACTGCAAGATAATTCGGCGTTTAGAAATTTACCAGCGACGACAACACAGTTGGGTTTTTCTGATGCAAGTTTATTCGAAATGTGGCGTGTGTTCGCGCGCGCGCGCTCACAGGAAGTCGAGCGTCGCCGTTGCTGGCTCGATTGCCTTTCCGTTGGTCTCGGTCGTCGCACCCACAGAAACAGCAGCAGCAACAGCAGCAACGTCGACGCCAAAAGTATCGTTGCACAACGCAGCCGCCGCCATCTTCTGGCGTTCGAGGAGTTGTGCGATGCGCTGTTCGAGAACGAGGTTCTTCGCGAGCAAGTTGCGATTCGAGACGGACAAATTCGCGAGTTGGTCGTCGCGCTTGACATCCAACTCCTCGATGCGCGTCGAGAGAGCAGCGTTATCCGCGCTCATACGTGCAATCGTGTCGTCCTTCTCCTTGCACTGATTCACGCGCTCCATGTCGAGTTGGCGAATCGTGTCTCGGAGCGCATTGGCCGTGTTCGTCTCGTTGGTGATCATCGCCTGCAGATGAGCATGCTCGGCTTGAGCGGAGTTCTTGGCTTTCAATGCTGCCTCGACCAACTCTTCGATCTTCGCATTGTTGGTAGCCTCGATGCCCTTGTGCGTGGCCAAGTCGGCAACTGCCTGCTGCAACTGTTGCGAAAGCGCTTCGCACTTCTTCTCGCATGCGACCTTGCCCTTGGCGTTCTCGTCCTTCAAGTAGGCCTCGCGTGCTTCGAAGGCGCTCTTGTTCTCCGCGAACTCCTTCTTGAGCGCTGCGACTTCGCCCTGCATCGTGTCGCCTTTCGCCAACTTCTTGTTGACTTCAGCCAACTCCTGCTCGCGCAGCACGATCGTGCGCGTCAACGCGTCAACTTGACCGCGTAGCAACGCTTTGCCAGCCTCGTCTTCGACGTGCTGCTTGAGAAGCGCACCGTTCGCCTTCACAGCGTCGGCATGCGCAGTCTTGCACGCCGCAATCTCTTTGCCAACCGAACCTGCGACACGAAGCCAATCGGCCTGGCCGTTGAGAGTGACCGGCAGAACGCCTGTGATCGCGTTCGCCCACTCGGACGACGTTGCGTTTGGTGGATTCACCGTTGGCGCTTCGTCGTCATCGTCGCCATCGGCATCGGCCTCCGTCAATAACTTGCTCGCTGACTTCGCCGGCGACGTCTCTGAACGACGGCGACGTTGCAGTTCGGCGTCGACGAAATGGCCCGAGACGAGTTCGATCGCATCTTTCATGGTGAGACGACTCGTCTTGTTCGTCTTCTCAGCGTTGGTAAAGTGGAACCAACGGCCTTCGTCGTTGCGATAGTATTGCGTCTTGAGTTCCGCACGCGGATCGTCGGGCTGAATGGGAGCCAGTGCGGCGTCGATAAACTTGACGACCGCTGCGCCGTCGCTCGGCTTCGGCTTCTTCGACTTGGTCGTCGCCGTCGTCGTCGCCGTAGTTGTTGTAACAGCCGCCGCCTCCTCAATCTCACTCAACTCTGACTTCTTGGCCTTGGTCGGCGTCTTCTTCTTCTTCTTGTTGACAGCGTCGGCGACCTTGGTATCCGGTGCGTAAGTCACCGTTTTCTTGCGACCGCCGCCGAGATTGCGCTTCTTCACAGCCGGCGGACTGGCGTCGTCAGCAGTCTTCTTCGGCGCCGGACGCTTCTTCTTGTTGTTATTGGCCTTGATTTCGGCCACCGGCAGCGGCTTGCCGTCGGCCTTGTCGTTCAAATCGGCATCCTCATCGTCGTCGTCATAGTGATGCGAGTTGCGGTTGAGAATCTCGACGTCGTTATCTTCATCATCGTCATCTTCTCCGTCGTCATCCTCGTCTGCGTCTTCTCCTTCTTCAGAGTCGCCATCCTCTTCGGTATCAGCGTCATCGGCGACCGCGTCGGGTTCATAAAAGTCGTCGTCGATATCAATGCTGACGTTCTCTGTTCCATCACCTTCGGCAGCAACATCGAGCGGCTTTCCGAGTAGAGTGTCGAGGTTGCTCTTAGTGGCCATATCGGCCGACTCCGCCGCCACCGCTGCCGCGGGATTCACCTTGCCGCCGTGCATCGCCGGCATCGCCGCCACCGACATCGTCGTTGTCGAGTCATCGATTAAAGCAGGGTGGTTCTGCATGTTTGTGTTTGGCGTGTCGTGGTTGACGATGACCTGTTTCTGGGCCGGTGGCAGGTCCAAGACTACAAAGTGGCAGATTACGTGCGCGCGCGCGCGCCATCGACACGAAAAGGGCACACCCAGCCACACATACATGCATTTGGTTGAAGGATGCCGGTCCCGATCGGATTCAACTCACTGTTGATAAATGCGACACTTTGATCTGCGCGAGTCGCGGTCGTAGAGATGGTGAGACGACAGCGACGACAACAAAAAAAAAGAACAATCTGTCAAAAAAAACGCTACACCCACCTAAAGCGAGCAAATTCTGGTCGTCCTCGAGATCAGCGTCAGTAGAGTGACGCGGTTCCGGGTTTAAGAAGCCAGGAACTACAATTGGCACGGGCGTCAAACACGAACGCAAAAACGCGAAAGCGGAATCGACACGAAAAAGAATCCGTGACGCGACGCTTGCCTCGCAACGGTTTCGTCAACAGTTCTCCTTGACGCACGGGCACGCGGTTGGAAAACTTATCCAAACCGAAACTGGCACCTCCAGAGAGGCCGTGCGCTATACGCATGCGACGCGATTTGTGAATTTGTGCCATCGTGAATCCACGCGACATCGCCACCGCCGCCGCCGCCGCCGCCGCCGCTGCTAAACTCACCAATAACCTTCTCAGAAACGGTTGGACTGTCCATGGAAGGAGGAAACGAAGAAAAAACGGGCGAAGAAGCAAGACTCATCAGTTGTGGTTTTTGTTGCGGCGCGCTTGGTGCGGCGCGCGCGCGCGCGCTGAAGCCAAAAACGTGCAGGCTTCAACGTGTTCGCTAAACTGAAAAATGATGGGTGTTTTATTCCATGGTTCGCCGAAGAAACTCGCGCTTCTGAAACCAGCACGCTCTCTGCTGATAGAGAACGCCGAGGTTGTGTTCGCAACGCCGTCGCGCTGGCTGGCACTCGTGTTCTGCGCGCACACCACGTCCAGAGAACTCGACTTTGGCTTCGTCAACGGCGTGCCCTACATCGCCGAACTGCACGAGGGCGCGTTCTCGCTGCTCAAGACACACGGCTACATACACACGGTGGCGGCGCACGCGTTTCACAGCGATTCGCGCGTCGGCATGCGCGATCACGAATTCGTCAGCGCGCACTCCGTGCCCGTGCTCGAACGCGAATACATCGAGGACATCTACACCGATTTGAGGCGCTTCGACAACCTCAAGATGCTCACCTACGCCGAGCACTTGGCCGCGCTCGCTGCCGAGCGCGCCGCCGACGCGCGCTGCGAAGCCGCTGGTATTGCTGCTGCCGCTGCGCGCGACGCCGCCGTCGCTGCCGCGAAGGCGTCGGCGGCCAGCCAACCACCACCGTAAAAAAATAAACCGGGATGCTTTTGGCTGTCGTTTTCTGCGTGTGCATGTGGGCGCTAGAGTTCTACCTCTGTAGGCTGAGTGTGGCGCGGCACGTGCTCTTCTGGCTGGCGTCGTTGGCGCTCGCGCTCGTTGGCAGCATGAGCGGCTTCAAATTTCGCCTGCGCCGCTCGCTATTGGCCGACTTCATCGCCGAGCAGTTGTTCGGCGTGCACTTTGACGACGCGTCGCGCCGCACGCTGCGCGCGCTCGACGCCGACGAGCATCGCTACGTGTTTGGCTGTCACCCGCACGGCACGCATTGCACACACATGCTTCGGCTGGCCGGCTTCGGTTCGGCGCTGCCCGAGTCGCTGGGCGCGCGGCTGCACATCGTCGTCTACTGGGCCTACCTGGTGATGCCGTTCTTGAACGTGTTCTACGAGTGCGCTGGCATGATGCCCAACCTCCAGTGCGCAATGAACCTGACACTGGCGTGCGGCGGCAGTTTCGCAGTGTGCCCCGACGGCGTCGATGGCAAATGGCGCGCCACCGATCGAGTGTCAAGCGGCAGCGAACGGCGGCGCTCGACGGCCATCGATGTGCATCGGCGCTCGTCGAAGCGGCTGGGCTTCATCTCGCTGGCGGCGCGCAATGGCGCCTATCTCGTGCCGCTGCTGTCGGTCAACGAGCACCAGGCCTACGACGTGCTGCCCGGACGGCTCGCGCTCGGCCGTTGGTGCATACTGCCGCTCGTTGAGCGCATGGAGATGCGCGTCGGTGCGCCCATAGCAACGACGGGCTTCGACTACAAGAGTCGCGCCGACATGCTGCGGCTTGCCGACACCTACTATGAGGCGCTGGCGAGACTGGGAGCGCACGACTATCACGTGCGTTTGATTGCACATACCGATGACGCAGCAACGCCAACACTACTTCAATAAAGATTTATTCATCGTCATCGTCTTTGTGCACGGGGATCGACGTGATGCGTTTCTTCGGAACGGTTTTTCGTGGCTTTTTCGCTGGTTCTGCCTCCGTTGTCGGCACCGTCGTCGTTGCTGTTGTTGATGTGGTCATCGTTGTTTCTCCTCCTTCTTCGCCTCCTCCCTCCTCCGCTTCCTCCTCCTCAGCGCCGCCACCAGCGGTCGAACGCTTCTGCAAACGCCGACGTTGCTGTTGTTGTTTCTCCTGCTCGGCTTCGTAGACCACCTGCGCACGCTCCAAGCGCACGTCCGACTCTTCGAGTGCGCGCTGCTTGGCGGCCTGGCGCTCGGCGTCGCGGCGGCGTTGCTCGACGATGTCTTCACGGCGTCCCAAGCGCACAGTGGCAATGGGTGTCTCGCTCGGCTCCGAGTCGATGTAGAACGCGCCCATGACGAGCCTCTTCGGCATGTCGGGCAGTTGTGCGTTGATCGAGGCGTCGTAGACCAACGTGAGCGACTTGACACGGTTGAGCGTCGGACACTCGACTTCGTAGGCCACTTCGGTGACGATCTTCTCCGGTGGTCGCACGTGCGGTAACAATTCGTTGAAGTAGTCGTCGCCAGGCTTTGGCGCGTCATCCAACGCATTCTCGCTCAGCACAATCGCGCGTTGCTCGCAGCCGGGCGCGCCCGCGAACAGCGTCTCGGGTGTGCTCTCTGCAACGAGACGCACGAAGTCAATCGCCTTCGAGCGAAATACGACGCGTGGCTGCAGTTCCGTTTTGCCGACGAAAGTGTGCTCGAACACTTGAAACTCATAGTTCTGCGGTATGCCAGCGAGTTTGCCATAGTCCAACACGCCCGCTTCGTATTCGACGCGCGGCGCGGGTTCGTCGTCGGTGTGGTGCTCGGCCAGCACGAGCATCGACTCGAGTCGCGTCCACGGCATTGGCGCGCGGTATTTGCGCATCAAGTCTCGCCAGCGCTCGCTGTCCACCATCAGGAGCGCTTCGAGGCGCTCGGCGGCAAACGCGCCCGTTGGCGCCGACGAGTCGACGGGTCGATTCAGCACGGCCGGACTGGGCCAGTTTCTGAAGTCGGCCCACTGCTTGCGCAGCGCGGCCAACGGCGAGTCGACCCAGACCGTGTGCTTGAGTTCACCGCTGGCCGCGTCGACGTAGCGCAGACCCTCGAACGAGACGATGGCGTCGTCGAATTGCGCAAACGCGCTCGCGTCAGCGTCGCCGGCGGCGGCGGCGGCGGCGTGCCATTTGGCGTAGCGCTCCTCTTCAAAGTCCAGCGAGCCAGACATGCGCGCGCGCCACTGGTTGTTGTTCCAGTGCTTCTCCAGCAAGCGTTCGAGTTCCTGCTTGCCCGCCTCGTAGTATTCGATCTTCTCGCGCACGGCGTCGGCCTCGTCGCTGTCGAGTTTCTTCTTCTCCTTGAGCGCCGTCAACTGGTCCTGCTCGCGGCGCAGGAGGTCCTTGATCAACTGCATCTGCGAGTTGACGAGCCGCTCCTGGCCCTTCTCGCCGACATACTCCTCCTCGATCTGGTCCGAGTCGGCCAGCGTGCGCATGCGCCAGCGCGTCTGGTGCGGCAGCATGACGACGCGGCCCTTCAACTTGACCCACGAGGGCGCGTAGTTGCTCTGGTAGACGACTTTCTCGCTGAGCATGCCGTCCAGGTTGCCGCGAATGCCAACCAGCACACAGCGCACCGAGAAGAACGTCGTCGTCTCGACCGAGTTGGGCACGGAGATCGAGCGAAAGCGGCCGCCCATCGACACCGGGTTCTCCTGGTGCAGGAAGTGCGGCAGCGGCACGGGCGTCCAGAGGCGAATGGCGTCGCCCGTCACCGCGTTCTGGCCAACGTAGCGCGAGCGTGTCTCGAGCGCGTGCCGGCGATTCCAGTCTGCCTTGGTCTTCTCGGTGGCCGATTCGAGCCACTCGCCCACCAGCGTGCGCGCGAACGGCGTCAGCGCAGCGCTGTGCACGCCGACGCGCGGTCGGAGTTTTGTGCTGTCGCCGTGAATGACGTCCAGCGAGATCTCGTAGACGCCGATCGTGCGCGCCGCGTCCGGCACGCTGCCCGGCTCGGAGATGCGCGAGAACTCGTAGCCGAGACGCTCGAACGCCGCCTTGACGAGTTGACGCGACACCGAGCGGTCCGGGCCGAGGCCGGCCACGTCGACGCTGACGCCGAGCGGCTGCGACGCGGCGCCCGACGTGAACTTGGTGTGCTCGAGGATGTGCTCGGCAAACTGCACCAGGCGTTCGACGTCCTCGAATCGCGCCGTGTCGGCCATCTGGATGCCGCGAATGAGATACGAATGATGCTCGCCGCTCTCGTGCCCAATGATGGTGCCGACGAGGACGCCGACGTTGCCGAGCGCCACGACGTCGACGTTGATCGCAGCGTGCCGCTCGGCGAGCGTCTTGCCACCCTCGGCGGCCTTGAGTGGATCGGTTTGCGACAGCAGCAACGAGACCGCTGCCAGCACTGGTGTGCGCCATTTGACAGCAGGTTGGTCGAGTTTCATGCCAGAGCCGGCTTCGGCGGCGCCGGCGGGCGTGCGCCACGTCGAGAGTTGCAGCAACTGCTCGAACAGCGGCGCCGTATCGGCGTCGCGCACGAAACCGGCGACAAACTCGACGTTCTTCTTGTTCGTGCCGCCAACGACGCCGGCAACATCGCCGAGGCGCACACGCGCCGCCTTCAGCGCCACCGACGGCCGGCCGTCGGCGAGAACGGGCACCGGAAACGCCTTGGAGAGGCCGGCGAGGAACTTGATCGAGTAGGCGTCGTCGCGCGCCTCGTAGGAGTCGAACGTGTGTCGGAGCGCCGCCATCGCGGGTGTCATTACCGGCAGTGGTGGCAACGGCATTGGCACGGCGCGCACCGGCAGCGTCTTGAGGCCCTTGGGCGCTGGTGGCCGCGGTTCCGGTGGAAATGTGGGCGGCGGCGGCTCCTCCCTGCCCTCTTCTCGTGCGTCCCAAACGGCGGAGTTGTGCGCCGTGGTAAGCGTCTCGACGGCCTTCTTGTAGTCTCGCAACTTCTTTGCGTTGTCCTTGTCCTTCTTCCACTCCTTGGCTTGCGCGTCGGCGATTTTGGCGTTCTCTTTGACGACGGCGTCGTAGGCCTTGTTGGCTTCGGCGTTGAGTTTCTCGATGCGCTTCACCTCTTTGTTGTAGGCGGTGAGCACTTTGGCGATGTCGGCAAACTCCACTTCGCGCGCACCCAGACCCTTCAGGCCGGCCGAGCGCTGGAAGTCGATGTTATACTGCATCGAGCGCTTCTTGATCGCGGCGAACATGCGCTGCGTCGATCGGTAGAGCGCCGGGTTCTGCAGGATGCGCTGGCGTTGCATGGCCGCGAGTCGGCGCAGCACGGCCGGGTCGCTTAGCGCGGCGAGTGCGCCGTCGGCCGTGAAGCGCTTCTTTTTTCCGCCATAACTCTCGAACATCGCGCCAATGCGTTCTATGAGCGTGATCTCGGTGTTGACGAGTGCTTCTGCGTCGGTGCGCGCTGGGAACAGCAAATCGCGCGTCACCACGTCGTCTCCGACGAACGCTCCCGACGGTCGCACGAGATTGGCGATCGCTTGCGCCATATTCTCGTAGTGCACCGACTCGAAGATGAAGTCGGTGCTGGCAAAGTCGGGCTGCGCCAAGTAGTATTCATCGGTGCGCGCGCGTGCGGCGTAGATCTCGTCGATGTCGACGTCTTCTTCCGCCGCCACCGCCTCGTCCTCGGCTTGTTCTTCAGACTTCTCGCCACCCTCGGGCTCGGCTTCTTCTGATGGCTCGCGTTTCTTCTTCGACTTCTTCGATTTCTTCGTTCCGGCTCCCGCTTCCTCCTGCTGCTCGTCATCGGCACCTTCGAGATCAAAGTTGTTAGCGTTGGTCCCGGGCATGCTCTCGTTGGGTAGGTCTTCTTGCATGCTACTTTCAGCCGATGACGACGTCGACGCTTCTCCGGTGCCGCCGGCGATGGCAGGCGCGCCCGTCGCGCCAAGTTGCTGTGCGAGACGTGTGAATGGACTGACGTCTTCGACGCCAACCGACGCGAATCGTTGACGACGCCACTCGGCGAGCGCGGCGTTGACCTCTGCTTCAATCTGGTTCTCGTAGTCGGTGCGCGGTCCACTGCCACGTGGCAGACCGTCTCGCTCCTCCTTGTCCAGGCGAGCCTGGCGATCGGCGCGGTAGCGAGCGTCCGAGTCCTTCCGCGCCTGCATCAACTCGCGCAAGTAGGGCAGCATTTCGATGTTGACGATGCGATTGAAGTTGTCCGTCTCGGTGCGCGGCATGAGTTCCGGGTAGGCGCGACGCACCAATTTGAACGTGCGCTGCATCGCTGGCAGGTGGTGCGAGCCGACAAACGGCCAGCCCGGGTGTAAGAAGGGCGCGAACACCGAGTTGGTGTCGTCCTCCTCGCGGCGATCGACGTATCCTTTCGAGACAAACACGCGCGCGTGATCGCTGATGTCAACTTTGATCGGCTGCTCGATCAGCGACGTGAGCGCTTGCGCCACCGTGAGTCGACGCGCCTTGACGGGTGCTGCTGCTGCTGCTGCTGCTGCTGCTTCTTCGACCTCCTCGGTGGTTGCAGAAGTTGCTGCTGCGACAGCACCAGGCACTGGCGCCGACGGCGACTCGCTACTCTTGGTTGCGCCTTGCTGCTGCTGCTGCTGCTGCTGCTGCTGGTTCAACTTTTTGACCAAGGCCACCGTCGGATTGGCACGCGCGTTCTTACTGTCGTCTTCTTCGCCACCTTCTGGCTCAGAACCGACCGCCGCCACCGTCGCCGTCGGCGGAAGTGCTTCTGCTTTCTTCACAACTGGTTTGGCTGTGACGAATTGCGGGCGATTCAGGCGCTTCAGGACGTCGGACATCGCCTTTGTGAAAAGGTCGCCAAACACCTCGTCGATCGAGTATTCGTCGACGCCGAGCACGGCGTTGCGACGCATGACGACGCGCGGCAAGTGCACAAAGCGTGTCGCGAGCGGCATCTTCTTCAGCGCCTCGACGTAGAACGGATACTGCTGCACGCGCTCCCAGATCGCCGTGCGCAGTTCGGCGCGATGGTAGCCGCGACGAATCGGCGCCGCGCCGATTGCCAGCAGTCTCTTCTCTGATTTGACGACGGCTTCGAGCATGGCGCGCACCAACGCAAAGTCGTCGTCGTCGTCATCGCCGCCAGCGACGTCAGCAGACGTTACGGCGCGAATGAGGTCGATCTCGTTGCCGGCGCCGGCGAATCGAGACGCCTCGAGGAAGTGCAGCAGGCTGGTGTATTCCTTGCGCGTGTCGCCGCGAATCTGCGCGTCGAAGCCGCCGGCGTAGTCGAGCGCGAGCATCGAGAACGCACGGCCAGCCGCCTCGACAATCTCGACGCTGCGCGGATCCAGACCCAGCGCTGCGCCAATGGCGACCTGCGAGAACTTGCTCTCGAAGCGACGAAAGTTGTCGGTGAGCGACGCCGTGTCGACGACCATCTCGTTGGCGATGGGCGCCGTGGTGTGCAGCGACGGTGGGAACGTCGGCCGCGTCACGCCAACACCCCAGACCAGATAGAGGCGCCGGATGCGCTCGACGTCGAGCGAGAACTTCTCGCGCTTCAACTGCACGAGCGAGTATTCGCTCGTCTTGTTGTCGTCGGTCTGTTGATAGACGAACAGCGGCTCGTCGATGAACTCGAGCAGCGCGCGAATCTCTTGCATGGCCAACAGCAAGTCGACGATGCGCAGGCGCTCGGCGCGCGCCAACACGGCGACGTTCTCGACGAGCACGGCCACCTTGGCGTGCACCTCCGCGCGGCGCTTGGCAGCGCGTGCCGATTCATCTTGCTCGGCGCCGACGGCGGCGGCGCCCGTCGGCGGCAGCAGCAACAACGGCGCCGTCGCCGCGTAGCGTTGCTCGAGTTCGGCGCGTTCGATGGCGCCCGTCACCGACGTGCGCGGCATCGTTGTCTCGCGCACCTCGTCGTCGTTGATGAGCACGCGCGACAGCGGCGCATACGCGGCCACGCTCTCGTCGGCGAGCGTGCCGACGCCCGTCGCGCGTGCCAAGTCGGCCACCACCGACACTGGCAATGGCACGGGCGGTGGCGGTGCGGCGCTCGTCGTCGACGACGTCACCGGCGTGACCATTTTCGGCGTCGGAGCAGCGACACTGGATGTTGAAGGCGTCTGCGCCGCCGCCGTCGCCGTCGTCGTCGTTGGTGACAACCACTGTTTCGACGGAAACGAAATGACAATCTTCTGTCCGGTGATCTCGGCCGACGCTAGCGGGTCGACGAATTGCAGCGTCCACGTGCGCCCGTAGTCGGGCAACGTCCAGAGATCGAGCGCGTTGGCCGCCGGCGCATCGGCTGGCTTGACGTCGCTGAACAACTGCCACGGCAGCAGTGCGCCGACGAGCGCGTCGCGTGTCGTCACTTCGGCGCCGTCATCGGTGATGCGGAACGTCTCGAATTCGCTGGTCTCGCCGACGCGCTTCGTGTGGTAGGTGCGTCGGCGCGGCTCGGCGCCTTCGCGCGTCAGCAACGTGACGATGAACGACGCCTCGCGCACTTCGCCGAGCGCCGCGCGCAGGTGCGCCTTCAGTAGATCTTGTGTGCTTGTGGCGTTGATCAACGCCGGCTCTTCCGCAATTGCCACCACCATGCGTCGAAGCAGGGTGATCAACTCGTGCGTCTGTTTGTGACGACGCGTGGTCTGCGCGAGACGCGCCGCATGCGCCGGCAGTTCGACAAAGTCGGCCGGCGCCATGCGCACGGCGAGGTGGCGCCGCGCCGTCGCTGCTTCGGCGGGCGCATCGGGCGCCAACTCGCGGTGCGCCTTGAAGAATTCGGCGAGCACGTCCGGCTGCACGGTGGCGCTCTGCTCGAGCGTCATCGCGAGCCCGATGAACGCGACCTGCTCGGCGTCGTTGGTGCTGGTCAGCCGCGCCTCGAGTTCCTGTTCGACTTGCTGCGCCGTGACACGCACAGCCGGCGTTCGTGGCAGCGGCGCGGCTTGTAGGACGCCCGCTGTGCTCAGCACGGCCTCTTGTCGCGTGAAGCCGTTGGCGTCGTCGGGCAGCGGCGTGAACACGATGGCGTAGGCGTTGCCCTGCTCGTCGAGCGGCGCGTCGGCGGCCATCTGCAAGTAGATGCCAACGCCCGACGCCGTCATCACTTCCGAGAGCGGAGCGCCAGCCAAGTAGACGCGACGCAACGCGTTCAATTGCGCGAACAGCGCGCCAATCGACGCCGTGCTCGGCTCGTCGCTTTCGCCTGCCTTGGCCGCGCTCTCTGCCAGCGCATTCACCTTTTTGCACGCCTCGTCAAATTCGTCGAGCGTGATCTGCGCAGTGGTGGCGGTCGCACGCGCCACCAACTGCGTGCGTCGCTTCGCCGCACTTGAGATCTCGGCCTCCTCCTTCTTCTCGCCTGGCTCAGTGGTGGAAATTTCACCGACGGGTCGTTTCGGCTTGATGCCGACGAGCAGCGGCGCGAGCACGTGCTCGCGAAGCGCCGAGCGCGCCGCGCCGTCGCCAAAGCGCAGCGTGGCGCCGATCAACTCGTGCACCGAGTCGTCGCTCATCGCGTGCAGCGGGTGGATGCCGTGCGCGATGAGATGAAGACGTTGTTCAACAAACAGCGTCATATCTTTCGGCGTCATGGTGGCGGTAATCGAGAGCGGAGACGGCGAAGCGGGCGCGGCGGCGCCGGCGCCGCCAAATCGATGTTCAGCGAAAAACTCGACTTTGGCCGGAATTTCAGCCGCTCGTATGATATGCGATATTCGCATGACCGTCAGCGGCTGATCGCCGGGCATCAACTTGATCTCGTATTCGTCCTTGACATCCGAGTCGTAGGGTTCGATCTCGTTGCGAAACAACTTGTAGTCGCGATTACTGGGCGCCGAATCTTTCCATGGATGATATTCAATCAACTTCTGATCCGCGGTGATGACGAAGCGCACTTCATCGGGACGTTTCGGCTCGGCAGCCTCGGCAGCGGCAATGGCCGCTGTTGCAGCGGCACCGGCTGCCGCCACTTGTGCTGGTGTTTTGCGTGTCGCTGTCGTTGCCGACGTCGACTCTGACGACTCTGGATACGTCTTGTATTGCAACCAGGGCTCGTGCGTCAACTGCCAGCCCCAGGGTATGATGTGATCAGAGGCGATTTGCGCGAGCGCCTTCTTGTTCCAACCAACGCGATCGACTTCAGCGTTGAAAGCCTCTAGCGGCGGCAGAAGCAGGATGAATTTCAACGGTCGTCCTTGCACTAGACTTTTGACGCCCTTGCCATGCAGAATGTTTTGCGCCAAGTCCTTCTGCACGCCTGTCACATCGAGAAAATTAAACGTTTCGCGGCGTGTTCGTTCCAACATTGACGCCATTTGGTCCTAATTGGTTTTCACAGACGAGCGCACGCGTGCTTGTCTACATAGCGTTTATTGGTCTTGTTTTTTTTCCTCCCCCTGCCTCTTTTGTCTGCGAGCGCGGGCGCGCAAATAGAAACCCACGTCTCCACCGCCGCCGCCTCCGCCGTCGACGACGAAGAATGAGCACACAGAACACACACAACAACGATGACGACGGTGACGCACAGCCAATCTCGTATCCATCTCTGGTCGTCGTCGCCAATGCCGCCGCAGCGATAGCGAAAGCGACAGCGCCGCCGCCACCACCACCACCGACTCAATTGACGTGTTCGGCGTGCGGAGCGACGTTCACCGGCATCGGCACGCAGACGACGCTGACGTGTCAACACAAGGTGCACGGCGATTGCTATTTGCGGCTGGCACAGAAGTTCTCGACGACGCTATTGGGTGGCAAACGGCATTGCAAACACTGCGCGGTGGTGGTCATTGGAACGACCGGCGCGGACGGTAGCAGCAGCAGCAGCAGATTAACACGAGAGGCGTGTCTGGCCGAGGCACGTGCGGCCTACATCGCCGCCTTCCAAACTGACCTCGAAGCGCTCTGCGACGACGATGACGCACCGGTGACCGACGCCGAAATGCTCGTGCTGCTCGGACCACTCGAGGCAGACGAGGAGAGTGTCAAAGACGTCGTTCTCAAGCGTCTCGGCTGGGTGCCGCCAGCGCCAGCCACTGAGGCGGCAGCCGCCGCTGTTGCTGCGTCGTCAAAAAAGCGCGAGAAAACACTCGAGCAGGAACGAGCGCGTTTGCTCGCGTTACGCGGCGACGAATTGATCGACGAACTGGTGCTGCATCGCAAGCGCACGCTCAACGTGTTGCTCGAAACGTGGCGCGTCAACGTGGCGCATCTGTGGCGCGTCGGCGTGCGCAGCATGGAGCAACTGGTGCGCCTCGGCTTCTCTGTGTCGGTGCACACCAACCACGCGTATCGGCGCGTGCTGCCGCTCTACTTTCTCGTCGAGCGCTGCGATCTCGACTACGACACCCATCTCAACACGGAGGCGCTCACCAACGAGCAGTTGCTCGACATGCGGCTCACGAAACAAGAGTGGCGTCTGCTCGGCGTTACGGCGGCCATGCTGCTCGACGAGCGGCACTTCACGTCACGCGACTTACTCGCGATGAAGATTCGCCCGTCGTCGTTGCACACCTACCTCGAGTTGAGCGAGCAGCAACTGCTCACCGTCGCGCATCCACCACTGACGGCCGACGATTTTCGCGAGAACACGCAGTGGAACAACGATAGGCGCGAAAGCGAATTCTCCAAACGCGTGTTCGAGGCAATCAAGGCACGCGACGCCGCCGTTCTCAGAGAACAGAAGCAGCAGAAGCAGCAGCAAAAACACCCGCAAAAGTCATCGAAATAAAACTGGACGCAGCGTTTCATTCAACACCTCGCGCACACGCCGCCTCCGTTGATAGGAGTGGAAGCGATGCTACTATCGCCATCTGCGGTGCCGCAAATAACCACTGGACCGAGTGGATCGAGGTCGAGTTCTCGTCGGGCCGGGTCACCACTGCCGGCACCGCCGCGTGGCGATAGACGCGGGTCATTCCTGACAATCGTCGTCGCAGCGCGTTTGAAGAGCGCCTGTATGTTGAAGCCGGATTTCGCCGACGTCTCTATGAAGAGCAGGCTCTTTGCCAGTGCGAGGCGCTCGCCCTCCTCGGCGCTGACGACGCGCGCGTCGACCAAGTCCGCCTTGTTGCCGACGAGCACGATGATGACCTTGTCGCCGCGCTCGGTGCGCACGTCGTCGACCCAGCGCTCGATGTGCTCGAAACTCGTGCGCACGCTGACATCGTAGACGACGACGGCGAGCGACGAGTCGCGAATGTAACTCGGTATCAGCGAGCGAAAGCGCTCCTGGCCCGCCGTGTCCCAGAGTTGCAGCCGAATCGTGCTGCCGTTGTCGAGAAACAGCGTCTTCGAGACGAAATCGATGCCCACCGTCGCCGCATACGTGGCGTCGAACGTGTCGTAGAGGAAGCGCGTTATGATGCTCGACTTGCCGACCGCCTGGTCGCCGAGGAAGACGAGTTTATACTTGCACAGTTCGACGTTGTTGGTCGTCCTGGGCGCGTTGGCCGCCAGCGCCGTCGATTGGAACAGCGCCTGCTGCCGGCGTGGCGAGAGTTGACTCATTGGGTGTGCTCGCGGGTGCGTCGTCGGCGGCGGCGGGGGGTTTTCAAAATTGGTGTTTATTGCCCACCACGAGCGCGGCGGCGCCGGCATCGCAGTCGGCAAGTTGAGTGTTGCACTCGCCGAGCACCTGCAGCAGCAGTTCAATGGTGCGCTGCCGCTGTTCGAGAACGCCTTCGCGCTCCTGAATGTGCGCCTTGAGCGCCGCCATTCGATCGTCGCAGTCTTCCGATGAGAGCAATCGGCAATCGTAGGTTCTCGAGCAGTAGGCGGCGGATTCTCGACAGCGCTGCTCGTTGACGCGGAAGAACGCGTTGTCGGCGATTAAGAGTTCGCGTGCGAGAAACTCGGCGATGTTCTTCTTCACGTCGAGCGACAACTGACTCAACCAGAGGCGCATCGGCAAGTTCCATTCGACGCCGCCGCAGCCGCTATAGTCATTGGCGACCGTGGTTTCCAACACAGCCAGCAGCGTGCATGTGTGGAATATTAGAAGAAAACACACCGAAAACATGAACGTGCGTGTGTGTGTGTATTTGTTGCGTTTATTTACGCGTCAGAGTGTTCAGGTGCGAGTCCTAATCGTAGATTCTAAATCTCCCAATCGGGTTCGAGCGACACACGGGACACGTATCGTTGGCCTCGGCACACGTGCGGCAGCAACACCGATGTCCGCGTGGCACGAACGCAGTCGACTTCTCGCGATGCTGACAAACCACACACTCGGTCTCTTTCGACCTCGCTGGCGGCTCGTTGTAGACAACGATGTTATTGACGACGACAACATCATCGTCCTCTGGATCTATCACGCGCCGCGGTTGTTGTTGTAGTGATGCTGCTGCTGCTGCTGGAATAGACGTGGCGCGTTTCTCGTTTTCAACGAAACACGCGCCAATTGCCACGCCGCACGCCATCACGAACAAGAGCGAGGCGTCCAACTCTCTCGACTTTGGATCGAGTTGCACGAACAAGTCAAGAAACGGCAGACCGCTCACGGAATCTACGACCCTCTGCGGTCCGATGATGAACGCCAAATCGCATACTAACACCACAAAGCCAACAAGAAACAGAACTGCTGCAATTACGTAGAGCACACACTTTCGTATTTCATTCAAATCTCGAGTCATTTTTTTTTCCTCTTGTTTCTTTTGTGTCTCTCGTGCGCGCGCGCTTATCACTTCTTGCTGGCTCGTTTGTGCGCCCGTGCACGCACCATCGAATAGGAGGCGGCGGCGATGCGCGCGCGCGGCCACGTCGGATCACCGCCATGCTCGTGGTAGAGGGTGCGGATCTTGCTAGACACGCGCTTCTGAAATTTCTTCTTTGGTGTTTTGCTGCTTTTGCCCATCGCGTGCGTGTGAGGTTTTTGTTTTACAAAAGGCTCGAGCGCGGCGACCGAGAGAAAACCAAACGCCCGTTAGAAAACAACACCGCCGCCGAAACGGATGACTACGACAACAACAACAACAATATCTCTGAGGCACGTCAAGGGAGCCGAACCGGCGTGCAATTTCGTCGCCAAGGAGGCGGCCATCGACGCGTTGTTCGCGCTGCACGCCAAGCGCGTCGCGTGGCTCTACATCTTCTTCTACGTGGCCGACCTCGGCTTCGCATTCTGGATCTACGCCAACTACCTCGGCGAACTGCTCATGCTCATGTTCAGCGGCCTCTCTCTGCTCGCGTTTGCGCTGCACATCTACGCACACAGTCTGCTGCTTACACGCGTCGGCGGCGTGGCGCGCATGGTCGAGTTGCGCTCGTCGTCTGGCGTGCCCGAGCGCAACCTGCCACCGGTGCGCGAGTTCGCGCTTCTCACTCAGAGTTGGCCAATCGCGCGCTGGGTTCTCGTGACGCACGCGACGCTCGCCGCCGTCACTGGCCTGCTCGCGCTGCTGACGCTCGTCTACTTTGTCGCGCACGCCAGCCTGCTGCCGCCGCGCATCGGCTTCGTGGCGCTCTACATTGTCTCGACAGTCGTGTGTCTGTTACTGCTCAACGCGGCCAACGCGAATTTCTACAGGCGCGCCGTCGTCGACTCGTTTCGGCGCGTGCTGCCGACGCCCAGCGCCGTCGAGCGCTACGCACGCGCGCGCTGGGCGTGCGCCGTCAACGCGCTCTACGACACGCAAAGCGCCGAGTCGTTGGCCGACGAAGCGGCGAGCAAACTTCTCCGCTCGTTGCGCACCGTCGACGGCGCAGCGCCGCGCAATGCAACGGCGTTTAGCAACAATCTGCGTGCGCCGGCGGCGTCGTCATCGTCCGCGCAGTCCGCTGCGGCCGCAGCGAAGCGCACGAAAAAACGCGCAAAAAGGAAATGAACGCGCATGCGCGTTTAATCTCGAGCCTTTTTATGCTTGCCATCGTGTGAGGACGGCGATGGCGTTGGCGGCGCAAATTGACTGCCAATGTAGCGCGCATTGGACTTCTTCGCCGCCGCAGCGGCCTGCGCGGCCTGCTGTTTGGCGAGTTGCTCGGCACGTCGGCGCCGGAGGTATTTCTCAAACGCTTTCGTGTCGGTCGCGATGCGCACAATCATGAGCACTATGGAGATGACGAGTAGCAGGATGACAATCAACAGCGCCATCGGCACGACCCAGAGCCGCCAGCCAGCGTCGTCGGCGCAGATCGAGGCGTCGACGGCGTTCTTGGGCGTCGGCGGCGTCGTCAGACACGCCGTGTAGCGCGGATAGTCGTAGGCGATGCCAATGATCGCTATTATGAGGCCAATGATGGCGAATATCAAATACGCCCAGCGCCACGACGCCTTGACTGTCATCCAGAACGCTATCTCGGCGCCACCGTAGAGCGCCGGCACCAGCAGATAGATGCCGCGGTAGAACGCCACGCTGTCGATGTAGCGTAGTGCGACAATCGACGTCAGGAAAAGAACGACGGCGTTGAGCGAGCCGAGAATGGCCAGCGTGGTGTCGAGCCATGAGTGCAGCGTTTTGCGCAGCGCGAGCGTCTTCGCGTCGGGCAGCACCGGGTCGGTTTGCGCCTCGTCGGCCTCCTGCTTCAACTGCACGGCCTCCTCAGCGGGGTCGATGATGCGCGGCACGTTGCGCATGCCCGACCTCGCGTCGGCGACGTCCCACATCTCGTAGTGCCGGCGCCACACCTCGAGCGCAATGACGCCGGCGATGTTCAACAGCAGTAGCAAGATGGCTATGATAGGCAGCACGGAGTTGGTGGTGGGAAATTGCTGGCAGATGGTGAAGTTGATGACGGGCAGCGAGTTGCAGTCGACCCAGCGCAGCACTTCGGCGAGCACCAACACGAAATTGAACACGAGCGCGACGAAGCCGAGCAGAATCGCCCAGTCGAAATCGAACAACTCCTGGTCGGCGTAGACGGCCCAGATCGACAGTATGAACATGCTATTCGGAATGAGCAGCGTGCCGCGATAGAACGCCGGGTCCGGATTCGTTGTGCCCGTCAGCGTGAGGTCCTCGAAGATCATCCAGAATACCGGTATGGCCGTGACGATCATGGCGATGATAGAGATGCCGAACGCGGCCGCCTTGACGCCCGTCGGTTTGATCTCGGCGGCGTCTACTCTCAGCCGACACTGCTCCTCTGGCGTTAGACATAGTTGTGGCGTTTGTGGTTGCATGTGCGCGCGCGCGTGTGTGTGAGGCGGCGGCGGCGACGGCACAAATTTAGCCGTTCGCTCTCTTTCTAGGAGCACGAGCGGCACTCAAATATGTTGCACACACCAAAACTCAATGTCATTCGAGGCGCTTCACGTTATCGGCCATCTCTGGTTCTGGGTGCTGCTCGGCTCGGCGCTCTTCCTCGCGCTCTACTCGTGGCAGTTTGGCCTCGACGACACCGACATCGCCGCCGCCGCCGCCGACGCACGCGACGATCCTACTGCTATCAACGAAAAGGCAGACTTTTCCGCCGACGCTGACACAGGCAGCAGCAGCCAACGACACAAGACACGCAGATCTCAGCAGCGCATGCTCAAATCACAGCATCAGCAGCAGCAAAACAATACGTTTCGAACGGGCGACTTCCTGTTTGGCGTGCTTCCCAACGCAGCACTCATTAAATGGCGTGAAATCGATCGCAAGTAGCGGTGGCGGCGGTGGAGGCGGCGGCGTCGCGTGTGCGGACGCGGGCGCGGGCGCGCGCGCGCACTCGGCAAGCAAAAACGGAAAACGTTGACGCGAATAGATTGCGATTTTATTTTTGTTCGTCCAACACTCGCAGTTTCATTATCCCTACACTGGTAAAATACAGCGCGACCAACGGCCGCCTCCCATTGACAAATGCATGATGAACAACTACGACGAACTCGCGTCGCTGCTGCTATCGTCGTCGTCGTCGTCGCCGCCGCCGCCGCACCTCCACGAATTACCATCTCGGTCGGCGGACAAGGAGAAGCACAATGCTTCGACGTCGACGTCGCTGGTGCTGATGTCTCCGACCACCACCACCAGCACCAGACTGGCTGGCATGCCAGTGACGTTGGTGGTGCGCGACAACGACGACATCCAAGTGCTGGCCGAGGCGATGGTCAGACGCGAGCAAGAGGAGACACTGGCGGCAGCGGCGGCAACGGCGGCAACGGCGGCGAACCAACACCGCCAGAACAACAGGAAGAGGGCGTTGGAAGACGACGCGACGACGACGACGACGACGACGGAACCAGCCGAACTATTGACGCACACGCATACGACGCTCGACTGCGAGCGCTTGTTGCCGACGCCGCTCAACGAGGCTGGCACGCGGCTACAGTCGACAACTTTGCTGCCTGTCGCCGTCTACCACAATGTGATTGGTTTTACCGCGGGCCCTGCACCTCAACCGGTGTCCGCGGCGGCGGCGTCGACGTCGACGCGCGCGGCGAGCGAACTGATCGGCCAGAGGTGCGCGGCGCGACACGCATTAGAACAACGCACACTCGAAGCACACCAGACGGCGCAGGCCGACGAGCGCGACGCCATCGACGCCGAACTGCTCCGGAGGCGACTCGAGTCGGGCAAACGCGCGCGCAGGAAGCCACCGCAGCACCTGCGACACGAATACACCGACGCGCGAAGTGGCGTGCACCGCGTGTTCTCTGGCGGCGCACTTCCGGCGCTGCCAGAGGCCGTGTTTACGGGCGCGCGCGGCACCGACGCCGCGCAACTCGCCGCCTACAGCGAGCAGAGGCAATTTGTCGCCTCGCTCGACCTCTCGCTCGAGCAACTCCGCTCCGCTGGCTTCATCGAGTCACGACTTGGTGCATCGCTATTTGCGGCACACGAGTCGACGACGGCCGCGGCCGCGCTCGCACGCAGTCGGTGTTCGTTTCGCAACTGCACGCGCGCGCCCGTCTCGCGCACGCTCTGCGACACGCACAGAAAACAACATTGGCGTATCGTGAGGCGTTTCTTCAAAACCGCTGCTACTGCTAGAGGCGGCGGCGATGACGACGAGAAAAAATAAACTCCTAGTGTGCGCACGCGCGTTCTTCCTATTCTCTGCGCTCAGAGCACACGCACACGAACAAAAAATGGACTGGCTTATGCGCATTTTCTCGCGTCCCGCGGAAGTGGCGCCCACCGACATTGCCACGCTCGGTGGTGTCTCGTCCGCCACCGGCGCCGCCACAAACCACAACATTAACACACATAAAACGTCGGCGTCTTCGACGGCCGCGGTGGCCAACGGCGGCGCGAGCACCGACACCGACGGCGACAACGACGAGGATTTGGGCATCGACGACAGCGACTACGTGCTCTTCGAATACCACCAACCCGATTTCGACGAGAAGTATTGGCGCTACATGAAGATCGAGCCCGGCGTCTACGGACTGCAGCGTTTCCGCAGCGAGCCGAGCAAGCAGCAAGCCGAGCCCATTCACTATCTGGTGACGACCGACAACGCCGTCTACCGCTGGTGCATAGCGCTCGAACGCGAGAGACTACGCTCGCGGCGGCGCGAGTCGCAGCGGCCGCCCGTCAGCGCGCTCGAGCGCCGTCCGCAACACGTGCCGGGCGTCGTCGGTGCGTTCGTCGCCATGGGAACCGGTCGACGGCCCGTGTTCGCGTTCGAGGAGGGCGAGCGCTGCTTGTATCTGCTGGACGACGTGTTGACCGCCGACTACTCGCTGCACGAGACGTTGCTGATGCGCTGTCGCGTTCCAATCCCGTCGTCCAACGTGCACCTCTGCCGCTTCTCGCGCACCGGCCTCACTTCTGGCGAGACGACCGTCGATCGTCTTGCACGTGCGTCGGCGGCGACGGCGGCGTCGACGACACCGGCGGCGCCGGCGACGATACCAAAACCGTCGGCGACAGCCGCAGCGCCGCCATCGACCGCCGTCGACTATGCGACACACACGATCGATTTGGAAATAGACGGAACTACCAGCGGTGTCAAAAACGATGTCTGTGGCGGTGGTGGTGACGAAGACGACCTCGAAGAAGCGTCACTGGAGCACGATCCAGCACGCGTCGTCGATGGTCGATTCACCGGCTACTCGCCCGTCGATCCGCGCGACTCGACCGGCAAGAAGCGTCGTTGGATCGTGATTGGCCGCGACTACTGGGAGTTGTATCACGCGTTCGAGGAGATGCACTATCGCTCGGGCTGCTATCTGATGAAACTGGCCGCCAACGGCGGCGTGCCGATCGAGGCGTCGGAGCGCAAGGAGTTGGAGCACGCGCGCGGCGAGCACACCATGGTGCGCAACCTCGAACTGCTCGTGCGTCGCATGGCCGATCCGAACGCCAACGAGACCGAGCGCCTGCGCATCCTGGCGCAAGCCGTCGACGTCGTCAACCGCCTCGATGTGCTGCATCGCGCGCAAGCGTCGATCAACGATAAATAAACGCGTGCACTTTAATCTAACAACGCGCGTGTGCGTGGCACACCAACAGCAGCAGCAGCAGAAATGCCGCACACCGAGCACTGCGAGGACGCGGCGCGCGAACAATACGAGGCAGCGCTGCGCAGATACGAGTTGGCGCACGACAATCTGAGCATGGCGGCCGTGTTCGGCACGTCGACGACCATCTTCTTCAGCATATTCTCGACGATGATCTACACCAACGTGAGCGGCACGTTCGCGCCCGCGCAGATGGGCTGGTTCGTGCTGCTCATGCTGACGTTTGTGATCGCGATCTTCATGCTCGTCGAACTGTTGGTGCGCACTGACGTGCTCTTCCACGTGTTCAAGAACCACCAGACGCGCTTCTACGTGCTGGTGCAGAACGGCCAGGCCGCGCGCACGATTGGCATGTTCCTCGTCACGACGTTCCTGACCAGCATTTGGCTGGCGAGTTGGAACAACTCGCACTTCAACTGGCTGGAGAAACTCTGTGGCATCTGGAATGTCTTCATGGCTATCAACGTTCTCCTACTATTCATGCGGAAATGACCGACGACGGCGGCGGCGGCGCGCACACACCATCGAAAAAACCCGCCCGCGCGCGCACACCCGACACACAGAATGAGCGAGAATAATGTTTCACCACCTCCGGCGAAAATCGTCGATGAAACGACCAAGCAAGACTCTGACGACGATGACGATATGGATGCTGCAACAAATGCCGCGCTGGCAGCGGCATCCGCGATCGCCGACGAGACGGCGGCGAAACTACTCACCGACGTCGAAGTCGAGCGCGTAACGCGTGCCACCGTCAAACGCCTTCACGATCAGACGTCGGCGGCGTCGATTATGGCGCGTGCCAACAGCAACGGCGCAGGCGGGCGCGGCCGCGGCGCCAAGAAACGCCAACGACTGCTGAAGACGGCGACCACGTTGCGCGTGTCGCTCGACAAGACGCTCGACGAGATGCGTGTCGAACGACTCGCCAACGACAAGGCGCGCAAATTCGTGCTGTTCTGCACGCAGCGCATCGAGGACTACACAGCGCAGAACGTGCCGACGGTCTACGCGTTCATCATCGCCGCGCTCGACATGATCAAGAACGTCGAGACGCGCGAGGAGGTGAGCGACCTCGTCTTCCAGCGCCTCGAGCGCCTCTGCTGTGGCATCAACCAGGACGGCGAGGCCGTGCAGCGGCCGACGGCCATCAAGGACCTCGACTCGTTCCTCGAGAAGAACGGTCTCGTGTCGACGACGGCCGACTCGAACGAGCGCTACGGACGCGAGGTGCCGCTCGTCGACCTCTTCACGCTGCTGTTGGGCACGTGCAAGCGCACCGAGAAGATCACAGCGCTGTTGGCGAAAATCATGAACTGCATGACCATCCTGCCGTCGTTGAACCGCGAACTCGAGAAGAAGACCGTGCAGACCGTGCGCGCCGACAAGAAGAAGGTCGCCGCCGCCGACCTCTCGGCAATGAGCGACTACGAGCGCACGGCGTTCCTCATCGAGCACGACGCCGTCGACAAGGTTGCGTTGGCGCGCGACAAGAAGTTGAAACAGGTCGAGCCAGTCGTCCAAGAGTCGGAGGCGGTGGCGGCGGCGGCGGCGGCGGCGGCGCAGACCACGACGGCTGTTGAAGCCGCATCGGACGGCGCCAAGAAAAGAAAACGCTCTAATGACGACGACGACGGCGGCTCTGACAATAGTGGGTCGTTTGGCGGCGGCGGCGATGACGACGACGACGAAGATGACGACGACGACGACGATGATGACGACGATGACGACGAGGCGCTTCTCGACGATGATGACGACGCCTCCGACGCCGATGACGACGCCGACGCCGGAGAGAAAGAAGACGGCTCCGGAGAGAAAGAAGACGGCTCCGGAGGTGGTGGCGGTAAAAGCGCCGTCGTCGACGAAGATGAGAAGAAAGAACAAGAGGCGCGGCTACGGCTCAAGATTGCCGACAAAATCATCGACGATCTTTGGAACGAACTTTTCGAGGCGATGATCGAGACCGACGACATCTACCGTCGCGACGTTCAGAAGGACATGTCGAACACGAAGAAAACAACCGGTGCCGATGCAGCAGCACAACCTCCTGGCCAACAGACCAAGAAGAAAGCAAAGAAGTCCAAGCCCCTACTCGGAGCAGCAGCCGCCGGCGGCGGCGGCGGCGTCGGCGCCGCTGGCGACTCTCCTACGAAACAACGCACACTCGACGAATTCAAGCAGAAGAAATCGAGCAACAAGCCCGCCGCCGCCGCACAGCCATCGTTTACACAGAAGAACGCTGTTTAGACGTTTATTATTATTAAACACTGCCGCTGCTGCTGCTGCTGCTGATTTCCGAATCACGCCAGTCCATAGTGCTGCTCGCTGGCAAACAACTCGGCCAAATGTCGATGTAGGTCGTGCGGCGGCGTGAGCGACAGGCCGGCGTCGAGTGTCAGTAGCCTGCCGCACGTGCCCGTGACGCTCATGCGTCGGCAGTCGTCGGTGAACGGATGCGAGACGTTGTGTATGCCGATGTTGATGCGCTGCGACGCCGCGTCCATGCGATTGAAGATGCCATCGATGCCGGCCGACTGCGCCAGGTAGTTGTCGACGGCCGTGAGTTTCGCGAGCGCGTGCGTGTCGGTGATGGCGAACCGCGGACGCCACACAGAGGCGTAGTCGTTGGTGTTGGCGTGCGCGGCGTCGGCCTCGAACGCGCCGCGCAGCGCGCCGAGACACACACGCACCGCGTCGAGCGGCACGCTGGCGAGCGCGACGAGCGTCGCCAGCGGCAAACTGCGCTCGCCAGTGACGGCGAACAGGAAGCGCACCAGGTCGTCGCGCGTCGCCTTCATCAGCCAGAGCAGCAGACTGAGCAGGCTGTGTTCGAGGCCGCACACGGCGGTCACCATCGTCGCCGTGCGCCGGAACTCGTCGAGCAACTCGGGCAGCCGAAAGTAGACGGCGTCGGCGTCGCGGCCCGCGGCGACGCTGGCGCGCACCTCGTCGCGATACATCTCACGTGCCACCTTCATCATCGCGCTGGCCTGCTTCGCCCACGCGTCGGTGAACTCGATCGTCTGGTAGTTGGCGCCGCTGCGCACGGCCCCGCCGCCCTCGGCATCAACGTTGACGAAGCGCTTCACCACCATCATCGAGCCGTAGCCGGCGGACTCGAATTTGTTTCCCAGCGCGCCGAGTCTCTCGAGCGCCTCGCCCAGCGACGGATGCCGGCCATCTTCGTTGACCGACACGCGCAGCGAGCCGATGATGGCCGCGCGCAGCAGATCGGTGTCGACGCCACTGCCGGCTTCGCCAGCGCTGTCGAGACCGGCTATGCGCAGCGTGCGGAGGCGCGCGTAGGTGGCGCCGACAAGGCGCTTCATCAGCATCGTGATCGTGTGGTGCGGCTGCGCGATCATGACGCGCCGCAGCACGTCGTAGCGATCGCGCATCAGACGACTGTCGGCCAGCAGAGTGCGCAGCGTGCTGGCGTTGCGCACGTGTCGTTGGAGGAAGTTGACCGTCAGCGTGCGTGCGCCGCCGCCGCCGCCGGCCTCGTTGTCGTCGCACCGCTCGGCAAACTGCATCAGATTCGGCTCGCCGAGTTGCAGGTAGTGCGCGGCGATCGACTTGTGCGAGACGGGCATGCCGAACAGCAACGCCAGCAGCAGCGGGTCGACGAGTCGGCTCAGCGTGTTGCGCTGCAGCGTCACGCTGTTCAACAGCGTCGCGAGAAACACACCCGCCGGATCGCTGACGACGAGCGCCGACGGTGGCGCACGCGCCGCCGCGCCCGGCTCGGCGAGCCAGCAATGCTGCCAGCCGCGACCGTGCGTGGCGCGCATGTGCTGCAGCATCTCGGTCTCGCTCATCTTGTTGAGCGTGCACACGTCGGCAAACAAGTCGATCGGGCGCGCGCCAGCGCGCCCTTCACCGGCTCGCCGGAACATGACGGCGTCGTAGCGCGCCTCGAATGCCGCCCAGAATCGACCGCCCGTCAGATAGTCGACGTCCACCCAATGAAGAGGCGGCGGCGTCGGCTGCGTCGATGATGCTGCGCCGCCACCGTGACACACTTTGCACGTGAGATGCCGATCCTTCTTGTCGCCGCGCTCGAGTTGCGCCATGTAGGCGTCGGAGCGCACGCGAATGCACTGCAGCGACTCGTCGTAGTAGCAGCGCGCACCCGAGTGCGCCAGGTAGGCGTCGATGATCTGCTGCATGCCGTCGAGCGTTGGGCCGACGCCGCGACCGGTCTCGCGGAGGAAGTGCAACTCGGGATAGCCGTCGCCGGCCGCGTTCGTGTTGATCTGCGCCATGAATGCAACAAGCGCGTCGTGGTAGGCACGTTGGTGGACCGAGTTGGCGGGCGGGGCTTCGATGTTGCCGGCAGCGGCGGCGGCGGCAGCAGCAACAACATCGCCGACAACGTTCCGTCGCACCGCCGCCGCCGCCGCGCCATTGTCTACTTGCACACGGCCGGCGATGTTGAGAGCAATCGGCCGGCCCCAATTGCCTTCGTGTTGTTGTTGGCGTTGCATGATCAGCACCGTCATTGCATCTTCGGCGCCGCCGTCGGCGTCGTTTGATTCGACGAGCAGTCGGCGCGCAGTGGCGTTGCGCACGCCTCCATTGAACAGCGTCGGCGCGCGTAGCGCGCAGTCGAGCACGATGTTGAACTTCCGCTGTCGCTCCTCTTCGCTCTCGGTGGCTGTGTTCATTCCGGCCATCGCATCGGCAACGAAACCACCGCTGAACACGTTGGCAATGAACTGGCGCGTCGCGGCCGACCGCTCGATGGTGCCGCAGTAGAGGTTGACGATTAAGTGCAGCAGTTCCGGCGACAGCGGCTCGCCGCTGAGGTCGACGGTCGTCATCGACGTCGTCAGCCACTGGCGAACGGCCTCCAAATTGTTGACTGTCGCCATTGTCGGAAGTGGCGCAAACGTCTTGCCCGTCACTAGCAGGTAGATGATGCGCGCCGCGTGATTGAGCAACAGTCGCGCGTTGAAAAACGCAGACGGCGCTCTGAGGGCTGGCAGTAGAAGGTGCAGGAAGTGCGCGCACGGCAGTAGTTCCTCGTAGACGCGATGCGCCGCCCACGAGCCAACGATCACTTCAACCGCGTAGAGGTCGCCGCACGCGTCCACCGTGAAATGCCAGCACTCTGGCGACGCAACGAAGAAGAACGGGTTGAAGCGCACCGCCGACGTCGCGTCGTCCCAATTGCCAAAGTGGCGATAGAGCGACTCGCCGGGCTCGTCGCGCACCGTGTCGGCCAACTCGAAGAAGTGCTCGAGGATGGCCGGTGCGATGCTGTTGACCAACTGCGGCAATTCGTTCTTGTGCACGAATTGATGCAGTCGGTGAATCGAGCAGCCGGGCAACATCATCTGGATGGAGGCGTTGTTCTTCGCGTAGAGCATACGGCGCTGGCGCGGCAGCGTAGTATCGTTGCGCAACAAGCGCTCGGCAGCGCCTTTGAATTTCGCCGACAGCGCGTCGAAGAACACCGACGTGCTGTCGCCGTCGGCAATCGAAATCGCCAGCGACACGTCGGGCGCCTCGAACGGCGCCGGCGTCCACGCTCGGCGCATCGCACGCGCCACGGCCTGTAACTCGTTGGCGGCGCAGAACGGCAGAGCGCCAACGAACACGTCCAGGGCGCTCAGCATTCGGTAGAGGTTGTCGGCAAACGGCGACATACGGAGCCGGCGTTTGGCGAGCGGCTCGTCCTCCTCGTCGATCGCGACGGCGGCATCGGCGGCAGCGGTAGCAGCGGCTGCGGCTGCGCCGACTGGTTTGGCAAACAGCGCGTCTATGCGATCGATGAGCGTCTTGGCGCCTTCGCACACGTAGTCGGGCAGGTCACGCAGAACACGGACCAGGTCGGCGGTGCTCTTGTTGACGCCGAGGAGATTCCATTTCTGGAATCGGCGCGTCGCGTTGTTGATGCCGACGAACAGCAAGAACTCCTTGAGTGTGACGTGATCCGGCACGCCCTCGTGCACCCATTTGACGCTGTGCGCAACGAGCGTGTTGATGCGCTCGGCGAGCGCAGGTGAGTTGGCGGCGTCGACACGAATCGTGCACAGACGCGAGAGATCGCGTGCCAGCAGCACCGACACCAATTCGTCCATACTGGCACACGTAAACGTCGCCTCGCTGACAAAGTCGCTCAACACGGTGCCCAACTGCCGCTTCTCTGGCTGGCCGGCGGCGGCGAGGACGGCGGCGTAGATCTTGATGCTGTCGCGCTCGCGGATCTCGTCGGCGCTGCGCACTTTGGCGTCGATCATCGCGGCGTCTGTCGGCATGCTGAGCACGGGCCGGGCGCTCTTGTCTTGTAAAAGTGTTGCAATTTTCATTCTCTGTTGTTGTTGTTGTTGGTTGTTCGCGCGGCGGCGGCGTGGCGCGCACGCGTGTATTTTTCGCTTCCTTTTTCGTGTCGACCGCGACTGGCCGCGGATTTTCTTCGAAAATTAGAAGCATCGGCGTGCGTGTGCGCGCTCAAATGTTCATTTCTTCCGGTGTTTCCGGAGACGCTCGAATCTCCAACGCGTGTTCGGATCGATGCAGTTGGTAGAGCACGCCCGTCTGGAGGAGATCGACGTTCTTCTTCGCCTCGTTGAAGCGCAGGCGTGCACACGTCTCCTCGTGAATGGCGCAGAGCAACTCGTTCCACGTGTTGTTCTTCGCCACGTAGAGGTCGAGCAATTTGGCGTCGAGCGCGCGCGCGTTGCCGGCGTGCATGGCGATGCAGAACGCGTCAATGCGCGCCTCGCAATCGTAGAGGCGCGCCGTCAACGTGCGCACCACTTCGCCAGCGTCGACGAAAAGCATGTTGAGTCGCGTATACTCGGCCGAGCGTGCCTCCTCGGCTGCCCGCTCTTCTTCTATGTGGCCGCCAGAGACGACGAGCGCACGCGGTTTGCCCGAGAAGTCGCGAATGCGTTTGCGTGCCGGCACACCAAACTCGGCTGGCTGCTTTCCGGCTGCGTCCGCGGCAGCGTCGCTCTCGAGTGTTTTGATGCGCTCGAGCGCGCGCTGCAACTCGCTCTCGGCCTTCTCTGCGCGTGCCAACAGCGCTGCGCGTTCTTCTTCCATCTCGTGCTTCTTCTCAATAGTGTTACGCAAGATAGCGATGTGCGCTTCCATGCTCGAGCGGCAGGCCTCCTTGTCGTGCTCTAGTTGAGTGATCTTCTCCTTGGCTGCGTTGTGCGCCGCCTGCTCTGCGTCGAGCAACTTATTCGCCTCGTCGCGCTCGGCGGCTTCGTTGTCGAAAGCCGTTCGGCACGCCGTCGCGGTCTTCTTGGCTGCGACGAGTTCGACTTCCAATTCCTTCATCGCCTGCTTGCGCTGCATCTGCATCAACGCCAATCGTGCATCGTGAATCTCTTTTGTTGTTGTGATCGTCTCGGCCAACGCTGACACTGCCGATGAGACCACTGTCTCTGTTGTGGTGGCGGTGTTGTTGATAGGCGGCGGCGGCGGCGGAGACGGTGTTTGTGTTGGTGGCGGAGAAGATTCGGTTCGTGTCGACGACGGCGCCGGCATCGACGCGAAATTCGAAGGCGAAGCCGGCGGCGACGCACCTCCGCCATCGTCGTCGACGTCGCTGAGACTACTGTGTATATCGAAACTAGCGCTGCGTTTCCAGAGATCTTTTACGACGTTGGCCGCGAACGCATCCTCGTTTGGATGAATACGACGCGTCCATTCGAACGAGCCGATCTCGCCCAGCGGTAGCGTGCGACGCTGCTTCGCGTCGAACAGCAGCAGGTCCGAGTCGGCATCGAAGCCAATATCGACTGGTTTGCGCTTCTTGATCATGCGTCCTGATTTGGAGTAGGTCTTCTGTTGCTGCTGCTGCTGGCTTGGTTTTGCGGCACGTGCGAGAACACTTGTCATTCTTTTTTTTTCCGCGCGTGCGCCTGCCGGTGCCGTCGACGCGAAATTCGAATTTCGACGTCGATACTTCGGCGTGCATCCAAAGCGTTTATTTGAATTCGCACACCCACGCGCCACGTGTCAATGTCATCGACCTACATTGAACACACAAACGCAACCGAGACCTACAAGTTGACCACGCGTGCCCAAGCGAAGAAAAACCTCCGCGTCGTGTTCGCCGATCACACCAAGTTCACGGCGCTCTTCATATGCGCGGCTATCGACAGCGCGAGCAGCAATGGCAACAACAAGCAAGCGCTGGCGGCACTTGACCAACGTCTGCGCAAGGCGAACTCGGCGCAGATTGGCGACAGCGTAAAGGCGCTCGTGGGCATGCAACCGCCAGCGCTGCCCATAGAAGTGCTGCGCAACGAAGCAGAGACACTGCGCATCAGAGTAACGAAAGCGTTTGAAGAGCACATCAAACTCGCCGCCGACATTGTCGGCCTGCTCTTTGCGGTGACGCGCGGAGATCGCCTGGATAAGAAGACATACGCCAGCGTCGAAAAGACATTGGACACGCTATTGAAGTTTGGTGGTGTGCTTTTCACCGAAGAAAAACAACAAACGATGAAAACCGCCGACAACAAAGAGTTCCAGACGGAGCGCGGGCGATTGAGAGAAGAGTTTCGCGGCGCCGCCGCCAAGGCATTCACTGCGTCGACAACGTTCACCAAAGACTCGCTGCAGAACAAGATCGCCGCGTGGTATGACAACGCTGAACGCATCGCCTCGCTCCTCGCGCAGAATTCGTTCGTGCCCAAGGCATTCGCGCTTGCCACAGAGGAG
>Ga0315288_10000828_pt1 | contig 39395 bp, 39 predicted proteins | sample YL17G11_20_MG_FD_203454 | JGI IMG/M metagenome (GOLD analysis project Ga0315288, IMG submission 203454) | Sediment microbial communities from Yellowstone Lake, YNP, Wyoming, USA - YL17G11_20 | ecosystem: Environmental > Aquatic > Freshwater > Lake > Sediment | place: USA: Wyoming | collected...
TTTTTAGCCTCTTTCATCTGTTGGAGGAGCATTTTCATATCCAGTGGAGGTGTTTGTGGCTGCGCCGCTTCTGGGGCAGCTGGTTCGACAGCTGGAGCCGCCGGAGCGGGGTTCGCCTGAGCGGGAGCCGCTGCAAGTTCTTCAACAGCAGGAGCATCGCTTCTAAGCACCTTGTTTATTTCGTCCGAATCACTCGTTGGTTCACTTTCCGATTTTGCCATCATATTCACTTCCTGAATAACTGCTTCCGAATTCGCTGGGTCTTGACATATTGATATCTCATGTATCGACATATCTAAAATCTCTCTGTGACACCCAGTATTATCACAGGTATTGCGTGAATCTAATGCGAACCCACCAATAGAATACCCCTTTCTTACATCCATGCAAGTGGGACATTCCATACCCTTCTTAATCTGCTCCCAGACCGTGTCATAATAAGGTTCGCCTTGATAAACTACTGAATACGCTTTGACTCCTGTTTTTCCGGTCTTGTTCAATACTTTCTCGGCGAATATGAACGCTCCAACCGTTCTGTTGGTATGCGTATCCACCATCGTTCCACCACGATTGACGTGATTGACAATCCTTTCATATGCCTTATCTACGGCAACTACGTCGTTCTGTTTATCCAAATCCTCGGTGGAAACGAACCCTGAGAAAAATCTACACCCCGGATAAGTCTTCATCAATTGCCATGCGTCAAATACCGCTTCACGATAGGTCTTCTTGTTATCACTCTTCTTGACAACTTTATTGAACGCGTCCATCCACATTCGTTGGCCCTTCTCATCTAAGGCCGCTTTGACGCTGTCGGGTAGAGTTTCTATGCAGTCGAAACGCATGGCGATATCTCACTTCTTATATATGTATAGTCCTATTAAAGGATTTACTGTGTTAACTTTCTATATTCCATTAGTTCGTCTGCGACCGGAAATAATTTCGTGTTCAAAGTCCGGTCCATTATATTTGTTAGTTTCCTCTTGGCATTTTTATACTCGGTCTCATCCAACTCGGTTATAGCATTCAACAGCACTTCTCCCCACTTCTTCGCCTCTTTACTTTCCTTGTCGGACATGGGGAATTGCTCTATAACCTGATTCAATTTATCATTGAAGAATGCCTTCTTCGCCGCATAATCTTCATCGGCGAATTTAACTGGAACCGGTTCTTCTTTAGCAGCTGGCTCCGTCTTTTCTTCGACGACCTCTCTGAAAGGCTCCTCCTTAGTTTCTACTTTGGTCGAGGGTGCTATCATCGGACTCCCGCGACTCGGTTGATTTTTCTTATAATTTATCAGAGAATTAATCAATTTATAGAGAGGTTTATTGCCAGTATATTTGACCAATCCCTGCATCAAGTCTTCAGTACGTCCTTGTTCCTCTTTGCTCGTTACGTCTACGGCCTGTAATAATTGTTCCAGAACGTTGTTCACTTGGGCTTTCAATTGTTCAAACTCTTCTGGCTCCTTCTCTTCTTTCTCCATTTTAATCTTTATATCATCTAATGTGTTATCTACCGCGTCCTTTAACTCTTTTCTTCTGGTTAGATATTGTTCACTGGTGATAATATCCGTCGAAGCGACCTCTCCTTTCTTCTTTCTTCTCCTGGGAATATTGCCCAGTTCTTCAGTTGTGAACGGCGGGAACAAATGGTCTTCTAATTCTTTTATCTTGACCTTATCCTCTGAGTTTTTCTTTTTATCGTCTTTGTCTTTGATTTCATCAATGAGTTGTAATCTATATTTATAGAGTGCTTTCTCATCATCGGTCCAGCGAGTTTTGGCACCCTCTAGTGCTTCTATTATCAATCTTAAATCCGCAAAGTCCCATTGGTATTTTTTAATCATATCTTTCGATATATCTCTCTTCTTCTTACTCCTTGGGTCGTGATAAGGTTGAATAGAACGTTGAATCTCCTTAATATAATCAGCGTCTAAATGTTTAATCGCTTCAGATATCTCCGAAATCATTGGTTGTATGAACTCTCTATTCTCTATTTCAGATATCGCTCCACGCTTAACCTCATCATTTAATTGTCTGGCCTCATCCTTCCAGAAGGCGCCCGAAATTTTCATCGCCTCTGAGGACGTGAGCAAATTCGTTTTGACCTGCTTTTTATCCTTTATATCTGCTGCGAGTTTAAAGTCCGTATCTAATTTTTTATACAATTCTCTTAGAATCGCATCAGGATTGGTTACTCTTTCTGTATCTTTTGCGCCAGCATGGACCTCTTCTATGAACTCCGATTTTATCTTATCATCTAATGGGATTTTATTAGGTTCCATGGTAGCCGTCATCAATACGTCCCCAAACTGTTTCTTAAAGGCTTTCCAAGATTCATCGAAATCTGTTCTATCTGAATCATTGAAAGAACTATTGACCGCTTTTAGTGTTTTATATGCTCCTTCCTTGTCCTCTTCCGAAATGTTCGTAGAATCTATCAGACTCTTATAGTATTTAATTATATTATCAGCATCTTTCTTTGCTGCGACCTCTTCTCCAGAATTAAGAACCGTCGGAATGAGGTGAGGAGCTACTTTCTTGACCTTATCCATCCATCGATTAAAGAATCCCACCTTACCCTCCTCGGTGCGCTCTCCTCTATATGCTTTGAGCGGGGTATTCTTTAAATTTCCAAAATCAATGGGTTTACCCTTAATGACCTGTGGTCTATAATTATATAATAATACTCCTGGATTTGCGTCTAAAATCGGCTTGATGTATTTTTCGTAATTCTTTTTCACCCAATCACTATCTAAATAATAATCCAATCCGTCAGCTGATTTTCCTTCTATTATTCCGTTAGGATTATCTGGAGTGGACATGATTACCAATGCGTTGCCTAACGCATCTATTCTATCTTTCTCTTCAGCTTTCTCCCAGGGTAATACTATATCCTCATTATTGACTCTACTTATATTATCTTCCGTTGCTGCTTTACGAGGGTCTATAAGTACTATTGTTCCCTTGGTCTTTAAAAATACATTCCCATTCAGAAGATGGTTCAATTCTTTACATTTGCCAATTCTCTCCTTCATGAACTGATTTTTTATATGTTTTCTCGTGGGGAATCTCTGATTCAATTTCGGCCCGATATTCTCTTCTACCCCTTCTGGGGTATCTCTATTGACCGCCTCTCTTATTCTTGCCACGTCGTTCAAGTTCTGTTCTTCGGGAATATTGTGTACGTTCATTAATTCTTCTTTCGGCTGTTCTGCTTCTATAGCTGCTGCCGTCGCTGTAGGTGGTTCTTGTACTATTGCTTGAGGTTCTTTCACCGAGGGGGCGAATTTTGCAGTCTCTTCTGGGAGAATGTTTTGTAAATGAGCGGCGATATTATCGGCAAAATGCACCCATTTCTCAACGTCGGTTTCTGGATTTCGTGCCCCGTATTTTACAGCCCATCTACCCATATGACTCTCTATAGCATTCATTAACTGAGGATATTTATTCGCGAATTCCTCTCCTAATTTTTCTTTATAATATGGTCTAACTTCTCTGGCATGTCCACTTCCCTTTTCACGACATATGTCATGTAACAACGCTGCTGAGAGAAGCATAGATTGTTCCAACTTTCCAAATTTACCAGGTTGCGCCGCAATCATGAGTTTCATTGTTTCAAATACTCGCTTGGTGTGACGCACATTTCCGCCTTCAATACGCTCATCTGGCGGATGAAATTTATCCGAAGATATCACTTTTTGGAATTTTTCTGGCTGATTGTCCATAGCCATCTGGGTCCATGCTCTTACCCCCTCGTCTGGAATTTCTCCAACTTCTTTCTTGAAATCTGTGAAATCAACATCTGATGTTGGCGTCTTTAGATTATATATTGATGGTAATTTGTCAGCAATCTTAGTGGCGATTTCCGTCCATAGTTTCTTATTCTCGGGCGCCATCATCGGTTCTGACCCGTCCTTGGGGTCGCTTAGAACCGTCATTATCTCAGATACGCCCTTATCTGTGGATGGGGGTGTGATACCTCCAAGGTTATCCTGCGTGGTAGTTGGTAATGTCTCTTCCGGTTTCTGTTCGATTGGTGCTACGACTGTTGGTTGAGGCTGTGCATCGGGATTTAATACTCCATTCTCATCAACACTCGCTCCCAACAGTCTGCTGCGGAAGTCTTTATCGAATTTCTTCAATATATATAGAGCCTCCAGCACCCCGTTCTGGACCTTCTTATTCTTGATATCATATACTTCGGCAAAATAGTTATAAGGTTCGTCGTTGTTCTCTTCTTCGAATAGATACTTCGCAACCTTATTATTCAAAGTATTCAATAAATCCTGTCGAATATTCGCATATGCTCCATCGACGTTCACACCCATTCTCTTCTGGTCGGCTAATTTATAGAAATTATCGAAGAACCTTTCATAGATTATCGGTCCCGCATACGGGTTCATTTGAGAGGGGTCTTCTTTTAACCGCTCATCGTTTGACATCCATTTCGCCGTTCTCAACACATTCATTAGTTCAATATGTTCATCTGGGGTATGAAAGTATATAGATTCAACCGGGGTCTTATTCCTGGATGGTTCTGGCTCTATTTTATCCATTGACCGTTTGCTTCCAGTGCTATCGAGGAATTTTCTCAGATTAGCGGTGACCGCCTTCTTTTCACCAAACCTCCCATCCTTCACTCCAGCATCCGTCAGTGCCCCATTAAAGAAATCTACGAACTCTTTGAAGTTGTGTGTGGATGTTGCGGCCTTCTGTAATCTCTTAACGAATGGATTATTTAAATAATCCTCGAATGCTAATTGTTCTTGTGAAGGCCCCATTCTTCCTTTATAATATGCCCCAGTTATCAATGGTAGGATTTCATTAGCCAACACTACGAACCTCCCATTCGGGGTTTCAGCATTCTTCTGCAATGCTAGACTCAATAGCTCTGGGTCCATGAGTATTGGAGAATTCAAGAATTCCTTAACGTATAGTTTGGCCTCTTCGGATTTAGAATTAGCGTCGGGGTCGAATATATACGCCGTTCCTGGTTGATAATACTTCTTACCTGCTTGCTCTCCCTTGAACTGTCCACGGTTCTCGGTCAGAAAATCATCTAAGAACAACGCCGCATGACTGTCTCTATCTGACATGAATGATAGACCGCCACTTCTGTTCATTAAATCTAATTGCTTTAGATAATCGAGAGAGGTGTCGTCTCTTATATTATGATTGGAATATGAGGAGAAGAACTTATTCAATCGTTCTCCGTCTTCTTTGAAGAAGGACTGTATCTTACCTATGTCCTTTTTCTTGACCTCTCCCTCTTCTCCACTTAGTTCTATTTTTGGTATCTTTCTGACGTTTCCTTTGGTATGCTTGTTGTGCGCCTCTATCAATTCGTTCACACGGGATAGCATTCTACTGATATAGTGCGGGTTGCTTCTTATATAAGAGTTGACCACTCCTCCATCATAATATTTCTCGAAGGCGTCCCCAAACAGTCTGGCTGCTATAACATGTGCGTTCCCCGCATTTGAACTGTATTTTGGATTTATCTTCAATTCGGCAACGAACTTATTCACTACCGTCGGGAATTCTTTTTCTCCAACGTTCTCGACTGTCAACTTACTGACTTCTTCTCCCCTGTATCCCTGTAATCTTGTCAGTCTACCGATGGTCTCGGTATCTTTGAATTCGTTCAATAGTTCATTGCGTTTTTCTTCAGTATTGGCCGAACGATAATCTTTTAAGTTCAGAGAATTATAATTCGAATCCACATATCTATCGATTTGCTTGGCTAGTGTTTTAGAGTTCTCTTTCCCATATTTTTGATACAACTGGTCGGTGATAGATTGCTTCAATACCGTCTTCCCTGTCTCATCATTCTTGAACTCTGGGAGGTCTCTCAAAGCCAACCTTATCAAGGCATTCTCATTATTCGCATCGTCTGCTTCTTCTACGAATGCTTGATATAGTTGAGGATTGAATATCTTATTGAGATTTTTCAGAGACCCTTCATACCCACCCTTATAGAAATCATTCTCTCCAAGAGCATTTCTGAACTCCTCATTGAATTCCTCTGGCTCCTCTGCTTCCAAATATTCGAAGGGATTTATCCGCCCATCCAACATTTTACTTTCACTTTCAGATAACCATTCCAACGCCCCAGTAATTCCCAATTTTTGTAATTTGCTCCTGAATTGCTCTACGGCTGCCCATTTTCCGAACTCCGTCACGGAATTTTCCAGCCAATTGCTCTTCTGACCGGTCACATATTCTTTGATTTTATTATCGTAATTGGATACTTCGGTCTTTATTCCGGTAGCATAGTTCTCCATTAATCTGGTATATTTCTGAGAGGCATTATTCTCTTGCGGGGATACTGAAGGAACTGTGAATGAAACGTCCTCTCTCTTCGCTTCAGATATCTCTTTGATTTTCGGGGCTATGATTTTAGCCTTCTCTTCTGATATCTTCTTAGGGAGCGGTGCTGAGATTGGGGGTTCGGGAACGTTAACGGGCTCTTTTACCGTCGGAGGAGTGAAAGACATATCAGTCTCATTAATATTATCTACTTTTTGTAATATAATTTTGCTCTTACCGAGCAAATCCACTCCATTAGTCGACTTTTTCAAGACATTTCCCTCTAGATATGCTGCCTGCTTTCTCAACTTCTTCAATCTCTTTAAATTCTTCTTGAAACTCGGAATATCCGTAGAAATGTCGATAGTTGTCATTATACCCCCCTCCTTTTCAACTTAGCTATAATAATCATATCCGAAGTATTTAAATACTTCGCTGATGCTTCTTTACCAGAAAACCTTCTATGTACATCCTCGCTCCTTGCCTTTATTTGTTCCTCTGAGGGGGTTTTAGGTGCTTTCTTCTCTGATACTATTGGTGGTTTCTGTATTGATTGCTGCGCTGGTTGTTCGATTTCGCTCGCTGCTGTAATAGGGAGGTCGCCAACCCCTTGCTCTGTCTTTTCCTCCACATTTGACGAATTTATAGTAGTTGGATTGAATATTGGTTCTTTTTCTTCCCCTACGCTCTCTTCTGTTGCTTTTCCAGGAGGCGCTTTTGGCGTTTCTCTCTGTTCCGGAGACTCCGGTATTGTAAATTTAGTATTTTTTAAATCGTTCTCCATGGAATCGATTTCTTTCATTTTTTCCTGATATTCGAGTTCTTCCTTTCGTTCTTTTTGTGCCAATGAACGACTTACTAATTGATTTATTACATTGAGTGCTGTCCGTGGCACAGTTTCTGCCGCCTGCACTGCATATCCAAGCGGATTGGTACCCTCTCCCATACGGTTCGGGGCCACGTTGTTCTCTACGGATAACATATCAGTAAATATCTTTTCTTGTTTATCACGGTATTCTTTGGTCTTCTTATGTTCTTCCTTAGCATTTTCTTTTGCTCTTAATTGTCTTCTTTTCGTAGATATCTCTCTCTTCATGGGTTCTGATGCAAATTCTTGATATTGGTCGGTCAAATGCAGATACTCTTTCTTAGCAGCATTGAATTTGTCTTGCATTTGTTCTGGAGTTTTCCCTTCTGGGGGATTTTTCAGATTTTCCTCTGCCTCCGCCATTTTTCGCTTGCTGGTTCTTATCCTATTCTCAGTGAGATTGGTCCACTCTTCTAAATTTGTAGTCGGGTTGACTCTCAACCCCTCTCTTTCTACATTTGTTTTTTGAAGATTTTTGGTTATTACTTCCTTGCCTATTATCTTTATCGGAAGATAATTCAAATATCCCACAGCGTCCTCTTCATATGTTTTCTTATTAGTACTGTATATCCTTAGATTACCAACTTTGTTCTTTGCGGCGAATTCGTTGGGTTGCTCGAAGAATGCTCTGATAAATGCTTTCGATTTGTTCTCGTCTGTCATATCAGTATCTATGAATGGCGCCATCAAAACTATACTTGGTTTCTCGGAATGATTGTGCTGGTCTTCTATAGTGTGAACGTCATATTGTCTGCTATGAGGCTCTTTGACCATCCCAGATTGTTCAATCCAGAACTTGACATATTCTTTGGCTATCTCAGGAATCCCATCCCCGAACTCTATGGAAATCTCTGGTTTGTTCATTGGAGCACCTTGAGCAGAATATCCCACCGATTGCTGGGCTTCTGGGCGCGTCGATAACAGTCGCTCTTGAGCGTCGACTATGGCCAGAACATGCTTGCATTTATCCGAGAGTTCGTGCCTCTGTCGTCTGTGCTTCTTACAGTTAGCTACCGTCTGACGGGCTTCTGGGACGAATGGGTCGAACGTACGAAAATCAACTTGACTCAATCTATCTTCGTTCCGGTGCGTAGGCGCCGAATACTGCGATTTAAAATGAAACGAACTGGGAAGACGCTTTGGAGTTGGCATAGTTTAGTCGTTTAATATATATGTATGTCCCTAGTTTTCTTCTTCAATACAATTGGGTGTGTCGTAGTCGTAGGGGTCATCGATTTCATCCTTCCAATGCTTTATATAATGATGTTCCTCTAATTTGAGTTTTCTTCTTCGAGTTCTCTTTTCTCGGGTACGTTGTATAGAACACCAAACACAACAACCCATACAAACCTGGTCATATGGGTGATAGAAGAAAGTACCAAAATATGAGGGATACCAATCATTTACGGTTATATGAACTATTTTTGATTCAAACCCCGCAATCATCGAAACTTTTCCAGTATCCATATAAGTTGCGGTACTATAATTTGGATACCACACTATATGTCCATCTGCATGCCACTGCCAATGTGCAGTATTATAGATTCTCTTGGTTCTGCTCATACGATGCCTCTATGCTGTATTAATTGACATCGTATCCCTCCTTAACTTTTTTTTCTTAATGCTTGCATATAATGGTTAACACACATTCCTTTCGCATAAGGTTTCTTTCCACATATTTTGCATGGGCCTTGTTTATGCTTTCTGCTATCTCCATTCTTATTATGCAGTCTGGTGTGACAGGCAGCACAAAGAGTAATGAGATTTTCTGGGGTATTGTTTGTTTCATCTTTATCTATATGATGTAAAGAAATCCTCACTGTACTTATACAACCCGGTGTTTCGCAATGGTCTTTCCTGAGAGGTCTGGCTCTTTGTAAGAGTGTTCCGGAAGTTACTCTATTAGGGTCATTTCGTCGGTGTTTTCCTACGCACTGTATAGAACAAAACTTTCGTTGATTAAAATGAGGGTCTTTTTGCCCTCCTGGAAAGACCTTCCTTAACATTGTTCTTCCACAGAATTCACAAATCTTTTCTTCCATATTATTACCTTTATGTCCTCGACATAGTATCACGTCTTACGTATTACCTGTCGTGGGACTCACCTCTGTAAATAGATAGCTGCGGAGAATTTGAACGCCTTGTCTCGTTTTCATTGTATCGAGTTGCACGTATTTCATCCGCACACTTCTGCATCTATAATATATGTACCCTTATTTATACTTTTTCCTGGTGCGGACATATTCCATGATTTATATGCTTCGACCGCTGCACCAGCCTATTGTGCTACGGGCGCGTTATTGGTGCGGATATCGAGGATTGCACTCGAACTGGAGGTTTGGAAGACCGCCCGTCTGACTATTAGCTTATATCCGCTTGGTGGGCGTAATGGGAGTCGGACCCACATTTTTCAAGGTTAGAAACCTTGTGCCATATCCAGTTAGGCGATACGCCCGTTTGAAGATGTTTGGCAGGCGCGGTGAGAATTGCACTCACGATTTGCAGATTAGGAATCTGCTTCCATGTCTTCTTGGATACGCGCCTTTTTGATATGGTAGGCGCAACAGGAATCGGACCTGTACTCGACAGTGTATCAGACTGTTGCATTACCATTATGCTATGCGCCTATATATAGTTATTGGAGGGCACGGCAGGATTTGAACCCGCATAGTGCAGAGTTCGTGGCTCTGTGCATTGTCCGTTTTGCTACGTGCCCGTATGGTAGACACTGGAGGACTCGAACCTCCTTAAGACAGTTTGTAAGACTGCCCTCCATCCTACAGAGTCAGTGTCTATGATTGGTAGTCCCTGGAAGACTCGAACTTCCGTTGCAGGGCTTCAAAGACCCGCAGGCTTTACCCGTTACCTCAAGGGACTGCGATATGGAGCCCCCAGAGGAAGTTGCATCCCCGACTTCTCCGTTACAGGCGGAGTGCTCTGCTGTCTGAGCTATAGGGGCTTGGTGGAAACAGCCAGAATCGGACTGGCATCATGAGGTCTTCAGCCCCACGCTCTCCCATTGAGCTATGCTTCCATTGTATTTAAAGGTTTTGAAAGGAATTGGCGGGTCTGGTGCGATTCGAACGCACGATTGTGCTGGATTAAAAGTCCAGTGCCTTAATCCTAGCTGGGCCACAGACCCGTATATGATATGGTGGAAACGGAGGGATTCTTCCCTTTGCTGCACATTTCTTGGAACAGAATGGCCCCATGCCATCTGCGTGACAGGCAGATATTCTTCCACTGTACTATACGACCTTGATTGGTCGAGCAACCAGGAGTCGAACCTGGGAAAAGGCGGTCTACAGCCGCCCACATTAGCCGTTCTGTCATTGCTCGTGATTGATGCTCCCTGTGGAAGTTGAATCCACGTTTTAGGGTCGAAGGCCCCATGTCCTTGACCGGGCTAGACTAAGGGAGCATAGTCGGGGCTACCGGCTTTACCCGGTTTGTTCCATACCTTCAATGGTTTAAGCATTTCTTCCATCATTACACGATGGACTAATCGTACTCTGCCATCTATCTGTTTATGTTCGTATGTAATGACTTTCATTTTATCACTCGGCATTACCTCTCGTCTACATCTGCTCTATTGGCCTTACTATATATGTATGGCTATATTTATACTTTTCGGTTATTGGTAGGGATGGTCGGAGTCGAACCGACGTTGTTGCCTACGTACTGCGTTTTAAGCGCAGCGCCTTCGGCCACTTGGCTACATCCCTATGATTGGAGGGGATAGCAGGGTTCGAACCTGCGTAAGCTCTGCAGCAACGGGTTCTAGGCCCGTCCCAATTGACCACTCTGGCATATCCCCATTATTGGCGGGTGCGACAGGATTTGAACCTGCATGTCCTTTCGGACGCTGGTTTTCAAGACCAGTTCCTTGAGCCATTAGGATACACACCCATAGTGCTCTCGCAGAGATTTGCACTCTGAATCCCAACGTGAGAGGCTGGAGTCTTTTCTGATTAGACTACGAGAGCGTTTGATGGAGACGGCGGGAGGATTTGCACCTTCATACACGGCTCTGCAGGCCGCTGCATAGCTGTTCTGCCACGCCATCATGATTGGTGGGTTCAGAGAAAGTTGCATTCTCATTCTCGGTTCTGGAGACCGGAGTTCTGCTGATTGAACTATGAACCCAAAGGTTCCCCCAGACGGAGTTGAACCGTCACTTCCTTTCCCAGAATCTCGTGGTCTGTGGTCCTTGGTTCCCACCACCTATGAGCCTTGGTTCTAGCGTCCTATCGTTGGACTATGGAGGATTGATAGTCCTGGGTAGACTCGAACTACCGTTCCCAGATATCTTCGAAGTAATCTCGCCATGGTCGCAAGCGAGACATAGACGGCGACTACGTCTTCAGAGTCTGGTGTCATTGCCGCTAGACTACAGGACTTTGCATTCTACTATATGTATCTTTATGTATTTAAGCCTTTCTTAATATGATTATGAACTGTTTGTCTATTCAATCCATATTTGTTCGCTATTTGATAACTGCCCAACCCATTTTTTAATCCTTCCTTGATGAATTCGTCAATGTCCGTTCTGGGAACGATTGCCGATATTCCACTATCAACTATACACTTTTTTGAACAGAACTCTTTTTGGTTGTTTTTAATATTCTTCCTATGGATTCTGACCGGTCTCAAGAAAACATTATTACATTGCGGGCAGTTTAGTTCTATATATTCCGTCTTTTTATGATGTAATGAACTGTGTTTTCCTCTAGACATTAATTCAAGATTTTCTATTCTATTGTCTGTTTTGTCTCCATTTATATGATGGACCACTTCGCTGGATTTTAACGGTCTGCCAAGATATTCTTCCATTAATACTCTGTGGGCGTTTCTTTTTCCTATCCATTTGTATTTCATATTATCACTAATACTATATGTATAGCTGATGTCGTTCCGTTAGACCATAGGACTGTTGTGTTATGTTCTTCTGTCTATTTAAAGTTATTGGCGTGAATCTATAAACTTAGATGACAGTTTGCACATAAACATCTGCATTTATTCAATTCTCTACACAATCTATCTACCGAAGAATTATGATTCAACATATTACATATCATATCCTCTTTTTCTTCTGGGTTTATGTGGTGAAAATCAAGACATTTTAAATCAGACTCTCCACAAATTTCACATTTTAAATTAACTACGAATTCATTATACCATCGTTGAGTAGTAGTGTTGTGACTTAATTTCTGTTTATTGAACTCTTTTCCCAGTTTTCTATGGCAATTTTCACACAATATCTGACACTTCTCTATTTCTTTCAATATTATTTCTTTTTTTCTACAGTTAGACACCATATTAGCAACAGTATCACTTTTTAATGTTGCGTCCAAATGGTGAAAGGATATTGCCCTGGGTGCATCTTTTCCACTAAATCCACACTTACTGCATGATAACGTTTTCTTATATTCTTTAAACCACTCCCTTCGTTTTCTTTTGTTTTCCATTGTACGTTCATATGTTTCATTCTTATGATTAACATACCACTCGTGTCTTGCTTTTTTATGTTTTTCAATATCTCTCATGTTCGAATACCATTGATAATATGTATACTTCGTACACTTGAAGGCGGAGTGGAGGAGAATCGAACTCCCGAACCATTACGGTCACAGATTAGCAATCTGTCACATTACCACTATGTTACCACTCCACTGGGCCACGCTCACACGGGGAGGCGCTACCAACACTTCACTATATGTATCATTTAATATTTAAATCTTTCTATTAAAAAATATAATATAAAAGGGTTTGATATGGAGTAAAAAGGGTCCCAAAGGTTTACGCTGCGACTTTCTTCACAACCTCGAATAGCCCTCTTACACCACCCATGCCACCTAGTGCAAAGCCTCCAATAATTAGGAAGTTCTCTGCGGATAGAGTTGGGTCTAAACCACTAATCCAAACTCCTAAGAAGGCGGCGATTAGTGCTCCTACAAACGTTACCAACGCAACCTTTACTGTAACGTCCTTCAGTGTGTTCGTGGGGATATCCCAGAAACGGAACAACATTGCCAATAGAGCCGCTGCAAGAATTGCTGCTATCGGTCCTAGAGTCAATATCGCATTAATGTCCATCATGTCTTATTCACCTCCCGGGTAAGTATATTTATCCATAACGCAATCATAAAAAGACGATGAACTATATAAACCTTGCTCATTTGTCATGGTTAATCTCTATATATGTATAATCTCATCATCCTGATGTTTTCTTCCCACACTGGGGGCATATATAAAGTTTTTTACATACGTCCCCGTAGCATTGACATTCTGCCTTCATTTGCGTTCCGCAATTAGGACATTGCATATTATTCACTCATCACGACCATCGTCCCAATATGTATAGTATCCATCGGAATGTTCACCGGGGGCAAGTCGAATGTTATCGTCGGCATTATTATCTTGAACGCCGGTGTAATCACTTTCAACGCTGGGATGGATACCGGAACGGTATACTTCTTTCCCAAGAAGGTGAATGAACCATATGCCAATGTTGGCACGGTTGCCCCATTAGGAACTGTTCCCGTGACATCCGGGATTTTAACCACTACCTTTCCCTGCGCTATCTGTTCAGCAGGAATGACTACATCAAATGCCGGTAGACTGCCAATCACAACTGGCACTGAAGGAGGTTCTGGTGGGGGTTCAGGTATGATATCCGGAACCGGCGGAATGACGAATACCGCTCCCTGAGCGTTCTTATAGGTCCAGTCATCCACCTTTGTCAACGGATACCCCGGATAAGGCGGTTGAGGATATATAGCTGCTCCACCAGGAGGTTGTGGGTCTGCTATCCCTGACATGACCATCACACATTGAGAGAACCCGACTTGCTGACATTTAAGGTCATACCATGGCCAGTAACAATATCTCCAAGGCTCTGCTGTTTCAGCGAATCCATACTCCTCGGCATAGGATGGCTTGTTGATGAAGTTCATCGTCTGTCTGGCCCAATCCATCGCATCGTTATATTCCGCTTGCGAGTATCCATGCCCAACCGTCATATCCACGTTAGCTGCGTAGTCGAGTGTTCGCTTCTTCTCCCAATCGATGTTCGCCTGAGTGTGTCCGTCCCATGTCGCCCAAAAGATAGTGAAGTTCCCTCCACCAATCTCAAGCAACGGCTGAGGGTTGGCTACAATCTTGGCTCGAATAGCGAGCACAAAGGCGTTCTTCCATTCGAGGTATCGTGCCTCCCACTCTTCATAACCAGCGAACGGACCAATGGTTCGGACCACTCTACCGTAGTAATAGTCCCACCAGGGGGAACGACCTACAATGTCATGACCATCGCCGTTGTAATTGACTGGCTCGTTATTCAAACAGAACATGGCAATCGCCTTATGATTGCCGCACATGTTGATGACATCTGTCTGGAATTGCACAGCATTATTGAATGCCTCAGAGCCTGGAATGAAAACATATCCTGCTCCGAACGCCCCGTTGAGTTCCGAGCCACCACCCATAAGAGTGATATTTAAATAAACTCCTGCGGCGGCGGCCACATCTAGCATATCTCTCATCGCTTGCTCAAACTCCGCTCGGTTCGTTTTATAAGTCTGATAGGCACGGTCGCGGAAGTATTGGTCGGGCCATCCCACGCGCAAGTGGTTCATATAAGTTGTTCCAGTCAGTGGATAATGATTATTTGGGTCTTGTGACGCTACCGGCCCACCAAATGCGTTCTTCAGCAACCAACAATACTTCCACCAGAACTCTTTATATGAACTTGATGGGAGTTTGCAATCCGCATCCGAATTGGTAGAACCTGGGAACGGATATTGAGGAAGATTATGATTGCCGTATCGATAACCTTCCGGCAACGCTCCAATTATCATTGCCATCTGAGTGCCGTGTCCCGTTGTGTCGTTCACTCCAATAAGCTTTATTTCAACGCTCTCATCGAATAATTTAGTTCCGTTTGCGTGTAGCATGAGATTACCCTCTTATTTCATTATCTATATATGTATCTTTGATTATACTTTTTGTTCCGTGCTTGTTGTGACTTTAGGGCGTTCTTCTTTCTTAATACTGCCTAAAACGTTCCCCTCGACCCCCGCAGGCAAATCGAGAGAAATCTTCATCATGTTCTCTTTACTGCAATTACGGAACTTGACCAAGAACATACTTCTAATCAAAGAGAACTTCGATATGCCTAACTGCGTCATGAAATAATGAATACAATTATCCAACTCTTTACATGATAGACATTTAGACACTCTATCCTGTACCAACTGTCTCTCTTCCGGAGTGTTGTATCCGGTATTCTGAGCCAGATATCCAATGCATATGTGATTCTTATTGCACGTGGCACATTCTCCATTCACGAATGCCGCAACCTCTCTCGGTATCATTCCTATCCCACTGAATCTCGTCTTCGGACATCCAGTCACTATCGTATCGACGATGAATTTCAATGGGCGAGGTTTCTTCTTCCCCGCTGCGAGAATCTCCTCACCACACTTCAATCTATTGGTGCAATTGCCACATTTATCGAACCCATATAATGCAACGGCTTTGAGTGTCCTGTTCTTAAATCTATCGCTAAATCCTTTTGCGCGTTCAGTATTCCCCATTTTAAACATTCTCCTTTGGTTTTATACTATCCTCGATTTGTTTCAGATTTATAACTCCTTCTTTATCCATGAGCCGTATAACAACATTGACATATCTTATCAACCAATTCCATGCTTCTTTCCCTTGATACTTGTCCCCGAAATCAATTAACAGATTGTTTATTTGTATTTTATGCCTACCATCGAACTCTCCGTTATATTCTTTATTCTTGCTTCCGAAATAAATGTTCAAGAACTCTTGTATGAACCCTTTGAACTTCTCTTTCTCGGTGCCAAAAGTTGAGTCCATTGATTGGTCAACTTGGACCGATACTCCATTTCTAACATCAGTTATGGTCATTATGGAATACCTGGATGGTGTGTTAATCGCAAGTTGCCATAATTCTTCGGTTTCCTTATCTACGTTCATTTCTCCTTGTTTCATATTATCACCTACATGTAATCTGTTATAGTATAGTTCTTCTTCGCACCGGCTTCAAAATCATCTGATAACGTGGCTTGAATGTTTCCCGCCATCAAATCCTTCGCGCTTATACCATATACTTCTGTTATCCTCGCCAGTGTCTGTGCGGTTCTTTCCGCATAATACTTCCAATCTGGAGTTTCTTCGAACTTCCTACCCTGTATATATGGAGAGACTTCCTGGGGCACCTTTTTTGCGTTGGTCACTATCCAAGATACTTTCATGCCCGGAATGAATTCATAACCGAGTGCCTGAAGTTTCTTGGCAGTCTGAACCGGTGCTTGGGTTTCTGGTTTAGCGTAAGCCCCGAACACTCTACACCCCTTCGAGATAATGAGTTTATTAACGTCTACCTTTCCCTGTAATACGTCCCGAACTACATCCTTGGCGGTCTTTATAGCCTCGTCTATTTTATTATCTAATATCTTGTTGAAAACTTCTAACATAGTATCCGATTGTATGTCAAACGAATCAGTTCTACGAATTTCGTAGCCTCTGATAATCATATCTACCTTGGGCCAGACTGTCTTTCCCACATATCTTTTCTTCTTTCCATGAGAGAACATAGATTCGAAAATCTTCTCGAATTCCAATATGCCCCCTTCTTTTGAATATAACCCAGCTACTTTCTTCCCGAAGTCCATACTACCTTCCAGATTGCTTTCTGGGGACTGAACGAATATAGAGTCGGTATCAGCATATAATACCTTGCTCCCGTGCGACTCTAAATCGGTGATTATTCCCTTGGTGGTTTCTCTGGAGAACGCGGTGACAGACGCTCCTATGTGCTTATCAGTGAACCGATAGAATGACGAGGCGAATACGCCGTAGAATGAGTTCATATAAATCTTAACGGCGCCCTGCAGACCGTCATAATATTGTACTTCTTCCTTAGTCTTTGCCTCTTTCATCTTTTTCTTGATTTCGTCCCTATCCTTCATTAGATTTTCCAATATAGTGGACAATAGTCCTCTTTTTACCGACTTGTCTAAGAATTTGACCCCTATCGGGCTGATTATGGTCCCCTTATCGCTGATTGTGGTAAAACATATGTTCTTAGATATGATAACCGAGGGATACATGGACTTGAAATCGAGGACGCACACCCAATGATATAGTCCCGGGTTCAATTCATGCACGTAGGCCCCTTCAATGGCCTCGTCATCCTCTTTATAGGCTCCGGACAAAGGAACTCCCGCCTTTGCTCTGTCAGCCGCTCTAATGAGGATAGAATCGATTAATAGAGAGGACCTGTTCTTATTCACCTCTGCTAACGGCATTTTGGATACGGTCCCCAAATCCATGAGTTTTCTTATCTTCTCTAACTTGTTCAGAATCAATAGTGATAATTCGGCATCCTTCTCACAGTAATCCATGACGTGTTCGGGGTCTTTCTCCCATTCGGCATCCATCTGTCGCGGGTCTACGTCGAGTTTGGTCTGTCCTAACAATTGTTGAGATACCGCCCCAAGCGACTCCTGTTTAGGCTTCAACTCCATCTTCACTGCCCACCAAGCATCTATAATCAATCTTCCGTTGACACCCCAGTTGATTTTGTTATATTTAGGGTCCTTACGCTCCGATAACTTCGTCCCATCTCTGCCCCAGGGCAGATTCAGACTCAGTCTTGCTGCTCTTAGTGAGATAACCCTCAAGTCATATCCTTCGATATTATACCCCGAAATGACATCTGGGTCATATTTACTAATGAAATCTGAGAAATCGGTCAATATCGTTCTCTCGTCTCCGCTGAATCTCCCCGTTTCGACTATCTTGTCATTCTCTTGCAATACACAACATATCGTCAGGATTTGTTTATCGTAGAAGCTATTATCCTCGGTGGAGGTCTCTTCCGTCGTGGTAGTTATTTCTATTACATCCTTTACTCGATTTTCAATATCGAACGATAACACTCTTAGATTGGGATTGAACGGAATTATATTCTCGAATTTTGGATTATCTACTATGATATCTACAGAATACCCTTTCTTGAATATCTTGTTCCCGCTTACCTTCACGCATGCGCTAATATCGTTATCATAGATATAACGAAGGTGAAACGGAATGTCCGCTGCCAGGAACTCCGATTTAATCATATGGTCTTCTCTTAATTGCTTAACGTGCTTTGGCAACCTGGTCGTTATCTTGACACACTTTCTGTTTTCTCCTCTATGAAATAACTCAACTGGCTCGGTCTTGAGTATTTCTCTCTTATTTTCAAGATATTGTTTGGTAGACTCGTCGGGGTCTACTATATAACAATATGGGCGTTTTGAGAGTTGATTGGTTATATCATCTCTAATAACTACGGACTTCCCCTCGCGGGTGCACCCATATAGTTCTACAGTGATATTCTCATCGGCGTCGCTCTTATAATCACCGCTAATAATTCTGACATCGAATGATTGGTCGGGCATGTTAAACCTATATAGCTGTTCGTATATTTATATTTGTTGGCGCCAATACTCAAGTAAATCCTCTAAGGACTTGTCCCAAGTATATTCTGGTGTCCAATCAATATACATCTTGACCTTGGTATTGTCCCCTATGAGCAATGGAACATCTGACGGCCTCATCCTATCGGGGTCCTCTTGTCTGCTGATTGGACAACTGGACTTAAGCGCCAGTTCGTCAAATACGTCTAACATACTATGTCCTGTTCCAGAACATACGTTGACGGCTTCTCCGTTCCATTTTCTCTTCGATAGCAACCAGTATGCTCTAACTGTGTCTCTCACGTCGGTGAAATCTCTTATCGCATCCAAATTACCATGACGAAGGGTTGCTCTGGTCTTTCGTTCGATTTCTACGATTTGCTTGGCAAAGTTGCTATCCACGAAAGCCTCAGCGCGTCTTGGTCCAGTCATATTGAACGCTCTTGTGACTAAAATATTCATCCCATAACTTTGAGCGTATTGATATCCTAACTTATCTGCGGCCACCTTACTTACCCCGTATGGACTTAGTGGTCTCAGCGGTTGTGATTCTGTTATAGGACACTCGTGAGACAACACCTTACCGTATTCCTCGGAAGAACCACTTATGGCTAAGAATTGCTTCCCATATCCCCAACTTGAATTCTTCATTGCGTCCAATACATTCAGCGTTCCAATGACATTCGTTTCCATAGTATCCGTTGGGGCACTCCAGGAAGTTGGGACGAACGTCTGTGCAGCCATGTGAAAGACCTTATCCGGTCCGACCTTATCGAATACGCCGAACACCGATTTATGGTCTTTCAGTTCCATTTCCAACAGTGTTATCTGGTCCATTACATGCTTGATATTCTTCTTATCTGACAATCGTCTGACAGTTCCGTATATCTCAACATCTGGCTCGTTTTCCAGAAGATAGTCAATCATATGACTGGCGCAAAAACCATCACAACCAGTTATCAATACCTTTGTCGTCATTTTTTCACTTCCAGTTCAATTTCATATAATTTTGATATTTTATTATATTTTATCAATGGAGAACCGTTTGCCTTCAATCGTTGATAGTGTTTTGTACATAGACCGACACCATAATGCTCGCCCCCACATATCAAACACGGTAGACCGGGTGGACGGGGGCTGCCCCTTTCATCATAATGTAATTTACTATGACAATTCGCACAAAGAGTTACAAGGTTCTTAGGGTCATCGTTATAACGATTTTGGTCCTTATGATGGACCGCCAATAAATGATTACCTCCGCATAATTCACAGCAATTCTTTAGAGCAACTACTCTGGCTCTTGCAGATAACGCATTCTGAGTTGGAAATTCTTTTCGCTGGCTTTTCCCTTCACATTTATGATTACAAAACTTCCTCTCGGAATACCTCCCAGGATGTTCATTCGGTCTTCTTTTTATAATGTTTCCGCAAAACTTACAATTTACCATATAATGATTCCTCCCGCGCCCGTGATTAGAACCTTGGTATTCATGAGTATTATTCCTCCTATATTCTAATATCTTACAACTATTTAAACTTATGGGACCCACGCATGCAACTTTTTCTTCTTTTGGACGATTTTGTAGTTAGGATTGGCTTTCATGATTACCTCTCTGATAACTTCTGGGTCGTCTGGGAGATGATAAGTGCATATTGATAATTCCGGAGCCATTGTCTTTAAGACGTTTGTCGCTCCCATGAGCATATATCTCTCATTGCCCTCTATATCCACTTTGATAAAATCAATTCTATAAATATCATTATCGCTCACAAATTTATCCAGAGTAATGACCTTTATCTTATCTGAATTAAAGAAAGGGGAAATTGTTTTTATAGGGTATCTCAACGACCCGGGAGTAAAAAATATATATTCTATCACTCTCTTAAAGTCTGTAGTATCCATTCCATTATAATGTTTATATCTAAATAATCTTACGGTTTTACATTCATTACTCAGTCCCATCGGAACCGGATGAATAGAGGGGTTCAACTCTGCGGTTTTCTCCAGCCATTTAAAGGTTTTCTTGGATGGTTCGAATGCATATACCGTTGCTCCTTTGAATGCTGCATATGCGGAAAAATCTCCTATAAATGCTCCAGCATCGATTACAACGTCTCCTGGCTGAATGTCTCTCTCGTGTATATAAACGCCCTCTCCACCAATATTCTCTATATCCTCATTGGTGTAGCCGATATGATTTCCCAATGAATCTAACAATAACAATCCATTTATCGCCGGTTCGTAAGTCGTTCCCTTAACATTCGCTAACAACACTCCATTCACGTCATAGTGCGTTCCACGATAAAATCTGTTTCCATAGTTTATTATTTGTTTCTTATCGTTAAATTCGATATCATCCATCCCTTTATCCCCCCTAATGCATATATTTCCGTTCCCATTTCTAATATTCTCATTTTATATCCAGAAGTAAATTTGAGGAAACTCTCATCGAATTTCTCGGCGAATAATATATTAATATATTTTCTAACTATGAAATTACTGGTTCTAATTCCAGTTATGATTTCATGTTCCTTCCATTTAGGAAATTCGACATTCAAGATACTGGTCATGTCTTTAACGGTTTTTATCCTATCTTTTCTTTCGACATGGCGTAGGAAGAACAATGCAGAAGTTGCACTCCATGTCAAATCATCCTCAATCAACTCCCACTCTTCATCCGTAAACAAATTCCGCTCCAATTTCAATTCTCTCCAAACACAGATAATATCCTCAAACACATACACTCTGCCGCTCTTATTTCGTATCAAAGATGTTGGGGTTATATTATAATAATATGTTATTTTATCCACTACTGTTGTTTTAGCATACTTTGGCGTCAAATATGCATTGACTCGGTCTTCGTGTGTTTTAATATTAGGTCTAAAATATAATTTTGTTAGGAACACGTGTCTATCAAACAACGTAGGATGCGTGGATGTAGTGCATATCTTAGATTGCCCATCTTTAGAATATTTGAATGGTGCCACTATTTTCTTTTTACCTCCTGGATACCTCAGTTCCATCAACCCTCCCACCCAATCAGCATTGGTTCTTTTTATCTCTCCCAACATTTCCTTTATCGCTCTGGGGGCAAGTTCATCGTCCCCGTCGATGAACATTATATACTTCTCTGTAGCATCTTTCGCCACAGCATTTCGCATTTCACCAACAAAACAATGAGACTTGTGATATATCTCTATGAAATTAACTCCCTCCGCGAATTCTTCACATATTTTCAACGTATTATCAGTAGACCCTTCATCATAGGCAATCGTTAACTTAAAATCCCCCACCCATTGGTCTATTACGGATAATAAGCATTTACCAATATATTTCTCATTATTATACGCCGTTACTATTACATTCAATTCATAACTCATTCAATTCCTCCAAGAATTGTTTGGTGCAGTTTTCTCCATCATATTTCTTACTTTCTTCCTTAGCGTTATCCGCCATCGCCTGAATCGGGCGATAATCCTCTCCTACCCCTATCATACAATTCAATAACTGCGGGGAATTTTTAGGAGATGTCAATATTCCCGTTTTCATATGTATTACGGCTTCGGAAGACGCTCCCGAATCGGAAGATATTACTGGGAGCCCGACCTTCATTGCCTGAATATTGACTAAGACTATTCCCTCCTTTATATAAGTGGGATTGACCAACACATCTGCTTCGGATAATATCTTATACATCTTCTGTTCTTCCACATATCCCAATATCTCGATTTTAGGGTTGCTGCCATACTTTCTTTTCAATTCATCAAGATACGCTCCACTCCCAATGAATACACACCTTGAATTGGGAAATAATTTATTATACTCGACAAACGTTTCAGCGAGTATGCCTGGTCCTTTTCCCTCATACATCCTTCCTAAGAACACGAATGTAAATGGTGGTCCATCATCAGAATAATTACGATATATGGTCTTGCGGGAATAACTGCTGGGCATATCTAAAGGAGTAGTGAGTATGGAACTTTTCACCCCGGTTTCTTTCTCCAACACGTTTGCAGAATTGTGATTCAAAGCTACGACCTTGCTGATTCTATGAACGAAAAAATGCTCATTTATATAATAAAGATAATTGAACGGTTTGATTCCATATCCATGTATCTCGAACTCATCGTTCAATATGCCTACAACCTTCTTACCAGTAATTTTACTAATATACCAACCATACATTGAATGTTGAATACTCGGTAAAATTATTACATCGGGGTCAAATTTTTTCACGACATTTATATATCCTGCTAATCTAGATACGAATGATGTTAATATTCCCCTGACACGATATATAACATATCCACACTCTACATCTTTATCAACTTTCTTAGATTCTTTTGTAAGTTTATATGAAGCTGTAGCTACAGTATGCCCCATCTCGGTGAGATGTTTAGCATAGGTGTGCATGACCATTTCTTGGCCCCCACCGAGACAATCTTGCTTATTGAATCTAGAAATAAACAATATCCTCATATTTAAAACTATATCCTTGCCAGGTATTTAAACCTATGGGTCTTTCTTACGTCTTTCCTTCCATTTCTGTCTACGCACTTCTTTCTCTGGGAGGTATTCATCAAAATCTTCAGTCAGTATTCTTGACAAATCATATTCATATTGTTTTTCTTTCTTATTCATCAAAAATCACTTTGGTTATGTTGGAGGGGCTGGAGGGGCTGGAGGAACTATAGGCCCTTGTGCTGGTGGTGCGCCCGCTCCGCTATCCATCCCCATTGGAGCCGGCCCCATTCCCGGCATTGCTGGAGGCATTCCAGGCATCGGTGGAGCGCCAGCGGCCTCTTCAGTCGCTTCTTCCTCTTTCGCTTTTTCGCTCCTCTCGTCGTCCGTGAGGAACATCTTATCTATTATTCTGGATAATTTAGTGCTTACCTTCTTCTTAGTCTTCTGCTTTCCTTCAGTGACACCCAGAGCATCCTTCATAGTTCTCATCGTATCCATGAAATTCGGCTCTGGTTGCGGCGCTGGTGCGGCTCCCGGAGGCGCGGCTCCTGCGGCCATTACATCCAATGCCGGTAATCCCCCTTCAGGGGATTGTCCCGGCATACCTGGCGACGGCGTTAATCCTCCCATCTGGTCAGGTAGCATTGGAACTCCCGGCTGTTGTCCCGGAGGCATAGGCGGCATTCCCGGCATTCCTCCCGCTGGAGGCATCGGAGGTGCGCCCATCCCAGGCATCCCACCACCCGGAGCACCCATACCAGGTGCTCCCATACCCATCATCATCATTTCCGGACTCATCAGAGGACCTTTTCCAACGGTATATTCGTCCCCCTTCCATATGACCTTCAATCCCATAGCAGATAATCTCTCGGCATTGTTTATCTGCGCGGCGCGAACTTCCTCGCGCTCTAATTTATTATCGTTTATGTTCGACTCACACTTCAAGTTCCAATCGGTTATCCCCATTGATATTGTTATCCATCTCAATACTTTGTTATCCACCGTCTCTTGAAGAGTTCTAATGGTCCTATCGGCCAGTGAAATCGTATTCTTATCATTCTTAAGACTGCCGGGGCTGGTATCGTTAATGAATGCTAATGTTATCCCATACACTGACGCTATTCTCACCCTCAAATCATCCTTTATCGCAATCAACTCTGCATTCGGGTCCTGCATCAACTTAATGAAGTTAGCGTTGGTTGGAGCGGTCTCAGAAACACCCAATACTGCTGGAGTGAACGGGTCATCCTTCGTTCCTTCTCTGACCTTCTGCCACATTTCTTGCAGAGCATCTGGGTCATCGGTCGGAATAAAGAGAATACCTGGAACCTTACAGAATTCATAATAATTCCTTACCCTCTTCTCAATCATGTGATAGGATATAAGTTCATCCTTGATTTTCAAGCACTTCGGGAACCCGTAGATAATGCTTGGGTAATAATACATCAAATGACAAATCTCTTCGTCAATGTAATAAGTAGAGGTCTTGGTTGCGGTGAATACCTGATACATCGCTCTGAACGTCGGCTTACCGCAGGTTGGGCACTTCATATCGTTCTCTCCCATCAGAGAGGAACGGTGGTCCAGACAAACTCTTCCTTTTCCAGGGTAACCAGTTTCAAAGTCGAATAGTTTAATAACATCTCTTGGGTCCAGCGCGAAGAACTCCTTCGGGAAGGCTTTGAGCGTTCCATCGGTTCCCCAGTGATACTCTTTGTGCGCCAAAATATACCCGTTGTCCGTGACCAACATGTGGAACATAGTGGCCTTCATTACTTCCTGTAACGATTGTTTATTCAGGTTGGCCTTCTCTATGAATGAATTGAACTGGTCTACTCTGGCAACCCCTAACTGCGGCTTATTGGGTTCTCTTAGGTTTTTAGAGTGACATATCTCACATTCATCTACATCCTCATCAAATTCCTCTCCGCAGACATTACACTTTTTGGCAAATGCGGGTTTCCAAGCGAATCCGAACCTGAACACCTCATCTCTCATTTTCTGAAGAACATCACATAAAATCGATACTTCATCCTCATACCAATAACACCATGATAACCACATTCTGTTCGTATACGCCGGAGAATAATCGTAAGATGGGATACCTGGTCTGGCTGACCTGGTATTCAGATATGGTGACGCCTTTTTCAGGGTTTCATCGTTAGAAGACACCAGTCCAGCTAATCTCTGACCCCAGGTCGGTTTGACCTTTCTATCCATGGCGGCGAACTCGAAACTATCTAATATTCCCATATTGTTTCAACCTATTGTTTATATATGTATCTTATTCTATTTTCTTCTCTGTATTTCCTCTGCTCATTCGTCTGCTGTTGTAATCCTTCTCAAAATCTCCATTTAGCCATATTTCTTCAGTCATTTCATCTGGATACATTCCATTCCATGCCTTTTGTGTTTTTCCGCATATTTTTTGTTACGTTCCTTTATTTCATCTTTATACAATTCTCTATATATTTTTCCCTTTTCAGAAAATTCTTTCTTATGGTTCATATAATATTGACGTCTTTGTTCTTTAGTTTGTGCCATTCATTCACCTAACTGATTTGTTTTTCTTCTAATCCTCTTGCCATACGACGACTCTGATAATCCTTCAATCGACTGTTGAATTCTCTTTGCTTGGTATCCAGTAACATTCCTCTGGCATCAAATAATCCCGATAGAAGTATCTTATCCTCATCTGGCAAGGTTGTCCAGTTCATTGCTGTTATGGTTCCGTCGTTGTTCCTTAAGAACTGCGCTCTGTCAAACATTCCATCCATGGTATATATGGCCTTTTTCTTGTTCATTTCTACGTCTCTTTCCTTTTGGTCACTTGAGAATATCTTCTTAGGGTCTACTGGTTGTGGAGGTATATAACTATTGTCATCCACTCCGGGTTCGTAGACGTTCTCTGCCAACGTTGTTGCCCTGGCACATCCTGGCTTATACACTCCCATTCGGGCGAACTTTCTACATGCGGCCACCGATTTCTTGTTAGAGGGGTCGTATTTAGGTTTTCTGAATTTGCTCCAGTCATCCCATGTCTTTATCATATCATCGAAATAGGGTTCAGCAGACTTATCTAATTTTTCTTTCATCTCTTCTGCGTCCTTCTTCACTCCCATCTCGAATCTTATTCCTCGGTCACCGGGATATTTTTGTCTATGGTCATGCTTACCATAGATTATATCGCTGGGGATTCCGTCTGGGAACGCCGTGCATCTGAACCAGTGGTTTTCCGGGTCTTGTTCGAAGTGTTTGCATTTCAAACACATTGGCGCCCAAGTAATCATAAGACAATCACCTTCTTCTGTAAGAATTGTAAAATACGGTCCCCAACCTTCATTGCTGGCTCTCTTGGATGTTCTGACAGAACATACTCGCTCCAACAGTCCGCTATGAATTCTCTGATATTGAGTTCCGCGTGAAGACTTACTTCTTTACTGACCGCTCCTTCGGCCAATAAATCAATCTCTATCTCACGGATTATCGGGTCTCTGGATAAGTCATAAACATGTATCAATCCATGAGCGAATTCATGGGCGGTTATGTAATCCAATCTGGCGCACCCTTTTGGAATCCAATTATGTTTAACGGAATCTTCTAAGAACAGTTCTACTTTATGAGGGTTTGCGGCATATGCGTCTGCTATGGCTATCCCCAACTTTCCTTTGTTATAATACGTCACCGCTATTGCCGACGTCTCTTTTTCATAATCTTCATCTAACTTGAACACTTCGTCAGCCAATCCAGTGGTTCCCAAGAATACGAGTTCTTCATTGAAGAACGGAGATAATTTAGTGTATATCCTATATCTGCTGAGTAAATGATTTGCAAATACCGGACTCATCTTCTCAATATCGGTCTTCAAACTTGGATTCTTCTTATATAATATCTTCTTGGTCTGCTCTGGCGTGAATTCCGCACTCTCTATCTTCTCAAATATTCTCAACAATTGGTCTCTGTTCGTTATCTTTGATGGGATATGTTCTCTGAGTTTAAGCCCAAGTCTGCTCAAGAACCCGTTCTGAAAATACATTTTAGCATATCCATCTGGAGTGAAATAGAATTCCAACAAGTCCTTCAGATTTGTATCCATTTCTTGAAAATTGGGAAGAAACACATACCCTTCCGGGGTCACTTCTAAATTCAACCCATGAACGATATTGAAAGTCTCGAACATTCGCTTCTCTTGTCTTCCCTTCGGCAGCTGGTCTTTAATGAACATTCCTGACTTTCCTGGTAAAGCGACGCCTCTATAATCAAAGAACGCACTTAAAATCTGTTTGTCTTGAGGTTGAAGACTATACCAATTCTTTATATAAATGATATTTCTCTCGGTGATACCGAACATCATTCTGGGAAGAACTGAATATATGGACATCTTCCCGGAATCTATTCCATATATTTCTCTTCCTACCATCCTCTCATATTGCTGCGCCTGCTGTAATACCATCTTACACTCGTCGCCAGCTATTCCTGCTTCAGCAAAACGCTTACAACTTGAAACCGTCCTTCTATTCAATGGATTAAAAGCCGCGCGACCTGGCATTTCTACCTCTCTTCCTCGACCTTGCTTGGTTGTTTATACTCTCCCATTGCGTTCTCGACCATGAATGCTAACATCTTTTGTAAAACAGTGTGTTTACTGGTGTATTTCATGAATTCTTTATCATCAAAATTCTCTTCATAACGTTTCATCAACGACAACAACTTGTCATATCTATCAAATGACTTCTCTATGGCAAAACGAATGTCTACCAACCTCATCCCATCGAACTCTTTAAATACATTCTCTATATACTTATATTCAGTATCTGATTTATTGAATTCTACCAACATCCCGCCCACGAATCCCGAGAACGCCTCTCCCTGCTTCTCCACGTCGATTTTCTCAAGCGGCTCGGCTATAACAGCCGCTTTTTGCTGTGCCATCTTTTTCTTGAGTTCCTTCAGGCTGGTCTTCAAGTCGTCAGACATGGGCTCACCTTATATATATGTATTCAATAATCTATTTCTCTTCCACTATCATTTATCCTGATTGCGTCGATTATCTTTTTTCTTCGTTTATATTTGTTAGTGGTATTCCAACTTCTATAGACCATGAAATCATATTTATTAGACCTGGCTGCCCGCGACAATATCGCATTCTCTTTTCTCTCAAAAACATCCTGTAATATCCAGTGCAACGTCATTCTTGGAATTCCGGTTTCCTCGGCTATTATGGTTATACTCGCTTCTTTACTGCGATTTTTTGACGCCCATGATAAAAGAACTACGCAATCCCTCATCATCTTACACTCTTCATGAGACCTCAAGGGGTTATATTTGCGGTAGAACCGCTTTCCAGATTTTTTATCAAGTGCCAAGGAACACCTCATCTCCGCAAATTGACAAGTTTACTCAAATGCAGGAATGATTTTGCCCCACAAAAAATACACGAATCTGGAGGCATATCCAGAGCATATTGTCCGCCACAGACTGGACAACGATAATTTTTATTAATGGGGAGTGTAATCCCTAATTTGTTTCTTACAATTCTCTGCCACGGTTCTTTATATGATATGTCCCCGATATCTTGAACCCCAAGTTCGCGACTTGGACCTTTATAATGTCGGTCCTCTCCAGGGTCATCGGCGATATTGCCCTTTTTTGTTCGACGATTATACTCTTCGTCTATTTTTTTATTCCAATAGTCTCGCACTTCGTCGTCGACATTCTCATAACGTTTCTTAAGAGCATCGGCGATTTTAGACGTTTCATCTGTGGTCATGGGAGAGCCTACCAAATGTGGGGTATGAAGGTATTATATATATATGTATAAAACTATATGAACGTGTTCAAGTATTTAAACTTAACTGTTTAAAATAATTCACTCCGAATATATCTTGGGAGCGAGTATGATAGAGAATGTTCCCTGCTCAGCGACCTGAGTTGCTCTCATGGGCACGTCCTTGCCAATCTCTATCTTCAAATTACTGCCCTTTTGCTTGATTTTGAAAATAGAAATCGCCATATCGACCCCATACCCAGCAAACGCTGGAGCGGTATTACTGTAATCTTCTAACTCGTCTGAAGAGAACTCCGTCTCGGTAGAACGGTTGTCCTCTTTGACACTGAACTTACACCCTTCCGGGGTTGCTGTGATTTTTAAATCTCCCTGTTCCTTCAAATCGGAGAATATTGCGACTATGTTGTTCGTTTGGCTGTCATTGAAATTCATTGTCGTATTCGTCTCGAACTTAGGGTCTCTTTGGTTGGGGGGAACTATGCTTGGTTGGGCGAACTGCTTCTTGATTTTTCCCATTTTACAGATAGTAGTCCCATCTTCAATCAGGAAGGTAGCTGCTGGATATTCTTTGGATAAGTTGACCACCGTCTTGATATCCGCAACATCAATCGGCAATCTGACGGAAGTCAGCCCCGAATTCAGTTCTTTGGACTCAAATCGCATCATGGCAGAATTGCTGTCATTTATATGTCTGACTATCAATCTATCATTCTCGACTGTCATCACTATGCTCTTCAATCCCATCACGTTCGAAGATATTACATTATATAACATCTTAAGTATATCCGTTGGTATCGTTAGACTTATTTCTGCCATTTTCTCAACACTACTCCGCTTTCTTTTAACATCTCTCTGCTTAAATCGTCTTTATATGCCTCGTCTTTATAAACAACCTCTACAATTCCCGCATTGATTATCATCTTGGTGCATTGAACGCAGGGGTGATAATTACAATACATAGTAGACCCATTCGTAGGAGTGCCGTGATAGGCGGCTTGAACAATAGCGTTCTGTTCCGCGTGTACGGCCCTGCATAACTCTTGTCTCTCGCCGGAGGGGACGTTCATCTGTTGTCGTATGCACCCCACTTCCTCACAGTGTTTTAGTCCTCTGGGTGCGCCGTTGTATCCGGTGGATATGACATGCCCCTCCTTCACCAACACCGCCCCAACTTGTCGTCTCATACAAGTGGTTCTCGTGGACACTAAATCCACCATATTCATGAAATATTCATCTTTATCTGGACGTGTCATTTAACATCCTCCACAATCATCTGAACTCAGTATCTCATAACATTCTGGACATTGTAATATTAGATACTCTATATCTGTTATATATTCCTGGCTTCCATACAACGTTTTATGTGTTTTGGGAACCATCCCAACCACGTTCATTGGTTGTGGAGGACGGGGCGACTCCGTGTGGGTAAAAGATGTGGTCCCATCTATATGCTCCCACGCGCTAGTAAGTCTCATCGGTGGTTTTTTGGCGCATTCTGGGCAAAAATATCTCATTTTCACCATTCTCCTAATTGATATCCACATTCTGGAACTGGACAGTAGTATTTATCGACCCCGAACACTCCACCACTAATGATTTTCATGGCTCCACCATATCCAGTCCAGTTACATTTCGGACAAGTGTGTTCTGATTGAATCCAGTCCTGTTCAGTGTCATATCTGTTACCAGCATCAGTCGATATAACCATCATTAATGCGAGATATCCAAGCACTCCTAAGATTATCAATATCAGCACCCATTTGTCTCCATTCATTCAAATCACTTCTTCATCAATTTCTCTAATTCTATGTATATCTCATCGATGGTCTTTCCGGGGAATGCTGTCAAGGCATCGCTCATGTTCTTGGTTATCCAGTTCTTGCTGAATTTCTCATAATTCCCCAATGCCTTGGCGGGCATATTACTCTTTCTCTCTTCATATCTTTTGACTAATTCTGATAAAATATCATCGCCAGTTGCAATTATGCCTTCTAACTCTTTTTCTACTTCTTTGAGTTTTTCTCTCACTCGCTGGAGTTCTTCTTTGGGGTTGGAAATCTTCTCCCTGAAATCTCTCTCAATGTTGGCTCGGACCAACTCAGCAAAACTCTTATAATACCCGCTTTTTATAAGCGTGTTCGCCATCTTTTTATCTTTCTCATATAGATATACACTCGTCGTGCTCCTCGCGTTCTCCTGACTTTCGGTCCCCAACATGCAACCACCTAAATGAATTGTCTGATTACTTCCTTCCAGTTCTCTGATAAACGATATGAGAGTTCTCCTCTTTTAATAAAAAGTTTAAGGCGGCACATCTGGTCGATGTGCGCCTTGATTGTAACTGGCCTTACTTTATCAGTAATCGCTACAAAGATAGATTCGATATCTGACACCGTCACATATCCATCTTTATCCTTGTAAGAACTGGTGTCCAAAATGGAGAGAACTCGTTGATACTCTTCGATATTTCTCCTGGCCATTTTAACACCCTACTTCTTGTAGAACTTCTTCGGCTTTGCGTCGAATCCCGCTTGGATGATATTTGACGCGTCCTGCTTGCTCAGTTCTTCCGGAGCCGCCACATTTAGTTCAGCCAGTGCTTCCGCCACGACCTTCTGCACATTCGCATCCTTGTCGTTCAAGAACTCGTGAATCTTACTCACTTGCTTCTCGGACGCTGGACCCTTCAGTTCGGTTGGACCGTTATACGGTTGCTTCTGAAACCCAGTGGGCTTTTGATATCCGCTGACCGGCGCCTGGGTAGATGCTGCTTGCTTAAATGCCTTTTGCTCTACGAAGGTCTTGAACTCCGGGGTTCCCTCGACCATGGTCTCATCCCATGTGATGATACCTGCCATGTCCATACCCGCTGCCTTACTGAAGGCAATCATCGTGGTCGCTACTGCCGCAGAGAGAGAATCCTCTTTGCTATACAGTTCTTTCATCTTATTATACACGTGCTCATAGACTTCAAAATACTTGTCCATGTAGCTCTTCCAATACACCTTAGTTAGGGTGTAGCTTTCTACATAACTCATTTTTTTCACACTCTTTCTTAATTTCTGTTAGAGTAGAAACTCCACTCTTGTTCATGTATATACACCACGACTATTTAACACTTTCCCTCAACGTTCTCGGTGAATTTTTTCAATTCGCTCTCGGCGTTGGAGAGAAGTATCTTAGTAATCCTCACCTTTGTTTTTGGTTCTGGATTGTCTTCATTGGTGTATAATTTGGTCCCAATCACTCGTATCACTTGCGCGTCATCTCCGTATAACCCTTTCGGATTTTTGGTCTCACTATACGTCAACGCATCAAGCAATGCTCTAATATCTTTATCTACATCCCCGCTTCCCTTGACTGTTGGGAACGGCCTGGTCACACTTTTCGGCTTTACTGTATAAAAAATCACCTCCACTATATATCCCATATCTGTATCATCTACAAAGAAATCATCATGAATATCTTTAATGACCTTCTTGGTCTCTTTTCTGAACCGGGTCACCTCTTTTTGATTTTGATAGACCTGATTAACTCCCCACTTGCCCTTCTTCCCTTTTTTTCTATATTGAAAGGCTCTCATACTCCCCTGCGGTACGGGTTCTCCAGGTATCTCAAATTCTACTTTTCTCATTACAATACTCCACGTCCGACCATTTCATATATTAAATCTTTAACTATGGCCGCTCGTTCTTTCGGGGTTCCCCTGACCTCGCATCTATACATCCCATCTACATGCTCATCTAATATATCTTTTATATGTTGGTCTATTGCTTTTCGATAGTGTTCATCGGGAGAACGAACCCCATCCTCGACTAAATCAAATTCTATTGGAATGTAAACAATATAGTCATAGGTATGCCCCCAATGGGTGACATATTGGTCCAATACTCTATATTCTTCAAATGTGATATTACCAATCTCATGCGCATAACGAATGTATGCCAATTGGTCATAGACCGTTCTATCGCTTATGGTTATATCATCCAGCGGGGCGTCAAGTTCTCGTTGGATTTGTGTCCTGAATATCCATTCCTGCGAACGAAAACTGGTTGCTTCGTTCAATTTGTATGGGCAGTCTCTTGCTGCTTCAGATACCAGATTGAATTTGGGCATTTCTTTCTTCAATTCCTGCAACAGAGTGGTCTTGCCCGTGCTATGTGACCCACATAACCCGATTTTTATAATAATCCCCCCATATAATTATAGTTAATTCTCGGATTCCTATAATCTTCAAAATCTATTCTATCTTTATAATTTTTTATCATTTTTATATATTCTTTTTTGGCTATAATCAAAAGTGTATGATTTTCTCTAAATTTATCAGTCTTCATTTGATGAACCTCATCCATATAACCTTTTACTTCTATATAAATCTTATCATTAATTAAAAAATCTGGAGTATATGAGGTTTTGGTTCCATCATCCAAAACCATTTGCCTTTTGCTTTCATCACTATGATGTCTATTTACAAATGTCACAAATAACACCTACAATTCATTAAACCTTTCAAGTATTTAAAACCTTTTGCTATTCTTGGTCGTCACTCGTATAGCATTCAATATATCGCTCCCGCCCTTATTCCCAAATTCAGAATGAGCATTTACTTCCGCATCAGTAGGCATTAAGAAGTCTACATTACCGATATATCTTGCCGTGTGATTTAACTTCTGATTTAGAACATTGAACGCGCCGGACAGTCCATCAACTACATCGTCATGGTCGGCTTCTGGGAAGGTCTCCAATTGGTCCATTGCTGTCGAATACCAGTCATCGGTTCTTCTCGACCACGCAATTTTAATCAACTCTTTCTCTGACGCCGCTGATAATGGGCGGGCACGGGTCTCTTTATCCCCAGAAACTCTATCTGGGTAAAATCTATGTCCTGGAGGGATTACCTTTCGTTTATAATGGTCTATACTATGTATACCCGCGCTCCCTGGTTCTTTCTCCATATAAATCGACGTATCTGTCCCATCTTCAATCGCACAGTTGTATATCTCTCTTTCCACCTCTCTTGGGGATTTATGTAATATCCTCATATCCAATATATAGAATACTCCGGCTTTCTTATCATATCCCAAATGACACCCCACCGTCGCATCCCCATCAACCGTTGCTGCCATATCCCAATATCTGACCTTCTTCAAATCCGGGTATGGGACTTTGGCATATGGAACCTTTTCGAACCACATGCGGCTGAACATATTACCCATTGCGCGTATCTCCCAATTTCCCTCTGCTAATTGCGCTCTGGTGACCGGGTCTAACTTGTTTAGAGAATCTGTATATGATACTCTATCTAAGAACGGATTATCCCTGGCTAATGACGGGACGAACATGGGCATTCTATATCGTATATATTCTTCGGTTATCAACTCTTTTGGCATGTTATTCTTTTTCGCCAAGTCAATTATATCCGCCCGTATTGCTGGACGGGTTCTCTTATTGACAAATCTATTATACACCCACTCTGTATTACCGCTGAACCAAACCGCACCATTTTGTCGGATGATGAATGATTCTGTATTCTCTACTGTTATACAATAGATTTTACCTTTATAATTATAATGCTGTGCGGGGGTTTTTGTTTTAACAGAAGTATTGACATCATAAACATGATTTCCTGTGTTAATTACCGTTCCTCCACATTTGGTCTTTTTGAAACTGACATGATATTGTCTAAGGTTTCCATTAATTAATCTTCCTCTTATATTTCCACCATTTCTCGCTGCCGTTTCTCTGAATAAGACACTATATCCCAATTTCAATGCTATTTCACCCATATCATCACAAAGTTGTTTCGATGTGCTAGTATATTTCACAGGAATTGTGTTTTTACGGGTTCCGTCGCCATCTATCATAGCATCAAACAATATTTGTAATTGTCTTCTACTTAAATTCTTATATTCCTTCGGAATGAACTTCTCATCACATAATCCAAACTGTCTGAAATGTTCATAAAGATTTGCATAATATAATTTGAAATCTTTTTCGTTATAACTATATTTTAATCCTATTCTATTTAATAGATTTTTAATTTTATCTACTCCTTCTGGTTTACTCTGGGATATACTAATCCCTTTATCTCTATGAATACAACTTCCCTCGGTCAAGAACCATCCTAAAAATTCTAGAAAATCGTCTCCATTTATCACTTCTGGATTATCTCTGTTCTTCCTGTGTGCTGGTGAAATCACAAACTCCTTCAATTCTTTTTCAGAATCGTAATTACAGCTCCTCAGTAACCCAATCTGTCCCGGACATTCATCTAAATGTCTTATAGTTATAGATGAATTTTCAGATTTTATATTATCAATACTACAAATTCTATGATTTGGAGTACATTCTATATGCATGCCTCTATAAACAAATTTCTTCATTTCCCCATCATAATCAGCAACGGTGTTTCCTATCACTTTAGATGTTTTGAGAGTTCTATATTCGTCCACAGAATAAACCATTTCCCCCGCACGAATATTTTTAATATCCTTCCATCCTTCAGTAGTGAGAACTTCCCCAAAGGGAACACAGTGTTCTCCATTCGGGTTGGTAGTTGCTCTCATCCTAAGAGGTATGCCAAGTGCTTCCTGTTCTTTATTCCTCACCAAACGAGAGAACAAGAAAGAGTATGTCTCTTCAGGCTGTTGAGTTAGTTCATCAAATCCAATGAATTGATAGGATTGTCCGATATAGTTGTATTTATCCCGCTCGGACTCTAAGTGTCCAAATCCTAAAATCGCTCCACTGGGGAACTCCCACTGTTTGAGTTTATCATCCCAACGCACTCCATCATCCTCCCACTTCTTGAACCAATTCATGCTAACTGGGATAAGACCGTCACCTTTGGATAACTCTTGATAGGTCTTTCTGAAGATTATGGCGTTATACGTTGGTATGTCTACATATTGAGTGGCAGCCATTAATAGAGAAATACTATTATGAGTGACGATGAAATCCTCAACTAAAAATAACCCGGATGGATGTTCTATGGTTATACATCTTGTTGGTTGTTTTCCCATATATTCCACAGAATCTAATCTTAAACATGGGTCGGTTATACCTCCCATATATGATTGCCCCCCTCTTCTAAGTTTCTTCCTTGAAATTCCTATATAATTTTCTCCATTCTTTATCTGTATCCAAACTGTATAAGCAATTCTGCCTTCTTTTTTAACTTCTTCGTAAGTATAAGTAGGTATTTTATCAGTTATAGAAGCACGACCTCCCAAAGAACGCACAACCCATTGAACGTCTTCAGCTAACTGTTTGCTAGTCGTAGTATAACTCATATGCCCACGGTCATCTATATATCCATCCGTATCCATCAATCCTTTCAATAAATCAGTTCTAATAGCAATAGATGCCAATTTATAATACTTTGGAATAAACTTTTCATATGAATATTTTCCATATAATCCATATAACTTTAAATTTTCGGTAAGTTCACATACGTCTCCTATTATACTCGCAGCAGATTCATTTATCGTTAATTTCCATCCAGTACGTTTTTTAACCTCCTCGAATACTTCTAAATCTATTCCTGATATAGAATACCAGTCTTCATTTGTAATACACCCGTCTCCAAGTAATACTCCAAGCACATATGGTTCTATTCTAATCATATCTTTTTTATAACTTTTAGTGAACTCAACCGCATCTGTAAGCGGAATTAATAAATTCTTTTTTAATTTATAATCCATTTTTTTCTCATTCTCAAACCATTCTAAAATCCTTTTTGTATCCCAAATTACATACGACCCTTCCTCTGGAGTGTTTCTGTTTGCTTTTCGATAACTACCATCCGACGTTTTAATCTTCCATAAATGTTCTAAATCACAAATTACAGTCCTACCATCTTGAAAAGTAAATTTATAAGTATCTTGTTCTCCTCTTTCATAAACTCTAAGAACTTTTGTATTTGTACCAAATGGAGTTGAAATTACATCTCCTTCTTCTAAATCCCCAAATCTACGTGGACCAAACGGCGTTATTACCTGAGTTAACGCCGTTAACCCTTTGCCACCACGAGTGGCACCACCATACAATGCTTCCATGATATTCAATCTTAAGAAGGCCAGCTGGTTGGCGAATGGTAAGTATCGTTCGAACTTGTTCCATCTTATTAATTTGTTTATATCCACGCCGTTTATCTGTGCGTTCACGGCGTCATTTTGACTATCGGTCATATACTATCATAGTTTATATATGTATAAGAAATTGTACATATATTATCCATACGAGATGGGGGTGAGTTTAATTGCCAAATACTGAAAAATTATTCAAGTATGATGATGTTGTCTCTGAGATAGAACACCGGGAGGATATACTTCAACGTTTGTCCGCCGCCGAGACTCATTGCTGTGAACTCCACCAGCATATCGTAGAAATGAAGAATGATATCAAGACTTTAGAGGAGGCGAAGGCGGACTTGGCGGGGGTGATGGAATCGACCAAGTTGGCAAAAGAGGTCATGGATGCGCGGCTCTCATCGATGAACGAGTTCAGGGAGTCGCTGAGGGACCAGACGAAGGAGTTTCTGACCCGAGTAGAGTATGGCAGTCAGCAAGGGGCGCTCGAAACTCGCTTCTTGAGAATGGACGAGGACATCCGAGGGCTTCGGGAGTCAAGAGCGTCCTTGGAAGGGAAGGCGAGCCAGTTGCAGCAGGACGTTGGCGCGAAGGCATCTTCGTCATCGCTCTGGCTTTCGGTGGCAATCGCCATCTTTAGCATCGTAATCTCGATTATTGGAGTGTTCATGGGGTTCCTGTGATATTATTTAGGATAGTTGATGCTGTCGAGAAAATGAAATGATAGAAATAAAACCTTTTCCTTTGGTTTCTTTCGATACCCGAACCGTCTTATACATTTATTAATCCATACCGCTACTATGGGAAAAGGGGTGTCTTTTGTTATTCGCGGCTTGCCTTGATAATTATATGCTAAATATGAGCGCACTTGCTTATATAGTTCTGATATATCATTGAACTCGGCAAGCGGGTCTTCATCATCGGACATTGAACGTTATATATAGATTGAAGTATATAATCTTATTGTTCTGTTGTCTTACCGTCGAATTCTTCTTTTTGTGCTTCGGCTTGTTGTTTAGTTGCTCTAACAGTCTTATCAGCATGCTCGGGGGGTGAATATAATGTATAAAGTTTAAGGTCCTTGTCTTTAGATATATTCATTACATTATGTTTTGAGCCGGCGGGAACAACTATACCTGTGCCATCGGAAATCCGGTGTTCCTTACCATCTATAACTACTACTCCATCACCAGCATCCACCCGGAAGAATTGGTCGACGTCTTCATGGACTTCCATACCTATATCTTCTCCCGGCAGAAGTTTCATCAATACCAATTGAGAGTGCTTCCCAGTATAAACTACTCTTCTAAAATCCTCATTAGCATTGGTTAGTTCTTCTATATTTGCTATGAACCCCACTGCTTTCATAAACTGTTTTTGTTTCTTCTTTTTCTTGGAATATAACGGATTTCGATATCCTTCTGTTATGGTAGAAGCGGGCTCCCCGAACGCTTTCTCATCCGTGGTCGGATTGACATATCCCACTGACCTCGCTGGAGTGGGGCCGGCAGATAATGCGTCGTCCTTTTCAAGACTAATCAATAATTCACATGCTCGGGACAATTTGTTTATGGGAGTTCTCATTGATTAATATATATGTATTAATTGCTTTTGTTCTTGAAATATTCATACCATATATGTGTTAAATTGACCCACATAGTAAAATATGCTGCCCCGATTATAACTCCAGCCAGATATAGTAAATCAATCATGCGTCACGAATTCCTTCTTCTCCGATTGATATTACCACGTCGCTCACGGGGTCTTCTGGACTATCTATCATTCGCGCGGTAGACCTGCCGGGTTTACCTTTTTTCAGATACACTCTATATGTTGAAGTGTGCCCTATGATATGTCCACCTACTGGCTTGGTCGGGTCCATGAACGGGGGCAGTGCTGGATTGGTGAGGACTTGATTGGTCACGGCTACTGCGGCATTATGAAGGTATGCGAAATGAAGCAAATCATGCATGTGCTTATTCAGCAATCCCTGTCTCTCAGATAGATTTCCCCTTCCGATATACTCCGACCTGAAGTGCGCTACCAACGAGTCGACTATGACTAATTTGACCGGGACCTTCTCTGCTAATTCTGGAGCCTTCTTCTCTATCAATAGAATCTGGTGCGCTGCATTGAATGCTTTTGCGATATGTATCTTGTCATTGGTTTCGTCAACATCCAGCCCGTGTGCTTTCGCCATATCCTCAATTCTTCGGGGTCTGAATGTGTTCTCAGTATCTACTACTATGACGTGCCCGTTCAATCCTCCTTGGTCCTCGGGCATGGTAGCGTTGACCGCTAATTGAAAACATAATTGCGTCTTACCGCTACCGAACTCTCCGAAGAACTCGACGATAGAGGTGGTCTCAATCCCGCCC
>Ga0315288_10000830_pt1 | contig 39355 bp, 40 predicted proteins | sample YL17G11_20_MG_FD_203454 | JGI IMG/M metagenome (GOLD analysis project Ga0315288, IMG submission 203454) | Sediment microbial communities from Yellowstone Lake, YNP, Wyoming, USA - YL17G11_20 | ecosystem: Environmental > Aquatic > Freshwater > Lake > Sediment | place: USA: Wyoming | collected...
AGAACTGCTTTGGCGGGGCGTGCCCCCACCCACGCCCCGCCCAGCGACATCTTTTAAAAAACTGGCGCAATTTTTAGGGGGAGGAAAGTTATTTCTGTCTATATTAATGTTACTCCGATTCTGTAGACTTAAATATATCATAGATATACAATATTGTCAATAAAAGGAGGGTTACCATGCCGTTAATTTTGGAGCAATTTGGTACTAAAGTACGTAAATATCGCCTCAAGAAGAAACTTTCTCAAGAAAAGCTTGCTGAGTTAGCTGATTTGCACCGGACATACATCGGTCAGGTAGAGTGCGGAAAAAGAAACGTGGCGCTCAAGAACATTGCTAAACTTGCAAAAGCCCTTAATGTTTCTATTAAAGAGTTATTTTAAGGAGACAATATGCCTGGAAATGAGAAGGAAATCACAAAATTTTTAGTTTTGAATAAAAGTAGGCTATCTTTAGGGCAATTAGGTATTGTTAATTCAGTTGGGGTTCCTAATTTATCTAAGGAAGGATGCCTTGAAATAAATAATGTAGGAGACGTGGAAAAGTGCCTGTCTACCGAAGATTCAAGAAAAAAGGCTGATATTTATATTAATAATCACGGTGTCTCGATTAAGCAAACAGGTTCAAGCTTTCTGTACAATAGATTGCAAAGGGCTAATATCTTGGAAGTTTTTACCCTTTTGGGTTTTAGTAACCCTGAATCTATACTGCAGCGGCTGGATAAAGAAGTGTCGGACTTTCATAGAGGCAATTTAAAGAGAAGAAATAGGTCGTGGCAAGACTTTTTTAATGAAGGAGATTTTAAGGCTTTAGTTAAGTTTCTTATGGTGCAAGGTAGCCCGAATGTCGGTTTCTCTTCTCATCCGGCAGAATTTGTCTTAGAGGCGCCAGCGAGTAATCCCTCAGAAGCAAATATTAATGTTTTTACTTTCGATGAGTATTTTGAAGAATATAAGAATAAAATAAAAATAGCAATTAGGCGGCAGTGGGTTGGGCAAGATAGCAAATCCGAACACGGAAGGGCGGTTGGTTTAGCGGAAAAGAAAGAAAATGCTCCTTGGGTTTTTAATGAGACAGTTGGCACTCCGCGAAGTGGTTGGATAAGGGGCTTCCCTGCGAGTGAGATAAAAACAGTTTATTTTTTAATGCTTGAGAAAGAAAGATAAATTTTTATGTTAGATTTTGGCACTTCTTGCGTCTATTATATTGAGGGAAGGAAAATGCCTTACCCGATATAGGAGGCAAGAATGCATAAAGATTGAACTTATTTATTTTAAGAGTTATAATATAACATGGTTTATAAGTTTAAGGTTTCCGCTAAGAGGTCTGATTTAATGCGGAAAATCAGGAGCGATAGGACGACTCCTGAGATACTGCTGCAAAAAGCTCTTCGAAAAGCAAAAATTAAGTTTAGAAAAAATTGTAGTGCCCTGGCAGGAAAGCCAGATATAGTGCTTTTAGCTAAAAAGATAACCGTTTTTGTTGACGGTGAGTTTTGGCATGGCTATCGGTGGAAACAAAAAAAGAAGAAGATTAGGGATAATCGGAATTATTGGATCCCAAAAATTGAGAGGAATATTGCTAGAGATAGGAAGCATAATAGGAAATTAAAAAAATCTGGTTGGCAAGTTATAAGATTTTGGCAACAGCAAGTAATAAAGGATTTACCGAGATGCATACAAAAAATCAAGAAAAGTTTAAGGTAGTATCGCTTTTTAGCGGTTGCGGTGGTTTAGACCTTGGGTTTGAAAAAGCTGGATTTGAAATTGTCTGGGCAAATGATTTCGATAAAGCTATTTGGGATACCTTTATTTTAAATTTCCCCAAAGTTCCCCTAGACAAAAGAAGTATCACAGATATACCTTCCATAGAAATTCATAATGCAGATGGAATAATCGGGGGGCCTCCATGTCAAAGCTGGAGCGAAGCAGGTGCATGTCGGGGGATAAATGACCATAGGGGGAAGTTATTTTTTGAATATATAAGAGTATTAAAAGACAAAAAACCATTGTTTTTCTTAGCGGAAAACGTATCTGGTATTTTAGCAAATATTCATAAAGAAGCTTTTGATGAAATCCTTAGTCAGTTTTCCGTAGCTGGCTACAATATCGCATATAAGTTGTTGAATGCTAAAAATTATAATGTTCCACAAGACAGAGAAAGAGTCATTATAGTAGGATACCATAAGAAAATGGGGATGACTTTTGAATTTCCAGAAGGTTCTAAAAAGCTTTTAACTTTGCGTGACGCGATTGGTGATTTGAAAGACCCCAAGCCGGCATTGAAATACAACAAAACAAATGGTAATAGTCTTGAAGTGTCTAATCATGAATATATGATTGGGAATTTCTCAACAATTTACATGTCTAGGAATAGGGTAAGAGCATGGGATGAGCAATCTTTTACAATACAGGCAGGCGGTAGGCATGCCCCAATTCATCCACAGGCGCCAAAAATGAAATTTATTGAACAGAATAAAAGGGAATTTGTAAAAGGGAAAGAACCTTTATACAGGCGGTTGTCAGTAAGAGAATGCGCAAGGATTCAAACATTCCCGGACGCTTTCATTTTTAAATATACCGATGTTAGCGATGGCTATAAAATGGTGGGCAACGCTGTGCCAGTTGATTTTGCTAGTATCCTTGCAGGTAAGATTATGCTTGATTTAAAGGAGTATAAAAAGAAAGTTAGACTAATAAAGAATGAGCGAACTCCTATTCGTAAGATTAAACATAAAACAGGAACAGAAATAATTTTTGATGACTCTATATATAATAGATTTTCAAAAGAGTTAAGTATTAAGCTTTGATAATTGAGTGCGTGAAGTTATGAAAAAGAAAGAAGTTTATAAATTATTTAAAGAGCTAAACATTTCTAAAAAAGTTTTTCCGAAATACTCAGATCCATATACATTTGCTAGAGAGATAGAAAAGGTTTCTATTTTGAAGTTTGATGAAGTTCGCTATTCAATTGGCACCGGGTGTTTGAGAAAGGAAGATAATGCCTAATTGGAATGAGGTTTTAATAGAGATAGAAAAAGAAGGGACAGAGGGTCCTGTCGATAGAATCCGAAGGAAGTATTTAAAAAAATTATTTGAGAAAACAGGTAGAAATGTTATAGCTTTTTATTCAGGATGGCTTCAAAAACCAAATGTTTTTAGTGCATTTATAAATGATAATGATATGAACGGTTTTATGACAACCATTCATCAAATGGACAAGAGCAAGGGGGTTGATTTATTATTGCATACACCAGGAGGAGATCTAGCTGCTACTGAATCCATAGTAGGATACTTAAGAAAAATATTTGATATCGATATCAGAATCATTGTTCCCCATTTAGCTATGTCAGCAGGTACAATAATGGCTTGTGCAGGTAAAGAAATAATTATGGGTAAACATTCTAACCTTGGTCCCATAGATCCACAGTTTAACGGTATTTCTGCAGAAGGTGTAGTAGAAGAATTTGCGAGAGCAAAAAAAGAGATACAAGATAATCAGAACACTATACCAATTTGGCAGGTGATCATTGGCAAATATCATCCAACTTTTATTGGTGATTGTGAAAAAGCAATCAGATTGTCAAAAAAGATGGTTCGAGGCTGGTTAAAGACAGGTATGTTTAAAAATAAAACAAATTCTGGTTACAAAATTGCTAATATCATTAAGAGATTATCGAGTCACAAAGAGACCGGTTCGCATGCTAGGCATATTCCAGCAGATGTTTGCGTAAAAATAGGATTAAATGTGGTAATGCTAGAGACTTTAGATAAGGAATTGCAAGATTTAATCTTGACCGTTCACCATTCTTTTATACATACATTTGCTAGTACCCCAGCTATTAAGATTATCGAAAATCACACTGGCAGAGCCATGGTTATTCATCATCTCGCAAAGTAATTCTTTTCTAATTTATGCTATCAGAATTTGCATAAACTTGTAAAGGCAACTCTCTAAAAGATAGGGGGTTGTTTTTTGTTTTAGAAAATAGAAACTTCCCCGATCTTATTTAAATTAGAACGGACTCTTTGTTAACGGAGTCAGTATAAAACCATACCTCATTTATTGTTAATATGAATGAAAATAAGTTAAAAGATAGATGTTGTGTGTTAAGGAAATGCATAATCAGTGTATCCGAAATATACTATGATGCTAATACAAATGAAGATCAAAAAAGATTAATAGAAACTATGATTGGCGCTGCTATTTGGTATTTACCTAACGACTTAGATTTGTGGACTGGAAAGGTATCTGAAGAGGCTCTTAAGTTAATTAATCAAGGAATGCCTATTAGTAAGTTGACAAAAGAACATAAATTTCCAAGAAAGCTTGCTGCTAAGGAAGTATTGACTTCAGAATTGAATAATCTAAATAAATCTGAGTTTCGACTATTTGAGTTATATACAACTAAATATGGTAAATGGAATTTGGTTACTCCCAAAGAAAATAAAATATTAGGTCAATTTCAAAAAGATACAATCTTCGTTTCTTCGGATGATTCTTATCCAAAAGCTGGAATAAAACTTGTTGAAGTAGGTAAGAGCTTATTACAGAAACGATTCAAGGTAAACGATAATATTGAAGAAATTGAGGTTCGAGAGATAAAAGAGCCCATAAGAAAAAATATTTATTCAGAGCCAACAGACAAAATTAACATCGTTCTTAATAATTTACATTCAGCAAAAGCATATTCTTTAATTCCGCTTCCTAAAGAATTGAGGCACTTATTTCCAGGGTTTAAGATCGAATTTGAACTTGAAACAGATGTAGGGATGATAATTACAAAAGTAACTTCAGCCCCGAGAGGAACCGAACATGGCGATCCAGTAGCCGGTAATTATATTCAAGGTGGATTGAAAAGATGGTATGATTCACATCCAGAACTAAAGAATGGCACTGCATTCATAATTTCAGTTATTGAATCCAAGAAAAAATACTCCCTTTCTATTAGTAAATAAAGGGGATGGGTCTAATTTTTAGAATCGGTCGCTTCTAATTTTTGAATAATAGAAACGGTAAAATATTTCTATAGGATAACCTTTATCTGTTATATGGGAGAATAAGCATGAATTTAGTCAATCAAATTATTGATGAGGTAAAGATAATAGCAAAAGAGGAGAATCTTCAAATAAGCAGAGCTTTTATTATTTGGATATTACAACAATATTTTATGCTCCCCAGAGAGGAGGCTTTAGATGCCATTACTGATAGCGAAAAAGGAGATAAGAGAATAGATGCATTCATAGAAAGAGAAGATAGGGTAGTAATATGCCAGTGCAAATTACTTCAAAATTTGAATAAAGAAATAGGTGAAAAAGAAATTTCAACATTTAAAGGTTGTCTTGATTGGCTAAAACAACCAGAAGAAGTTGAGAAACTGAGTCTTCCAAAGCTTTTTGATGCGTCAAATACTTTTGTAGAAAAATGGAATGAGGGCGCAGGTATCGAATTGCATTATTTTGTATTTGGGAAATTTTCTTCTGGAGCAAATCAGGAAAGGAGGGTTTTTAATAACTCTGATTTACGAGATAGAGCTCAGATGCATTTTCACGATGTAGGTGATATACAGAATCTTTATCAAGCAAACCTTCAGTTAGTCAACCCACTTTCTAACGAAAAAATAATTCTAAAATTAATGCCGGGACAATTCTTCATGAGGAAAGCCGGAAATTTTCCTGCAATGGTATGCACAATTAAGGGCGAGGACCTTTCATTGCTATATGAAAAATATGGGGATAGATTGTTTGAAAGAAACATAAGGTTTTTCCGGGGGATAACAAAAGGTAGCATTAATGATGGTATTATTGACACCGTAGTGGAGAATAGTAGTAGAAATAGATTTTGGTATTTCAATAATGGAGTAAGTTTCGTTTGTTCTGACTTTAAATTTGATAATGATAAGCAACCTAAAGAAGTTACTATATCTGGTCCTCAAATCATAAATGGTTGCCAAACCACTGTGTGTTTAAAAGAAGCCAAGGGTTTGTTAGATAAACCTAAGATTCCAGATGAGATTGAGCTTTTAGCCAGATTTATAAAGGCGCCAATTGATGAAGTCGAATTAATCACATTATATACTAATTCACAAAATCCGGTATCAGAGGCCCAGTTAAAAGCAAATGATGCTATACAGAAAAGGTTGAAAAAAGACTTTGAATCTTATTCTCCATCTTATTTTTATTCAATAAAAGAAGGAGATTGGCGTATTCTTTCTAAAAAGGAGAAAGATAAATTTCAAGGTAGAGTTATAGATATGATTAGAGCAGCCCAGGCAATCCACTCTTTCTTAAAAGACCCTGCATTCGCAAGAAGATATCGAATTGAGTTGTTTTCAAAAAAATATCATGAAGTATTCAGAAAAGACATTAGAGCAGAAGAGGTTTTGCTACCATGGTTAATATTAAAAATAATCGATGAGAAGATCTCGGGATATAGAAGAAATGAATTTAACGCTTTGAAATCAAATCCCATAGCATTTAAGGAAGAAAAAAGAGAGGAAATATTACGGAAAGAGTTCTTATTATATTCGGATTTGATAATTCTTCATTTTATTTATAATTTAATTTATAAAAAATATGGCGATTACACTCCTGGAATTGGTAAAAAATTAATAAATAATCAACTCCCGGAACGGGTATCTTCATTTTTTGATTATATTACTGCAGTTCTCTCTTTCAGCGATAGATTAAGTAAAGAAAGAAATATCCCAAGATTTTTAAAAAGTATCGAGAATATAAAATTATTATATTCTGAAATCGAGAAAGAGATTGAAAAAGATAAAGCCACTAGGAAAGAAAAGGTACTGTCGATTTTACCAAATTTAAAATGAAGCTAGGAATAAGATAGACGGTTCAACTTTCCTCCCCCTAAAAATTGCGCCAGTTTTTTAAAAGATGTCGCTGGGCGGGGCGTGGGTGGGGGCACGCCCCGCCAAAGCAGTTCTTTGAAGCGCTGAACGAGAGAGGCTCGGCATAGCGCCGTCCTTGTAGTTTTTAGCTTGGCTTAAGGCGCTAAAGTGGACAACCTTTCCTAAAAAAATTTTGTTTTGGACGCTTGCCCCGCCGTTTTTGGCGGGGCAAAGACGAGCCGCACCCGTACTGCATTAGCAAGAAGCGAGCGGCCAAGCGAGCGCCAAAGGAGCCCTGCTCTCAAGCAGGGCGACTGAAACCCGGGAGATGTGGGAGCGCCCCCCCAGGGCGCGGGGCATTTTAAGTTATTTCCTTAGAGACCAGCTTTACCCGGGTATTATAGACAAAAAGCATGGCGGGGGTTTCTACCTTTGTCTATTGGATGACAAAGTATCCGGCTTTCTGCCGGAGGTGGGCGCAAAGCGGAAAAAACAAAACAAAAACAACGCAAGAGGCGGGGCATGACGCACCGCGGCTGTCTTTTTGTGTTGATTGCGGCATAGCGGACGAGCTCTTCTTTCCTAAAAAATTTTGTTTCAGAGACTAAGCTTTACCCCGGTATTAGAGACAACACCCGGCCTATAGGTTTGGCCGGTGCCCGCTGGTGCGGGAAAACGGATGAGGGGGTTTCAGAGAAGCACTACGCTTTCTGCGGGGGAGAAAAAAATTACAAGCTTTCAGATCCAAAGAAAATTCGTTTTTTTGTAAATCTGGACCCCATATCTTCGTTTGCCGTTTCGGCGGCGATTTTGAACGCAGAAGTATAAGAAACTATTAGGTTTCCGTCGAGCAGCTTTAGGTTCGATACAGCCCGACGCAAAAAATCTCTCTGGGCTTCGAAATTTGCCGATAAAAGTTTTTGAGATTTATCAAGATCTCAAAAAATTTTATTGTCTGCTCTTCGAGCAGACCCGCTGCGAAGTAACGTCCGCTAATTCTTAGCGGAAGCAGTCGCCAATTTTATAAGGAGGTGCGAAGATGAAATATTTTCTGTATGCGCGCAAGTCTACTGACACGGAAGATAAACAAATTCTCTCTATTCAGTCGCAATTAAACGAGGTTCGGCAATACGGAGTTCAACAAGGTTTAGAGATAACGCAAGAATTTCAAGAAGCACGTACGGCGAAGTCTCCCGGACGCCCGATATTTGACGAAATGATAAAACGAATTGAAAAAGGTGAAGCGTCCGGCATTATCTCCTGGCATCCGGATAGACTTGCGCGCAATTCGATAGATGGCGGAAAAATAATTTATTTAGTTGATACAGGTAAAATTACTGATCTTCACTTCCCTACTTACCGCTTCGACAACAGCGCACAAGGCAAGTTCATGCTCAATATTATCTTTGGGCAATCTAAGTATTACGTTGATAACCTAAGCGAAAACACTAAGCGCGGCTTGCGCGAGAAAGTAAGACTTGGCGAATTCCCCGGCTTTTCGCCTATTGGCTACCTTAACGACAGAAATAAAATAATCGTTGATGAGACAACCGCGCCATTAGTGAAGAAGTTGTATACCTTGTGCGCTGAAGGTAACTATACTCAAGACCAATTGAGAAAATTGGCGACGGCTTTGGGCTTGGTGAGCAAGAGACGCAAACGTCCCCTCTCTTACAGTAACGTCCACCGCATATTGACGAATTCCTTCTATCTTGGCCTCTTTGTGTATAAGGGCGAGATTTTCCAAGGAAGTCATCCGGCTATCATTGAAAAAAAACTTTTTGATAAGGTGCAGGAGATTCTAAAGTTTCGCAGCCGCCAATCCTTAACTAAAAAACATTATTTTGTCTTTAGGGGGTTAATAAGGTGCGCTGAATGCGGCTGCCAAATTACAGCCGAAGTCCAAAAGGGTCATCGCTATTATCACTGTGGAAAGAAACGCGATCCCTGCCCGCAGTCATCTGTTTTTATTAGAGAGGAAAATCTCGCCCAACAAGTCAAAGAGGCTATCTTGAAGGTTGCCTTAGATGACAGGGCTTTTTCCTACATGATGGAAGAGTTAAATCGCGAAATAACTCTCTCTAACGCCGAGAAAGTCCATAACCGCGTATCTGCTGAAATTAAGAATCAGGAAATTGACGACCAGCTGAAACGCTTGCTTGATTTGTTAGTACGCGGCGTTATCAGCGAAGAAGAATACAAGCGGGAAAAAGCCCAGCTATTTAACAAGAAGTTCGATAATTTGGATGGGGGTAACCCTGACGGGGACTGGCACGAACGCTTCAAAAACTTTCTAACTCTTGCTCACCAAGCCAGTTACATCGCAGCGGAGGCAAATTTCGAAGCCCAGCGCGATTTTTTGCGTCGGGCTGTATCGAACCTAAAGCTGCTCGACGGAAACCTAATAGTTTCTTATACTTCTGCGTTCAAAATCGCCGCCGAAACGGCAAACGAAGATATGGGGTGGGTAACGGGGATCGAACCCGCAAACCTTCTGAGCCACAGTCAGACGCTCTAACCAATTGAGCTATACCCACCATTTCAATATATTTATTGTCGGGAATGGTGGCACTCAAGCGAAGCGGAGTGCCTCACCATTTCAATATATTTCAATCTTTCTTTTCTCTTCTAAATGAGTCCTGCGCTGTTTTCGTTAATTCATTTCCGACGGCAAAAGTGCCGTCTACCACTGCCTTAGATAAATCAGTTGCGCCTTTAGCTAACCCTTGCAAAAGTTTAAAAGGAAACGCAAGAACCGCTTCCGGTTTTATGCCCTCGGGTTTCTTTGCTCCGGCAAACTTATTCTCAAAGGCCATTTTTATATCTTCGAAACCTACCTGAGGCATATCCAGTTTAGTTTTAATGGTGAAATTTAAAACAATGTTGCCTTTGTCCAAGGCCTTAAAAATATCCAGGACTGCCGTAGCAATCTGCTCTGCTTTGTCTATTGGTTCTTCGGGGGCACGCTGCCTAAAAACAATATCAGTGAGCTCTAAATGACAATTTGCCGTAACCTCATTATTCATACCGGTGATATCGCTACGAAAATTAAGTTTTGCGTTTTGGATCCGCGTCTGTTCCAAATTTATCCATTGAGCATAATAAGGGTACAAATAAATGCCGTCTATACCTTCAACTTTTACGGTTGCCTTCATATTTTTCTTAAACAAATTTAGCCAACCGGATACCTCTATACTGCCCTCCTGCTGGCCCTGCTGCCAGGGGATTCTGCCTTTTGCTTCAAACTTAGCAATCACCGAACGCGGAAGTATATAGAGATTATTTAAATCTACTGATATGTCTTTGACGGTTACTCTTAATCCTGCTTCGCTTACAGTATGGTCGACAAAATTAAATTTCCCATCTTTTATGGAAATATTTTTAATTACTAACGGTACCATGCGCTTTTTCTTCAGGGGAGCCGCCGCCGGTTTATCGCTTGGGATAATAACCCGTGATGAGTCTATGGAGCTTAAGGCAAAGCGCTCATAAGTTAATTCCGGCTTAATGACTTTGACTTCATTTAAAGCAATATTGCCCGTCAAAAAACCTAGCAAGCTCGGAGAAACAAAAATAGAATCTACCTTAGCTAAATCCTGAATCTCTAAATTTTTGATTTCAAAACGAAAAGGGGAAACCAGGCCAAAATGGCCGATGTTGACTTTTTTATGCGTAACTGCTTCAAGTTGTTTAGTAATTATTGCTTTGCCCTGAAAAATCAGCACGAAATAAGTAATAAGCAAAAGCGAGGCTAAGATAACAACTACTATAAACGATAACCGCATCCAAAGTTTCATAATTTTTTAGTTAAGCGTCCCTGGGCTGATTCGAACAGCCGGCCCATTGCTTAGAAGGCAATTGCTCTATCCAACTGAGCTACAGGGACGTTGTGATTTATCGGGGCGGACAGATTTGAACTGTCGACCTCTTGCTCCCAAAGCAAGCGCTCTAGCCAAACTGAGCCACGCCCCGTTTTGCTATAATTTTTAATTCAGGCAAAACGGCACTACGTCTTACAAAATAAGTCTGAGTGCCTTAAAGTACCTTAATCGCCTAAAGACCGAATTTCCAAGGCCTGCTATAAACGATAACCTTATTTTTACCTTTTTGTTTTGCTTCGGCTAAAGCAGTCTCGGCGCGGCTAATCAATTCTTCTTTGGTAGTACCGATCTTATAATCGCAAACTCCTATGCTCACGGTAAGCCGGGTTATCTCAAAAGCTGACTGGCGGTCCCGGGCAAAAACAGCGCTAGCTATCTTTTCTCTTAATTTCTCTGCTGCCATCAGCGCTTCTCTGGCCTTAATCTCCGGCAGAATAACGGCAAATTCCTCCGGGCCATAGCGGCTAGCCACATCTACTTTACGCGTATTATCTTTTATGATCAAAGCCATTTGTCTCAGAGCACTATCTCCGACGGGATAGCCGTTGGCCTGATTATAATCTTTGAAATTGTCAATATCCATCATTAAAAGGCTTAAATGATGGTGATAACGCTCTGCCCTGTAGATTTCTTCTAATAACTGTTCCTGAAAATAACGGTGATTAAATAAACCGGTCAAGTGATCTATAGTATCTAGATCTTTATTCTTTTCTGTTAATCTGGTATTTTCTAAGGCCATGGCAAAATAACGGCTGGCTAAACTTACCATTTTTAAATCGTCTTCGCTAAAAGCTTTCTGGTCTTTTTTATCCGTGATATTTAATATGCCGGCAATTTCATCTTTTATTTTTACCGGCACTATAATAAAAGATTTACTGGCGTAACGCAATAAACGATTCTTGGATAAATCCGGATACTCCTCCTCTACGTCTTTGACTAATAAAGGGGTCCCTTCTTTTGCTACCCACCCGCCGAAGGCCTCCCCGACTTTCATTTTAATTTCGCCTACACTTGCATCTATGCCTTGCGAGGACTCCAGGGACAACTCCTGTGTTGCTCTATCCAAAAGCATAAAGGAGACTCTGTTTACCCTGAATAACTCCGCTGATTTATTGACAAAATAAGAAATCAGCTTCTCTGTATCTACGATAGACCCCATCGCCATGCACATCTGCGAGAATAAATCGCAAAAACGTTTGTATTCACTAACGTTCTTTTGTAAAGAAGGGTTTGTTTCCATATTAATTTTGAGTATAACACCTCTTAAAGTAATCTACAATTGCTTTTTGCGCCAAAGATAAAGCCCGGAAACGATGGCTGATTTTATGTTTTATGCGCCCCCCCAGCTGGCCGAAGGTTTTTTTATGCTCGGGGACAATGAATAAAGGGTCGTAACCGAATCCGAATTTTCCTTTTTGCTCAAAACCGATTAACCCTTTACAAGTACCCTCTACCACTTTAATCAGGCCGCCTTTATCGGCTAATGCCACGGCGCAGACATAATGGGCCTTTCTTTTAGAAACCGGTAAATCTGCTAAGAGTTTAAGTAATTTTAAATTATTTTTCCGGTCGCTTTTATTTTTACCGGAGAATCGGGAAGAATGTATGCCGGGTTCACCGCCTAAGGCTCTAACGCATAGACCCGAATCCTCTCCTAAGGTTAATTTCCCGGTAAAATGCGCGATTTTTACTGCTTTTTTTACGGCGTTTTCTTTAAAGGTTTTTCCCGTCTCCAAAATGCGCGGAACCGACGGATAATCAAACAGTGAACTTATTTTTAAATTTAGGCCTTTGAGAATTTCTTTTATTTCTTTTAACTTTTTTTTGTTTTTGGTGGCAATAACTAATTCCTTCATCCCGTACCTTTTAAATATTCAAAGACTAATTTTTCCCATCATCCCAACACCTTAAAATAACCTAAAGGTACGGGATTCATAAAATATCTTTTAAGAGGTTACGTTGGACATCAATTAAGTCTTCAATACCGGACTTTGCCAATACCAGGAGTTTGTCCATCTGTTCCTTGGTAAAAGTTTTGCGCTCGGCAGTCCCCTGAATCTCAATAAATTCACCCTTACCGGTCATCACGATATTCATATCTACGTCTGCCTGAGAATCTTCTTCATAAGAAAGGTCTAGCAAAACATCCCCTTTAATAATCCCTACGCTGGTTGCAGCCACAAAATCTTTAATAGGAATTTTGTTAAAAATTCCCTCTTTTTTCAATTTATTTACGGCATCCACTAGCGCGATGAAACTTCCGGTAATAGACGCTGTGCGCGTGCCTCCATCTGCCTGAATGACATCGCAATCAATCCAGATGGTACGTTCACCTATTGCCTTCATATCAATAACTGCCCGAAGGGACCTGCCTACCAGCCGCTGTATTTCATGGGTGCGGCCGGAATCTTTATTGCGGTGAATGCGCACTTTGCAGGAACGGGGAAGCATTCCGTATTCGGCAGTCACCCAACCCGTACCTGTGCCTTTTAAAAAAGGCGGAACGGATTCTTCCACTGATGCCGTGCAGACCACGCGGGTATTACCTAATTCTATCAATACCGACCCTTCGGCAAACTGCATATATTCGCGGCTAATTTTTACCTTTCTTATCTTGTCTTGCCCTCTGCCGTCACTTCTTACCATAAATGCTCTCCTCCTTCGTTCTTTAATAGACTCTCCGATAGCTTCGGCGAGCTTCGGAGGACTTCGCTATATTTATTTTATTTTGGTGCTTGCTTCCTTATAAATACTGTTGCCTCTAGCATCAATTCCTACAATTAAAGGAAAATCCTTTACTTCTAACTGATAAATTGCCTCCGGCCCCAAATCTTTATAGGCTACCGGCTTTACTTTTTTGACATATTTTGATAATAAAGCCCCACATCCGGCATGAGTTAAAAAATAGACAGCCTTATATTTTTTTATGGCTCTGATTACTTCTTGCGAACGACTACCTTTTCCTATCATACCGGCCACGCCTGCCTTTAATAAAATAGGCGTAAACTCATCCATCCGCGACGATGTGGTCGGGCCGCAGGAGCCGATGATTTTTCCTTTGGGTGTCTTAGTCGGGCCGCAGTAATAAATAATCGCGCCTTTTAAATCTATAGGAAATCTTCGGCCCTTTTTAATTGCCTCAGCAAGCCTTTTATGTGCCTGATCGCGGGCAGTATATATAGTGCCGCTAAAGAAAATTTTATCCCCGACTTTTAATTTTGTATTTAACATTTTAGATTATTTCACTTGCGCTTCTTAAGGCATGGCAACTGATATTCACGCAAACCGGTAAACCTGCGATATGCGTGGGATAGGTTTCTATATTTACTGCCAAGGCAGTGGTTTTACCGCCTAACCCCATCGGCCCGATGTTTAATTTATTTATTTCTTTCAGAAGCTCTCGTTCCAATCTATGAACTATGAACCCTGAACTATGAACTATGTTTTTTAGCAACGCCTTCTTCGCCAAGAAACAGGCGTAATCCGCAGTCCCTCCTATTCCTACCCCAACTACATAAGGCGGGCAGGCATCAGGCCCGGCATCCTTGATTGTTTGAACAATAAATTTTTTAATCTCCACAATTGATGCCGTCGGTTTAAACATTCTTAGCTGCACTTTATTTTCACAGCCAAAACCCTTAGGTAAAACCGTTAATTTTATTTTATTACCCTTAACTATATCAATATGGATTATAGCCGGCTGATACCCCGGTTTTCCTCGCGATAACGGATCCTTTATAACGGAGTTCCTAAAAAAACCTTTTTTATATCCTAACTCCACTCCTTTATTTATCGCCTTTTTTAAATCCCCGGAGATTTTGACATTTTCTCCTATCTCTACGAATACGCACGGCAACCCTGTATCCTGACAGATGGCTAATTTTTCTCTTTTTGCAATCAAGGCATTCTTAATTATTGCCTGCAATATATCTTTTGCTTTTTTATTTGCCTCGTTTAAATAGGCTGCTTTTAATGCTGCGAGAATATCTTCTTTTAAAAACAAATTGGCCCTCAGACATAAGTCGTTTACTGCATCCCTAATTTTTATGGCCGAAATTATCCTCATTTTACTTTTACCTTTTCTTATATTCTCTTACAACCGTCGTGGTTATTCCGCCGCGCGGATTAAACTCGGCGGTAATCTTTGCCCAGCGGGGTTGAGTTGCTTTGACAAAATCTTCCAGTATTTTATTGGTAACGTGCTCATGGAATATTCCGAGGTTACGATAAAATATGGTATACATTTTTAAAGACTTCAATTCTATACAGTATTTCTTGGGAGAATATTCAATTTTTATGCTGGCAAAATCAGGCAGGCCTGTTTTAGGACAAATACAAGTAAACTCCGGGATAGCTAAACATATGATATATGATTTATCCGGATACTGATTTTTCCAAACTTCAATTTTAGGCGTTCTTAAATTCCTTATATGTTTCTGTATGCCTTCGTATGAAGAGCAGCTTGGAGCTTGGAGCTTGGAGCTTGGAGCTTTCATTTTATCCCTACTATCTTATGCACCTGCGGTATGATGCAAGTAGTTACGTTGTAGTTTAGGCAAAGCTCTTTAAAATGCATTAATTTTTCTTTTAACGTAGCGTGGTTTTGCGAACTATCCGGCTGTAAAATAAGCACTACAAGTTTTTTCATCCCTTTTATTAATTTAAGCGCCTCTTTTATATCTGCTTCTTGCGTCGATTGGGTGACTACTGCTTTTAAGAAAACTTCTTTTTGGCTGGCAATATCCAGGAATTTACGATGCTCACTCCAGTAATCGGCTAAGCCCGTAGAACTAGGCAGCTTTAAATCCATGGCTATGATATCCAAATAATCTATTATCTCTTCCAACTCATCGGGTAGTGTACCGTTAGTCTCCAGATAATTTATAAAGCCATTTTTGCGGGTTAAGCTAGCTATCTCTTTCAAAAAATCTTTTTGTAAGAGCGGCTCTCCTCCGGTAAAGGAGACAGAATGATAACTGTCGTGGTAAAGCTTTAACTCTGTTAATAATTCTTCGGGTTCATACTCCAAAAAAGAGGAAAGTTTAGTATCGCAGAATTTACACTGCAAATTGCAGCCGTAAAAACGCACAAAGAGCTGTTTTTCGCCCAGATACAGGCCTTCTCCTTGAACACTGTCAAGAACTTCGGCAATTTTTCCTTTCACTGATGAGCCTTTCTCATGAGAGGATCTTTTATATTCAATTCCCTAAATCCTTTGGCGCGAAAATAACAGCTATCGCATTTTTCGCAAGGATACCTACCACCCTGATAACAGGACCAGGTTAACTCAAACGGCACTTTTAAATTCAGGCCTAAACGGATAATCTCTGATTTATTCTTTAAAATCAAGGGAGTTTTAATCTCTATCTTATTTTTATGCTCTATCCCTGTCTTTGTACCGGTGGCAATTACTTTAGCAAAGGCGCGGTAAAAATCCGGACGGCAGTCAGGATAACCGCTATAATCTTGAGCATGCGCGCCAATAAATATTGCCTCTGCTTTTATGGCCTCGGCATAGGAAAGAGCAAAACTTAAAAATATGGTATTACGCGCCGGCACATAGGTAGTCGGAATTCTCCGGATAACCGGATAACCGGATAACCGGTTACCCGTCGGTATTTTAACATTTTTATCCAAAAGGCTTGAGCCATGCTGGGCTAATTTTATTTTTAAAATTTGATAGCTGCATTTAGCACTCTGCACTATGCGCTTTGCGCTTTGAATTTCTTTTCTGTGGCGCTGGGCATAATCAAAAATCAGGCAGAAACATTTAAATTTTTTTTGAGCTAAATACAGGGTTACTGCCGAATCTAAACCACCAGATAAAAGAACAACTGCCTTTTTCATTATCCAAAATAGGTAGCCGATGAATTTTCGGATTCCCCAACAGTTACGGATTTTATGCTGGTGATCTTTGGTTTTAAACTATCGTAAATATATTTAGCGATATTTTCCGACGTGGGATTGACTTTTTTAAAAAAGGCTAGGTTATTTAAATATTTATGGTCCAGCTTTTCTAAGACGGCGTCCAACTGGTTTTTTATAAACTTAAAGTCCAGGACCATGCCGGTTTTGTCCAGCTTTTTCTTAGAAGCCGCTACTTCTATCTTCCAATTGTGTCCGTGCAGTGCTTCGCATTTACCTTTATAACCTCTTAAGTTATGCGCGGAACTAAAGCTTGCCTCTACTTTTATGCTATACATGATTCATCCTTTTTACATTATGCGCAGGCTTGCCTAAGAATCTTGCGGCTAAGCCCGCAAACCACTGCGGATTATCGCTGACGTAAAATCTCTGTTTTCCTTGGCCGCTTCTATTAAGCAGGCCCGCGCAAGATAAAATCTTTTTTACTTCAATAGCCACTCCTTTGGCCGAATCAATCAGGGTTACGTTCTTGCCTAATACTTTTTTAATCACCGGTTTGAGCAACGGATAATGGGTGCAGCCTAAAATCACCGTGTCTACGCCAGCTTCTTTTAAAGGCTTAAGATAATTTTGCGCTACTTCTAAAACCGCATCCCCCGAAAGCCAGCCTTCTTCTACAAAAGGCACGAATAAAGGACAGGCCAGAGAAATAACCGAGGCCTTTTGATCAAGCTGTTTTATTTCCTTTTCGTAGGCGCGGCTCTTAATAGTAGAGGCTGTGCCGATAACTCCGATGCGTTTATTTTGCGTAGCATACACTGCCTCTCTTACTCCCGGAGTAATCACTCCCACTATCGGCACTTTAAAATAACTTTTAATTACCGGAAGGGCGACACTGGAGACGGTATTACAGGCAACGCAAATGAATTTTACATCCTCTTTGAGCAAAAACAATATATTCTCGATAGAAAAACGGGTGATGGTCTCTTTGGATTTTATGCCGTAGGGCACGCGCGCGGTATCCCCAAAATAAACTATATCTTCATAAGGCAATTGGCGGACCAGTTCCTTGACTACGGTAAGGCCTCCCACCCCAGAATCAAACACCCCTATGCTTTTTCTCATTTTTCTCTCTCTGCTAAGGCGCATTCCCGGCCATAATTAGTTAAGCCGTCGGCTATGCTTTCGGCTATCCTCTGACGGTAATAACTGTTTTTGAGCATGCGTTCTTCATTATAGTTGGAAAGAAAACCCATCTCTACCAATACTGCCGGTATATATTCCCCCCTGAGCACATGAAAATTTGCTCCCTTTATCCCTATAATCCTGGTATCTAAATTGCGGTCTACTGCCCGGCATATTGCGCGCCCTAATTCTATAGACTCTGCGCGATTATAATTATAAATCATATCCCAAAGGGTTGCCTTTAAGTATAAAGAGCTACTCGCAAAACAAGAGCCTGCCAAGTGAAGATTTTCTTCTAAAGCAGTCTCCCTTGCCCGCTTAAAATCGTCGATGCCGCTAGATATATAATATACTTCAAAACCGCTTAAGCCTCTTACACGATTGGCATTAGCGTGAATGCTGATAAAGAGGTCCGGTTGGGCGCGCCTGGTTATATCTACTCTTGTAGATAAAGGTATGAACCTGTCAGAGGAGCGCGTCAAAACCACATCTAATCCCTGCAACTTTAATAACCTATCTAATCTCTTGGCTACGTCTAAAGCGACATCTTTCTCCCGTAAGCCTAATCTCCCTATGGCTCCGGGGTCATTACCGCCGTGGCCGGGGTCAATGACCACCTTTTTGATATTAATAGAAACTAACGGCGGCCGATAAGAGGGAAGAGTTTCTTTAAATAAACTATCTATCACTTCTTCTTTAAACCTGGCAGGTATAACTACTGCCCCCTGATAAAGATCCACAGGGTGCTTTAGGTATTGCGGCAGGCCATCGACTAGCGCTATTTTTTCTCCTACCATCAAATTAATCCTATGGGAATCTTTGGTCAGGGTTACTCTTCTAGAAAAAACATCGTATTCCCATTCTATATTTTTGAGATTGCACAAGGAGACTAAGGAAAAATAATTCGTGCCGTTTAAGTTGTACGTCGGCAATACTTCTCTGGTAGGGACGGTAGCGCAGCCCGATAAACCAATAATTAATAACCAATAACTAATAACCAGAATTAATAATTTTTTGGTTTTCATAAGATGGTGGAGGTGGGCGGAATTGAACCGCCGTCCCTAAGCAACTGAATAAAAGCCGCTACATGCTTAGTTTATCTTTTAAACTTAATCCTGATGGCTCCAATAAACAAGATACATCAAGACGCAGCCTTTTATAATCTCGCCCCGAACGCAAAGGCTAATTTCTCGAGACCAGCCTGTTAACGGCTCTCTTTTAGATCACAGGCAATCTAAAGAGAGGCTTAGAGTTTAATTAAACCCTAAGACTGGTACGCCCGCTGGTACCAACGTTGCCATTGGCATGCGGTTAAACATTGGTATGTTTGCGTTTATATTGTGCAAGGATTGTTAACACGGCCTACCTTGCATCCGCGGCATGCTGCTTTTACCCGAATTACTTAAGTCGAACCCTTTCACCCCCATTTTTCAATTTTCTCTGGTTTTACTGTCAGAAAATTGATCCTGAGGCCACCGAAGATGGCCGGAGGATCTTCAAGTTATTTCCTTCTATTCTTCAAGGTCCGGTGAATCTCTAAATCCGCCTCGCGGCGCTTTAAGGTTTCCCGACGATCGTAAATCTTTTTACCTTTACAAAGAGCTAGTTCCATCTTCACAAAGCCGCGCTCGTTAAAATAAACCTTTAAAGGCACAAGTGTCGTGCCTTTTTGGGCGACGGAGCTGGCTAACCTTCTAATCTGATTTTTATGCAGAAGTAACCTACGTAGCCTGGTAGGCTCAACATTCAGGTAACTGGCCTGTTCGTATGGGTTTATATGGCTGTTATATAATATAACCTCATTATTTTCCACGCGGGCAAAGCTATCTTCCAGGTTAATCCTTCCTGCCCTTATCGATTTAACTTCACTTCCTTTTAATTCTATTCCGCTTTCTAAGGTTTCTAGGACCAGATAATCCCTATATGCCTTACGGTTGGTGGTGATAACTTTCATCATTTTATCATAACAACCGAAAAATACAAACTTAAAAATACAGGTATCAGCAGAATACTGATGATGTGCCCGAAAAATATCCCCTGGCTAATCAATAAATCTTCTTTTTTATAGTGCCTAAGAATCACCGATAATGAGGTAGCCGGCGGCATAGCCAGCTGCATCATAATCAATAAACCCAGCAAAAAATCAATTTTTAATTTCATAATCAAAGCTAGGCCTAAAAGGGGAAGTATCAACTTTATGATAGTAACCAAGGCAACTGCTTTAATATCAACATGCTTCAATTGTATCTCCGCAAGATTTCCTCCGACCACAAACATCGCTAAAGGCAAAGTGCAATCGCCGACCAAGCCCAATGGTTTTAAAAGGGACCCGGGTAAAAACCTATTTAAGCCTAAAAATATAAAGAACAAACTTAATATCGTGGCTATTACCGGCGGGCTAAAGAGGCTGCCTAATTCAAACCTTTTATTTTGATGAAATGATAATATATATACCCCAAAAGACCAAATCACTAAGTTAAATCCTAAAAGAAACAGGAATAAATAGATAAACATCGGCTCCTGCTGGGCCTTTGGCAATAATGCTGCTGTCAACGCCAGCGGTAAATATCCTGAATTTTGAAAGGCTACCAAACTTAAAAACTGCATTTTATGCTGACCGCCTTTGATAAAAACAGCAAATATTTTGCCTATTACCAAGCCGATAATGGTAATAGCTATGCTGATGAGCGGAAAAATCCACCAGTTCGGATATAAGTTGAAAGTAAACCCTTTGATTAATTGCACGAAAATCATTACCGGAAGGGTAATCTCTATCACCAACCGGCTAAGAGCATTCAAGCCCTCAGCACCCAGAATATTCTTTTTAACCAAAAAATATCCGATTGCGCCCAAAAGAAAGATCTCAAAGATAGCTAGGCCAGTAATCTTAAATGATTCTAAAAACATGTGAGTTATTTGTGTGAATTAACCCCCACACCCAGTTACTACGTAGAAACGCTACTATGTATCTGGGTGTGGGGTAAGTTCGTGCACACAATTTATGTTCACTATCGTTCCATAAATTGTGCACTCACTTATTATAACAGCGAAATTGGACAGCCGCAATTCTTTTATATTTGATGCATGCGGCGACAAGCCCCAAGGTTTGACCTTGCTGTCGCTCTCAGCATCAACACTGAAGATACCCCAGATATACGAAGTGTTGACAGGATTAGGAGGTTAGGATATACTAAAAACTACTTTGCGGAGATGGCGGAACTGGCATACGTGTATGCTTCAGGAGCATATGGGCTTTGCCCTTGGGGGTTCAACTCCCCCTCTCCGCACTAAATTGTACGGTTGACCCCAAAGAATTTTCTTTAGGATTGCTTATTGACTTTATAAACAACTAGGAATGGCATAGGATGGTTTTTATCGAGATCTTGATAGACTAACTCGAATTTCTTAAGCTGTTGGCGGTTAAGCATTTTAAACAAGATAGTCTCAACACCTTGGGGGGTAAAGCTAATAGTAAGGCTATTGGATGCTTCATTTTCTTTATTTATAGTAAAATAATCTTCGGATTTAACTTCGTTACTAGCAAACAGTAAGCTCAGTTGAGGTAATTGTAAGAATTGCTGCCTAACGATAATCACATCGACACCGTATTTTAAACAAATATCATAGGCCCTATCTTCATTGTTTAAGTAGATTCTGGATACATCCTTAAGCGCTTCGCTACTGCCTTTAGGCAAATATTCTAAGTATTGCCCGGAAATCATCCTTAAAGAGCCCACTGCCTCATCTTCGCTTACCCAGGAAATAAGGTCTACTGCTTTTGCCTGCGGATAATTCTCTTTCAGGAATTCCAGCATCTTAATACTTTTTGCGTTGGTGCGCACCTCATTTTCATTTTTAGGGTCAAGCGGCGATATCCTGACGGCAGAAATATAATATCCGCTAATCCCTACCACCAAGAAAGTAGTAATAAATATTACTGCTATACTTAAGGAGCCTTTCCGGCAATAAGAACGCACTAACCGAGATATACCTACGCTTATTGCTATTGCGGATAAAATAGGCATAACCGCTACATAGCCGCGCCAGCCGCTATAGGTAGCGATTGCACCTAAAATTATCCATAAAATAAGGAATATATTAATAGCGTTTTTCTTAAAAAAAGAATTTATGAATACTATCGGTATAAAAAATAGAGGGATTCCGGCTGAGGTAAAGATATAAAAGCCTAAGGGCCGGGTTTGATGTAACACTGTAAAGCCTTTCATAAACCAATCCATTTCTTTAGTATGCGGATTAAGGCCGTATTTTGCAATAAGCGGCAAATACCAGCTCAAAGCAGAAACTATTAACGCCGCAAAACATAATGCAAATAAAATTAGGCCTACCTTGATAAACTTAAGGTTAATAATAATTAATGCCACAAATACAAATAAAATCAAAGGTAAATAAATAAGGGCTCCCCCGCTCCAAGATAATAGGCTTAACCCAAATAAAATCCCTGCAATTAAAGAAAATAAAATAGACTTACCGTCTAGGGCAGGTTTTTCTTTTCCTAAATTGTTTCGAATTATGTCTTTCATAAGAACCAAAAGAAATAATAGCCCTGCGAAAGCCAACAAGTCTCCCGGCACAAAAGGCATCAGTTCTCCGGCGCGTGCGCGGATAATTACTCCATATGATATCGCTGCCGTTAATGCGCCTATGAGGCTAAAGAGGCGGTCATTAGTAATTACCAAAGACATAGCGTATATCAAAAGTATATAAAGCAGGCCTTCAATAATATTAAAATAGTGGGTAAACTGTATGAAAGAAATTCCCTTACCGATTATTTTATAGCTAAAAGCAACAAGGTAATGAAATAAAGGCGGGTAAGTCATCGGACGGGCCAGAGTAGTAAATTCATAAGGATCGGGATTCAGGCGATGTCCATAATCTAAAACTTCTTTGATCTGGCGATAGTGCCACCAAGCATCATCGCTAATATAACCGTTTAGCTTTATATTCTGGCTCCTTAAGGGTAGGCCTATCAAACAAATAAGGCACAAAAGGAAGATTATGGTATAGCGCTTTTCTAGGATCCGACTAACCAAAGATATCTTTTCTTGTTTTGTTTTCTTGCTCATATGTTAAAACCTTAGGGACGGTTCTCAACTCAATCGAGAAGTGTCCCTTACTGAGGGACACTTCTGCTTTGGCTAGAGAACCGTCCCTATTGTTCCTGCCAGAATTTTATCTTTCCGGTAGCTCTTTCTAAAATCACAGCATACTTCATGGCCGCTTTACCATGAACCTGAGTGCTAATATTTAATCGTATATTGCTTGAGTTTACACAGAGCGAATTACTGCTTAATAATTCGGCAATCTGAAGCTCCTGCTCTACCATGAGAATCGTAAATTTTCTCAAATCATTAAGGATAGACGCAGAATCTTTGAATTCTCCGTCATCTTCGCTAGCCTCTAATTGATCCGGCCCTCTTCTATATCTTAAGATTATTTCCACTAAATCATCCTCTAACCCTAACGCCTTCAGTGTATCTTGCCCGGCTGTATTAATATTTACCTGGCCCGAACTAAAAGTAGTAATTAGATTTTTAAATTCCAAAAAGATTTCTCCGGTTACTCCATCTACCAACAATAACTCTTCTTTTAATAGGAAAGGCTTAAGCGAAGATTTGCTAATTAATTCTGCTAATACCTGATCTATACCGGGTAAATGTTCCAGCATAGTCATAGACGGCATGGATATGTTTATCAGGCTTTCTTCGTCTGTAAGATAAAACTCAAAAGCCCCCTCTCCTAATATTGCTTTTCGCTGCTTTCTTAGCTCATAAAGCGTATCGTAATCTTTTGTTTTATCGTCTTTAAGTTCAATGATAGCCTGACTTACAGCGGCCTTAGCCAGATAAAATGAAAATAACCTGTTTTCTAAATATTTTACAAAGGAAATTTCAGAAGAGATACGACCGGCAATACCTACAACAAGGATGCTTAAAACGACTAATGTCCACAAAGCAATAAAAAGTATGGCGGCTGAATTACGAGACAGGTATGGGGATGGTTTTAGTAAAAATGGCATTTTTAAGTTTTAATTCTATTTTTACCGCCAGAGGAATACCTTCTGTCTTTTTCCAATTATCTTTCCAGGAGTATTCATTTTTATCGGGTTCCTGATAAGCAAAACTAAATGTTAAATCTTCTATGCCTGATAATAATTCTTTGGGCTTTATATCATTTTTTCTATTTTCTATAATATCGCTAAAATTCTCTCCTTTAAAATACAGGCTATTTCCTTCATAATAATAGCTTATTTTTAAAATCTTATCACCAGATAATAAAGGAAAAGATACCTCGTTTTTTTGCCCGGTAAAGCCTATTTTAGAAAAATTTAAAGCTTGATGTAAATCAAGAGAGATTTTCTCTAATCTAAGAAGGGTTTTTCTCTGATGCATATCCGTATCTTGAATTTTATGCCAAAGGCCAAGGCCTGAATTAAACGTGCTATAAACTGCAAGGGACAATAAAGAAAATACGGCAACGACTAAAAGTAACTCTATGAAAGTAAAGCTGCGCTTATTCATTCCTTTTTTACCGTTAAATAAGTAGCGAGGGATAAATTCTTGGGGTAATTTTGTTCTCTCCAACTGATTTCTATTTTTGCTTCTTTTAGCTTTTCATCCAATTTGGGATCATAATCTGCGTCTACATCTTTTATCTCTACATTCCAAGCGAATTTTCTTGAATCATAATTAATCTGCCCTGCTGAATCTATTTTTTTAAGATCAGACTCTTTTTCTGCAGCAGATTCTATCTCCTGCATTTTATTTTCCATAAAAGCAAGTAAATAGAGACGATTATTTGCTGTATTAAATGCACCGGTGGCAGTAATAAACCCCCGGATTATCGCAACTAATCCAATTAACAGAATGACGGAGGTTATCATTAGTTCAACAAAGGTAAAACCTCGCTCTGTGCTATTCCCAATTAACCACATCGTCGTCGCCGCCTTCCTGGCCGTCTTTGCCTAAAGAGTACAAGTCATAATTATCAATATTGTGTTCACCGGGGAACTTATAGACATAAGTCCTGCCCCAAGGATCTTGCGGCTTCTTTTTGATATAAGGCCCTTTCCAATTAGTGGCTTCCGCCGGCTTAGTCCTTAAAGCCTCTATGCTCGCCGGATAACTTCCGTTATCCATCTCATAGAGATCCAAGGCTAAGGCAAGATTAGATTCAATATCGCTTTTAGCTACTGAGCGCCGCGCCTCTTCGGATCTGCCGGCCAGACGCGGGATAACCATCGCTGATAATATTCCTATGATAATCACTACCAGCATTAATTCAATTAACGTAAAGGCCCTTCTTGTCATATCTGCCTCCTAATTAAAGGATATACCCGCAATTAATAGCGTAACCCGTAAAATATCCGAATTTTCGTCTCTCAGCATCAGAGAAAATTTCTGGACCCTGAGCATGGAAGTAGAATTATTCAAACGATAGAGAAAATTGATTAACTGCGGCATACTGGCTTCGGTACGGACTTCTATGGTATGTTCTTTAGAAACTCCTCTTTTTTGGTTAGAAATCGGTTTTATCTCGGAAATTGAAATTGACGAATCGCGGGCAAGGGCTTCTATCTCTTTAAGCAACTCTGAAGTGACCTCCTCATCTGAACCTTTAATTTTCATATATTTCTCTAACTCGGAGTATTCTTTCAGGATATCCCCTTTTTGCCCTGCCATCAGTTTAGCCTTGGTTAATTTCATCTTGGTTAATTCTATTTCTTTATCCTGCTGGCCTAATCTATCGGCTAAAGGCCTAAATACCAGCCTCTCCACTAAAAATAAGGACAACAAAACTACGACTATATAGAAAATCTGTTTTTCCCGTTTTTTAAATTTTAACATATATAAATGGTATTACTTCTTCTTTCCTAAAATAATCGGGCAATTAATCTCAAATTGCGCTACTTCTTTTTCGGCAACTTTTCTTTTCGAGGTATACTTGGTTTCGATATTTTTAAAATAACCTGAATTTTCCAGGGTAGTAATAAATTTAAACACATCGGACATCTGAAGGGCTTCTCCGCGTAAGGTTACTTTGCTTGCCGCTTCAAAGGTAATGACATCAAAACGGATATCCGCCGGAGTAAGCTTATGGATATAATCCAGGTAATTAAGGGCGGAAGTCCGTGTATCCAGGCGCTCTTTTACTATTTTTATTTTCTTAGAAATACTATCTAATTCATTTACGTCTTTACCTAACAATTGGATCTGGCTATCTAATAATTTTAAAAGGCGCTGGCGGTTATATGTCTTTTCCAAAAATATTGCGCTGCCGATTATCAATATATACATAAGGAGCGTGCCCAGAATAAATAAGTGATGGACCCTTTCTTTAAGATTCTTCCTGATCTGTATCTCGGGCAATACAAACTGTATTCTTTTGCGATGTAAATCTAACCCTAATCCTAAAATGCTGGATATCGATAATTTTGAAATATCTTCTTCTTGTGCCAAAGAAACGCCTTTGCTATTGATTATATTTTTAAAAACTTTGGTTTTTTCTACCGGTAGATTCAGCTGCTCGGATATTATCGTATCGATATTAGCGATTTTTTCTACGGCACCGCTAAGAAATATACGAGTGGGTTTCTTGCCGGATTCTTCGCTCTGAAAATTAAGCAGGGACTGTTTTAGTTCATAAATGAATTTACCTTTTTGGAGCTCCTCGTCGCTGGAAAGCTGCAGGAATCCGTGAGAGATAGTCCTGGTGAACAAGAGGTTATCTTTGGAAGCTACGAGGAAATCCGTAAAATTATAATCAATATCCAATAAAATAAATAATTCTCCGGAAGAAAAATGCGGTTTTTCGTTAACCAAAAACCAGCTCAAAATCCCTTGAGAACTTAATTCTATCCTGTCCGGCAATAGGCCGGCTATATCTAAGACGTCAAATACTTTAGTTAAGGCTTCGCGATGGGCAATTGCCAGTATAACTTTGGTGTAACCTGCTTCATCTATGCCGTTTATTTCATAACCGCTGATAATGTCTTCTTTGGGGTAAGGGACCTGCCGCGGCAGATTAATATCCACCATCCCCCTTATTTCCACAGGGTCGCGAGAGGGAAGATGCAGGTTTCTGATAGTCACCAGATTTCGGGGAAAACTAACAATTAAAGGATGGGGGGTAAGTTTCAGTTCGTTTAGTAATTTGGCTATTTCTAATTTCAAGCTTTCAGTATTAAGGGAACCGGCGGGTTTTGTAATTAAAAAAGCTATTTCTTGGCCTTTCAGAGAAGGCTTTACGGCAATAATTTTCAACCATTGCTCGGTGATTTCTATAACGGTGGGGTATTTCATTTTATCAGCATATCGATCTGAAAAATCGGCAGCAGCATCGCCATGACAATTAGGCCTAAAACCAGGCCTAAGCATAAAATTACCAAAGGCTCGATTAAAGAAGTGATGATTTTGATAATGGCTTCGGAATCCCGGGTAAAGGCATCAGCTACTTCATTTAAAACTTCTTCTAACCTGCCTCCTTCTTCTCCTACCTTGACCATTTGAATAAGAAAGGGCTCAAAATAAGCGACTTTTTTCATGCTTTCGGATAATGTCGTACCTGCCATCACATCTTTAGGGACTGACTCCATCTGCCTGATAAGAATATTATTTTCCAAAGTGGGAATAGCAATTTGTAAAGATTGAAAAATAGGGGTTCCGCTGTGTAGCAATAGGCCCAGTGTCCGGCTAAAGCGGGCGATTGCCTGCTTACGATTTAAGTTTCCTAAAACAGGAAGATGTAGCTTCAACCAATCAATACCGCTATGTTCTTTCAGGTATTGTTTGCGTAAAATAAATATTGCCGCAACAATAAAAATAATAATCACAAACCAAGCGCGCTGGAAAAAGCTGCTTATGCCCAATAATATGCGGGTGGGTAAAGGTAGAGTGGCCTGAAAATCCTCGAATATTCCCACTAACCTCGGAATAACAAAACTGAATAAAACAAATACCGTAACCGCCCCTACTATAAGCATTAGCGCCGGATACGCTAAGGCCGAGCTTATTTTTATCCTTAAATCCTGTTCTTTTTCCAAAAAATCAGAGATTTCTTTTAATGCTTCATCTAAACGGCCCGATGCCTCTGCGGAACGGATAATATTTATATAAAGCAATGGGAAAAAAGCGGGGTGCTTACTTAATGCCGTAGAAAAAGTCTTGCCGTCTTTTATAGTATTATATAAATCCTGAATTATTTCTTTTAAGGGAAGGTTATCGCACTGCTCGTATAAAATTCTCAGCGAAGAAAGCAGCTCTACCCGCGATTTAATCAAAGTCCTTAGCTGCTGGGTAAAGATGTTTAGTTCTTTTAGGCCCAAGCGCCTGTTTAATTTAAAAGCTGATTTATGAGAATAGGTTTTGTTGCTCTTTTGCTTTTGTGCGCTTACTTCTACGGGAATCAAGCCGTTTTGGATTAATTGGGCAATTGCCTGCTCGCGGTCATAGGCTTCTATAGTCCCTGCCTCAGTGCGGTCCAGGCCCTTTTTTGCCTTATAGTAAAAAGTAGACATAGGCTTACAACTCCACTACCCGCATTACTTCTTCGGGCGTAGTTATACCCTGATTAACTCTTTCCCAGCCGTGGTCTTTCAAAGTGCTCATCCCTAGAGATACTGCCTTCTTTTTTATATCTACCGAAGATTTTTTCTGCAGGATTAATTCGCGGATTTCTTCAGTAATAAAAAGAATTTCGTATATGGCTGTGCGGCCCTGAAAACCCGTATGTTTGCAGGCTTCGCAGCCCTTGCCCCGAGATACTTTAATATTGACTTTTTTACCTTGTAATTCTATTTCTTGGGTTCCTTCCTCTGTTTTACATTTACTGCAAATAACCCTGACTAAGCGCTGGGCAATGAAAACCTCAACGCTAGATGCTACCAGGAAAGGCTCAATACCCATATCCAAAAGCCGGGTGACACCGCTTGAGGCATCATTGGTGTGCAAAGTGGAAAATACTAAATGCCCGGTCAACGATGTCCTAATCGCCAATTCCGCAGTCTCAAAATCCCTCACCTCGCCGACCATCATCACATCCGGGTCATGCCTTAAGATGCCTCTCAAGGCATTAGCAAAGGTAAAGCCTACTTTGGGGTTAACCTGAATCTGCGTTACGCCCATTAATTCATATTCAATGGGATCCTCAATAGTAATAATTTTTATCTCCGCAGAGTTTATCTTGGATAGACAGGCATATAGCGTAGTGGTCTTTCCTGAACCAGTAGGTCCAGTAAGAAAGATAATACCGTGAGGCTTTTTGATCAGCGTTTCTAATGTTTGCAAATCATCCGGATTAAATCCCAATTCTTTCAGGTCAAACAATAACTGCGTAGGCAGTATCCGGATAACCACATTCTCTCCGTAAAGCGAGGGAAGAATGGAGATACGCATATCTATTTCTCTATTCCCCACTTTTATCTTTGCTCTTCCATCCTGCGGCAGGCGCCGCTCTACTACGTCAAGGCTGGACATAATTTTGATCCGCGAGACCATTGCCGAATGCAGATATTTTAAATCCGGCGGTATAGGGGTATCGTAAAGCAGGCCGTCAATGCGGTATCTTAATTTTATACTGTCCCGGTAAGGCTCAATATGAACATCAGTCGCCCGTAAATTAATCGCTTCGCTAAAAATCTGATTTACCAGGTTTATTACCGAGGCATCTTCCGCAGAGCGCTCTATGTCTTCTACCGCCGCAATATCTTTGGCTAGTCCCGTCTTGGGTCTGAGTATTTCTTTCTCCAGAATTTTCTCTACAGTTTCAGCGCCTATACCGTAGTATTTTCTCAATGCTTCTCTGATCTGGCGCTCCGAAGATAAGACGCATTCTACATCATAGCCTAAATTTAATTTTATATCTTCTAACAGCCAAATATCCAACGGGTTAGAGATGGCAATAGTCAAAGTATTTCCTTTAATTTTCAGCGGCATAAATTTATAATGCCAGACATACTTTGCCGGGATGGTATTGATTACATTTTCATCGATGGGGGTAGTTTTGAGGTCCTGATAAGGAATACCGAACTGTTCGGAAAGTAAAAACAATAACTCCTTTTCATCGATATAGCCCAAGCGTATCAGGCAGGAGCCGATAAATTCTCCGGTCCTCTTTTGCTCTGCTATGGCTTTATCAAGCTGTTCTTTAGTGACAACCCCTTTGTCCATTAAAATTTCACCAATCATTTTTGACCCCATAGGCTCCTCTCTTTAATTTGACTATATTTTACTCAATAGTGCCTACCATGTACAGCTGTTCTAAAGGAGCATTGTCTAACTCGCCTTTTAATATTTTTTCCGCACCCTTTAATGTTTCCTCAAGCGGCACATAGCAGCCTTGTCTGGCTGTATAAAGCTCTGCGGTAAAAAACGGCTGAGTAAGAAAATACTGCAGCCTCTGGCCGCGCTCATAAATAATCCTTTCCTGCTTAGATAGTTCTTCTATTCCGATAATGGAAACGATACGGCGCAGTTCTTCATATTTATTAAAAATACTTAAGACTTCGCTGGCTACCTCCATATGGCGTTTGCCCACCACGGCAATATCCAAATAGGAACAGGAAGAAGCCAATGGATCAACTGCCGGATAAAGGCCCCTTTGTACATATTCTCGCGATAAAACTATAATCGAATCGAGATAACTGAATATACAAACTACTGCCGGGTCGGTAAGATCATCCGCAGGGACATACACCGCCTCTACCGCAGTAATAGAAGCGTTTCCCCGGGCATGAATCCTCTCCTGAAATTCACTCATCTCACTGGCCAAAGTAGGTTGATACCCGGTTTCCGAAGGAATGCGGCCTAAAAGAGTGGATAGCTCAGCGCCGGCCTGAGCAAACCTAAAAACATTATCGATGAATAAAAGCACGTCTTTACCTTTTTCTAGGATAGATTCGGCTAAAGCCATGCCGGTCTGCACTACTTCAAAACGTACACCCGGAGATTCGTTCATCTGTCCGAAAATTAAAACGGTTTTATCTAAAACTCCCTGCTTTTGCAGTTCATAATATAATTCATTACCTTCCCTGATTCTTTCCCCTGCTCCGATGAATACGCAGAGCCCTTGATGGCGCTTAGTAATATTATGAATAATCTCTAATGTTAAGAGGCTCTTACCTAAAGCTGCACCTCCTAAGATCCCTGTTTTAGTTCCTTTTACTAACGGAAATAATAAATCTATCATCTTTATGCCCGTCTCTAAAATCTCAAGGGCCTTAGCTTCCTTGGGGGCAAAATCTGCCACATCCTGGTCTTGATGGATAGGCCGTTTGCTGTCACCTAAAATCTCTTCTTTCTTATCTAGAGGCTCACCTAATACGTTCAATAATCTTCCGTAAATTTTATCCGAACAAGGCACTTCTATGGGCAAACCATCACTAAGGCAGGCTGCATCTCTCTGCAGGCCATAAGTAGAGCCTAAAGATATACAGCGGCAAATATCTTCATTGACATGCTGGACGACCTCCAAAACCACTTTACGCCCGTCGTAAGTTTGAGTGCGGATAATATCGTAAATCGACGGCCTTGCATCATGCTTATTAAACTGCACATCTACCACCGGGCCGTATACTGCGATTATTTTTCCGTTCATATCTCTAGATCCTGGATACTGGATACTGGATGCTGGTAAATCCAAAACCAGCATCTAGAATCTAGCATCCAACATCCCATAGCTATCCCTATTTCATAAGCCTACTAGCGAATATTTCCCTGATATTCTTATCACTCACTTCATGCAGGGCGCGAAAATAAGAAAATCCTAATTGGCCGGCCTTTATTTTTAAATCCTGAGAGCTGCTTTCCAAGTGTATCACCCTAGCCGCCCATTCAGAAAGCTTGCTATCCCAGAAAATATTATTTATTTCCTCCAGCAGCCAAACCCGAATCAAATAATCAATAATGCTTTCACTAGACGGCTCTACAATAATATTGCGGATAAAGTTTAACTTCTCTAAAGACAGCTCTTCTTTTTTTCCTGCATAAGGAAGCAGCTGCTTTGTGCGTACCTCTTGTGCGGCAAAAGATAGGAACTCAGGATATACTATCAAAACCTTGCCCCAGCGTTTTTTATCCAGATACTGCTTAACCAAATAATCCCTTAAATCCTCTGCCTGGCTGTAATCTATATCTTCGCCCACCCCCGGAAAATATAAAAACGGACGCTCCGATTCCTCTAAAAAATGCTTTCCTCTATCCCCCAATACGATAATCTCATCTTCGGGCTTAATAAACTCAAATATATTATTAAAAATCTGTTTATTCAAATCACCGATAAACCCCTCATCGGAGGTAATGCCTATTATTGCCGTCGGTAAAGAATTATTTTCTTGCAAAAAGGGATGTTCCGACTTAAGCAGGTCCACCATCTTAAAGAAATCATCTAAGGTTTTCTGAAAACGCAGGGATTTTTCTCTTTTTGTCTGCATATGGCGAAATTGCGCCGAAGCAATGCCTTTGAGCACTTCAATAAGGTCTAAGACTTCATGATTAAAACGTATATCATTTTTTATCTGTTTAATCGTCAGCATATTTTTTTAGACTATCTTCTCTGCCCTTAAAAAATCTACAAAGGCCTTATCAATTTCTACCTTTAAGCCTTTGGTGAGCGTTTTATCATTATTAAACTCTTCTATGATCCCAGGGCTGTTTTTTAAAATGTAGGGGTATATTCCTTTTTGAAATTTTTCGGCACCCTCCGGCGGCAGGACATCCAGTATATTGCGGCTGAAGGCATAAAAAAGTATAATCTCTTCTTCTAGCGATAAAGTTTCATGGGCCGGCTGTTTAAATAACTCTGTGAGCACTTCTCCTTTTTTCAGGCGTTCGCTCACCTCTGCGGAAAGCCGTGTTTTTAAACGGGTAAGGCGCTGGGTCTGTTTGTAGCGCGCATACTCTAAACGCAACCTGCCGCTTACTTCCTTCATGGCATCGCATTGCACTTTGCTGCCTATACGCGACACTGATAACCCTAAATCTATTGCCGGTTTAAATCCTTCGTGGAATAACGCAGTCGATAAATATATTTGCCCATCAGTCATAGAGGTTAAGTTTGAGGGAATATATCCGGTGACATCACTCTGTTGCGTTTCCACAATAGGCAGAAAAGTCATGGAGCCGCCCCCTAATTCAGGGGCTAATCTTCCGGCGCGCTCCATAAGTTGCGAATGCAAATAAAAAATATCGCCAGGGTAAGCTTCCCTGCCCGGCGGCCTTTCTAGAAGCAAGGATAACTGCCTCCATACCCAGGCGTGTTTGGTCAGGTCATCAAAAACCACCAATACATCGCGGCCCTTATACATAAAATATTCGCCTAATGTTGCCGCAGCATACGGAGCAAGATACTGTTGAGAAGCGGGACTGGAAGCAGCTGCTGCTAAAATAATAGTATAATTCAAAGCCCCTTTTTCTTTTAAGATTTGAATTACCCGGGTGAGGCTGGAGCTGGAGCCGCCTACCCAACAATATACGCAAATTGTATTTTTTCCTTTTTGATTGATAATTGAATCTATGGCCAAGGTAGATTTACCACTCACACGGTCTCCGATGATTAACTCGCGCTGGCCTTTGCCAATAGGTATAGTGGCATCAATAACCTTTATCCCGGTAAGCAGGGGTTCGGTAACAGGAATCCTGTCTAAAATAGAGGGGGCTTCGCGAAAAACCGGGGCATATTCTAAGGAATGTATATTTTCTTTTGCGTCTAGATGGTTTCCTAAACAATCCACCACCCGGCCTAAAAACATTCCTCCCACTGCAACGGAGAAAAGCTCGCTTTTACCGGCTACGGTATCCCCTGCTGAAATAGCGTTCTCTTCATTTAAAACCAAAGCCAGGGCCTCTTCCTGATTAAAACCTATAATTAAACCTTTAGCATTATCTTTAATCTGGATGGCTTGGCCATAAATGCAGGAAGGCAGCCCCCCGATACGAACAATACTTTTTTTGACTTCTTTAATGTAGCCGACTTCTTTGATTTCGAAAGGCTCTAATTTTAGGTGGTGTTGGCGCATTGCCATTTATTTTTTTAGATAGGGTATTATTTTACGCAATTTATTGCTCAGGCTTCCGTCTAATACCAGGCTGCCTAAATCTATAACTAATCCGCTGATTATTGCCTCATCAATCTTTTCCTCAAATTCAGCCTGATACGCTGTTTTATCATATAATATATCTTGTATAGTAGACTTTTGCTTATCCAAAAGAGGATGGCTCGTTACTACCTGTATCCTCTCAATTTTTACTTTGAATTCTTTCTTGTCAATTTTACGCAGTTCCTCTATTAATTCATCCACTAGCTTTAGATGCATAGCCTCAATAAGTTGTTTGCTAAAAATCTCAACCATTATTTCCCTGGCAAGGGATATGGCGGATTGTTCAATTTGGCTGGTAGCTCCTGCTTTCAGGCGCTCTTTCTCTATATTGGCATCGTCTATAATCCTGGAAGACTCCTGCCTTGATTTTACTATTGTCTCCTGCCGGATTTTCTCAGCATCTATCTGCGCAAATTCTTTAATCTTCTTAGCTTCCTCTCTTCCCTTATCTATCTCTAATCTTCTATCTTCTTTAGCGCGCTCTAATTCTTTATTTAGAGCCACTTCTTTCACTAAATTCTCCTGGTGTAGTTGTTGAAGTCTTCTTAAGGCAAAAGATAAATGGCGGGAGAAAAGCATGCGCAGAAATATGATGATGACTATAAAGGTAATTATTTGAATTATGATGAGCTGCCAGAGTAACATTTGTGATATATGCTTCAGGCTTCAAGCCTCATGCTTCACGCCTTTAGTTTTTTAGCTTGTAGCATGCAGCCTGCAACATGGAGCCCTTTTATCTGAATAAATTAAAAATAACCAACATCGCTATAATTGCGATGGCCTCGGCAAAAGTAAAAACCAGCATCATCGCTAAAAATATTCTTGGCGCCGCAGAAGGGTTACGGCCTAAGGCCTTTACCGCGCCATAACCTACATAACCGATGACTAATGAGGGGCCGAGAGTGCTTAAAAGCATCAATACTGCTACGGTGAGAGTTTTCATTTTTAAGCTTCCACTATTCCTAATAACTCAAGTCCGGACATCTGGGCAATACCGTCTTTAATCCTAAATAACCAGCGGTCATCGACAGAAACTACACCTGCCGCTAACCGGCTCAAAATGGGCTGATGAAAATCTAAAACCGTAATCTCCCCTTCTTGGGTAGGCAGGATTACTTTTAAAGCCAAACCCACATACAACTCCTTTTTGGGAGTAAGAAGCGTTACTTTAAACATAGAGCTTCATGCTCCAAGTTTCATGCCTCAGGTTTAAAAATTTTAGTATGTAGCCTGCAGCATGTGACATGTGGCATACATTACTCTCCCCATAAGCATATACGATCTTTGCCTAAATGTTTTGCCTGGTATAAAGCGCTATCTGCCTTAGCCAATAAATCATCTCTTTCCTGCGCATCCTCAGGGAAGGCTGCCACGCCAATACTGATAGTAATGGGAATATTTTGCCGCCCTAAATTAAGCAGCCTTTTGGCTACCTCTACCCCGCCCTGTTTAAAAGTCTGCGGCAGCATGACCACAAACTCTTCTCCGCCGTATCTAAAGACTAAGTCCACGGAACGAAGCGAATGCACTAAAAAATCCCCTACCTTTTTTAATATCTCATCCCCTGCCAAATGGCCGTAGGTATCATTATATTTTTTGAAATCATCGATATCTATCATCAATATAGAAATAGTCTGGTTATAACGTTTGGCGCGTTCGACTTCCCGGTGGAGTATCTCATCCAAATGCCTACGGTTATATATGCCGGTCAAAGAGTCTATTACCGACATCTCCTGATAAAATTCTTTTTGGCCTGCCTGATGCACCAGGTATTGGCGGTCAGCAACCCTGCGGATCACCAGCTTAACCTCTTCAATATTAAACGGCTTAGTCACATAATCAAGGATATCGCCTTTTGACATTGCCTCTACCGCTAACTTTAAAGAATGATACGGCACAATGGCGATAACCGAGGCCTCCGAACGTAGTTCTTTAAATTTTCTCACCATTTCTGTCCCTTCTATTCCCGGCAGTTTCAAATCAGCTAATATAATACTAAAATTAACCTCATCAGCTAAGGCAAGCGCCTGTTCAAAATCAGCCACAGTCCAAACTTTGTAGTCTGAGGCTTCTAATTCTTCTTTTAGTAAATCGCGTACTACCTGGTCTCGATCTATTACTAATACATTAATCGTGGCCATAGAATTCCCCCTTAAAAGAATGTTACTTTATAAAAATGTACTATATCATAACCATCTAAATTTGTCGAGAAAAAATATTAAACAAATATCGTTGCATAACTTGTTTATTATGTTAGAATTAGACAAAAACATATGCCGCGAGGCCCCAAGAATTATATCCCGGATAATCTTAGCAAAACAATCCCCTTTTTATCTTTTGCCTTAATCATCATCTTAGGTTTTATTGCCTATGGTAATTCGCTCCATGGTCAATTTATCTGGGATGACGATAAATTAATAAAGGAAAACGTTTATTTAAAAGGAGTGTCTCATGTACCAAAACTTTTTATAGAAGACATAGGCTCGGGTGCTGGAATAAAGTGTGGTTCTTACAGGCCATTTCAAATGGTTACATACCTAATAGATTATTCTTTATGGCGATTAAATGTAGTGGGTTATCATTTGACAAATATTATTCTGCATATATTAGTCGCATTAACTATTTATTGGCTCGTTGATGCGCTTTTTGATGATAAAATGCTCTCTCTTTTTACCGCCGTATTATTTGTAGTCCATCCTATACATACTGAAGCTGTTAGTTATATATCAGGTAGGGCGGATTCTCTAGCTACATTATTTCTGTTCCTTTGTTTTATCTTCTATATAAAATCTCTTACTTCTGGGACTCTAACTTACCATATTTTAGTGGCATTAACCTATATATTGTCCCTCTTATCCCGAGAGAATAGTTTAATTCTACCTGTGTTAATTTTACTTTACCACTATACTTTTAAGAAGAAAATTAAGCTCAACGGCTTCTTGTCTCTATTGATTATATCTTTTATCTATATTTTATTAAGATCGACTATTTTAAAATCTATTCTGCTTGATTTATCAGATTCTGCTACTTTATTTCAAAGGATATTAGGATTTTTCGTTGCTATAACTACTTATATAAGACTGATGCTGTTTCCTTTTAATCTCCATATGGAATACGGCAATAAATTATTCAACCTTACTGATCCTGAGGCAATATTAGGTATGGTAATATTATTTTCTTTATTGATTTATACTTTTAGAACCAGAAATACTAACAAATTGGTCTTTTTCTCCCTATCCTGGTTCATCATCACATTATTGCCACAGTCAAACCTCTACCCTATCAATGCCTATATGGCTGAGCACTGGTTGTATCTACCATCCATAGGATTCTTCCTGATTCTGGCAAAAGGCTTAAGTTCGCTGTATCGTAGGAAAGAATCTCGAATATTCTCTCTAATTTTTGTAATAAGTTTGTTGGCAATTTACTCTTATTTGACAATCAGGCAGAATCGCTACTGGAAAGACCCCATAGTTTTTTATGAGAGGACCTTGAGATATGCTCCAGAGAGCACAAAAATGCTCAATAATCTTGGTATTGCCTACTTTGATATGGGTAGAAAAGAGCAAGGTATAGCTTTATTTAATAAAGCTATAAAAATAGACCCTGCTGACGCCTATGCATATATTAACCTCGGCTATGCATACCAACAGATCAACAAGAACAAAGAGGCGATAATCTTATTTGAGAAAGCAATAGAACTTAATCCGGATAATGTAACTGCTTATAACCATCTGGGTAACGTATATTCTAGTATTAATATGTACAAAGAAGCAGTGGCTTCATATCAGAAAGCTATAGAAATTGACCCCAATTTTATTTTGGCGTATTATAACCTTGGCATATTATATTCTAGTATTAATATGTACAAAGAAGCAGTGGCTTCATATCAGAAAGCTATAGAAATTGACCCGAACTTTATACTTGCGCGTGATAAACTTAATAATTTATACAATCAAAACGCGGGGATGGGACCGAGGAATTAAAGGAGGAATAAAAAAAATAATGGAATATATTAAGGGAATAAAACATATTGTAAATAAGCACTTAATTGTAACATCTGTTATTTTAATCATATTATTAGGGCTTGTTGTATATAGCAATTCACTCAATGGTAAATTTATCTGGGATGATGACGCCCTGGTAAAAGGTAATCTCTATATTAAAGACTGGTCTCATTTAGGCAATATTTTTAGCGAAGATATTGGAGCAGGCGCCCAAGGAAAATATAGTTTTTACCGCCCACTTTTGATGATTAGCTATATGCTTGATTACTCCCTATGGAAATTAGATGTACTGGGCTATCATCTCACCAATATTATCCTGCATATTTTGGTGGCCTTGGCTATCTATTGGCTTATTGACCTAGTCTTCAAAGATAGGCTACTCTCTTTTCTTACCAGCGCCTTATTTATCATCCATCCCATCCATACCGAGGCGGTCAGCTATATCTCCGGAAGGGCAGACCCTCTGGCTTCTCTTTTTATGTTGCTTGCTTTTATATTATATCTAAAGCAGCTGAATTCAAATAAGACAAAATTATATATTTTAATGATATTCAGCTATATATTTGCACTCTTATCCCGAGAAAATACTTTAATTTTACCGCTATTACTTTTGCTTTACCACTTTAGTTTTAAGCAAAAGGTTGAATTAAGAGAGTTTTCCTCTATTTTAGGTATTACTTTTATTTATATTTTATTAAGGCTGACGGTTTTAAAATCTCTATTGACTAATGTACCATATCCTTTTGATCTTACTTTATTCCAGCGATTATCGGAATTCTTGGTGGCTATAACTGATTACGCTAGAATTTTATTGTTACCGTTAGGCCTGCATATGGAATATGGGCTTCTCTACGTTCGACCCACAGATCCTAAATTAATCATCGGTTTCCTCATTCTTGTCTTCTCTTTAATCTATGCTTTTAAACAAAGGGATAAAAATAGACTAATTTCTTTTTCCATTTTCTGGTTCTTTATCGCGCTGCTGCCGTTCTCTAATATTTATCCTATCAATGCCTATATGGCGGAGCATTGGTTGTATCTACCTTCGCTGGGATTTTTTCTCATCTTAGCCAAAGCTTTAAGTTTATTATACAGGAGGAGGGAATTTCAAAGATTTTCTATATTTATTATAGTAGGCCTATTAATCTCTTACTCATATTTAACCATAAAACAGAATAGCTATTGGCAAGACCCTGTAGTTTTTTATGAAAGGACTTTAAAATACGCGCCGAATAGCGCCAGGATGTTTGCTAATCTTGGGTTAGCATACAGCAAAATCGGTAGAACCGAGGAAGCCATAGCTTTATATAATAAAGCCATAGACATGGACCCGCGTTTTAAGAAGGATTACTATAACCTCGGTAACCTCTATAATAATATCGGCAATTACCAAGAGGCGATTGCAGCCTATAAGAAGGCAATTGAAATTAATCCCAATGAGGCATATATATATAACAGCCTG
>Ga0315288_10000831_pt1 | contig 39310 bp, 41 predicted proteins | sample YL17G11_20_MG_FD_203454 | JGI IMG/M metagenome (GOLD analysis project Ga0315288, IMG submission 203454) | Sediment microbial communities from Yellowstone Lake, YNP, Wyoming, USA - YL17G11_20 | ecosystem: Environmental > Aquatic > Freshwater > Lake > Sediment | place: USA: Wyoming | collected...
AAACTGGCAACCATTACCATCAATTCATCTACGATGGATGAAACATTGCTGCCGTCAGTTTGCGGGTTGCCGGATATTTCAATAAGAGCATCAACTTGCTCTTGAATATTTTCTTCAATGCGGAGCGAAGTAAGCTCATGGTTCAAGAGCATAACGCCGTCATCATAAGAAATGGGCGTGACGATTTTTTTCGCGTTTTCTTCAATGGGTGCACGACAAAGAGGGCACGAATTGTTGTATTTCAGGTGACCAAGCAAACATGTCAGGCAAAATGTGTGTCCGCATGGAGTGGTCGCGAGATTTTTTGTTTGATCATGTTCTTGTTGTTCCAAGCAAATGGCGCAACTATTTTTTGTTTCTTCTTTTTTGTTTTCTTCTTCTTCTTCTTTTTGTGGTGGATTCGCGTACTCATAACCAATGCATCCAATGACGCTGTGGCGCCTTGTCAACGAGCCTAGTTTGAAGTAATTGAGATTGTTGGGGGGGACTGGGATATGGATTGGGTTGGTGTTTGTACCAGCGATATTTGTACCAGCGATATCGATATTGTTGTTGTTGCCGCTTCCACAAAAATCTTGAACCGCTGTCATGAAAACGACTGATGATGTAAACCTGTAAAATATAAATGTAATAAAAAAGTATTCAATTTATATTTTTCATACACAATTCCATTGCCATATTACCATAATAAAATAAAAATTGATTTTAAAAACAATAAATGTAATGTGTATATAGTGAAGAAGCAGTTCAATTCAATAAAAACAACTTCAAAATATAAACGAGAGAAACAAACGAACGAACGAATAAAATGACCAGCGGTCACTGTCATAATCGCTTCAGCCTGACATGGTTATATGGAGTGAAAGAACGAGACGACTGCGTTGAAGTCGTTGTGCATCCAGCACTAGCGCATCCAGACCAACACGAAGACAAAAATAATGAAAAAGAAGCCACAAACGAGACCAAGACCGAGACCAAAGACGATGCCGAAACCAAGACCATTCAATTAAAACGCTGGTCAACGTTCAGGTGTCATCATTTTCCGGATGGAGCAATTGTTATTGGGTTTCGAGGTCGTCGAGACTATAAAGATGGAGTGTGTCAAGGCATTATGTGTTATGCGTGGTCCAAAGAACAAAATCATTTCATACCGGTCACATACACGATATCAAATGGTTACAATTCGAAAATCAGCGCAACCGATTTTGAAACGCTGGAACTTTGCGACAAGGAAGAATTCACGTTGAAAAATCCAGATGCTGTCAAAAGTATTAAAATCCACCTAAGATGAGAAGAAAAGGTCTAAAATAAAGATTGTTGAAATATTATTTATTTGTTAATTCCCTTGCCTTTATTTTCTTTTATTTTTATTCTTCTTTTTGTTTTTCTTAGTATAAACCACATTGTTGACGGTGGTCCTAATTTCATAACCTGATGAAGATGATGAAGAAGACAAAGAAAATAAATCCAAATCTTTTTTTTCTTCAACAGTTATGATGACATTTTCATCAACATCAATATTATTTTCATTCTTTTCATTCTTTTCATCATTTTTTATTTCAAGCGGGTCAACTTTTTTTTCACTCAAGACGAGAACATCATCATGTTCTGCATCATTGGTTGCATTTGTAACACTTGTCGCGTCATCAACTTTAATACTGCTAAAATAATTACCCATTTTTATAATTAACCTATAAAATAAAAATGAAAGATAAAATGAATAACAAATAAATAAAAAATAAACTATAATAATAATAAATATATTATCTAACGATATTAAAGAGACGACTCTAGTTTAGTGTGGGGAAGGCGGCGGCTGAAAAGTTTATAGCTCCTTTAGCTCAGTTGGACTAGAGCGTGGGTCTTATTAACCCAATGTCGCGGGTTCGAGTCCCGCAAGGAGCATTTTTTTTATTTTTTTACACCCATTTTGACAACCTTACAGCTGTATAATTAAACATAGGTTGTCAGCATCCCAGCGGTACCAACCCGCTCCTACAAACAAACACCAACAAACAAAAAAACAAACAAATGTCATTACACACAGTATGACATGAACAAATGCATACATAACAACAGAATAAACACATGCAAGGTAATGAAAACAAAAACACGAATATGTCAATGAAAAGAGCAAACAAACATACCGACTGAGTTGTTTGATTTCGACTTCTATTTCATTTCATTCGATGTGTTTAGTAATTATCAAAATTTGCGGATATGTGGTTTATAAGTTTGTTAACTGTTACAAGTTTGTCATAAGTTTGTCATAAGTTTGTCATAAGTTTGCATAGTCAAACTCAAACAAACGCCCCACCCAACAGAAACCGTACTCGATTTGGTTTTATTGGTTGGTTAATTAATAGAATTTACAACAAACAGCAGTATAATGACCAAAGTGTCAATTGTTGTAAGCAGCCAATTAAATATATTTGACCCCATATCCCTATCACATTATAGCATATAGCACATATTTGCAATCCATATTCAACCCAAAAAAAAGGTAAATGGACCCCAAACCTCAAACATATAACCCTATAACCCAATAATTGTGTATAGCTTATTAAAATTGAACACTAATACATTTTGCAGGACGCAGCAGCAGCAGGAGGACGACGACGGAGGACGACGACGGAGGACGACATCAAGACAAGACGCAGGAGAACAGGAGCACAGGAGCAGGAGCACAGAAGGAGGAAAAGTAAAAATAAAAATTATTGCGCGCAATAACGGCTAGACCCGAAGCGTGCACGGGTTTTAATAGTGATTAGCCACCACAACAAACATAAAATAAAAAAACCAAAAAAAAATAAAAAAACCCAAAAACCTAAAAAAAGAGTTTACAAACCCAAATTCAGAAAATAAAAACAAAAAAATACATCTACGCATTGAGGTGACTAAGACCAACAGGCATCACACTCGAATTGTTTTTTGCATACACTCATTCGCTTATTTTTACTATTTTTAGAATGAGTAATTGTAATATAATGTAAATGTAACTTTTGTTGTTTTCTGAATGGCGATAATAATAAAAATGTGACATCTCCGTTTCGCGTCAATGGCCGAGCGGTAAAGGCGACGAGCTTAAGCCTCGTTATCTCAGGATGCGCAGGTTCGAACCCTGCTTGGCGCAAATCTTTATATTAATAATAACTTTCGGGTTATTATTAACTTTTATTCCAACATGTACCCGATATATATAAGCCATTATATAATGCTTTTGTTATTAATTTGTTTTTATTTTACACAATTCAATTTAATTTAATTTTATTCTTTTGTTTTTTCAATTACTTTATTTATATTTTTTATTTAAATCGTCAAAAATATAAATTGAAAACTTAAAATCTATAATCATAATGTGCAGTGTTCCAACAAAGAAGCAACAAGAACAATGTCCGCCGCTCCCGCCAATGCCAGACCCTATAACCCCACTCAAACCACCCCGTTTGACGTGAAAATTGAACTGATGAATAGAGAGACCGACGGAAGTGGAAGGCATTTCGGGTTTCTCAAATTGACAACAAGCCCCTTTCCTGAAGGGCACAAAAAAAGAGGCAACTACCGAGTCCACATTGCGCTGGATGTTTCGACTTCAATGCGTGAAGAGAATCGTCTTGGGTTGGCAAAAGATACGACTGCAAAGATGGTCGAGTTTCTCGCATCCGCCTCAAAAGAAAATCCAGAATTGAACTTTTGGTTCACGCTCACCACATTCAGCACCGACGCGAGAGTTGTCATCAACAATTCAAAGGTAAGTGAAGACACAGTGCGTCTAATAACTTCTGCAGTACAAATGATTCGTCCCGAAAATTCAACCAACTTTGAGGCATCATTCAAGCTTGACCGCGAAATCATGGAACAGCAAGCTGCAGCTGACCAGGAAGCCGGCAACACCGTGACCACTTTGCACATTGTGATGACAGACGGCGAAGTGACAGCTGGCAACAAGAATGAAGACGAGTTGAAAGGCATGCTTTGCAACAACGTTGAACATGTGTTCATTGGCTACGGTGCAGGACACAAGGCGACGTGCTTGATGAACTTGGCGAGTGTGAATGACAAGAGCAGCTACTTGTTTCTGGACCATCCAACCAAAATGGGCGCAATGTTTGCGCAACTCTTCTGCCCGCACCTCTTCACCTCGATTACCGATGTCGAGATTGATTTGACGGGAGCAAAGATCCTCGACATTGAATCCGGGCTTGAAGTCGAAACCCTGTTTGTCAAGCGCATTGCAGCTGACACGACCAAAACTTTCCACCTTTTGACCGACGACCCACTCAAAGAAATCTACGTGCGAATGCAGTTCCGCTCATTCGACAACGCAGACCTTGACGAGCCGCCCAATTTCCCCTTTTCCAAATCATTCTCTGTTGTATCGGCAACGACACACTCGCTCGATGTGCAAAAGGAGCGCAAGCGCTGGACAGTTCTCGTGCTCATGAAGGATGCAAAGGAGTTGAAGCATCGTGAACAGGCGCATCAGCAGATGATGGCAACGATTCATTGGAGTCAACGGGACCCAAAACAAAATGGCTTCAAAGAAGAGAAGGATGCTCTCATTCGTCGCGCAACCGAACTCAAGGATGAAATCAAAGAATTCGCGGAGCAGAATGGAATTGTGGATGATGAGATGTTGAAGGATTTGACGACTGACCTTGTCATTTGCATTTGTGCAATTCCAAGCCAAGAGCACGGGCTCATGTACATCAACTCGCGATTCAGGTCGTGTACGGATGAGACACCAACGGCTGTGAGCGATTTGACGCCCCTTGACGACTATGTCCAAGATTTTGTGCATTCATCTGGTTACAACTGTGGTGATGACCAGCTGTACTCATGCGGCGGAGATAATGAACAAGCACTCCACCGACAAAGGTCTGGCGCGGCAAACACGGCATACGACAACATGGCTCGAGTCATGTCACAGGAGCCTGAGGAGCCTCAGCACCAGCCACAAATGCAGCAACTGCAACGCCGCAACTCTTCCTACCGGCAACAACAGCAACAGCCGCCATTCTTGAGCGATGATGTCAACCTCAACCACCAATACCACAATGACGACGATTCGTTTTCAAATTCAAGCCATGTTGTAATCACCAATGATGACAACAATGATGACAACTACAACATGGAACCTTGCTCTGACGATGTGGTGCCTAGCCGTCGCTAAGTGTCAAAAATACAACAACGCCGGATAAATAAAAAAAACAAATAAAAAATAAAAAAATAATACACATAAAAAAAAATAAAAAAGAAATAAAAAGCACGTAAAACGTGCACAAATATAAAAATGTTTTTTTATTCATTTTATACAGTTGTATGTCGTCCTGTCCAATGATGAGTCAAATCCAAAATATAAAATAAACTAATATAGAATTTATTTTTTATCCAATATATCTATAAGAGTTAACCCAATCGTTGAACAAATGTCTATCGCAGCAAGTGCAGAGAATACAATGTTTAAAAAAGTAGAAAAAACTGAAATGGTAGAAAAAACTGAAATGGTAGAAAAAACTGAAATGGTAGAAAAAAATGAAGTAACAGAAAAAAATGAAGTAATGAATGAAGAAATACACGATTCGGATGATGATATGATAGTTATATCAATTCGAGAAACTTATAAAAATGAGACAAATCAACCACAAGAAGCACAAGAAGCACAAGAAGCACAAGAAGCACAAGAAGCACAAGAAGCACAAGAAACACAAGAAGCACAAGAAGCACAAGAAGCACAAGAAGCACAAGAAGTAAAATCAAAACAGCATCAAGAAGAAGAACAAAAAGGAGAAGAATTTTTCTTACAGCTGAAAGATGAAATGGAGTCTAAAAAGCTGTTTCCTCTAATGTCGTGTAATATGGTATCTGCATTCGGGTGCGCAATGCAGCACGTTGAATACTTGGACATTACAAATGCAGAGAGAAAAGCAATGGCGACAGAACTTGTAAAATGTTTAGCATATTCGAATAATGAACACGGCGCCAGAGAATGTTTCGACTACCTTTTTCAAAATAACATGACGGATGATATTATAAAAACAATCATTGATTGCACAAAAGATCGGTACGACATCAATAAATACCCACACACAAATCGTAACATTGTCTTGTCGTGTGTGTCTCTTTCAAAAAAAGTGAAAAAAACAACCCAACCTAAATTCGACTTGTTTGAAGATTTATTTGAGTTCAACTTTAAATTCAACTTATGCTACTTGAAACGATTTTTTAAAATCAAAGATGGCTCTAAAAGCGTCTAAGGAGTCAAGGATAACTCACATAACAAATCAAATCGTTTGACGGTTTCACATTGGATTTCATGAGCATTTTAGTAATCGACGTGTCAATTGTGTATCCATTATCAACCAAAAATGTCATGAGATCGGGAAGCTCATCAACTGTTAAAAGTTTATTTTTATGATTCGGGTTAAATATTGCAAAGATACAAGGCGGGTTAAAACCATTTAAACCAGAACCGCAACAGTCGCCATTGCCTCCATTTCCGCCATTGCCTCCACTGCCTCCATAGGTATCAAAGTGCGACAACCGGGGAGAACGAATGCGTTTGACAATGTGGGTTAAATTTCCACTTGGCATTTTATTGATGCGAATAATTTTTTTATAACATTGGTTTCGTTCGTCATAAAATGGCGCGCCAACAATAGAATACATTACCATAAAAATGTTTCAAGTAAAAACTGTATATACGTAGATATATATATATATATATATATATATATAATAAATGAAACAAGATAATAAATTTGTGCGTATTTTTTTAGAAGCATTTAGGACTGCTATTATTTTTGTATCAGGATTTTTAATTTATGAATTACTTTTAAAGGCAGAGAAAAAATGGAATGAACTTGAACCTTTGCACAAAATACATCATTTTTATAAAAGGAACTCTATAAAATTTTTAATTATTTTTCTAATTGATTTCACCATATTACTAATATTTTATTATTTTAACGAGTTTAAATGATACAACTAACAAAAAAAATATTTTATTCTTTTTTGTTTTATTCTTTTTATTTTGTTTTATTCTTTTTATTTTGTTTTGTTTTATTCTTTTTATTTTGTTTTGTTTTGTTTTTGGTCAGGGAAACTGATATAACCCCAAGACCTTAAATGAAGTCGCATTCAAGAACAGACGACATTGCCTTTTGGAGACGAGCGCCCGCCTTTGCCTTCTCATGCTGGCGTGTCCAGTAGGGAGGCGTGCGCTCCTTTGGTCCGGCGGCAGCAGCGGCCATGGATGCGAGGATGTTTGCCGCTTCGATCGCTTCAATGTGCGCATCGTACTTTTTCGCCTGCCTCTTTGAGAGCGTTTTGCCTTTGGGCTGTTCTTCGTGCTGCTTCTGCTGCTGCTGCGCTGGCGCTTGTTCTTGTTGTGTTTTGCTTTGCTTTGCGAATGCGACGGTTTTTTTTGAAGTAGTAGGCTGCTGTTGCTGCTGTTTCACTTTTGAGTTTCGGGTTGTTCTGGAGGAGGAAACGCGGGCATCGCCACGATTGTCTTCTTCTTCAAAGCATTCCTCGTCGTACGATGATGATTGCTGCTGCTGCTGCTCGGTTGTCGCGAGGTTCTTCTTTGCCGCGTTCAAGTAGTCGTAGCGACTCGTGTGGTCGGCAACGTGGATGGAAGCGTTTCTGGTAACGGGAGTCATTATTGATTGCTGTGTTGGTGTTGCTTGGGAACTGATGATTGTAAAGTAAGATGATAAGTTTTCAATTTATATTTTTTACAGTGTAAAATGCATCATAAAAAATAAAAAAGTCAAATAAAATAAAATGAAATGAAAATGAAATCATTTTTTTTGTCTCCATTCTCCAGCAAAAATATGAATGAAAATACTTCTTGATATTTTTTCAGGAATTATATTTATTTTTACTTTGGAGACGGCAGAAAGTCTGTGGATGACTGTGGTGACTACATCGGGACCTGTCAAATATATAACATCGTAATCATTTTTAGGAGCGGATTGAATGTACATGCGTCGCCTTATCTCCGTCAATATTTCCATAAAAACCGGATTTTTGGGCTTGGACGAAAATGCATAATTTGCAATCCGGACAGGATGTTCGGGAATGCCCTTACGAATGGGTTGATACCGGGCTTCATGGGCGGTAACATTCGTAATAATTTTTTCAACAAAAAAACATTCATTTGCAGTTATATTTGAAAGCGGTTTCCTTAATAGTACATCGGCATCGAGATAAGTTCCACCGCAATGATAAATAATCAGGTAGCGAATAATGTCAAATTTCATAATATTTGTAGCTCTGTTATAAATTCCTTCGTATTGAGGATATTCTAAAATTAAATTTTCGCAATCCGCTTTTGACCATACTTTTAGTTTACAGTTTGAGTTTTTTAATATACTTGCAAATCCATGGCTGTATTTTTTATTTGGATGGTCGGTCGGGGTTGGTGCGTCAACGCCGTACCAAACCAAATGAACAACAGCCGGAATTAAATTTGTATTTTCTGCTATTGTTTTCATCATTTCTGTTGTTTCTGTTGTTATTTCTGTTGTTTTCGGTGTTTCCGGTGTTTCCGGTGTTTCCGGTGTTTCCGGTGTTTCTGTTATTTCTGTTGGTTCTTTTAGCTCCATTATTTATTATTTTTTTTTGTAGTAATATATATATGTTACAAACAAACAAATAAAATATAACAAACGATAAAATGAAAATGAAAAATAAAATGAAAATTAAAAATAAAAAAAAAATGTATTATCATAATGGCGGAACACCAAGAAGAGCAACAACCTCAGGAACAATGGCAAGCGCAACATCAAGAAGGAGAGCAACAATGTCAAGACGGAGAGCAACAGTGTCAAGAAGAAGAGCAACAGCAAGAAAAGCAACAACAACTCCTAATGTGTTGAAAACATCGCTTCATTTTTTATTTACTTATATTGCAGAAATTCACAAATGGGATGATAATATTAATGATGTGGTAGGTGCATACATAATGATGTTTAAAAAGTCAAATGTATTCAAAACGGGTTCGTCACAGTCGCCATCGCCATTGCAGTCGCCATTGCAGTCGCCATCGCCATTGCAGTCGCCATTGCAGTCGCCATCGCAATTTGGTGGAAAATTTGATTTTCCATTTAAAAAATATGCAACCTGGTTAATGCACACAGCCGTGGGTAAATTCGATAGCCCGTGTAACATTTTAATTAGCAGTATTTCTTTATCGACCTACGCAATAATGGTGTACGCATTTATGCAGTCAATGCAAAAACATAATTTTGATGTAGCCGCCGCGACAACGGATGAATCATACATTTATTCATTGGCAACTCCTGTGAAATATGCGCTCTATCATTACTTTCCTTCAGTTCATGAATTCCAAGAACAAATCTTTGTTATTTTTGATGAATATATTCGGCAAGTATTTCAATCATTTTCCGAACAATTTTCAATTTCACTTGTCTCTCAAAATCCAACAAGGATGATTATTAATTTATTGCGTTCACTTTATTATGATGGAAATTTGTATAATTTGTTTGTTGTAAAACCAGTGTCATGCATTCTACAGTATAAAATAGAATCGTGCAAAAGATTATGTTGATTATGAAAAAGAAAAAATTTTTTGTTTTGTTTTGTTGTTTTCATTGATTTTGCACTCGGTAGCAATTCAATTTCATTTTAATTTTTTTCATTCAAGTCCTCCTCTGTTCAAAAACTCTTCATCGTCTTCAGAGTCGGTATCGGCCCACAGTTTTTTCTTGTCCTCCTTGGGCACAGCTGACGCTCCTCCTGATGCCACCTTCCTTGGCTTGAATGCAGGTGGAGGAAGAAGAGGTTCAAGACGGGGAGGAGCAATGACACGAGGCTTGGGTTTGAGAACAGGTTGTTCCGCCGCCACAACCACAGGTGCAAGAAGAGATGCCCACGATGAAGGCTTGGTCGCGCGATAACGACCAACTGCAGTAGGAGAATGTATGGGCGACAAGTGTTCAACTTCATCATCAGATGATGATGCCAAATCAGCAAATGCATTGCCTCGTTTGTTGTAAACGATTTTGTTTGAAGGCGCTGCAGGTGAATGAACGGGTGAAGCCTGTGGAGGTCCGCGTTTCAAAAGCGGTTCATCATTTTGACGCAACGAAACAAATGAGAGGGGTAGAGGGGGCAGCGACAATGATTGTGGTTTTCTGTTGGGATTGCTGGGAAGTTGAGGGTAATCTCTTTCTTTTTGTTCTTTTTCAAGTCCAGGGAATACAATGCGAGGGGGTTGTTTTGAGTATGAGGAAGAGTATGAGGAGGAGGAGGAAATGGGGGGCAAACGAACACGGGCCAAAGAAGTAGGATGAGGATGAGGAGCAGGAGCAGCAATTGAAGAAGCCCTGGAAGCCTTGCAGTAACTTGCAGTGTGACCGGTCCCACCACAGTTGCGACACTGAATTGACATCAAGTAGGGACACGTAATCGCGCTTGAACGGTCAAATTTGTCGGCGCGCACAAAATGCGTGTCGTAACCAGGGCGTCCTGCAGCATGACACACTGCACAAAACTTGGTTTCATTATTGCCGTTTCTGCCGTTTCCGTTTCCGTTATTGTTGTTATTTCTGCTGCTGGCCATTATTATTGTTATTGCTGTTGGTTTGTCGAGGAAATGTTCTTGTTGTTGTTGTTGTTGTTCGTTCTTGTCTGGAGCACTGACAAATGTAATATAACAAATAAGTTTTTCAATTTATATTTTTTTCATTGAAAAACTTATGAAAAATCTTTAAAAGTTTTAAAACTTTCAAAACTTTCAAATAGGAGACTCAATTATTTAAATTATTTTTTTTTTGTTTTCAACTTGCGTATATTTTTTTTTGTTGATTTTTTATTCGCATTCTTCTTGTGTGTTTTTTTTTTATTTTGATGACGCCTTTTTCTATATTTGATAATAGTTTTTCTGTTTTTGTTTCCACCTTTATTGCCTTTTTCTACTAACGCACGTACCGTGTCAATAATATTTTTCTGTTCTTGTAATGTTTCGCACCATAAATATGTGTGGTCTCCGTCTCCTCTATGCATTATATCTACACCGAACAAATCGCCCCATTTTCCTGCAGCTTCAGCTCCAACAATTCGGTCTAGTGGAATTGAACTTATTTGCGTCTTAGTATCTTTATCAAACCAACTGAATCCGGTTTCATCTATGGTGACAAACCTTACTTGTTTTGTCAATGAAGGAACTGTTTTATTTTTTGTTTTCGTGAATACTCCACTAACACGTGGTGGTGGTTGTTGTTTTGCAGCAGCAGCAGCAGAAGCAGCAGCACGAGCATCATCAGCAACTATATCTGGTAGGTCCAAAGGATTACCATTACATAAAAAAGAAATAGAAAGAAATATTTTGCATGACTCTGATAAACTTCCTAAACCTCCTTGTCTTACTAATCGTTCTCTACATTCTTTTAATAAAGAAAACCTTCTATAGTTTTGCAGTAATATTTCAAAGTTTTTTTTACCATGAAGCATTTCAAATGCTTGTTCTTTACTAACAAGTCCTCCTTTTTCATTTACGCAGGGTAAGATATGAGATAATATAAAACTCACGATTTTTTTTATCTTTTCAGAATCACTTATTAATTTTTTTAGTTTTTCTGTAAATTCATCTTTAATTGCCGGTCTCAATTCCGTTTCAAACTTAGTCAAACACTCAACTATTTTTTCGCTGACTGTACCAACTCGAGCAGCAGCACCTGCATCTGCATCTTCGTCTTCATCAACTGCATCTTCGACTTCATCAACTGCATCTTCGACTTCATCAACTGCAAGTGCTGCAGCACCTGCATCTTCAACTGCAACTTCACCACTCGATTCGCAATATTCTTTTACCAATTCCAAACAACCGGATAATTTAGTATATAGTCTGTTATCTCTATTTAAACGCTGATGTAACACATTCATTTCTCTAATTGTATGATTATACTCAATTAGCTTGGTCCTTATTGTATGATTTAATTTTATTTGTTGAGGATTCATTAAAATTTATTAGTACCTTCTTATGTAAAATCATTATATAAAAATATTTTTTTATATAATAATTTCAAATTTCTACCAGTTAATTACATTTTCTCTACTTGCTCATTAGCATGGTATAACTGCTAAAGCTGATAAACCCGAGCGCCTGCATCAGCATGACAACATATGGAAGCAAAACAAGGAACCAAGAAACAGAACTGTATCCCTTTTTACATAACCATCCTAAAACGTAGGTCCAAAAAATTGCAAAGAGAAAATTAATACCTACAATAAAAACGGGGACGGAAAATAATTGAATAAAGGAATAAATGACGGCAATCGTCAAATAAATTTTTGCAGGAGTACAAAAGGTTTTATACCGGTCGAGCGAGTTCATTTTTTTACTTGTTGGTTTATATTTATATGTGAAAAAAATATAAATATAAGTTATTTTTTTATACAATATTTCTAAATCAAATTGTCCAAATTGTCCAAGTTGTCAGTATTAACAACTCTTAAAACCACGAGAACCAGTTGCCCTTTGGTTTATTTTGAGCAACATCATTGTCACCATTGCTGCTGCTCTTGTTTGTTTCTTTCTCTTTCTCTTCCCGTTGTTCCTCTTTTACCGCAGTTGCCGTCATGACCAGTTCAACTTCTTCTGTTTGTTCTTGATCATTCGCAATGACGACGACTTGTTGTTTTTCGACTTCAACTTCAACAGTGTCTTCTACTACAACGGAAGCGGAAGCGGCAGTTAATGCGCGCATGGCATCAAAATCTGCCAGCATTTGACTGACAGATGCCGTCTCTTCATCCGCATCCGCATCATCCGTTTCAACATTGTCCGCATTCTCATAATAGTCGTAGTGGTTGTTGTTTACGGTAATGCCACCATAGCCATCATGGCTACCGTCCCAACTACCACCATAGTAATCTCCCACACAGCTGCCATCGGCACCATTCCATGCGCCATCGTCAGCTGCTGCTTGCTGCTGCTCCTGCTTGCTCGTCGCGCGAATGCCGTAACACTTGACAAAGTCAACATCTTGAGCGTGCGTGCAGTTGCGCGACGTGACTTCTTCAACAATTTCAACTGCAGTATTCAAAAATGACGCAAACTCTGTAAACACGGCACGATTTCTCAAGCCGAAAATGCACCTTTCTGCATGCAAGTGTAGACGTTGAAACTTTCGAACCGAGTGATTGATTCTGCAAATCAACTTTTCAATTTGAATAAACAACTCTCGTCTGCGCTCCTCATCGCCAATGTAATCCAGCGAGTGAATAAGCTCCTGACAAGCGTCGCAGTCGTCGCAAAGATTTACAACCAATCCAAGCAGCATTTTCAATTTCATATTTTTGTTGATTTCCAAGAATTCAACATCCGCAACACAAATTCTTGCATACTTGTTGTTCAGCGTGGACATAAATGATGACAAGCTTTTGCTCGCATCCTTCAGCCCGAGCAGCCCCTCACTCGACCTTTTTCTTGACAAAAATCGCAAACTCTCCAGCAACTCGTTTACAGTATTCTGCAATTCACAAATTTCTCTTTCATCCGCTTCAACCTTGAACTTGTATCTTTCAATCTCTGCACCATGCTTCCATTTTTGAAATGCGGCGTCTGTTTGTGCTGCTACTACTGCTTTCGCTTCTTCTGCCGCCGCCGCCGCCGCTGCTGCTTCTAACGACTTGAAATAGTAGTTTGGATTCGCCATGAGAAATGCATTGCTCCATTCCCCGATAAGAATGTCTCCCCGACAAACGCTCTCATAAAAATCATTCTCATAATCAGTATAAACCCCGTGCTCGTTGGGGGTCATCTCAACGTTGACAATTGCAATCTTGTAACACGAGTTTTCAATAGCATTTTTTGATTCTTCGTCAAAACCTTCCACAAACACCACATTCTTGACATATATGATTTCACCTATAGACGAATATAGAATTCGACGTTCAATTGCTCTTGCGACTTCCATTTTGGTTGTGCCGGTTGGCAATTCAGGAATGCACACCAAGTAACAGTGTTTTCCAACTTGAATGCTGTCGCCATGAACGATATTGTATTCGCGGATGTTGTTTTTATTATAGTTGTTGTTATTATATACAGTAAAAGCCGAATTTGCGGTTCTAATAGTGACCATTGAAACGAATGCGATGAGTTGTATAACTATCTATATCATCATTTGTTTATATCATTTCAAAATTCAATTTTTATTATAATGTCGTTCATTGTCTAATTTAATTAAATTAAATTAAAAAATAATCAAGTGCTGTTATGCATCATTCAATCATACCCATCATTATCATAATTATTGTCATTGTCGTCCTCGTCGTCGTCATCGTCATGGTGATGGTCATCGGTTATTTTTCTTTTAGATTTTATAGATGTTATTTCATTCGAAGCGGAAAATCTTTTTGATAAAATAATTTTATTTGCAATATATTCGCTTTCTTTTTTAACAAGTATGTGTGAAGCATTCGCAGCAGCGATGGCAGCTGAACGTTTCTGCTGCTGTTGCTGCTGTTGCTGCTGTTGCTGCTGCAATAAAAGTGAGGGTGAAGAAGAAAGCGCATTTTTAAAATTAATTTTCTTATCATCATCATGGCGAATTTCTGGTTTTGGTTTTACATTTGATGTCAAGGAAGGAAAGTTGGTATCATTTAAAACCAATTTTGATGAATCTAAATCATTGTTATTAGCATTATTATTTGCATTGTTTTGATTTGAGTTGTAATTAGAAGAATTCAAAAAAATGTTATTTACATTACTATTACCATTATTGGAACTATTGTTATTATTATTATTATTATTGTGAATGTTGGTGTCATTATTTTTACAATAATAACGATTGTTTCGATTGTTTCGATTTGTGTGTGTCATTTCGGTTGAATCAAAATCGCATTCCTTTAAAAATGTGTTGAAATTTGTCTTTGACATGATTTATGTTGCGTGTTGCGTTGATTGCAAGGCTTTTTTTTACTGTGTAGTGGTTGTGTATTATATACTTGTATACATAATTTTATATCAGTTTGAAATAATAATAATAATAAACGTCATCATCACATATACAATTATTTAAAAATTGAAAAGTTATTTACAAATGCTAAATTCTATAAGCAAGATGATACAAGCCACAAGCCACAAGCCAGAAGCCACAAGCCAAACGATGATTGAACCAACTTCTTCAAAAAATCCAGTTTTCAGATTTAATTTGAGTGATGAAATGGTTGATGCACTTTTGCAGTTTTCAAAAACGCATCAATTTGATGACCGTCACTCTTACACTGATGCGTGGAACGAGTGGAAAAATAATATGGAAATTTCAAAAATAATAAATGATGAAATTCAGCGACTACAAGGCATGGACTACAAGGGGTCTGCAGAATCCATAGAGACAAAGATATTTAAAAGCGGTCGATACTATTTTCGCAACAAGTCATTTGTCAAGGTTACTCCAAAATCGAGAGGGAAATACATTTCAGTTTCAAAAGAACTTATTTGTGCGATGGATGAACACATTGCGAGGGGAACCATTAATAATAATGGTCAAGTTCCTTCTCCTGCAGAATTGTTCAACGAGTTTTGCAGGACATGCGTTGATATTTTGAAAATTGAAATTGACCGTCTGGTTGAGTTAGAACCATTTTCAGAAGACCCGGCACAAATTATTGCAAAAATAAAAAAAACATACAAGAACCGCGTTTTTAGGGGAACCCTTAGGGGACCCATAGGGGAACCCATGTTCTCTTAGGACCCCTCCTCCTTCAATTATTGGATTTTAGAAATTTTATATTTTTTTATTATTATATAAATAAAATATAAAATGAACAAGAGTGGCAATAATAATGTAAATGCAAATGCAAATAAATGCAAAAAGTTATCGAAAAGATATAGTCGCTATAAAAAAATTTTGTACAAGTATTCGAGTCCAACACAAGCTCAAAAAATGGCAACTAAATATTTAGGTAAGACGGCAAAATTGTATCCGGCAAATAATCCTGTAAAAAAATACATGATTTGCGACCCCGTTTCAAAAAAGTGGGTTAATTTCGGGCAGCTTGGCTACGAAGACTATACGCGCCACAAAGATAAAACGCGGAGGCACAATTATTTAACGCGGACGGCAAATATGCGTGGCGATTGGAAATCAAACAGGTATTCCGCGAATAATTTGAGTCGTCGTGTTTTATGGTAATTGAATGAAACAAATGCAAACGCTTATTCGGTTCGTGTTCGTCGTTTACTCTCTCGCTGCTGTCGCCATCGTCGCTTAGTCATTTTTCTTCCTCTTTTTCCTTTTTTTCCCTTTCTTCCCCCCTTTGTTTGCGACATGAATGTCACGCTCGCCTCTAAATTAGACAATTGTAATGGTGATAATAAGTCGTCAATGTTCATAATTCTGGATTGGTTCAGTTTAGTTTTCAAAGATTCTATTACGTCTTTTGGAATTTCTCCTCCTTCTGTTTGTTGATAAAGTAAAAATATATAACGATGCGGTTTACCGGGTGGCGGAGAAGGACCTTTATAATCACACACGGTTGTTCCGTGGCTATCCAGGTTCAAACCAATGCCAGAAATGTTTACCACAACCCAGTGAATGTGAGTTCCGGATGGTGCATCGGGGTCGTACATAATAAGCGCGAATTGGTTTTTTTTTTCACCTGCAGAAAATTCTAATCCATCATATGTATATGTAACGGTCGGTTTATTAGCTGCTTGAACAGGTAATAACGCTTGGACACTGTTCTTCTTGTCAATAATAATATTATTATTATATCGTATTATTAATTTGTTCATATTATTATATAATAATAATAATAATAATTAATAATAGTTCATTGATTGATAAATATGACAATAAAAATAAAAGGAAAAAATCGTGCAGTAAGTAGAGTAATAAATCAGGGAGGATTTGGATGCATATTTTATCCGTCTCTCCCTTGTAAGAAGGAAACAAAACGAAATAGCAACACAAGCAGCTCCTTGGAATATGTTTCTAAACTTGTAAAAAAAAACTTCAGCTCTGAAAATGAAATACGCATTGGAAAGATTGTACAGGGCATTCCATTTTACAGCATGTATTATGTCCCCGTCATACAGAGTTGCGCCGCATCTTTAGCAAAAGTTGCTGGAAGAGAGATAAAGAACTGTCGCATAATAAGCGGAACTTCATCAACAGCAACAACGGCAACGAATGCAAACATTATAGAATCAAAAGAGTCAACAAGAACGAGAGATCGCGAAAATAAATTCATTTTATTAAAAATGAAATATGTTGAAAATGTAAAATTCACAAAATACTTGTTGTCAAGCACCAATAAGAAACACATTTTGAACACACTTTTTGACACGTATTCTTATTTTTTATTCTCTCTGGAACAGCTAATGAAGAATGGAATAGTGCACTATGATTTCAAATGGGATAATGCAGTGATTGACACTAAAACAGGACTTCCAGTTATTTTAGATTTTGGAATTTCAATACCCATAAATTTATTGCTGGACCAAGAGCAAAAGCAAGAGCAAGAGCAGCAAGACGAAGCAGACGCGTATCGCATATATCGCGATTATTTCTACGTTTATTTCCCGGAATATAGTTTATGGTCTATAGAAATTCATTTGATTAATTACGTGCTGAATAAACACAGCAGAATAACGCCCGAGTCGTTGAAAGAGACCATTGATGTATACGTGGATTCAAACGACGCATTTACGATTTTGTCGCCAGAATTTATTGAAAGGTATAAAAAGCTTTGTTATTCAACGCTGGAACGGTTTATAGACCAGTCCCGCAAGTACGTTATTGGCGAGTGCTTGAAATATTGGAACACGTGGGATAATTATGCTCTCAGCATTTCGTATTTGCAAGTTATAAAATTCATATCAACATCCGGATTCACGTCGAATCAATTTTTGATTTCATTTTCTCAAATACTTATGGACAATATTCATCCTGACCCGTCTAGAAGAAGTGATTATGCGACAACAAGGTATAAATACAAGTCAATATTTTACCAGGATGTTGCTATTGAAAACTATGAACTTTTAATTGATAATTTTGATTTTGACGATTTTAGGTCAAATTCTGTAAAAGAGTCGAAGCGAAACGAGGAAATGTTTTCCCAAATGTCACAGCAAGGGGGACCGTCCCCTGAAATATAACAAATAATAAAATATAATATACTTAGATATATAATTGGATTAATTAATAACCGATACCCAAACACGCACAAACGACAATAAATAAAATAAAATGGTAAAAAATACGAAAGGAGGTTGCAACGGTAAAAAAGTAGCGCACAAACACGCTGTAAAGTCGACAAAGAGCGGGCTAAGAATATCGCAGAATAAGAGCGAAATTTATGGCACTGTAAAACGATTAAATGGAAACACGTTTGACGTAACGTGCATTGATGATAAGGAGCGCCGCTGTTTCATTCGCGGGAAATTCAAAGGCAGAGGAAAGCGCGATAATATCATTGAAGTTGACAAGTGGGTGCTTATAGGAATACGCGAGTTTCAACAAGCGCCAGGTGAAAATGCGATTAAAAGTAACAGCAAGGGGAAAAAAGAAATGGAGATGTGCGATTTATTGGAAGTGTATTCTTCAGGCGAAAGGGATGCATTAAAGCGAACGCACGGAATTTTTATGAAGGAGTCTGAGCTGTCGAAAGCAGATGTGGAGGATTCGTATGAGTTTGTCGATGCAGACACGCTGCGTTATCAAAAGATTGTGTCATCGTCGTCAACAGATACAATAAAAATGAAAAGGGGGTTGAAGCCGGCTCCAGAAAATAACATGGTAAGTCCGCAGGCAATGTATGGAGATATAGATGACATTGACAGCGACAGCGATGAAGACCAAGACCAAGACCAAGAAGAAAGCGAAGAGGAAAAAAGCGAAGAAGAAGAAAGCGAAGAAGAAGAAAGTGAAGAAGAAGAAAGTGAAGAAGAAGAAGTTCAAGAAAAGTATTACGCTGATAAATTAAAATCAAACAACGCATTCAAGGTTGAAATTAATGTAGACGACATTTAATATAAATATAAATAATAATTAATAAATTGATTATTTTATGTTTAAAAATAATATTAACACATATTAAACATAAAGTTGTATCATCTTCATAAGCCGATGGAGCAGAACATGGAAAATTATCTCACGCAACTTACACCATTTGAAAAGTCGGCATATAAAATTGCAAAAAGTCATTTGGGAACATCATTCAATTTGAAAAAAAGCAACGGATATTTGAAATGGATTAGTAAAAAGTAAAATAAAAAATTGAAAATTTAATATTTGTATTTTATTCCATCATGCAAGCAAGCAACAGCGCAACAGCTTTAAACAAACAATGACGACTGACGTTGACATGACTGATGCCGAGTTCAATTACAACATTTATGATAGTAATAATCGCACCATGTTGAAGAATGCGCATCGGGCGATTACTATGGCTGAAGGATGGAACTGGATTAGAAATTTCAACGGCCAATCCTTCATGTTTTCAAATGACGCAATGATTGGCAAAATTTCTAAAAATATGGTTTCACTGGGATATGATGGTCACAGCGGCAGTTCATATGGATGGACAATGAGGTGCATGGAACATCTCGCAAAAAACGGAAAAGATGCATTCCTTGCCATGTGCGTTTCAAATAATATATAAAACTACACAAATAAAAGAATAAAATGAACCAACTATAAAGTTATAAACTAATCATACTTTTAAAATCGCGAATTCCTTTCAATAAGTCAAGTTCTTTTTTTGCAGTTTTCCGTCGAAGATGATACATGTATTTTTTGTAATGTTTTTTATTTCTTATACTTTTGTTATTTTTTCTTCTTCTGTTTCCTCCCTTTATAGCAGTAGCAGGGTTCGGTGGTTGATATACATTATTTATTATTTTATTTTTGATGCCTTTCAATCCTGTTCCTACACTTTGTAAATAACTCACACCTTTGTTTACTCCAGTATTAACAATGTTGTCAAATGTGGTAGATGGAGAAGAAACATTCAAATAAGGATTGCCTATACTCGTTAATGCGTCAACCGCTCTATTTGCAATATTTTGTGCAGCTTGAGGAATTACTGCGGTAGTTGCAGATGCCGCAGCATCACGCAGCCCCGCCGCTATATCGCTAGGAGATTGACTGAAAATGTCTTTTAATTTTACTATTTGGTTGTATGCATTGGAAACTTTATTATACGCTTCGCTAAAATTTTCAAAGTTACTCGCAAGTCCCTTGATAATTTTCATAATTCCTGCGACCGTTGCAGCAGCACTGGAAAATATTTCAATAACCTCACCGAATGCGCCCATGGTTGCAGCATTAAGTCCGGCTTCAGCGGCGCTTGATGCTGCAATCGCTGAACTTTGAAGCAACCCAGGTAGAACATTTGTGGCCCAGTCTGTTGCAATTCTTGAACACACACTACTGAGACCTTCAGCAAGGGTGGCAACTTCATTGATTAGTAATGCAGACATTTGCTGTAGTTTTGGTTTGTTTAGTTCAAGAGACTTGTGCAAATCATCTAACGACATGTCGGCAACTTTTCTGTTCACAATAAGATTGAGCGCATTTTCAAGAAAAATGGAAAAAAGATTTATGAGCGTTTCATTTCCAAATATAAAGGACATACCCCTGCTTGCAGCGTTCTCGATTAGCCGGCTTAAAGCGGCAATAAGCGCGATGTAAAGCTGAAACATCATAATAATGTGTTCAATGGGTCCTTCGCCCAAACTAAGAAAATTGGTATTCATAAATGAATTTCCTCTTTTTTGTGGATTTCCGTATAATTGATCAAGTTTGTCGCGCGTATACATTTTATACTCGCCATCACTACTAACGATGCCGCTGCTACCGCTGGAAGCAAATTGAGGAACTTTGACGGCGGCATTGGCGGCGCCAGAAACAAATTGTTTGGCACTGGATGCAGCTCGTCCGGCTGTATTTGCAGCTTGATATATTTTTTGTTTATAATCACTTGGCGATGACATATAATATGATAAATGTTATATGATAATTCAAATATTAATTTTTATTACTATTATATGAATATATTTTATTTTAATGAATTTATTTTTTAAACATTTTTAAATATGTAAAAAATGTTTAAAAATTTATCTACTTAAGAGTCTTTCACATTCCTTTTTTTAAACTCAGAGTATGAAATATTAATTTCTTTTTTTTCTTTTTCTTCACAATTGGTATTTCCTTCATCATGCATTTCTTGGTCGCTGCCACCACCGTTCCTTGTTTTAGATGAGTTTTCTTTTTTTTCGCGAGCTTTTACATCTAAAGCATAGTCATCAATCCGCCCTTTGAAAATAAACTTGTTTACATTATCTTTAAGAATCACTTTTTTAGAACTTTGTCCTATACCATTGGTGTGAGCTGCTGTTGATGTTGTTGTTGCCGTTGCACCACTCTTATAGTTTTTATAAACAGCATACAGCGAAGAAGATGGTGATGGTGTCGTGGTGGTTTCGACACAATTGGCTTTATTTTTACACTTTTCAAATCCCTTTTTTACTTCTTCGCGAATGTCAACGTAAATTGACGGGACATTATACAAACACACATATTTTCGCGCAACGGCGTCTAGGGTTCTATATGGCAAATTTTTATTATTAGAATAATACACAAACTCTTTATTATTCACGTGATAGTACATTAAAATTTCGCCTCTCGGCGTGGTTTCTTGAATTGTGGGGGGTGGGTCCGTCAACATCGGTGTCGGCTTTATTAACCTTTTTTGGAATTCATCAAATTCGGCATACCATCCGTTATCGTATTTCACGTGTTCGGGAAATTCTTTCACTTGAATTTCTTTTTTTTTATTTTTATTGAAAAATGCCGATGATTTAAAAAAACGATACGTCGAATACACAAGTACTCCAAAAGACAAATATTTAAAATATTTGAGTCGAGAACCGGAACTGGAACCGGAAATTGTTATTGGGTTATTTGAATACTTTTCCAGGATGCCCATAATTTTAAGTGAGTCTTTAAATTGTACCAAATTGTTCATTTAATAATTTAATTTAAATTCTTAACTTGAATTCGATTAATAATAATAATAAATAATTCGTTTTATATAAGTTTCAAAGGTTATATTTAATTTTATTTTTTTGTTTCTTTTTCCATATATAAATCATCTCTCTGTAATCATTTTGACGTTTACTTTTTTTACAGTTCATTGTTTGTTCGGCAGGTCCAAAAAGTGCAAGACAAACGCGTTTGTAAATTTCATTATTCACGTTCAGCACAAAGGTTCCTCCGGGCAGTAAGTGTTTATAAGTATTTGAAAATAGTGGAATATAAAATTGTTGGTCCATTTCATCTTTTGACGCGTAGTTGTTATTATGACTGTATTTTTCGATAAAATAATAAGGGGGTGATGTAAACACCATGTCATACCCAGGCACAATCGTCGAATAGTCGTATGAAACAGCATCAGCAATCAACAAATTTATTAAATTATTAGAAGAAGAAGAATTTGCATTTAAAAATGCAGACATTTTATTGTACGGGTCATGCAGTCCTGCATTGATGTCGATTCCAAAGTATGAAATGTTGCACACTGCCGCACCAACCGCGCGACCACCCCATCCGGCGCTAAAGTCTAGTATTCGTCTTGGTTTGAAACGTTGGTACACTTCAATCGCGAGAAGAGGCCGGAAGATATTTATGGCACTGATGCAAATATTGTAGACTTCTTTTAAAACAATGCATTCATTCTTCAATCCTCGTGCATTTTTGGTTGTTTCATAATAAGTGAGCATGGTTTGAATAAATTTCTTTTTTTTGAATTCTTCAATATTGGTAAAAAAATCATAAAAATTTATATTGTATTTTCCCCGCGTTTCCAACCTCTCTCTAAATGTAAAAAAATCAACAACATTATTTCCCACTCGACACCGTTCGTTGAATTCCACAGAAGAAACATTTGCTTCTGCTGCTGTCGTAGTCGCCGCCGCCATCATATTTTTCAACATTTCATAGTCATTCTTCATACATGTTTCGCTGATGCATTTTATTTTATTCGCTATAATTTGTTTTTCATCATTGTTCATTTTGTATTTGCGTATTTGTATTTTTAAAATATTATTTATTGTTTATTTTACCTTGTTTTGTTTGTACAGTGTAATTTTATTTATATAAACTATTTAGATGCATAAATAAGATAATAATAAAGAACGAACAACAAGGTCCGTGTCCGTGTAACTAATAGAGAAAGTAAAAAGAAAAACAAATAACTACAAAATAAAAATGCAAAATCAGGAGGAAGTTCAAGAAAAAACAGGAATGTTCATGAATATCTTATATTTAATTGGAATTTTTGGAATATATGTAGGTGTCGACAGTGTCATCGGGAAAAAATACAAGGGAAAATACTATTTAATTCATGGAATAAATAATGCATTCATTGTTTATTTGACATGTGGCGATGTGATAAGCGCGTTTTCAGATTTCAAGAATGTTCTCACGGAAAATGTAAGCGTTTTGCCGTCAATTGTAACTGTTTCGCTCCACACATATCACGTGTTTTGTTATTACAAGTATTTTAAAATGGATGATTGGTTGCATCACATTTTGATGGGGCTAGCACTAGTGTTGGCGCACCAATTTGAAACGGGACGTTTGATAAATTACTCGCTGTTTTTCACGACGGGTCTTCCTGGCATGGTGGATTATTTTTTATTATTTTTGGTGAAGAATGACAAATTGGATTATCTCTCTGAAAAAAAGGTGAACAACTATATTAATTTGTGGATTCGCTCGCCGGGTTGCATTTCTCATTCGGTGCTCACGCTGTTGGTGTATAATTTGTACAAGGATACGCTGTTGTCCGGATATTTTGAACAGTTTGGTTATATTTTAACGGCACTAATAACATATTGGAACGGTATTTACTTCATGAACAAGGTGGTCATAAGCTATAACAGATATACTATTAACAATTAATTTTTATTTATTTGCATTGTATATGATGAATAAAAGAAAAACTGGAAAAGTAAAAATAAAAACTGGGAAAGTAAAAAGAAAAACTGGGAAAGTAAGAAGAAAAACTTTAGTAAAAAATATATTGGGAACACAGTTAATACCATGTGGTGGTCAAGAAAATAAAAAAACTGGATATTATAGAAATGGTACATGTTCATATGGGGAAACAGATGTAGGTACTCATGTTGTTTGCGCGGTTGTAGACGATGAATTTTTACAGTTTACAAAAAGTAAAGGTAATGATTTAATAACACCCACATCATATTTTCCAGGTTTAGTAGCTGGAGACAAATGGTGTTTATGTATACTGAGGTGGATTGAAGCCTACAAAGCTGGAAAAGCGCCAAAAATTGTTGGAGAATCAACAAATGAAATAGCTCAAAAATATATAAGTAAAAATATATTACTACAGTTTAGTATTTAAATAATAAATTGAAAAGATGATAAAAAATGATTTAGTATTTATTTATTTTTTATTTTGTTATTTATTTTAATACTTTTCACCTCTTTCGAATGGTTTGTTTGATGGAACCGCCTTTAAATTTATATTAAAATTATAGTAACAAGATATATATAGATACATTATAAAACTAAGTTATGAGAAAGAATCCACCCTTTGGACTAATATTAGGAGTTCCTGCCAACGTAAACACGAAATATGTCTATGGTTCCGGTGTTGGCGCTTTGAATACATCAGTTAGACGCTATCAAAAAAAGCGCGCATCATTTGTGTGCTGTTCAGATGAAGTTACACCATTGTCTCTCAAAAAATAAAAGTTGCAAAACAAAAGAAATAAATAAATGAAAATTATAAGTCTGGGTCAATAAGTTTTTTTTTGGCACATCCGCGGTGATGAGCAGAAAGTGACTGCTGATTTTTGGCTTGGAATGACTCGCAATACTGGCACGTGAATTTGCTGCTGGATGTGGCGTACCGCGTATTCAGGTGTTCTTCGAGGCTGGGCAGCCGAACATCATCAATCATTTTAACGAGCTTTGTTTGAAAATCCTTGACATGTTTAATCATGGCGAGCTTTTGGTTTGCAAACGCAATGTATTCTTGGTTAATGTTATCCAGCCGCTCTTTGCTGATAACATCAACTTCAGATTTGTCATCGATTTGGTCCAGACGGGCTTTCAGGTGGTCAATAATGTTGACAGCGACTTTGATTTTATCGGGGTCATTATTCGCTTTATGAACGTATACAAGGACATTTCCATTGTGAATGTTAATTTCAAAATCTTCCTTGTTTGCAATTCCATAGTTTTGGGCAAGAAAAAGCCCGCAACAATTTTGCGTTTCAACATCATGCAGGAATTTTTTCACTTCTTCTTGAACAACATTCTTGTCCCAGTTTTTATTTTCAACCAGAATGCGCGGCTTGTCTTTTCGACAAAGCATAATGTCGCCAGTTTCTTTGGTGGTTCCAACAGAATCAATTTGCGCGCAAGGATAAAGAGAGTGGAGCGCTGCAAACAAGATATTTTCGGATATTTTTCCTTTGGACGAACTATTTTCCATTTTTTTCAACATTTCAGAAACAGAAAAAGTGAGAGAAGAAGAAATTTGTTGATTCGAAGAAGAAAGTTCTTTGATGACACCGAGATTTGCATCAGAGGACGCTTTGATCTCGCGAATGCTGGTATCGAGGCGTTTTTCAGCAGCAGTATAAAGAGCCTGAGATGAAAGAAGTGAGGACGAAAGTTTAGAATCAAGGTTGTTGACAAATTCTTGGAGAGATTGTGGAGAAATGGAAGAATTGGATAAAAATTTATGAGTATCATCAACAATTGTTTTTTGCATGTCTTTGATTGAAATACTTAATTGTTTTGAAAGTTGGTCATTCGTTTTAGGCAGAATGTCATTTAGAAGCAGATTTGTTTTATCCACAAGAATTCCATTTTGTTCACGAATGAGCGGAGCAATTTTATCGGATACATTGTTTGAAAGAATGAGTTTAACATCTTCAATGTATTCTCGCTTGAATTCGGAAAGTTTTAAACTCAGGTGCGAATTGTTATCGGTTTGAAGACGAGAGATATTATCAACTTGAGTTTGAAGTTGTTTGACATTATCAAACATGCTCATAAACATGTTTGAATTAAGCGAAGCGCTAACATTTTCAGTTAATTTTTCAACAAGGTCAATAAAAAGAAGAACAAATTCTTCAAAATTTAATCCAGGATGGCGTTGTTTAAAGAATTTCCATACTTTTTCATTATTTGTAGAGAGGCAAAATTCGGTTGACATGTTGGATTTGTTGGATTGGGACAATACTTGTGTGTAGTTATTATTATCATTATGCATTTAAGTTAATTAAAATTATTGATTAATCTAGTTGATTTGGGTTGTGTGTAAAAAATAAAAAATAAAAATAAAAAATAATTGTATAATTGTAAAAATCAAGTTGTGAATAATGTTATTGAATGTTAATAGTATGTTTAACAATAATATATTTAAACTAAATTTTGAAAAGGCGAATACACCTCCTCCTCTTTATCAATTATCAGTGTCTGACCAGAATATCGATAAAATGAAATATAACATGAGTACAATCAGAAAAAGGATTCCTTCGTTATTTAATAATAATAAAAATTATTATTTTGCAAGTATAGGAGTAACTGGTTTAAATTTGACAACTTATAATGAGTTCATACACGATCAAGCAATTTTATTTTTCAATATTTTAAGCAGACATGAACGCAAAGGTGCGGGCGAAATTGCGTATGCGGTATTTGCTGGAAACTCTATTGGACTGGTTCGCAACAGTAAAAATTTGCCATGGGCAGATGACTATGATATTATTGTTTTTGAGAAAGATATAGATTTTTTCGCACAAGTTATTTATCCAGAACTTGAAAATTATGGATTTAAAGTAGAAAAAAAAATTATAAATAATGTGGACTGTGGTGTTAAAGTATTTGGACCCGCTGTTATTTTTGGTGAGAACTCAGTAAGCATTTTTCAGTGTGATGTATTTTACTCCTATTTTGATGAAAATAAGTGTTTGAAAAATTGTGGCGGATGGGGGCTTTATCATCAAAAAAATATTCCATTCGATGTTGTACATCCGTTTAAGCGGCACATGTTTCATGGCATGTTGCTACCATTTTTTAATGATTCAAAAAAAGAAGTTGAAATTTGTTATACAAATATTGATAAATGTACCATATATTCTCACAGCTTATCACAGAGCTTATCTAACAGCATAAACGATGCAATTTTTTATAGAAAATGGGAGAATGCATATTTAGATTTCAGTTATATTATTAAAACGTCTATTGAAAATACAAAAAAAGTTATAACTAATAATAATAATAATAATTATATTCCATTCAATGAAATAGAATTGACTGCTTTAACTAAAAATCTTATTCTAGGAACCAGTTTTTTTACATTGTCAAAAATAGAGTCAACAATATTTTTTCTTTCTTTTTTACATCAACACAACATCGGCTCAGTTGTTGTATACACAGACGCGTTTGAATTCATATGCGAATATGCAGCAGATATAAAATTTTATTTGAAAGAAGTTGAAATTATTTATATTGATGATGGGCGCAAACCCAGCCCCGTTTCTCCTATTTTTTACATGTACATTGACGCAATTATTCCAGGGTAATTGAAAAAAATATTAATGTTATATGAAATTCAAATTCAACTTTTTTGTAATTTTAATTAGTTACAGTTATTACTTTTTTGTATTAATTGTGTCGACAATGCTGAACATGCTCATATATTCAGCGGTGTCAAATCGCGGTAGACAAGGGAAGGACATGGGAGACATGGCGGGAACGGGTGCAGGCACGGCTGCCGCTTCTACAGGTTCGCGAGGAAGAAGGCGACTCAGGCGACTCAGGGAGCACTTCCAGAACCACGGTTTTGGCTCATCATACAAGATGTTGACTTGTTCGCCCTTGACGATTTGCTGGCGAAACTTCTTTGCATCTGGATTGCTGTGGTTCCACCTTGTAAAGTGAACAAAGACGCGCACATATTCCTCGCCATTTTCTGCAGTTTTCGCCACAACATCGACGCCGTCAATGAATCCAAAATTCAAACGCCGAAACGTCTCAAACACTCGTTGAGAACTAGTATTCTTGAAAGCACGTGGAATGCAGATGCTCAGCGGGTCATCGTCCTTGATGTCCTTGGTAGGAAGTGCGGCGACGGAATGGGGGGGGTTAATTTGTCTACGTTGTCCACCACCAGTGACAAATGAATTCTTCTTTTTTTTGTGGTTTTCAACTTTATTCCAACCGGGAGATTCAGAACCAGATGATGATGATGAACTGTTATACGATGTATTTCTTGCTGCTGATGCCATTGCTGTTGCTGTATTTCTTTCTTGCGTAATCACTGCATGTTTCTTATAATAAGAAAAAGTTTTCAATTTATATTTTAATTACAATGTAAATTGAAATTAAATAAAATAAAATAAATAAATAAAAATTGAAAATGATTGAACAGGTAGAGACAAGAGACAGATCAATGACTTGTGTTATTTCAAACGAACTTGCCGAATTTTTCAATAATGGTAATAAAACCACAATGTCTCGCGTAGAAGTTACGCGAAGAATCGACAAATATATTGAAGAACATGGACTTCGTTTTTATTCAAATATTAATCCTGATGAAAAATTGAAGAATTTATTAAAGTGTGGTGACAATGAAGTAACATTTTCAAATTTGCAAAGCTATATTGCTCCTCACATTGTGCTGCCGCCTCCCGCATCTGCACCGCCGCTGTCTCCTGAATGCGCGTATGCAGTTTTTCCTGAAGATGAACTTCCGGAGCCTCCTATTCCACAGTCGCCGCCCAGCATTTATGCTGTCTTTCCTGAAGATGAAATCATTCCGCAAGTTGTGGAACTGGCCAAGGCAAAAGCAGAGGCCAAAGCGGAAAGAAACTGCTTCAATTGTGGCAAGCCTGGACATAGCAAAATTGATTGCCCAAGCCTTTCCACTTGATGATTTGGAGTTAGTTGATTACATAAAAATCATCTTCGTTGAAGACGGCTGCCGAAACTGGAACCGGTACTGGAACAGCAATAAGATGAGGAACAGGAAGAGGATTCATATTTCTAAGAGATGCAAATTTGATGCATGCCGTCGATTTGTTTCGCAGTTTCAAGGGGTTGCGATTCATTCTGCATAACCAGTATCCATGATTATGGAACACTTTTACAGATGACTTTGAAATCAATTCGCTGACAAATTTAGCCGCTTCCGTCGTTTCATTCCATGTTATGTTGAAAAAAACATGATTGTAGTCTTGATTTGAAACCGGAACAATATTGACATTACCATCATATATTTTTCCAAGGCATAATTTATTTTCAAATGCATTTATGATGTCATTCTCTCTAATATTTCGTGTTGATGTGAAATAGATGCTTGATGTCATTGGATAACAGACTAGTTTGAGTTTGCCTTATATGTACTATATATACTAGTTTATACTTTATTACTTTTATGCAAATAATATAATATTTGTATATTTATAAAAAAATATTTTTGTTTTTGTTTTTATTTTTTTTATTTTTTTGTTTTTTTCATAACACAGTAAATCTTGATATTTACGTGCTTTTGCTGAGAGTGGCTTGCTGCTGCTGCCATATCGCTGCCGCCGCCATAGAGATATCATGAGAAGACGCACTGGCAGGTGCTGATGCAACGCGATCATCATGAGAAGACGCACTGGCAGGTGCTGATGCAACGCCATCATCATGGAACAGCCTTCTTTCAATTTTGGGAGGGCTAATTGAGACGGAAAGTCTTGTTGTTGTTGTTGTTGTTGCCGTTACCGCGCTTGCTGCTTCTGCCACTTTTGTCCAGTATTCCGAAGAAGGAAGATCACTGGCACCGGTATCGGCGGCAACAGCGGTAACAGGACGACGACCACACCCGAGACCGACTCCATTTCTGCCGATGTTCTTTGCGATTTGAACGGGAACAAGTCGTCCTTCGGCTTTTTTCCCGAGGCCTTTGCCGGATTCATATCCCATGCGTTTTGCAATCTCTTTTCCCTTTCCGGAAACAGCATTGGTGCCGTTTGGATTTGAGGAAGGCGTTTTTGAAGCAGCGGTAGCCATTTCGCTGACGACGACTTCTGCTACTGCTGCTAGATGAAGAACGCGATTTGATGATGCTCCATCAAAATCAATGCGAGGTCTAGGAAACCTTGAAGGCTGCTGCTGCTGCTGAGGCACGGGCATGGGGGGGGCAGGAACAAAACTCTTGGTCACTTTCCAGAACCAAGGTTCGTCATACACAATGTTTGCAGATTTTTGTGTTTCAAGATGCTCAAGAAATTGGCGAGTTTGCGCATTTTGAAACCATTTTGTGAAGTGAATGAACACTCTGATGAAAGGAGCGCCAGTTTTTTCGTCCACTTTTTCCACAATGTCAATTCGACCAATAAACCCCAACCCGAGCGAACGCAACACTGCAAAGATTCGCTCCTTTCGAATGTTGGCGTGTGTGCGCGGAATGCACAAACTTGGACTGACAAACTTTTGCTCTTGCTGGTGATTCGCAACAGCAGCAGCACCAGCATCATTGTTATAACCTTCTCTATCACCATTATTATTATAACCTTCTCTATCACCACCATCACGACTATTATTAAGATCGCGACCGCGACTGTATTCTTGACCGCGTTGATTGTTGTAAGACGACATTCTTTGACTTGATTCAATTATCCGTAAAACCTGATGAATATAAGTATAGATTTTAAGTTTTCAATTTATATTTTTCTTATGCTAATTTACATAAAATAAAATATAAATTGAATAATTTTTATTTATTTGAAATGAGGAACACGTTATTCAAGAGACCAACACACACCAACACATAAAAAATGAAATCAGTCAAAATAATGCAAATTATTGCATTTGGATTTTTATTTATTGCATTTGCAGTTGCATACAATGGAAATTCAACAAATCCCAATTGTTTCAACGCGGACGCGGAGACATGTTATGCCGTTGGCGAAATGCTGAAAGCGAAACGAGAATTGTCTGACGGACCCACAATTCTAGCGTATATTGCAATTGCTGCGATTATAGTTATTCCCCAAATTCCACAGCTTGATGTTTGAATATTATTTTGACTAACTAGTCGCTGAATCCATTATCTTCTCCTATGATTAATTTTGCAATTATTGGGTCATCTCTCCAACTTGGAATGCGCGTTCGCGAGTGCAAATTAATTAGACTGTCATAGTATTCGGGTTGTGCCATGAATGTTCCCGTAAAGCGCAGCGCCCACCCGAGCGGTAAATAAGGATTACCGTTTGCCATTTTTTTTTGAGACTCGCGATAAGGAGGAACGTATAAACAATGATAGTGTCTTGAAAACCATGTCGCCAAAATATCACATTCCTCTTCTGTTTTATTTATTTCATTCAACCTGTTCTTTTCCAGAAATTCATTTGCCAAGGTAATATGACTCAATATTAATTTTATCAGGTCATTATTTTGTTCCAATTGAAGCCACCGTTTTTCCTTTTCATCCATTTCATTCAATTTTAATAAAGAGAGAGCACTCACACTCATAATGCTGATGTGTATTCTATGTAACTGTATTATGTTGTTGTTTTTATTACTTTATTATTATCTATTTATAAATTGGCACAGTTAACAACAACAATAAAATAAAAATTTATATAGTTAGTTATATATATTGCAATGTTTTCACGAAGTGCTCCTCCTTCTGCTCCTTCTCCTGCTCCTTTTCAATTCATGGTGCGGGGTGATCCTGCTCCTACTGCTGCTCCTGCTGCTCCTGCTGCTCCTGCTGCTCCTGCTCCTTTTCAATTCATGGTAAGGGGTTCTCCTGCTGCTGCTGCTACTGCTGCTCCTGCTGTTGCTCTTTCCGTTGGGCATGCATCCATTCCACTTCCATTTGTAAAGTCCGGAACTGATTTAGGTAATACTCCTGTACAATCCGCGATTTTAGAAGAGTTTAAAAAAACGTCTGCAGTTGATTTCAATAATGTATCAAAAGAGATTGATGACTACATATATGGGACTGATTTTGCAACAGTAACTGCAGGCATGACACCCGACCAAATAGAAGAGTACAGAGTTGGATGTTGGTACAGGTTCCAAGATACGCTTTTGGTTCCTGCCATGAATCGCATCATGTCAGCTTCCGGTAGTCCTGCTATGATTCAATTGTCGCCAATGGCGAGAAGTTATACACAGGCTGCTGCTGATGCTGCTGCTGCTGCTGTTGCTGCTGTTGCTGCTGGTTTACAGGACGTGCATGACAAGTTCAAGTTGTTGTCTCGTTTAGAATATTTTGCCACAAATTTATACACAAAAGAATCTCAACCTCCCGGCACGCAGCAGTTTTACAGAGTATTAAATCGCATACTATTACAGCCAGTTCAAAATGCGGGACCAGAAATGCTTATTAACAGTCAACCATATGACGACGATAAAAAAATATTTAATGTGTGGTTTTTCTTGTTTTTGAGTGGATTGCAAAAACTGCTTGTGTCTGTTCCAGCCATGTTCAAAGATCCAACTAATGAAGAAAGAAGCAGTGTTCGTTTGTATAGAGGTATGGGCGTAGGTGAAAAGTTGAGCCAGTCTTTATGGAAGCCTCCTGTATTGCATGAGGTTTCTAAAACAGCCCAAAACTTAACAGACCGTTTAAAATCGCTTTTTACAACCAAGCGCGACGTTGTTGCTGATGTTCCAGTCAACACAATAAATGAATACAAGACACGCGCATTCTCAAGTTTTTCATTAGATATTAATGTTTCTTGTGGATTCGCATTAAACAGAGATCCAACCATATTTGTTTATGAACCGGCAAGAGGAAGAGTCGAAATGCCAGAATTAAGCAGTGTTTCCGATTTACCAGGGGAAAAGGAATATTTGATGTTTCCTGAATCTTCCATGGTTATTATTAAAAGAGAAGTTGCTCCAAAATTTTCAGGATATAACGTATCGTGCGGTCCGCTAAATCAGGCAAATAAATATATAACTTGGTTAGGCTTCATGGATGCAATTCAGGGTTACGACATCGAAGGCATTGATATATCACATACGAGTAGTGGTGGAAGACGCAAAAAGCGCAGCATCAACCATGTGCACAAGCATAAGCGTTTTACTCGTCGTCGTAGTCGTGGTCGTTGCAATAATAACAAAACCCATAAATATCGCGGTCGCAAATATAAAAAATAAAAATATTTAGAACAACTATAAAAAAAATTATTTAAAAAATAAATATTATTATTATTATTTTTTAAATAATTATTATATTTGTAGATTATATAAAAGAAAAAATGGCAAAAAGATGTTCTCATTCATGTAAAAAGCACTGCGGTAAGAGCAGCAAAAGTCGTCGTAGTCGTAGTCGTAGTCGTGGTCGTGGTCGTGGTCGTGGTCGTGGTCGCACTCAGCGTCACCGCGGAGGCGCGATGAGCGCGTTGAGCCCTCAAGACATTTAATGTACGGGATTTTCTTAAAGGCAATTATTTAAAGTGTATTATTTAATGCAAACTTCACATTCATTTGTTCTCTCAGCATAGTAGAACTAATGTTTGGCGTTCTCGGCAAGTATATCACGCAGCAATCCACCCAGTCAAATTTATCTTGCCAGTCATCCCCCATTATAAGTATATTTGCGCTATAAAGCTTAATGTATTCATTCTTTAGTTCCATTGAAGTTTCTTCAAATACTTTTTTTACAAACTTGCATTTTTTTACATTTTCAGCGCGTTTTTTAAAATTGTCTGTCGGTAATATTTGTTTTTTATTAAATGTGAATTCGTCGCTTGACACGCCCGCGCAAATATTTTCCGAATACTTGCAACATCTTGACAATAAATTGGAATGACCGATGTGCCACATGTCAAATGTTCCGAATGTGATTACTTTAATAATATCAATCTGGGGTTTTTTCAAATAAACAAATTCGGGGTCATTATAAAATTGCTGAATGAGCGAGTTATATACGTGAAGTTTATCAACATAATTCAAATACAAAATTATTTCCATCTCTCTCGCGTATGAAAAATATTCGATTATAACATTTGGAAAATAAAATTTTATGCATGCTGCGTGCTGTATAATAAAATCAACTGAAAATACATAAATTCTCTCTATTTCTTTTTGTCCAATTTCGGTTAAAATATCAATTTGATTATTGCTGAATTTATTGTCCATAATTTTCATAACATTGTTGGTACCATTATTTTTACTTGTATTTTTTGAGTTTATTGTATGCCTTGTTTTTTCCATCGCTTTTAATTTTCTACTTTCAAATTCTTCATATGCGGTACGCCATGACGCGTATTTAGATGATGAACCGATTAGAGAATTAGAATGTGTTTTTATGGTGGCTTCGTTTATATTTCCATACGTTTTATAAACCTCTGAATTCACATTATTAAAAAACGGCAATGCGACCCCGTCAAACATGCGCCTTCGAAATGGTATGATGTCGCGCTTGTGCAAATTTTTCACATGATACAGCCCCCACGACCCACTATTTCTTAAAAAGCCATTTTTATCAAAATGGGAATAAAAAATATCACACGAAAATACTGAACATTTATATTTTAGTTTTGATTGATGTTCTTCTTCATTTTCTTCATTTGTATCAACATCAACAGTGGAAAACTTGTGATTAAACTTGTGAATTTTAGAACAAATAACGGAGCACCCTCCATTTGTAAACTCATTTGTATGTGTGTTTTTATTTCTTATAATTTTGAATCCATTTTTGCGTAAAATTGTAAAAATTTCAAATAGCAAATGAATATGATTATTTAAAATAATAATGTCATAGTCATCAGTCCACGGAATTGTCTTACCATTTCGAAGTAACCCTATTGAACTTCCTGCAAATATTGAGTATGGTATTTTATATTTATCGAGAATTCTAAAAAAAATAGTTGCCTGATCATTTTTCAATTCATTGTGTTCATTTATTTTACAGTTTGTCATTCCTACAGTTGGTATATAATAATCCGGATAATCACTTGATGAGTCATCGTCAAAAAAAAAACAACTCATATCTTCTTCAAAAACAACAGTTGTTGTTGGAATTGTTGGAACTGTTGGAACTGTTGGAACTTTTGTAATTGTTGGAATATCAAAATTAATAAATCGTTTCATTTTTATTTTTTTTTATTTATTTCTATTAGTTAAGTTTTTAATTATTGTATTTTATCTAATTAATTATCTAATTGTACTAGAATAATTTTGTAATTTTGAGTGCCTTAAGAAAATGCCTTTTAAACAATCTTTAAAATCATACAGCATGTTGATGCGACTTGGCAATTCGCATATTCCTTTAGCTCTCTTACTATGCTTTTGACCGTAAAAAAGCGACAACTCAAGTATTCTTATAACAATTCGTTCTTCTGTGGTTAAAACATCATCTTCTTTGGTGTCGTCGTCACCACGAGATGATAATGATGTATCGACATTTGACAAATCTATTCTAATGCGTCCTTCATAAGTATAACGGTTATAATTTCCACAACTATATATATTATTATTTTTAATTGGTATATTTCGCATCAAACCTAAACCAATAATTTTATTAATATCATTATGCATTTCCAGGACAATTATCCATTCATTTTCTTTTATGGATTGTTTCAACATGGAAGGAGAACCGTAAACACAGTGTGTTGTTTTATTTTTTGATTTTCTCCATTGTATATTTTCTTGAAGTGTTTCTCTGTTGAATCTTGTGGTGCATATTTTCACCATTATATATTTTTTTATTATTTTAAAGTGTGCTGCATAATTTTATATAATATATATTATCAATTTTTTTGTATTAGGAACAATATAAAAAAATTTATATTACGTTAGTATAATTATTAGTAATTAATTCATGAATAACTTTATGGAAGTATTTAACAATAAAGGTGTTGTTGTTAATGTTTTAAAAATAAAAAAAAAAGATATCAATGCTGATGATGATAATATATACATGATGAAATACACGAATCAAAGACCTGTTGTTGATAAAAGATCTAATAAAAGACCAAATGTTAATAAAAGACCAAATGTTAATAAAAGACCAAATGTTAATAATAAATCTATTGTTAATAAAAAATATATTAAAAAACCTATTGTTGATAAAAAACCTATTGTTGATAAAAAACCTATTGTTGATAAAAAACTTATTGTTGATAAAAAACTTATTGTTGATAAAAAACTTATTGTTGATAAAAAACTTATTGTTGATAAAAAACTTATTGTTGATAAAAAACTTATTGTTGATAAAAAACTTATTGTTGATAAAAAACCTATTGTTGATAAAAAACTTATTGTTGATAAAAAACCACTGTTCCCGGTTTTTAATTCATTATATTTAAATAAATTGGACAAGTTTTGTGAAATTATGAATTTGACACAAAAAGATGTATTAACAGTCCCAAAGCAAGAATTTAGGTATGTATGCTACAAATACACGGAATATATAAAAATGCTAAATTTACCAATAATAAGTAAATATAGTTATTATGAATCAATTTTGATAGAATTTAGATGTCTGCCACATTTAGAATTTTTAATAAGAAACTCAATTTATAAATTAGGAGTAAACTGGAGCCAAACAATAGTTTGTGGTTCAAATAATTATAAATTTATTTATAATATTGTAAGAAATATTGATAGAGATATAAAAATTATAATGTTGAACCATGAAAATATAACACAACTTGAATACAATAATTTATTATTAACAACAAATTTTTGGGAAATGTTCAATGGAGAAAAATTATTAATATACCAAGAAGATTCTTGTATATTTAAAAATAATATTGATGATTTTTTAGAATGGGATTACATAGGCGCTCCTTGGCCTAAAGAATATAGTATAAATAAGAATGGGGTTGGAAATGGCGGGTTTAGTTTACGTTCAAAAAGTGTTATTCTAGAATGTTTCAAATATGATGAAAAAAAACTTGATATTTCACAAGTGGTGTATAAGTATATGAATGATAATAATTTGCCGACACTTCCAGAAGACGTATTTTTTACAAATATGATGGAATATAATAATATAGGAAAACTAGCAGACTGGGAAACTGGTAAAAAATTTTCAAGTGAAAGTTTTCACGAAGATAGTTTAGGTGGTCATCAATTTTGGTTAAATAATAAAAATTGGAAAAATTATTTATATCCAAATGTTATTAAAACTTTTGTTCCAAGACATTCCAGTGATATTGACCACCGAGGTGGTTGGAATAATGTAATTAAATATTTATACGATTTAAATGTATATAATACTAACTCTGAAATAGTTTTTTATGATTTAGTAGAAAAAGATTTCATTTGGGAGAAAACAGAATTAAATAATAAATGGTTTGGTGTTGTTCATTGTACTGAAAATACACCTCCTTATCTTGATTGTGTAAATACATCTAATTTATTTAAAGAAAATTCACATTTTTTGAAAAAAATACATAAGTGTTTATTTTTAATAGGATTATCACCAAATGTGGTGAGTTATTTAAAGAGAAATTTGAATAAGGTAAATATAAATATAGATGTATATTTATTAGACCATCCTATTGATACAGAAGAAAATGTTCCAATGTTTTCTATTAATAAATTTATAAATAATGATAATAAAAAAATAATACAGATTGGTCAACAACTAAGAAAAATAACAAGTATATATCTTTTAAAAATTGATAATGAATACAAAAAGCTATGGTTAACTGGAACAAAAGACTTTGATAAATTAAAAAAACTCTTTATACAAGAATGCAAATATTTACATATAAAAAATATCAATATAAATGATGTTGAAATGAAATATACTGATACATTTCTTGAATATGATAATTTATTGGTCAAAAATATAGTTTTTGTTGATTTGTTTGATGCTGCTGCAAATAATACTATTCTTGAATGTATATTAAGAAGAACACCAATTATTATTAATAAATTACCAGCAACTATACATTATTTAGGGGAAGATTATCCGTTATTTTTTGATGATATTGATGAGGTTCCTAATTTATTAACTAAAGAAAATATTGCGAATGCTCATGAATATTTAAAAACAATAAAGTTAACAAGTATCAAAGAATTTACATCAAGTATATTAAATATACTCAACGTTAAACTTAAATAATATTTTATTTGTAATTGATAATGTATAATTGTGTATAATTGAATAATTAATCTTCTCTCTTTTTTCTTACATAAAACTATTTATTTTGAGAGAATAAAATAACAATAATAAATTTAATTGTATAATATATATGGCAATAAATATAAAGATGAAATCACGACAATTAAATTAGTATTCAAATTTTTACCAGCGAGGTATGATGCAATCAGTGATGCCGTAACCATCATTCCGCCATCCGCAAGAACTGCTTTATAAGATACTTCTTTTGCATAGTCTTTAAACGTATCCAACATTCTGTTCATTCCTCTTGGAACGCTAGAAAAAAATGCATAAAATAACATGTCGTGTATAAATTGTACAACTAAAGCCAAAGCTACAAATTTCAAGATGGAAAATTCGGTAAAAACATAATAATAAACGGCTCTAACAATAATAAGACCGATAAATATAATTAAAACGTCTGCAATAACGGCAGATAAATTATAATCTGCATACCATTTTATTAAAACAGATGATTGGATTATTTTCATATTCGATAATAAAATAACAAACAAGTCTGTTATTAAAACAGCATTAAACAATGGTAAATAATCACTAGTATTATTAAAATTTGCAATATTTTTAAACATGTTGTTATAACATATAACAATATTTATTTATTTATTAATGGATTTTTATTATTCTCTCTTCTCTCTAAAAACTAAAAACGTAACTATCTTTTTTATAACTTGTTTCATAAAATGACCTTGTGTTTATTTTATGAAAGTTTGTAAAGTTTTTGTTGGAGAGAATAAAATAAATGAAAAGAAAATAAATGAAAAAGAAAATATTATTTATTTTATTTTTTATTATTAATGATTATGATTATTCTCTCTTCTCTCTAAAAATAGAAACATAAACTATCTTTTTACAAGAATGTTTCATCAAACGAAGTTGTGTTTATTTTATAAAAGTTTGTAAAGTTTTTTTTAGAGAGACGTAATTAAATAGGAAAATAAAAAGAAAAATAAAAAGAAATTAAATTGAAAGCATAACTGATAACAATTCTTTTAAAAGAATAACAGCATCCGCTCTTGGAATCCGCCTGCGTGTATGCGAACTTAAATCAAAAACTTAACAAAGATTTGATTTAAGTTTTTAAGAATTTCAAAAACTTAACAAAGATTTGATTTAAGTTTTTAAGAATTTCAAAAAGCTAATA